>ENA-UOJP01002894-UOJP01002894.1-human-gut-metagenome-genome-assembly--contig:-C102-NODE-2894-length-11281-cov-4.758062_pt1 | contig 11281 bp, 8 predicted proteins | sample MGYA00242353_ERZ723900 | MGnify/ENA metagenome assembly ERZ723900
CGGCAGAGTACAGCCTATCGTTTTTGCAATAATTACCGTAAAGAATATACTCATGACAACCGTCAGGCAGATCATAAGCTGGCCGGGATACTGGAGCATCAGACGAATGAAATTGACAAGGGCCAGGCCCACGCCGCAGAGCACCCCCACCCGCAGTTCCTTCCATACCACCTTCATAATATCGGACGGTTCGACTTCACCGACCGCCATACCGCGGATAATCATCGTGCTGGCCTGGCTGCCGGAATTTCCGCCCGTATCCATCAGCATGGGAACAAACGTAACCAGCAGCGGAATGGCTGCAAACGCATTTTCGTATTTCAGGAGGATTCCTCCGGTTACCATGCTGCTGACCATCAGGATCATCAGCCAGGGAAGACGGTTCTTCGCCAATTGAAATACGCTCGTTTTAAGATACGGCTTCTCACTCGGGAGCATGGCGGCCATCTTCTCGAAATCCTCGGTAGCCTCCTGTTCCATGACATCCATCACGTCGTCAACCGTGATAATTCCCACCAGACGGTTTTCCTTATCCACCACCGGAAGGCTGAGCAGGCTGTACTCGTTGAACGTATCTACAACTTCCTCCCTATCCTCCGTCGTGTAGGCCTTAATCACATGGACATCCATAATGTCTCCCAGCACCGTATCATAGGGATTCATCAGCAGGTCCTTTACCGTGACAACACCTTCCAGCCTTCTCTTTTCATCCATTACATAGCAGGTATAGATCGTTTCCTTATCCACACCGTATTTCCTTATATAGGCAAATGCCTCTTCCACAGTCATTTGCTTTTTAAGCCCGACATATTCTGCCGTCATAACGCTTCCGGCGCTGTTCTCCGGATAGTTCAAAAACTGGTTAATCAGCTTTCTGGTGTCGGGACTTGAATTCTGAAGCACACGCTTCACAATGCTGGCCGGAAGTTCCTCCAGCATATCCACCGCATCATCCACATACAGATCGTCAATGATGCTGCGAAGCTCATAGTCTGTAATACTTGTAATAATATGCTGCTGCTTTTCAACGGGCAGACAGGCGAAAACTTCTGTCGCCAGTTCCTTGGGCATCATCCTGAAGACAACCACCGTCTTCTCCGAGTCCAGCTCCTCAATGAAGGAAGCGATATCCACCTCATTCATCTCCACCAGCTGGAGCTTCAGCTCCCTGTACCTCTTATCGGCAGTCATCCTCAGCAATTCTTCTATCTTATCTTCAATTTTGATCTCTTCATCCAACATGATCTTCCCCTTCCAAAATTTCTTTTTATATATTTTGGAAACAGAAAAAACAACCTTGCGACGAAACGCACGCCTGGGCGCGCCCTTCACCGCTGCTTAAGAACGGCAGTGCACACAACAAAAAATCGAAGTAAGCTCTGCCTTCGGTTCAGGGTGGCTGCCATCTGATTCCGTCTTGTGACTTCGGCCTTCCATTGTGTTCACTCCTTTCCATTTTATAACGAAATTTTTACACTAACCAATGTCCTTTCTCATTATATAGATTTAACTGAAAAATAGCAACATTTTTTCCTGTAAAATCTTTGTATGATGGGGATTTAATTAAGCAGGTGAGGACGCCGCCGGGACGGCCAGCGGACGGGGTGGCGGGGTGGTTTTATGAGTCTTTTGTTCCGGGGGAGGATTGTTGTGAGCCGGGGCAGCGACAAGGTCCCCTCCGCCATTGAAACTGGAGACAATCAGCGTCCGGAACAGGCCGGGGCCGGGGCGAAAATCTTCGCCTTGAGTCTTCCGTCCCCGGCGAAAACCTGAACCGGGGACGGAAGACTCAGAAAAACCAATCTCACCACACCGGACCCGGTCCGTTCCGGACGCGTCCTCCATTCTCAATTCCATCTCTACATAATCAGGTAATAATAAGGCAGGAAAAACCGCCGCAATACCCCGAGAACCGGTACAAAAACCGATAAATCGGCAAACACGGGGCAGATGATCAGGCTTCCCAGTATAAAGAAGGGAATCAGCCCCGAAATCACCAGAGGACTTCTTACCGTCATAAGCAGAATATAAGAAAAAAGCAGCGTCATCAGGCCGTATACAAGCAGCGCCGCCCACTCCCTCCCAATCCCCCGGAGGTTACCGGAAATGGTAAGGCAGATAAAAGCGGAAACGCAGGACAAAAGAACAGGCGCCGCAAGCTGTGCAAGCAGATAGCTTCTCTTTCTGCCCGCCGTTACTGCACAATAAAGTCCTCTCGATTCATCCTCACCGGCCGTTACGGCGGCGGCAAGTCCCATGACAAAGATGAATACGGCGCAGATGCCTCTGACCGGGAATACGGCCGTCACCGAATCCTTTTTCAGTACTCCAGCCCCCATAGTCCTGTATTCAAAGGCAAAAGTACTTCCGTTTTCCAGATACTGATCATAAAGAGGCTCCAGCTCTTCCCAGATTTGTTCCGGCTCCATGCCGGTCCGTCCACCTGCCCTGGCCTCCTCAAAAGGCTGCCCGGTCCGGGTGTATTCCTCAAGAAGTTCTCTGCCGAATACCTGAAAGAAACCGGCAAACACAACTTCGGAGGAAAGCTTGTCCGCTACAGTTGAAGGAGAGACATACAGTTTTACCGAGCGCCGGTATCCGCCCTCCTTAAGCAGTTCCCTGAAACCGGCAGGAAAATAATACCCGCATTCCGCCTTTTCTCCTGCAACGTCATCCTGAAGCTCCTGAAGCGTTTCACACTGATAGAATTCAAATGAATGTTCTCCTTCTGACAGTGTCTCCGCTACCTTCTCATTCCATTCATCGCCGTCCATATAAAGTGCAATGGAAATTTTTCCTGAACTTTCTTCTTCCGCCTTGTGGAACATCCAGACACCCGCCGGGAGAATCAGAAGAAGAATCAAAAAAAACGGTTTTTTAAGCTGCCTTTTGCAGGAGAGGAAGAACCATAAAACAATTTTATCCATAATCATATTCCTTCCTTCTCAAAACTGCCGATAAAGCAAACACAATTCCTTCCATTAAGACAAGTTTCAACACAGGCAGTGCAGTTCCGCCTTTTATCATCCATTTTACCGCATCCATCAGAAAAGCTGCCGGCATCCATTTTCCAAGCCCGGTAACTGCCTCCGGCAGAAATACAGCCGGTATGATTCCGCCCGATATAAAAAGCATCACTATCGTGGAAACAAATAAAAGCAGGATTGCCGCCGTCGTATTGCCGCAAAGCTCGTAGATAAACAAAATCCAGCCAGCAGCCGCCATGCATACAAGCAGCCAGCCTGCCACCGCAGTAAACGCACTGTCAAAATAACCTTTACTGATAAAACAGGCAAGCGGAACAGCGGAAGCCAGAAGCAGCAGCGTGGTGAGCGCAGCCGTCCTCACGGCTGTTCTTTTTACTCTTCCGATTCCGCAGAGGGCAAGCTTTTGCTCCACCACAATTTTATAGGGGCGCACGATAGGGGCCGCAGGGATTCCAAGAAGCAGCAGAATCATGACGACAGCCGATATCCCATAGAATACGGCTGTCGTCACGTCGCCTGACGCACTGACCTTCTCTGTTCTGAAATAAGCTTCTCGTGACAGGGCATAACGCATGAATACCGTATTCAAATCTTTCTCTGCCTGCCTGATTGAGCTTTGCATCTGATGTCCTATCAGATAATCGTCGGTGCTGTAGATGGCTGCCTGGGCTGTCCCGAGAATCGAGGTTCCGGCTTGTGTCAGTTCCTTAAACACTGCGGCTTCCAGTCCTGAATTTTCAGGAAATGTGATTGTGACAGGGATATTGCTGCCGTCGATGATTCCCTCCAGAAGACCCGGCGGAAGCTCCATCAGAGCAAATATCTCTCCGCGCTCCAGCAGTTTCGTCCCCTCCTCCTTATCCGTATAGGTAAATTCGCACAGACTCCCCACGCTGTCCAGAGAAGCCACCATATTCATAGCCATCTCCGACAGCCTGTCATTCTCAGGCACTACCACACCTACAATAATTTTCCCAAGCGCTTTGTCTCCATAAAGCATCTTACTTGCAGAAAAAGCAATTGTGCCAGCCAGTAACACCAGCACAATTGCTCCTGCAAGAAAATATGGGATACTTTTTAACGTCCTTTTTAGTTCAAGTTTAAAATATGTCAAGAATGTACGCATACAGATCCCTTTATCTCATTAATAGAATTTCATCATCAGACTGAATGCATTACCCATAATTTCAGTATATACATTATTATAATCTTCTTCCGTAGCGGCAAGAAGATCTAATCTGTCACCTTCCGGCGCTTCCACTGTCTGATTCAGCGGACCGGCAAGATATTTGCCGGACAGTTCAAGGTACTCGTTCTCTCCGGTAATCAGAGGTGTTTCCATCTTAAGGGAGGTCATCTCAAGGTTAAAGGATTCTCCTTTTACAAGATCGGTAAACATACCGCTTGAGCTGATGGTAAACTGGCTCTCTTCCCCGCTTAAGAGATCGAGGGAAAGATTGTAATCCTTGCTCTCTGCGTTATAATCACCGGTATAAACGAAGCTGTAAGAATCCGTTCCGTTTCCGATTGTTCCTCTCAGAGTCCCGGCCCATGTTTTGTCTTTCTCGTAGGTACCAGTCTTATCGACAGAAGCCGTCACTACTTCGCCGTCAGCAGACTCAACATTTAAAACTGCTTTCACGTTGGACATCATGCTGTAGCCTCCGGCAAATGCGACATTACCGTAGAGCTTGATATTTTCTTCTGCGATCACAGCAGTTGTCTCGTAATCGAAGCCGGCCATTTTGCCGTCCTTCCTTACGTATACGTCCATCGTCAGATCACCCATGGAATCTTTTAATTCTTCAATTACCGCATCAAGCTGCGTTTCAGCTTCTTTCCACAGCTCCTGCTGCATCTCTTCTCCGGTCTGGGCATATGGATTTGCCATCATTACCATGGTTCCCTGAAGTTCGTTCATCAAATCCATATATTCGATAAAATCTTTTTTCAGCGTCTCGTCACTCAGGAAGAATTCTTTGGTTGTTGTCGCAAACTGAATCAGGGCATCTTTTGTGATAGTCGTATGGTATCCGTCGCAGCTTACTTCTTTGCCGTCAATAGTAAAGCTCTTCTTTTCCGCTTTCTCCACGGTCATGGCCGCTTTCAGATCGTCAATAGCCTTGCTGCCTTCTTTATAACGTTTCCACAGTTCTTCCAGGTCGAAAAACTGCTCTCCGCCTGCCGCCAGTTCGTTGCACTTTTCAAGGTAGCTGTTCAGGCCTGTGAGATCCATTCCGCTGTCCTGGAGAATCTGCCCCAGATACGGTGAATTCTTAACCTGACCTTCCAGATCATCGGCATAATTCATTGAGAACGCCTTTGATGACAGTTCCGGAATCGCCATGACCAGTTCTTTTTCATCCAGATAGAATTCAAAGTTGGCAAGGTTCATATCTGCATAGCCGACACCCATCACAAAACTCATCTTTTTGTTGTCAATGTCATTTAAGGCGGACATGCCTATCTTGCCTGATACAAGCTGGCTGAGTGTTTCGTCGGAGGAACCTTCCACCGTCAGTTCCATATTCATCTCGCTGGACTCTTTATTCAGCTTATCCGTCATGGCGCTGACTCCGAAAATTTCTTCCGCCGGGTTTGTCTGTCCCTCAGCTACAATGCTCTTAAATGCTCCAATTACGGCATCCTTCGGATCCTTTGCGCTTGTCATGGCAAATGCTCCGGCCGCGATGGCAACGACTGCTGCAATCGCTGCGGGTATTACCCATTTCTTCTTTCCTTTCGGCGCTTCGCCTGCCGGTTCTGCCGGTTCGCCTGCCGGCTCCGTAGTTTCTTTTGCAGCTCCTGCTTCCGTAACCTCAGCTCCTGCTTCCGGCGCCACTATATTCTCTTCAGCCGCCGGCTCTGCTGTTGCCTGGCTGTCTGCCTCTGTATCGTAAGAATGCTCCTGATTCTCCGTCTGAGACTGGCCGTCCGGTACTTCGTTCAATGATTTTCCACAATATGTACAAATTTGGCTTTCATCATTGATTTCTTGATTGCAATGCGGGCATTTCATATCCTTTTTCCTCCATTATCAAATTTATGCAAATAATTAACACATTTAGTATAACATATCTTTGTGAAAGAACCATCATTAATACAGATATTGTAAGATTTTGTCTATAATCTTAAGATTTAAAAAAGTAAAACCAGCTCCGCAGCCGACAGTTTCTCCGTCACCGGCATGAGCAGACCCTTTTTCATAACAAAAAGCTGCGTGCAGATGGACAGTTCCTGCGTCTCGTGGGAAGTAAGAATCACCGTTCCCCCATTCTTCAGATAATTTCTGATATACGTAAGAATCTCTTCTTTGGCTTCCAGATCAAGAGCGGCTCCCGGTTCATCCATAATCAGAAGGGAAGCCTGGTTCGAAAGGGCCGATGCGATGCTGAGTCTTTTTTTCTGCCCGCCCGACAATTTTCCTGCCGGTGTCCCGAGAAATTCCGTAAGCCCCAGGAATTTTCCAACACCTTCTTCCAGATCCCGTTCCAGCTCCGCTTTATCTCCCTTAAACCACAGCCTGTAATTATCACGGGCCGTCAGCTCCGGTATCAGAGGATTTTCCTGAGGCACATAGGCGGCATTTCTCTCAAATACCTTTCTGTTTCCCACTGCCTCCACTCCATCAAAGCAGATGCTTCCCCTGTCCGGCCTGTTTACACCGGCCAGAATAGAAAGAAGCGTCGTTTTACCGCAGCCGTTGCCGCCCGCGATCCCGACACACTGTCCCGGCCCCGCGGCAAAAGAAATGCCATTCAGTATCTGCTTATTTTTATAATGTTTCGAAATTCCCTTTACTTCCAGCATAAATTATTCTCCCATATCAAGTCTGTTGTTACTATCGACAGCCCGCTGAACAACGCGGTCTGCTAACAGCAGCAGTCTGTTCTGTTTTTGCAAGGAACGATGACAAGCGTGCTGCGAAAGCAGGGGCTGCTGCAAAACCTTCCGTATATCCGTTCTGCAGCAGCCCCTATTTCAGCGGATTATTCCGCTCTATCTTCTTTTTTCTCAGCCTTTGGGTTCAGATCACCCGGCTTCATGCTCAGGTTGATTCTTCCCATCTTGTCAACCTCAATCACCTTTACAGTGACCTCGTCTCCAATGTTTACAACGTCTTCCACTTTTCCGACTCTCTTATCGGACAGCTTGGAAATGTGAACCATACCGTCTTTATTCGGAGCCAGCTCTACGAAAGCACCGAAATTCATAATTCGTACGACGGTTCCTGTCATAACCTGGCCCGGCTCGATGTCTGTGACAATGCTCTTGATAATATGAAGCGCTTTGTCAATCATCTCTTTATCGGTACCGCATACGGCAACTGTTCCCGTATCATCAATGTCAATCTTCACACCGGTCTGCTCAATAATCTTATTGATCACCTTGCCCTGCTTGCCGACAACATCGCCAATCTTCTGCGGGTCAATCGTAATCTGCTCGATCTTCGGCGCATATTTGCTAAGTTCTTTTCTCGGCTCTGCAATAACTGGTTTCATTACATCGTCAAGGATGTGAATTCTTGCTTCTCTCGTCTTGGCAATTGCCTCCTCGATAATCGGTCTTGTAAGGCCGTGGATCTTGATGTCCATCTGAATTGCGGTGATACCCTTATGGGTTCCGCCCACCTTGAAATCCATGTCGCCGAAGAAGTCTTCAAGGCCCTGGATATCGGTCAAAACAATATAGTCGTCATCCGTATCACCAGTTACAAGGCCGCAGGAAATACCTGCTACCGGTGCCTTAATCGGAACACCTGCCGCCATCAGGGACAGAGTGGAGGCACAGATACTGGCCTGTGATGTGGAACCGTTGGATTCCATGGTCTCAGACACGGTACGGATTGCATATGGGAATTCCTCTTCACTTGGAAGTACCGGAATTAATGCTCTCTCTGCCAGGGCGCCATGGCCGATTTCACGGCGTCCCGGTCCTCTGGACGGTCTTGTCTCACCTACGGAGTAGGACGGGAAGTTATAGTGGTGCATATATCTCTTGGATTTTTCATTTTCATCAAGTCCGTCGAGCTTCTGTGCTTCGGAGAGAGGAGCCAGTGTACAGATATTTAAAATCTGGGTCTGTCCTCGTGTGAACATACCGGAACCGTGAACTCTCGGAAGCATATCGATCTCTGCTGCCAGACGGCGGATCTCTGTAACGCCGCGGCCGTCGGGACGCTTATGATCCTTCAGAATCATCTTGCGGACTGTCTTCTTCTGATACTGGTATACTGCTTCCCCCAGTACTGCAAGCCATTCCTCATTGTCTGCAAACGCCTCTTCAAGACGGGCTGTGATAGCCTTGATATTCTCTTCACGTTTCTGCTTCTCGTCCGTGAATACGGCCTCTTCCATCTCTGCCGGAGGAACAATCTCTTTGATTGCTGCAAAAAGCTCTTCCGGAACGGCACAGCTCTCGTATGTGTGCTTTGGCTTGCCGCACTCAGCTACAATTATATCGATAAATATAATAAATTCCTGGTTAATGTCATGGTCCTTAAAGATCGCCTGAAGCACGATATCTTCCGGAACCTCATTGGCTCCTGCTTCTATCATGATTACCTTCTCTCTTGTGGAAGCCACGGTGAGAGCCAAATCAGAAAGCTTCTTCTGCAGGTTGGTAGGGTTTACAATAAACTCTCCGTCAATCAGTCCGATCTGTGTTGTCGCACAGGGACCGTCAAAGGGGATGTCTGAGATGCAGGTCGCAATCGCTGCGCCGAGCATGGCCGTATATTCAGGGCTGCAGTCCGGATCTACGGAGAGAACCAGGTTGTTCAGCGTCACGTCATTTCTATAATCCTTAGGGAAAAGAGGGCGCATCGGGCGGTCAATTACACGGCATGTCAGAACTGCATTCTCGGATGCCTTGCCTTCACGTTTGTTAAAACCTCCCGGGATTTTGCCTACGGCATATAATTTCTCCTCAAACTCAACGCTCAGCGGGAAGAAATCAATTCCGTCCCTCGGCTTGTCGGATGCTGTCGCCGTAGATAAAACCGTGGTGTCTCCGTAATGCATAAACGCCGCACCATTTGCCTGTGCAGCCACTCTGCCGATATCGACAGTCAGTGTCCTGCCTCCTAATTCCATTGAAAAACTCTTATACATTTCGTATCTCCTTTCAAAAATAAATCATTTCCTATTGTGCTGCAGAAGATACCGAAACTACTGATCTGAACACAAGGCATTCCCCTTATATGCACATCAGCGGTCTCGGATTAGATCTTCTACATAAGCAGAGAAACGTATGTCCTCATACGTTCCGCCACCATAAACAACTAGGGTGGATTGCTCCACCCTAAATCTTGTTATTACTTTCTGATGCCTAACTTTTCAATTAAAGTACGGTATCCTTCCAGATCTGTCTTCTTTAAGTAGTCAAGAAGTCCACGTCTCTGACCAACCATCTTTAAAAGTCCGCGTCTGGAGTGGTGATCCTTCTTGTTTTCTTTTAAATGCTCTGTCAGCTCAGTAATTCTTGCTGTTAAAATAGCGATCTGAACTTCCGGTGAACCTGTGTCTCCAGGTTTTCTTCCGTATTCTGCGATAATGGCAGCTTTCTTTTCCTTTGAAATCATTGCGATTTCCTCCTTTAAATTAATATTCTCACCAGGTGCCAGGCTTATGTCAGGAGTCCTCAAAAAACCGGGCATCGGCGTATTTCATACCGACTCAGTATAGCACAATCTTTTTTTAATGTAAACTATTTTTTTACGACAAATGTATCAGAGACTGCAAAGCGGAGTCCTTCCTCCGGGGCTACCTGAATTTCCAGCTTATAAAGTCCTTCTCCCCTTGTCTCAAATGCTCCCTTCCACGGAACCGACAATTCCTTCTCTTCTTCCTCCATTCGGTCGCTGACACCGCAGAATCCGGCAATACTCTCCAGCATAACCCAGGAATCGCCCTCTTTTTTATAGAAAATCGGGGAAAGAATATAATCGATAGGACCTCCCGTCCCATTTTCCAAAGTAAAGGTAATCGACTGATCTTCCTCAGTATGGGCAGCATCATCAATCCGGATCGAAATTTCACCGCCGTACCGGTTCCAGCCGTCTATCGTGCTGAACAGCTTTAAGACTTCTGCGGCATCATCTTCCGGCAGCATGCCGAACCATGATGTCCCCAGAACACAGGCTCCTCCCTGCAGTCCGATATGCAGTGTCTGCACAGTATTATCCTGTCCGGTAAGCGTAATAGTCCCGTCATAGCTCCCCGCCGGGCTGGAGAGAAAATCAGTTTGCGGTGTGATTTTCTGGAGAATTTCCTGCAGACGGTCAATATCCTCCCGGTTGCCCAGCGTTTCTTCCCGCGTCTCCCCATGCGCCCGAAGCGTCATAGATGCCTTGACTACAGGCTCCTGACTCAGCGCGTCTGCGCTGTATCCGCAGCGTTCCTGCGCCAGACGGAGTGTCTCTTCCGTAACGGCCGGGGCCGAATCAGTCCACAGCTTCTGCACATCCTCTTTCCGTTCGCACAGCAGCAGCGTTCCCGCAGTACCGTCCTGCATTTCTGCAGGTTTTCCTTCCTTTATGACGGTATATTCCTCCTGTGTCAATGGAATATATTCCGCGGCGGGAACCGTCCCTTTTACCATATATACACGTACAAACGGTGTTTCTTCCGGCATAACGAGGGTATTTTGGCGCTGTGCCACATCCAGCATATATGAAAGTCCGCTCTCTCCCGTCTGTAGTATGTCATACAGCTCAGAAAAACCGCCGCCTTCCCCGCCTGCTTTCTCCATCAGAATAAAACGGCCGTCTGCAAACTGGCTGGTGACATACTCCGAAGGTTTCCCGTCACTCCGGCAGTTCATTCCCTCCAGCGGGTTTTCATCCCTGAGGCTCACGCCGGCTATATATTCTTTGCCCAATGATGATCTTCTGCCGGATAATGCGTAGCTTTCCTTGAATTTGGAAACGGCCTCCTCTGTCTCATCTATCGGTATATCGGTAAAAGTCTCCTGAGGAAACTGGCTTTCAATCGCTGCCGTCATGGTTTCCAGAAGTTTCCTCTTCTCTTCCGGCACTTCGTCCGCTTCCTGATGCTTTTCTGCTTCAGGAAGGCTGTTTCCTGCTGCAGTGCTTTCGGCCTCCGTCTGCGCCCCTCCTGAAGTTCCCGGACTGCTGCAGCCTGAAACGGCTGTCAGCACTGCGGCAGTTATCAGCGCCGCAGCCACTCTGTATTTTTTATTTTCCATATCTTCTGACCTTCTTTATCTTATAGTAATTATATGATACCAGGGTCAAAAGGTTGGAAATCTGATGCAAGCTTGCTTGCATGAAG
>ENA-UOJP01002900-UOJP01002900.1-human-gut-metagenome-genome-assembly--contig:-C102-NODE-2900-length-11260-cov-3.290049_pt1 | contig 11260 bp, 14 predicted proteins | sample MGYA00242353_ERZ723900 | MGnify/ENA metagenome assembly ERZ723900
AACAATCTTTTTGATAAATTTTTCACTCGCTCCCTCTTCCATGATGACAAACAGACGGATATGCTTCCCATGTCAGCACTTCCAATCGCATTTTCCTGCAGCAAATCCTTTGTCAGCCGCCCGGAGGATTGCCCCACTCAAAAAGCCAGGCGGCACCGAATCCGTGCCGTCAGGCTTTTCTCGATCATTTTGATTCCAGGACTCTCACCTGTGTTCCGTCGGCGCACCGCCCGCTCGGTTTTTCCCGCCCCAGCGCAACAAAAGGGCGGAATTGGCGATGACAAACACCGACCCCGCATTATGGACCAAAGCACCGACTACCGGATTTAAAATGCCGGTCATAGCCAGCACAATGGCCACAGCATTCAGTCCCATGGAGAAGGTCAGGTTATACCGGATCGTCCGCATCATCCGCCGGGAGATCCGGAACAAATGCGGCAGCTCCCGAATCTCATCGTTGATGAGCACAATATCCGCCGCGTCCACCGCAATGTCACTGCCCACGCCGCCCATGGCAATCCCCACATGGGCGGTCTTTAATGCCGGTGCATCGTTAATCCCGTCCCCAATCATACACACCGATTGCCCTGCCTGTTCACAGCTCCGGATATACGCAAGCTTATCCTCCGGCAGACAGCCTGCCCGCACCTCTTGAATCCCCATCTGCTCCGCCACCTGCAAGGCCGCCCGCTCATGATCTCCAGTCAGCAGCACCGGTTCCACGCCGGACAGGCGCAGCGCCTGCACCGTTTCGGCCGCCTCCGGACGCGGGGTATCGGAAAGCGCCGCAATCCCGGCGGCCTGCCCATCCACCGCCAGATAGATGACTGTACATCCCCGCTCCAGATGGTACTGTGCCTTTTGGCGCATCCACTCCGGCAGGGGAATCCCCAAATCCTGAAGCAAGGCTGCATTCCCGGCCGTAATCTGCCGCCCCTCCACCTGGGCCTGTACGCCCCTGCCCGGCAGCATAGTAAAGTTCTCTGCTTTTTTCAGCGTCTCTCCGGTACTCTCCCGGTAGCAGGCAGCAATGGCCCGCCCGACAGGATGCTCCGAACGGCCTTCCGCCGCGGCAGTCCAACCGTACAGCGTCTGCGCATCCACTTGGGGCAGTCCGCTTTCCACTGCCGTCACCCGTGGCGTCCCCTGGGTCAGGGTTCCGGTTTTATCAAAGGTCACCCGGGCGACATCCGCCAGCCGCTCCAGGGCATCCCCCTCCCGGACCAGAAATCCGTGATGGGTTGCGTTTCCGATGGCAGCCATAATGGCCGTTGGCGTGGCCAGCACCAGCGCACAGGGGCAAAACACCACCAGGATGGTCACTGCCCGAATGATCTGTCCCGTCACCAGCCATGTCAAAGCCGCCGCACTCAGGGCGATCACCACGATCCAGGTGGCCCACCGGTCCGCAATTCCGACAATCCGGGCCTTCCCGGCGTCTGCCGACTGCACCAGCCGGATCATCCTCTGGATAGAGCTGTCCTCTCCCACCTTCACTGCTTCCATGTCAAAGGAACCAAATTGGTTCACCGTTCCGCTGGACACCGGATCCCCCGGTCCTTTGTCCACCGGCATGGACTCCCCGGTCATCACCGCCTGATTGATGGAAGTCTGTCCGGTCCGAATCACCCCGTCCACCGGTACGGTCTCACCGGGCAGCACCCGCAGCAGATCTCCCACCTGTACCTTTTCAGCAGGGATCACCCGTTCCTCCCCTTCGGCAAGCACCCGGGCTGTCCGTGGTGTCAGATGTACCAGCCGCTCAATTCCCGCCCGGGCACGGGCCACGGTCAGCTCCTCCAGCAGCGCGCCCAGCTGCATAATAAAGGCCACCTCTCCGGCGGCAAAGGTCTCCCCGATCACCACCGAAGCCACCAAAGCGATGGAAACCAGCACATCCGCCTTGATGTCAAAGGCCGTCACCAAACCAATTACTGCTTCCAGCACAATGGGAATTCCGCAAAAAACGATGGCAATCCATGCCGGATCAAAGGGCAGCAGCTCCACCCGAACAATACTAAGCAGCAGTGCCGCACCCGAAATAACCAGAAATGCCACATCCCGCCGGATGCCTCCCCACGCCAACACACGTTCCAGTTTCTCCATAACGCCCTCCTTTATACCCATAGGGGTATATGTATACTATATCGTCGCACCTGTCTCCTGTCAAGAAAAAATACCGGCCGCCTTCCGGCAGCCGGTATGAATTACTTCATATTGGCAAAGCGTTCTACCGCTTTGGTGAAATTGGCAATGGTCTGTTCTGCGTCTCCGTGCTCAATCCCATCCCGGACACAGTGCCGGATATGTCCCTCCAGCACCACCTGGCCGCACCGGTGCAGAGCGGACTTGGCCGCATTGATCTGAGAAAGGATATCCTCACAGGGCACATCCTCGTCCACCATCCGGTCAATGGCCTGGATCTGTCCGATGATCTTCTTGAGCCGCCGATGCAGATTCTCTGCATCCATACACTGCTTCATCTCTTCTCACGCCTCCATCTCATCCAACAAAAATTCTCATACGGCAAGCACTACAAACCACTTACCGTTTGCTTCGGGCAAATGTCCGGGCCTCCTCCAACCATGCCATCAGCTGCGCATCGATCTGATCAGACTCCGAGATCAGCACATGATGGGTCCAGCGGTTGGGATACGGCTCCACCGCCACGGCAATCCGGGGATCCTCCACCCGGTGGGAAAGGCCGAATGTCACCAAAAGGCATGTGTTCGGCCAATTCTTCTTACGCCGTAGGGGAATCGATGCCGCCGCAAACAGATGCCGGTCATAAAAGCTGATCTGGCTCTTTTGAACCTTCACCGACGCCTCCGGCATGCAGGCATCCATCTGACGGACCAGCACCTCATAAAACGTCTGCTCCATGGGGTTGGCCGAAAAGTACCGCAATATATCCGCTTCATAATAGGCCGGATAGTTCATAGCTGCCTCCCTGCCGTCCGTCAGCCCCTACCGGGCCCGCAGCTCCCAGAATGCCACCGCGCTGGCCGCCGCCACATTCAAAGAGTCCACTCCCCGTGCCATGGGGATCCGCACCGTATAATCACACCGGGCAATGGTTCCATCGGATAACCCGTCTCCTTCTGTTCCCAGCACAACGGCCAGCTTGTCCACTGCCCGCAGACGGGGATCCTCCATGCTCAGGGATTCCTCCCGCAGCGCCATGGCTGCGCTGGCAAAGCCCATGGCCCGCAGCCGGGCCAGTCCATCATCCGGCCAGTCTCCCGGCTCGGTGCCGATCCGGGTCCAGGGCACCTGGAACACTGTTCCCATGCTCACCCGCACCGCCCGGCGGTACAGCGGGTCCGTACAGGTCGGCGTGACCAGGACCGCATCAATCCCCAACGCCGCAGCGGACCGGAAAATCGCCCCCAGGTTGGTGGAGTCCACGATCCCTTCCAGTACCGCGATGCGCCGGGCGGACCGGCACAGGGCCTCCACCTCCGGCAGCGGCCTGCGCCGCATAGCGCACAGCACGCCCCGCGTCAGCGGGTATCCCGTCAGTTCCGCCAGGACCTCCCGCTGTGCCGTATAGACCGGAACATCCGGACACCGCTCCAAAATTTCGCGTCCCTGTCCCTCGATCTGCCGGGGCTCCATCAGCAGGGAAATCGGCTCATAGCCCGCATCCAACGCCCGGGCAATCACTTTGGGACTTTCCGCAATAAACAGCCCCAGCTCCGCGTCCCGGCGGCTGCGCAGCTGTCCTTCCGTCAGTCCCGCAAATACATCCGGCCCCGGTGCCGTCAGGTCTGTCACTTCCACAATTCTCGCCATACTGTAACCTCTCGTCCGTCGCCGCCCGGATCGTCCGCGGGGCGAATTGCATTCATTATACCGTATTTTTCCCCCCGGTACAACGCCCCGCCCGGGAAGTTTTTTCACCAGTTCTTGACATATGCCAAAAACAGGTGTATGCTGAACCTGAATCTGGCATATGTCAAAAATCACTTGATTCCACACAAGGAGGCCCGCCCATGCCCCGTCCCAGAAAATGCCGAAAGGTCTGCTGTCTTCCCAAGATCAGCGAGTTTGTCCCGGCCTGCGGAATCCAGCCGGCAGCCCAGGCGGTGGTCCTGACGGTGGATGAATACGAATCCATCCGCCTGATTGACAAAGAAGGCTTCTCCCAGGAGGAGTGCAGCGCATACATGCATGTGGCACGCACCACAGTGCAGCAGATCTACACCTCCGCACGGAAAAAGCTGGCCCTGGTCCTGGTGGACGGCCGCCCCCTGCGGATTGAAGGCGGGGATTACCGCCTGTGCGACGGGCAGGAATCCACCTGCGGATGCGGCGGCTGCCGCCGTCACCGGTGCCGTCCTGATACACAACAACAAGAGGAGGAACATGCCATATGAAAATCATGCTTCCGCTGGATGAAGACCAGCGCAGCGTCTGCCCGTCCTTTGCCCGGGCGCCGTTTTTTCTGCTGCATGATACCGTGACCGGTGAAAGCCGCAGTCTGGAGAATCCCGCCGCCCAGGCAGACAGCGGCGCAGGCCTCCAGGCCGCCCAGTTTGTGGTAGACAGCGGCGCCGAAGTGCTCATCACGGTCCGTTGTGGGGAGAACGCCGCCAAGGTATTCCAGGCAGCCGGAATCTCCATCCGCAAGGCGCTGGAAGGCGACGCCGCGGCAAATCTCGCTGCTCTGGCAATGGACAAGCTGCCGGAGCTGACCCACTTCCACGCGGGCTTTCACGGGATTTCGGGATGAAGCTGGCAGTTTTAAGCGGCAAGGGCGGTGCCGGAAAAACCTTGGTGGCAGTCAATCTGGCGGTCACCGCCAAGCAGGCGGTTTACATCGACTGCGATGTGGAGGAGCCCAACGGGCGGCTGTTTCTCAAACCGGAAATAGAAACCGTCACCCCTGTTTCCACCCTTCTGCCGGAATTTGACACATCCCGGTGCAATGGCTGCCGGGCATGTGTCAACGCCTGCCGGTTCCACGCAGTGGTCTATCTCAAGGAACGCCCCATGGTCTTTCCCGAGGTCTGTCACGCCTGCGGCGCCTGCTCCATGGTCTGTCCCCATGATGCCGTCCGGGAGGTCCCCCACCCCATCGGAACCCTGGAGCAAGGGCGCCGGGGCGGCGTCCGGGTGATTACCGGGATTCTCAATCCCGGCGAGGCCTCCGGCGTTCCGGTGATCCGGGCCGCCTTGGCGCAAGGCGGGAATGACGCTCCCCTCACTGTGATCGACTGCCCGCCCGGCAGCGCCTGTCCGGTTCTGGAGAGTGCGGCAGCAGCCGACCGCTGCCTGCTGGTGGCGGAACCCACTGCCTTCGGCCTGCACAATCTGGACATGGTCTACCGGCTGGTCACCCTGCTGGGCAAACCCTGCGGCGTGGTCATCAATAAGGAAACGGAGCCATATGCACCGTTGGAAGCCTTCTGCCGTGACCGGAATTTGCCCATCCTGGGCCGGATCCCCTATCAGCCGCAGCTGGCGCAGCAAACCGCCCGGGGGGAAGTCGCCTGCGAAACCGTTCCGGCAGCTTCCACACTGTTGAATCGAATTGCGGGGTGGTACACATGAAGCGTCTGTTGATTTTAAGCGGCAAGGGCGGTACAGGAAAAACCACCACCGCAGCGGCTTTTGCCGCATTCTCCAACACCCGGGCCGCAGCGGACTGCGATGTGGACGCCCCCAATCTGCATCTGATTCTCCAGCCGGATACTCCGCCACAGTCCACAACCTTTTGGGGCGGTGAGAAAGCGCAGATTGATCCGGCCCTGTGTACCCGCTGCGGCGCTTGTGCCCAGGCCTGCCGGTTTCACGCCATCACGCAGGAAGCCAATGCCTTCCAGGTCGTGGACTATGCCTGTGAAGGCTGCGGCGTATGCGCCCTGACCTGCCCTGCCGGGGCGGTGACTTTGACAGCAGACGAGGCAGGCCAGCAGCGGCTCTATTCCGGGGACCGGGTGTTCTCCACCGCGGAGCTGCGTATGGGCCGTGGCAATTCCGGCAAGCTGGTGACCGCGGTAAAGCTGGCGCTGTTCCAGCACGCGCCGGAGACGGACGTCGCCATCATTGACGGTTCTCCCGGCATTGGCTGCCCCGTTATCTCCTCCGTCAGCGGCATGGACCTGGTTCTGGTAGTAGCGGAACCCTCGGTATCCGGCCTGCATGACCTGGAGCGGCTGGTGACCACCGCCTCCACGCTTCAGACCCAGCTGGCCGTGTGCGTCAACAAGTGGGACACCAGCCCGGAAAACACCGCCGCCATTGAAGCATTTTGTCACGCCCGGGAAATTCCCTTTACCGGCCGGATCCCCTACGATCCCGCCGCAGGAGAGGCCATCAACCAGGGCCGCTCTCTGGCAGAAGTGGACTGCCCGGCTTCCTGCGCCCTGCGCCAGGTCTATGCGTCCACCATGCGTCTGCTTGCATCCCCATAACCTGTCCATTCATACCGGCGGCCGATTCCGCCGGTGCAACATAAAAAGGAGTGTACGATCATGAAAATTGCTGTTGCTGCTATGGGAAACACGGTTTCCGGCCATTTCGGCCATTGTGAGGACTTTCTGATTTTTGACACCGCCGACGGTGCCGTCACTGGTGAGGAGCGGGTTCCCAATCCCGGTCACCGTCCCGGCTTCCTGCCCAACTTCCTGGCCGACCGCGGCGTGGAGGCCATCATCGCCGGCGGAATGGGCGGCGGCGCTGTGGAGATCTTCAACGAGCGCAATGTAGAGGTCATCGTAGGCGCTCAGGGCGACGCCCGTGCCGCCGTGGAAGCCTATCTGCGGGGCGAACTGGAGTCCACCGGCTCCATCTGCCATGAGCATCAGCACGCCGGGGAGTGCGGAGAATAACTTCCCGTTCCACCGCCGTAAAAGCGACGCCGTTTTATAAGACGGCGTCGCTTTTCCCATTTTGATCCCGCCCCCTTTTTCATTGGGCCGCAGCAAATACCTGGAAACTTTTTCTTGACTTGTCCCGGCGTTTCCGTATAATAAGCATCTGTACAATAAGAATGCTTATTATTGGAGGATGCAACATGGAGTCCCTGCACTACCTGCTGATGAAAACCCACGCCCATATCAATCGTCTGATTTTGAGTCAGGCCGCCGCGATTGGACTTTCTCCGGGGCAGCCGAAAATTTTAGAGTGCCTGCTGCTGCACGGGGAGTGCAACCAAAAGGCAATCGCGGAAAATTGTGAAATTGAGCAGGCTACTGTAGGCAGTATTCTCTCCCGGATGGAGCGGGACGGGCTGGTCTGCCGGTCCCAGCGGGACGGGAACCGCCGCTCTCTCTATGTCTCCCTGACGCCCCAGGGTCGGGATCTGGCGCAACAGATGGAAGAAATCTTCCGCCAGGCGGATGCCCAGGCAGCTGGACAGCTGACGCCTCAGGAACTGGCACAGCTGACCGCCTTGCTGGAAACGGTGTGTGCTTCCCTCGCCCCCACCGGAAAGGAGGCGGAGTAATGGAAACCACGCTCCATACACAGCTCAAGCGTTATGGAATGCTCTGTGTGGGACTGCTCATCATGTCCTTCGGCATTGCCTGTTCCATCAAGGCGGAGCTGGGAACCTCTCCGGTTTCCAGCCTGCCCTTTGTGCTCAGCCAGTTCACGCCTTTGAGCGTGGGGATTGCTTCGGTCCTGGTAAACGCCACACTGATTTTACTGCAGATCCTGCTCCTGCGCCGTCAGTATGATCCCATCCAGCTCATCCAGCTGCCGGTAGCCCTGGCCTTCGGTTTTCTTACCGATTTCAGCGTCTGGGTGCTGCAGGACATCACCTGTTCCTCCTATCTCACCCAGTGGATGCTGTGCGTGTGCGGCATTTTGCTGGTGGGAATCGGCGTGAGTTTTGAAGTCACAGCCAATGTGGTCACCCTGGCCGGTGAGGGAATGGTCATGGCCATCTGCAAGGTATTTCCCGTAAAATTTGCCAATGCCAAGGTGGGCATGGATCTCACATTGGTCACCACCGCCGCGGTACTGTCGCTGTTGTTCCTTGGAACACTGATCGGCGTGCGGGAGGGCACGGTCGCTGCCGCTATCTTCGTAGGGTTGACTGCCCGACAGGTCAACCGCCCCCTCAAGCGCTTTGCTGAGCGGTACTTTGCCTGACCCCGCAGCCAGCCGCTCTTCCCCAGCTATGCTCAATATGGTAAAATGACAACGTAGGCCATCACTTCCCCCCTGTTCTCATATACTGCCATTCAAACCGCACCGGCAGAAAGGAGTCCCCGCCCATGCTGAATTTTCCCTACTGCAAGCTGGAAATCTTTCTCCCTGCATCCCACCTGTCCGCCTTGCAGGAAGCTCTGGCCCAGGTGGATGCCGGTCATATCGGCAATTATGATCACTGCCTGTCCTACTCCCCCGTTACCGGCTGCTGGAAACCGCTGCCGGAAGCTGCCCCATATCTTGGTCAGGTCAACCAGCTTTGCACGGCACCGGAACTGAAGGTGGAAGTCACCTGCCAGTCCTCGCGCCTGGAGGAAACTCTAGGCGCCATCCGGCGGGTACATCCCTATGAGGAACCGGTCATTCATGTCATTCCCCTGCTGGCTGTGGGAACGGATATCCCTGCCGCAGAAGTCTTTCAGGAGGCCACAGATTGATGAGCCAGAGGTACATCGCCTTCGACGTAGAAACACCCAATTACGCCAATGACCGGATCAGCGCCATCGGCATTACCGTCCTCGAATCCGGAGCCATTGCCGAGGACTATGCCTTTCTTGTCAATCCCGAGACGGCGTTTGCCCCCTTCCACACAGCCCTCACCGGCATCACTGCGGAAATGGTCGCCCAATCCCCCACCTTTCCGGTGCTTTGGGAAACCATTGGTCCCATTCTGGACAGCGGCCTGCTGGTGGCCCATAATGCTCCCTTTGATCTTTCCGTGCTGGGGCGGTGCTTGCGGGATTACGGCATCTTCTTCCATCGTCAGGTGCCCTATGCCTGCACCTGCCAGATGAGCCGCCGCCTGCTGCCGCAGCTTCCCAATCACCGGCTGGACACCCTCTGCCGGTATCTCCATCTGGAGCTGGACCACCACCAGGCTGGAAGCGACAGCCGGGCATGCGGTCAGATCCTGCTGCACCTGATGGACACGGGTGCCTCCCTCTCTCCCTTCATGAGAACTTACGATTTCATCCGAATCGGCACGGTCCGGCCCTCCCGAAACCGCTGATTGGCGACACCGTCCCCGTCCCCGTAACTGGGAGACGGGGGCGGTCTTTTTTCAATCGTTGCACACAACAGCCGGGCCTGCGGCAATCAAATCCGCCCCGGTCAAGCATGTATTGTTCCTCATCCACATGCGGAATTTGCGTCCGTTTTCCCCTCCCCCAGTTTTGTCCCTTGCGTCCAAGCGCAGTTTACCGCTATAATAGGAAAAAGGATTTCCTTCCGGCGCGAACCGGAATGGTCCTTGCAGTGAGGTGGATTGGGTATGAAAGGGCTTCAAAAAGTCCGGGACTTTGGCCAATTGTTTTTAAAACGGTGGCGGAACGCCTTTTCCACCATTTTATTCTACATGATCCAGTTCCTGCTGGTCATCTTCCTGTTCGGCAGCGAGTATGCCATGGTGGTCTCCGGCTCCACCACCTTATTCCAGCTGCGCCGCAAGGAACCCAATCGCCTTGGCGACTACCTGTCCATGTACCTGATCTCCCTGCTGCTGTGCCTGCTGGCCTTTGCGGCAGGATTGAATGTCTGGCTGTGCGCCCTGCTGAACTTTGCCGTGCCGTTTTTCCTGGTTCTCTGGCGGTGCAGCCAGTTCACGCCCAAGGGGCACCTGGGGTACGCCATGACATTCGTCTTCCTGGAACTTCGCACTCCCACATTGGAGCAGCTCCCGACGCAGCTGACCGCCGTGGCCTGCTGCTGTGTGCTGCTGGTAGCGGCCTTGGCCATCCAGGCCAAAATCAGCCACATTTCTGCCGATCCGGTGGGGCAGATCTCCCGCAGCCTGCTGCGCCTTTCCCAGCTGCTGGACGATCTGGCCGACGGAGGAGACGGCAAAGCCGCCGGAAAGGAGCTCTACGACCTCTCCCGCAGCTTCCACCGGATGGGATATGACCGGCGGCACCTCATTGGGGTTCCAGACCGTCAAAAGCGGTTTTACCACCTCTTTGCCTTGCTGTTCCAGCGGGCATCCTATCTGGTCACTGATCAGGAGGCATGGCAGTATGCCCAAAAAACGCCGGATTTTTCTGCCACCATGCACACCTTGGCCCAGCTGGTGCGTCAGCTGGAGCAGGCCCATACGCCTGAGGCCCGCCAGCACCTCGCCCAGGAAATCCAGTCCCTGCTCCAGCACACGGAGCTGCCTCAGGGGCGGCTGCGCATTTTCTACCGCAGCGTCCTGCATACCCTGCTGCTGTTATGCCGGGAAGACTTCAATCCCCATCTGGGAGTGCTGCTGCGTCAGGTTTCCTGGTCCAGCATCCGGGAAAATCTGCGCCAGCGGCTCTCTCTAAGCCGCTTTGAGCTGCGCTTCGCCCTCCGGCTGGCCGTGGTCATGACCATCAGCTGCACCATCAGCTACCTTTGGGAATTTGAGCATACGTACTGGTTCCCACTCCACGCCTTTTTGCTCCTCCAGCCCAGCTATGAGGAAAGTGCACACCGCATGGTCACCCGCCCTGTGGGTACCGCCATCGGCTGCCTGCTGGTCCATCTGGTCTATCCGTATCTGCCGGGTCTGCCGGGAGTATTCCTTTTCTCTTCCGTCATGATCTCCCTGATGTACTGCTGCACCCCCGGCACCTGGGTCCATCCCATCTTCTCCACCGCGTTTGCCTTGACCATGGCCACCCTCACCGTACGGGAAACCGACGCCATCGGTCTGCGGCTTTTGTACCTGGCTATGGCAGTGGTGCTGGTCCTGGTGATCAACCGTTTCCTGCTGCCCAACCGGCGGGAGCCCCAGTTCCGCCGGAACCTGCAGGAGCTCTTCCGGCTGCAGTCCACCTACTGGGCCGTTATTCGCCGCAGTCTGCGCCAGCCGGTGGATCCGGGATTGTTCAGCGAGCTGCTCTCCCAGTTCCATATGGTCTATCACGAAGCCGTTCAGTATGCCGACCGGCTTCCCGCGGAGCAGGCCGCCTATCATCGGGTCCGTCTGGTGGTACTTTGGAACATGTTCTACGAGTTGGAACAGACGGAAGGCCTTATTCAGTCCGGTGCCGTCAGCACCGAGGAAATTCCAGCCCTGGACGTCCTGGCATCACAGCTGGAAGTCCGGATCTCCCCGCCCCGGTAACTGGATTACATA
>ENA-UOJP01002909-UOJP01002909.1-human-gut-metagenome-genome-assembly--contig:-C102-NODE-2909-length-11227-cov-7.965002_pt1 | contig 11227 bp, 8 predicted proteins | sample MGYA00242353_ERZ723900 | MGnify/ENA metagenome assembly ERZ723900
AGGAGTTCCAGATGCTCCGCAAGGCGTCTCTGGACATCATCACCCACCTGGGGATTGTGGGCGGGTGCAACGTGCAGCTGGCCCTGAACCCCGACAGCTTTGAATACGCGGTGATTGAGGTGAACCCCCGGGTGAGCCGGTCCTCCGCCCTGGCCTCTAAGGCTACGGGGTATCCCATCGCCAAGATCACCACCAAGATCGCCCTGGGCTACCGCCTGGACGAGATCAAAAACGACATCACTGGCAAGACCTGCGCCTGCTTCGAGCCGACGCTGGACTATATCGTGGTGAAGATGCCCAAGTGGCCCTTTGACAAGTTTGCCGACGCCAGCCGGACCCTGGGCACCCAGATGAAAGCCACCGGCGAGGTCATGTCCATCGCCCCCAGCTTTGAGATGGCGCTGATGAAGGCCGTCCGGGGCGCGGAGATCGGACAGGACAGCCTCAACCGCAAGCAGGACCCTGAGGACACCGCCCCCATCTGGGAGCGCCTGCGCCGGGTGGACGACCACCGGCTCTTCACAGTGTTTGAAGCGCTTAAGTCCGGGGTCAGTGTGGATGAGATTTTCGGCATCACCCGCATCGACCGCTGGTTCCTCCACAAGCTTAAAAACATGGCGGAATTTGAACTGGCCCTGGGGAGAGACGGCCTGACGGCGGAGCACTATGAAACCGGCAAGCGCCTGGGCTATCCAGACGACACGCTGCGCCGACTCTCCGGCGCGGCGGACCTGCCCGTGCCTGCCAAAACCGCCGTCTATAAGATGGTAGACACCTGCGGCGCGGAGTTCGACGCGGAGACCCCCTACTTCTACTCCAGCTTCGACCGCTTCTGTGAGTCCCGGGCCTTTCCAAGATCCGGCAGGCCCGTCATCATGGTGCTGGGCTCCGGCCCCATCCGGATCGGCCAGGGCATTGAGTTCGACTACTCCTCCGTCCACTGCGTGTGGACGCTGAAGGAGCTGGGCTATGACGTGGTCATTGTGAACAACAACCCTGAGACAGTGTCCACGGACTATGATACTGCCGACCGGCTGTATTTCGAGCCTCTTTTCCCGGAGGACGTCATGCACATCATCGCCGTGGAGAAGCCTGTGGGCGTGGTGGTGGCCTTCGGCGGCCAAACGGCCATCAAGCTCACCAAGTTCCTGGACAGCCAGGGAATTCCCATTCTGGGCACCTCCGCGGAGTCCATTGACATGGCGGAGGACCGGGAGCGGTTTGACGAGCTGTTGGAGCGCTTCCACATCAAGCGGCCCCAGGGCCGCGGCGTCACCGGCATGGAGGAGGCTCTCTCTACCGCCCGGGAGCTGGGCTATCCGGTGCTTCTCCGGCCCAGCTATGTCATCGGCGGCCAGAACATGGTCATTGCCCACAACGACGAGGACGTGCGCACCTATATGGAGGTCATCCTCTCCGGCAAGATTGAAAACCCGGTGCTGGTGGATCAGTACCTGATGGGCAAGGAGCTGGAGGTGGATGTGATCTCCGACGGCAAGGACGTGCTGATTCCTGGCGTTATGCAGCACATTGAGCGTACTGGCGTCCACTCCGGCGACTCCATCGCGGTCTATCCGCCCTTTTCCATTGGCGACAAGATGCTCAAGACCATCATCGACTGCTCGGAAAAGCTGGCCCTCAGCCTAAAGACCCGGGGCCTCATCAACATTCAGTACCTGATCTACCAGGGCGAGCTGTACGTCATCGAGGTCAACCCCCGGGCCAGCCGGACCGTGCCCTACATCTCCAAGGTGACAGGCGTACCCATGGTGGACCTGGCCACTCGGGTCATGGTGGGACAGCCTCTGGCTGCCCTGGGCTACGGAACCGGGCTCTATCAGAAGCCGCCGTATGTGGCGGTGAAGGTGCCGGTGTTCTCCTTTGAAAAAATCACCGACGCCAATGCGGCCCTCTCCCCAGAGATGAAGTCCACCGGCGAGGTGCTGGGCCTGGGCAAGAACATGCAGGAGGCCCTGTTCAAGGGCCTGGTCTCCGCCGGCTACAAGGTGGAGAAGGAGAGCCGCGGCGGCGTGCTGATCTCCGTGAACCACCGGGATCAGCCGGAGATCGTGAATATCGCCCGGAAGCTGGACGAGATGGGCTACAAGCTCTACGCAACGGAAGGCACCGCCCACGAGATTGCCCAGCTGGGCACCGACGTGGAGGTGGTTGGCAAGCTGGGCCGGGATAATAAAGTGTTCGAGATGTTGGAGGGCGGAGAGATCGACTATGTGATCCTCACTGGCTCCACGGAACCGGGCTACATCCGGGATTTCATCCATCTGAACCACCGCTGCGTCCAGCTGGGAATCCCCTGTCTGACCTCTCTGGACACGGCCGGCGCCCTGGCGGATATCCTGGCCAGCCGCTATAACCAGCGTAACACCGAGCTGGTGGATATCTGCCACCTGCGCACGGAGCGGCAGAGGCTGAAGTTTGCCAAGATGCAGACCTGCGGCAACGACTATATCTTCCTGGAGAACTTTGACGGCTCCATCACCTGTCCGGAGTCGTTGTGCGTCTCCTTCTGTGACCGGCACTATGGCGTGGGTGCCGATGGCATTATCCTGATGGAGCGCTCCCAGGTGGCCGACGCAAAGATGCGGATGTTCAACAGCGACGGCAGTGAGGGCAAAATGGCCGGCAACGCCCTGCGGTGCATGGGCAAGTACCTCTATGACTTCGGCATTGTCCGCAAAGAAGAGCTGGCCATTGAGACCGGCAGCGGCATCAAGACCGTGTCCCTCTATACCTCCGACGGCAAGGTGACATCCGCCTGTGTGGACATGGGACGGGCCACGCTGGACACGGAGGCCCTGCGTTTCTCCATTCCGGAGAAGACCGTGGTGAACTATCCGGTCCGGATCGCCGGCCGGCCCTACAGCATTACCTGTGTGGACATGGGCAACCCCCACTGCGTGGTGTTCTGTCCCCGGGTGGATGCAGTGGACGTGGAGTTCATCGGACCCCGCTTCGAGCATGCGCCTTACTTCCCGGAGAGAACCAACACAGAGTTCATCCGGGTGGTGAACCCCAATACCATCAAGATGCGGGTGTGGGAGCGGGGCAGCGGCGAGACACTGGCCTGCGGTACCGGCGCCTGCGCAGCAGTGGTAGCGGCAGTGGCCAATGGATTTTGCTCCAAGGGAAGTGATGTCACCGTCCGGGTCAAGGGCGGCGATCTGGTGGTCCATTACACGGATGAGACGGTCACTCTGACCGGAGACGCCAAGCTGGTCTACACCGGTGAGGCGGAATATTGAGAACTTGACAGAAATTTATCAAAAAGGGCTTTCCACCGCAGAAAATTTGTGGTAAAATCTTAACGAAATCCAAACAACCCGGAGCTCGTTATGGACATCAAAAAAGCCCTTGCCCGCTGTGTTCCCAAGGTGGGGATGCGCAATATCAAGACGGCGATTGCAGCTGCACTGTGTGCCGTGGTGTACTATGCCTGGGGCCGCAGTCCGGCCTTCGCCTGCATCGGCGCGATTTTTGGAATGGGGAGTGACCTCTCTGATTCTAAGCTGAATGGTGGAAACCGGCTTTTCGGCACGGTTATCGGCGGATTGCTGGGAATTGCGCTGTTTCGGATTTATTTGATTTTTTACCCGGATGGACGGCACTCCCTGCTGTTAGTGCCGCTGATCTTTCTTGGCACTGTCATTCTGATTGTGCTGTGCCAAATCTTTTGGGTGGGCGGTGTACAGCCCGGCGGCGTGGTCCTGTGCATCATCCTCTTCAATACACCGGCAGACAGCTATATCACCTATGCCCTCAGCCGCATGTTTGACACGGGCATCGGTGTGCTGGCGGCTTTGATGGTAAACAGCCTTTTTCCAGGAGGATTTACCTTTGGAGCCGCAGAGCGGTTTTGCAGAAATCTTCGTCAAAAGGCAGCCGGTTCAGAAGAACTGAGTGAGGACGCAGGCGCCCTCGTTGTCAATCAAAAAAGCTAAGGCAAGGACCGGACCTCATCTGTCTGGATGGGGTCCGGTCCTTGCTTTCGGGAATATCTGTCTCTTCTTGGGGGCGGCCGCAGCAGGGAGTATCAGGACCAATGGCAATCTCACGACACCAGGGTTTGTCTGCGGAAATATCCAGCTGCTCCCGACCGCCGTGCAGGCGTCTCATCACTTGATATTCCACAGAGGTGTCCAAGCCGAATTCCATAGCTGTCAGGGATGCTCTCCACCTCAAAGCGGGACGCCTCTCATCGTTCGGCCATATTGAGCAGGGGCGTCAAGGAAACAAAAGACGCGCTGAAGCTGCGCCATGCCACGGCTTCCAGCCTGGGGCGCAAGCGCCGGCCCGCCAGCAGCCAGGCGCAGTTCAAATCCATGCGAACCAAAGTAACGTGGGGGAGAATCTGGGCTCTAGTTTGGTCTGCGTCCCTTATGCTGGACCGGGGTAAAGCCGCCATTTCCGCGACTCCAGCAGCTTCCAGGGTTGGTAAAAAGGCCCTCCTAGTTTAGAAGGAGCGGGAGCGTTGAAACGCTTGGCGGAGGGCGAGGCGGTGGTTTAAGCTGTGATATGTTGGCACAGCAAAAACACCTCACATCTTACGATGTGAGGTGTTTTTTGCCATGACGAAGGGCTGATGGCTCGTGCCAGATTCCGAAAAATCGCTTCGTCCGAACTTGGAAGATGCTGATTATTTGGATTCCTTGATGGCTGCCTGCGCGGCGGCAAGGCGTGCGATGGGCACCCGGAAGGGAGAGCAGGACACATAGTCCAGGCCCGTGCGGTGGCAGAACTCCACGGAGGAGGGATCGCCGCCGTGCTCGCCGCAGATACCCAGGTGCAGCTCCGGGTTCGTGGAGCGGCCCAGCTTGCAGGCCATCTCCACCAGCCGGCCCACGCCCGCCTGGTCCAGCTTGGCGAAGGGATCGTTCTCGTAGATCTTGCGGTCATAGTAGGCGTCCAGGAACTTGCCTGCGTCGTCACGGCTGAAGCCAAAGGTCATCTGAGTGAGGTCGTTGGTGCCGAAGGAGAAGAAGTCGGCCTCCTTGGCAATCTCATCGGCGGTGAGAGCCGCGCGGGGGATCTCAATCATGGTACCAACCAGATACTTCATATCGGAGCCAGCGGAGGCGATAATCTCGTCAGCGGTCTTGACCACCACGCTCTTAACATATTTGAGCTCCTTGACCTCGCCCACCAGGGGGATCATGATTTCGGGAACCATGTTCCACTCGGGGTGCCGGGCTTGGACATTCAGCGCGGCCTTAATGACGGCCCGGGTCTGCATGGCGGCAATCTCCGGGTAGGTGACGGCCAGGCGGCAACCCCGGTGGCCCATCATGGGGTTGAACTCGTGGAGGGAGGCGATGATGGACTTGATGTCGGCAACGGTCTTGCCCATATCCTTGGCCAGCAGCTCGATGTCAGCCTCGTCGGTGGGCAGGAACTCGTGCAGCGGGGGGTCCAGGAAGCGGATGGTGACGGGGCAGCCCTCCATGGCCTCGTAGATGCCCTCAAAGTCGGACTGCTGCATGGGCTCCAGCTTGCTGAGGGCTTTCTCCCGCTGCTCCACATTGTCAGAACAGATCATCTCCCGGATGGCGGGGATGCGGTCCTCGTCAAAGAACATGTGCTCGGTCCGGCACAGGCCGATGCCCTGAGCGCCGAACTTCCGGGCCTGGGCGGCGTCGTGGGGGGTGTCGGCATTGGTGCGGACCTGGAGACGGCGATATTTGTCGGCCCAGCCCATGACCCGGCCGAACTCGCCGCCGATGGAGGCGTCCACCGTGGGGATGGCCCCGGCATAGATGCTGCCGGTGGAGCCATCCAGGGAGATCCAGTCGCCCTCTTTGTAGGTCTTGCCGGAGAGGACGAACTGCTTGTTTTCCTCGTCCATCTTGATGTCGCCGCAGCCAGAGACACAACACTTGCCCATGCCCCGGGCCACCACGGCGGCGTGGGAGGTCATGCCGCCGCGAACGGTCAGGATGCCCTGGGCGGCCTTCATGCCCTCGATGTCCTCGGGAGAGGTCTCCAGACGCACCAGGACCACCTTCTCGCCCCGCTCAGCCCAGGCCTTGGCGTCCTCAGCGGTGAAGACGATCTTGCCGGAGGCAGCGCCGGGGGAGGCGCCCAGCGCCTTGCCGATGGCCTCGCTCTTTTTCAGGGCCACGGCGTCGAACTGGGGATGGAGCAGGGTGTCCAGAGAGCGGGGCTCGATCATGGCAACAGCCTGCTTCTCCGTGATCTGGCCCTCATCCACCAGATCACAGGCGATCTTCAGCGCGGCGGCGGGGGTGCGCTTGCCGTTGCGGGTCTGGAGCATATAGAGCTTGTTGTTCTCCACAGTGAACTCCATATCCTGCATATCGTGATAGTGATCCTCCAGAATTTTGCACACATCCTGGAACTGGGCGAAAGCGGCGGGGAACTTCTCGGCCATCTGGCTGATAGGCATGGGAGTCCGCACGCCGGCCACCACGTCCTCGCCCTGGGCGTTGGTCAAAAATTCACCGAAGAGCTTCTTCTCGCCGGTGGCGGGGTTGCGGGTGAAGGCCACGCCGGTGCCGCAGTCGTCGCCCATGTTGCCGAAGGCCATGGACTGGACGTTGACGGCGGTGCCCCAGGAGTAGGGGATGTCGTTGTCGCGGCGGTAGACGTTGGCCCGGGGGTTGTCCCAAGAGCGGAACACGGCCTTGACGGCGCCCATGAGCTGCTCCTTGGGATCGGAGGGGAAGTCCTGCCCCACCTTGGCCTTGTACTCTGACTTGAACTGGCCGGCCAGCTCCTTGAGATCCTCCGCGGTCAGCTCCACGTCCTGAGTGACGCCCTTGCGCTCCTTCATCTGGTCGATGAGCTGCTCAAAGTACTTCTTGCCCACCTCCATCACCACGTCGGAGTACATCTGGATAAAGCGGCGGTAGCAGTCCCAGGCCCAGCGGGGATTACCGGACTTCTTGGCCAGGACCTCCACCACCGTTTCGTTCAGGCCCAGGTTCAGGATGGTGTCCATCATGCCGGGCATGGAGGCCCGGGCGCCGGAGCGGACGGAGACCAGCAGGGGATTTTCCAGGTCGCCGAACTTTTTGCCGGTGATGCCCTCCATTTTCTCAATGTATTGGAGAATCTCCGCGCAGATATCGTCATTGATCCTCTGGCCGTCCTCGTAATACTGGGTACAGGCCTCGGTGGTGATGGTGAAGCCCTGGGGCACAGGCAGGCCGATGTTGGTCATCTCGGCCAGGTTCGCGCCTTTGCCGCCTAAAAGCTCCCGCATGTTTGCGTTGCCCTCAGTGAACAGGTAGCAGTACTTCTTGCTCATTCTTGTTTCCTCCAGTTTCAAATGGCTGCACAGCAGCTTGTTCCGTCCTTCTTTTTTAGCATCTACCATTATAATCAGGAATTTTTCAAAAAACAATACACAAAAGAGAAAAAAGAAATCGTTTAAAAGGAGAAAAAAGCTTGGAATCGCTGTCGATTTTCCACAAAAAGCCCCCGCCGGATGGCGGGGGCGACAAAATACGGGGCTATTTCAGGTCTAAACCCAGAATAAATCGTTTCAGCGGCACATACAGCACCACAGATATCAACAGGGTGATGATGGTGTTCGGCAGCATGTAGGAGCCGTTATAAACCAGAGAATACAGGGCCGGACTGGAAAAGGTCCAGTTCAGGAACTCCGTGGGAGCTAGAATTTTGTAAACGGTGACGCCGCTGATATAATGGATGGCAAATCGGGCCAGGCAGCCTGCCAGCGTGCCGGCAAACAGCCCCCAGGATTTCCCGCGGAATAGCCCGGCCAGCCCCAGCGGGGTGAACGCCACCAGGTAATCCAGCAGCATGGACTGCCAGCCCCAGGCGTAGGCGCCGTCGAAAATGAGCTGTAACAGACCAAAGAGAAAGCCCGCCATCAGGCCGGGGCGCAGGCCCCAGCGCACGGCAAAGAGGATGATCGGAAACATGGCAAAGGTGATGGACCCGCCGTTGGGCGCCTCTGCCAGCTTGAGATAGCCGAGAATTTGAGCCAGAGCCACCATCAGGGCTCCCTCGCACAGCATTCGGGTGCGCAGATGAGATTTCGTGTTCATGAATTTCCCTCCAACAAAAAATGCCGCAGGCCATCAAACGGGCCGCGGCAGGGAGAGACACACTTCCTACGCCGGCATTACCCGGATCAGGTCAAGGGACAGCGGGCGGTATCTGCCCTGCATCTCAGCCGGGATTCCTCCCAGCGCCCCTGTGTTTGATTGTCCTGTGGTTTATCCAGAAGGATAGCAGAAAAACGCGACGCTGTCAAGAAGCGGAGGAAACACTCCCAGCTACCCTTTGGACTGATTTAGTCAACAAATAACCTCCCTCCGTCACTTTGACGAAGGGAGGCGCTCCTTTATGTAAACAGTCCGATAAAATGGAATTTACAGAGAAAAGATGTTTTATAGTTCTTTGCTGTTTTGATTTATTCTAATCCAAGCATCCATACCTGATTTGCTTTATTAAATAGCATAGATATTACTGTATCATTTTCATCTACAATCGGTTGATCTTCTTCTGACTCTGCTGTACTGCTGTTTTTTAACATAATTTGAACATTCAAATTATTATACCCGTTAAAAAGTACACCTTGACTAAATCCACTTCTAAATGGTTTCATCCAAATAATCAGTGCGTACTGAATATCTTGTTCTGTGATTGCCAGATTTCCATTCCAAAGAAGATAATCGGGAACACTTACACTATACTGAAAATCATCTTTATCAGCATAAATCTTCACACCCGACTCTTCTATCTCCGGGAAATTATTTTGAAGTTCATCATAAGGTTTATATGCTCCAAAATACCAAATCAGATTATAACAACCAAATAAAATTGTCACAGCAATCATTACATGAACTATTAATTTTTTCATAATTTTGCACCTTTACAAAATTCGAATTTATAGTCAGTTTTAATTTATCATATTTTTCTGATTCATTCAAGGTGTGGTGAAATTGACGGGGTAACCCATCAGTCCAAAAGCAAAAAGGGAGAGAAAACGCCACCGCCGCCGCGGACACAGACGGCGCCTGCCGCCCGCCGCTGTGCAGGCTTTTCTTTTTTAAAAATTTGTGGTAAACTGAAATTAAAATTGCCTCGGAGAAATTCCCGGGGCCGGAGAGGAGGGGCCGCCATGGCCGCCTTACCAAGATCAAATCCCGCGGTTATTCAGATTCGGGAGGCTGCGGGACGGGGAAAGCTGTCCCATGCGCTGCTGTTTACCGGGCCGGGGGACCGGCTTGCTGCCGCCCGCTTTGCCGCCGCAGCCTTGGAGTGCACTGGGCAGGACAAGCCCTGCGGCGTCTGTCCCGCCTGCCGGAAGGTGCTTTCGGACATCCATCCGGATGTGACCGCGGTCCGGGACGAGGCCCATAAAAATATCGCCGTGGACGTGGTACGCGGCATCCGGGCGGACGCCTACATCCAGCCCAACGAGGGGCTGCGGAAGGTTTACATCTTCCCGGACTGCGCCCTGCTGACGGAGCAGGACCAGAATGTACTGCTAAAAATCGTGGAGGAAGGGCCGCCCTACGCGGCGTTTTTGTTCTGCGCGGAGAACCCCAGCCAGGTACTGCAGACGCTGCGTTCCCGCTGTGTGGAGCTGAAGCTGCCGCCGCAGGAGCAGGTAGACGGGGAGTCCTCCGCGCTGGGGGAGGAGCTGTGCCACTGCATTGCCAGGGGCCGGCGGGGGGCTGTGACTGAGCTGGCGGTGCGGCTGGAAAAGCAGCGGACGGACCGGGACGCTCTGGCATCCATGCTGGCCCGGGGACGGGAGATTTTTGCGGCGGCGCTGCTGTCGCTCTATGGGCGTGAGATGGAGGAAAAGAACCGGGAAATCGCGCCAGTTGTTGCGAAAAACTTGACAAAAGCCCAAATCATGTCCACAATAGAGCTGTTAGAACGGTATCACGGCGAATGCGCCTATAACGTTGGCGTGGGTCATGTGCTGGGCGCGCTTGCCGCGGAATTGGAGGGTATCCTTTGACAGAAGTAATCAGCGTCCGCTTTCGCAGCGGATGTAAAAATTATTATTTTGATCCCCAGGGCCTCACAGTCAAAATGGGGGAACAGGTGATCGTGGAGACCGCGCAGGGGCTGGAATACGCCACCTGCACTCAGGGCAACCACGAGGTAGAGGACAGCGCTGTGGTCACACCCCTGAGCCCGGTGGTGCGGATGGCCACGGAGGGCGACCGCCGCACGGTGGACAACAATCGTCGGCGGGAGAGTGAGGCATTTGATATCTGCGAGAAGAAGATCGCAGAGCACGGCTTGGATATGAAGCTGGTGAACGTGCTGGTCAGCTTTGACGGCAGTAAAATTGTCTTTTACTTTACTGCGGACGGAAGAGTGGATTTCCGGGAGCTGGTGCGGGATTTGGCCGGTGTGTTCCGGGCCAGGATCGAGCTGCGGCAGATCGGCGTGCGGGACGAGGCCAAGATGATCGGAGGCCTTGGAATCTGTGGGCGGCCGTTTTGCTGCTCCCAGTTTCTGGATGGCTTTTTGCCCGTGTCCATCAAGATGGCCAAAACACAGAACCTCAGCCTGAATCCCACCAAGATCTCCGGCACCTGCGGGCGGCTGATGTGCTGTTTGAAATACGAACAGAACGCCTATGAGGACGCTGCCAAGCGGATGCCGAAGGTGGAGAGCTTTGTCCAGACGCCGGACGGCCCCGGCAATGTCAAAAGTGTGGATTTGCTGCGGGAGACCATGAAAGTAAGCCTGGACTCCGCACCGGAGGCGCCGAAGTGTTATCACAACTGTGAGGTCTGCGTTCTGCGTAACGGCAAGGGCAGCCGGGATGGGATTGCCGTTCCCGCGGAGCGGCCCAGCCGGTATGTGGAGGAGCAGGAAGAGGAGTTTTTGGAGGATCAGCGCCTCACCATGCCATTTTACATGACCTCCGCATTGGAGGAGGCTCCGATGCGGGAGAAGATCGGCGGGCCGGAGAGCGGCGAGGGCGGGAAACCCCGCCGCCGCCATCGGGGCGGCCGGCACCGCGGCAAGAGCGGCGCGCCCAAAGCGGAGCAGCCTAAGGAGAAAACTCCGCCTAAGCAGCCGAAGACGGAACAGCAGGCAGAAGCCAAAACTTCCGACGAGGGTGCGAAGCGTCGCCGGCCCCGCCACCGGGGTGGCCGCCGCCGCAAAAGCGGAGAGCCGCCCAAGGGCGAATAGGGGCAGGGAGACCTCATCTAAGTTAGGGACGAGAAGCAGGGGAGGAACCCAT
>ENA-UOJP01002922-UOJP01002922.1-human-gut-metagenome-genome-assembly--contig:-C102-NODE-2922-length-11184-cov-61.823794_pt1 | contig 11184 bp, 14 predicted proteins | sample MGYA00242353_ERZ723900 | MGnify/ENA metagenome assembly ERZ723900
CCTTCGGGGAGCCTTACCAGGTACCCCAGCAGGCCGCCCGAAAGGTCTACTACGCTGGCAAAGAGGAGCTGTTCAATGCCATATACCGGGCATTTCCTGCGCCTGCCCGCCAGAACAACTACCGTACGCCGAAAAAGGAGAAAACCATACCATGAGCTATTTTAGCGAGATTTACGGCGACCCGGAGCTGAGTGCCAGGGCCAAGCAAGTGCTGGTGTACCTCCATGACCGGGCAAACAAGGACGGCGAGAGCTGGTACGCCATCAACACCATGGCCAAAGATCTGAGCCTTTCCCGTTCCACTATAAAGCGGGCCCTGGCGGAGCTGATCCGCCAGGGTCGAGTGGAGAAACAGGTAAGGTTCCGGGAGAATGGGGGGTGTAGTTCTAACTACTATCAACTAAAGTAGGAAGCTATCACGAAATACTGGAATGTGGGAATACTTAAGCCAGGGTATCGGTGCTCTCTATGTCCCTTGAGCAAGATTAAGCTTGCTGTTGGGAGCATTAAGCAAAGTTTAAGCAATTATGTCAGAACAAGTTATTTTCAGTCATATATTGTATAGAGGGGGAACCCATAATAGGAAAGGAGATTGAAAGAGTTAAAATTCTAAGGAGTAAATAGCACCCTCTCTTTTCAGATAAAATGTAGCAGTCGGTTATTAGGAAAGGAGCTAGTTTGTAATGTTAAAAAGCTTTAAGAAAGTGACATGCGCTTTTCTATGTGCTCTATTGCTTTTGAGTGCCTATCTTCCTAGTGCATATGCATTTGATTCAGGAAACTCGACAGAGCAGCTTCCACTATCAGTTGCCCTTGAGAACCCAGAAATTGTAAGTTTTCTCAAGGAAACTGGAGAAATCAATCAAATTTACCAGGAGCAAACCGAAACAAGAAATAGTATTTACAGTGAAATAGCATCGTATGCGAATGAATCCCTCGATATTGGGACTGTTACTGAAGAGAGAGTTGCACAACTCGTAGAGAAATATGACCTTCAACTGCCTGGAGAATCAGCTTCTGGGATTATCGACGATATGACCCTTTATATTGAACGAAATACAAAAGGGAATATCATTGATGTATGGGCACTCCAATATTCTGTTACAGGTAGTTCGTTTACTGTAAGAGCGACTATGATTGATGCGGATAACCCTCTTGATAAGATCTCAGGAGAGATAACTTTGTATCAGATGAGTGGCACAAGCTGGAATAAAAAAACTACTAAAAGTTTTAGCAAGACTAATGTACGTAACGGGGTTATCTATACTTGGTCTGTCAAAAAGTGGGCCGTTAAAGAAAAATTTGAATATGACATAACAGTAACTGACAACGGATTGACTGAACAATTTGATAACAAAAATGAGAATAATTATTACCGATATAACTTTGTCGCAGGTGCCTTTGATGATATTACTCCGAACGGGGGAGAACGGCATCATTTTGTTTCGCAATCTGCGTTAAGTGAAAACGGCTATAGTACTAAAACTGCATATTCTATCAGAATGATGACGGCGGATCATAGAAATACTGGTAGTTACGGAAATCAGAACTATGTTAAACAAGAAAGCGCATTGTTAAAAAACAGACAATATGAGGACTTACTACAAAAAGAAGTCAATGATTTTAAGGCTAAACGGGACTGTGACGGAATTGAAAGAAATCTACAGTTGAAATACCATATGGAGATCATTACGTGCCTAGTTGAGTATGAAAAGCTCTTCGGAATTGCCTAAGGAGAAAAGTATGAAGGAAATTCCTATTATATTTCATGCTGGAATTGGATCATTACATATTCGGATGCCGCGGCAACAAATTGAAGAGACTATAAACCGCTTACATACTAAATTATCTCTACAGAGAGATAGCAGAGTTTTGATTGCAAAGGATCTAGAAGAGGATGGATACACTCGCTATCAGGATGACGCTTTCTTCTTTATGATTAAATATGAAAAGGATTCGGCAATTGAAATCTGTGTTCATCGTGCTCTCAGAGACGGAAATCATGCGATTGTAACACTTGGGGGAATGGATGCTTTTTGTACACCAGCAAAACAGTTAATAACCGAGTTGAAACGGTTTTCATCCTTTTCCTGCGATGCATCGGATGAGCGGTTTGGAACTAACTATGAGTTTGCCGATATCGGTATTCGACTGTGGCGTGAGGATGGCTCCGATGAATATGGCTGTTTCGATATAATAGGCATTAGTTAATAAAAGCAGCTACCAAATAGCAGCGGACACCGGTACTTCCTTCGGAAACGGTGGCGGTGCCATGACTCACATGGAAGCCCAGGGAACCCTACGGCAACGGTCTGTTCGTGTCCGAAGAACGCTACCAGCCGTGAGCAGATGGCGGCGATCTTGTGCCGCTATGCTCAATACAAAGAATATGATGTAACGGCCAGCGCGAACCTGTTCGGCTACTCTGTGTGACCCAGGTCACGGCTACACCTTGGTAACCCTCCGGTAGGCCAACGCTCGAGAATCTGGTCAGCGGCATCACCCTGCTCCCCCGCTGGCTTCCGCTACACGATCTCAGGTCGTGGTCATTGTGAGCAGTACATATCAAAATGAGAGCACGTAGACGGGAAGTGGGACGGTAACCGCCGTCCCACTTCTTTGTATCCAGAAAACCACTGGCTCAACGAATTCTCTTTTCCACCTTGTTTTCCACATTCGCGCAAAAACCGGATCAGCCATGGCCATTGTTCGCGCAGATAGTGCAGAGCCTTCCCAAGTGCCGACTTCGGTGGAGCCTTCTTCGTTTCTGCCCATGCCAACAAGGCGTCAAGAATCGGTTTTGCCCGTTCCTGCCGCTGTTTGTATCGTTCTTCTGCCGTTAAACAGGCAAACTCCTTCTCCAGCGCAAACAGGGCGCTGCAGTACCGCTGTCCTTCCAACGCTGTACTGCCGGCCTGCTCCTGTTTTGCCAGAGAGTTCACCGCTTCATCAAATTTGCGCCGCGCATGAGCCCAACAGCCCACTACGCGGATCTGCTCCGGCAGGCTGTGGTAGCCGGGATACCCGTCCGCATGAAGCCAACCCTGAAAGCCCTCCAGAAATACCTCCGCATTCTTCGGCTTCCGGTTGGGACTGTATTCATACAGAACAATGGGATGTTCTGAGTCTCCGCCTGTTCTGTACAGCCACATATAGCTCTTGCTCTGGGCGGATTTTCCCGGTTCCCGCAGCACCTGCAGCGTTGTCTCGTCCGCGTGGAGCACATCCCGCTGTACCAGCTTTGTGCAACTCCTCGTACACCGGCTTCAGCCAGTCTTCCGCTGCCCGCAATATCCAGTTGGACATGGTCTGCCGGGACAGCTTCACACCCTGCCGGTTCCATTCCTGCTCCTGTCGGTACAGCGGAGAACCCATTACAAATTTCTGCACCATAATATGGGCAATGGCCTCTGCTGAGGCATAGCTTCCGGAAATAACGGGAGCAGACTTCTCCGTCTTTACCACTGGTGTCTCTATGTTTTCTTCCTTGCAGCGCTTGCAGGCATAGGTATAGTACCAATCCTCCCGGATCTTTATCTGTGCCGGGATCATCACCAGGGAGCGCCGCACTTCCTTGCCTATCTCAACCATCTTGTCCCCACAGGAGGGGCACTCCAGTTCCGCAGCGCTCATTCGGTGCTCCACCACCTCCACCGGCACATCCTCCGGCAGAACTTCTTCCAGTCTGGAGGAACGTTTCTGTCTGGTATGGGCAGCAACAGTAGTTGTTGCCTGTGCCCTTTCCTCTGCGGCCTTCCATGCCTCCGCCTCGTTAAACAGCAGACTCAGCTGTTCATAAGCATCCTCGCTCAGTTTTTCAGAGGAGGAACCAAACTGCTTCTTACGGGACAGCCGGATCGCCTCCATAAGCTGCTCTACCTGCTTTTCAAGCGCAGAGATCCGTGCTCCCTGCGCTTGAAATCTCTCGTATTCCGCACGGGAAATGCTTACCATCTCCGTGTTGCTTATCTGCTCGTTTCCTGCATTTTTCATGGATAAATTATACCGTGAAATCGCTCAAAAGTCCAGTATTTTCAATGGATTACGCCGCTTTTCCACACTCAGACCATGCTCAACCCAACCACTGGACGATGTGCTTTCGGCTGTTCTATTTTCAGCCCCTCCATAAGCCACCGGTACTGCTGCGGCGTCAGGCTCCGTACTTCATTCTCTCTCCGGGGCCACTGGTATGCTCCACGTTCCAAACGCTTATACAGGAGAATGAAACCATCCTTTTCCCAGTACAGGCCCTTGATCCGGTCTCGCCGCCGCCCGCAAAACAGAAACAGCGTATTGGTGAACGGATCCAACTGGAACTGCTGCTGCACCATGCTGGCCAGACCATCTATTCCTTTTCGCAGATCTGTGTACCCGCAGGAGATATACACTTTATCTGCTCCTGTGAAGTCGCTCAGCATGTCCGCAGCAACTCCACCAGTGTCCGCAGCAATTCCGGATTTATTTCCTGATACAGATCAATGCTGCCACTCCCAATATTAAGTGTAGCGGTACATTCTGAAACATTTCGCAACGGCTGCGGTGCTGGCAGTTCCACAAACGCAGTCCCAGAACGCTCCACGCCGTCTTTCCTGCGAATACCGGACAGAACTTCTCGCTCCCACCGGTAATATGTTGTTGGGGTGACGCCTCGCTGGCGGCACCACTCACGCACCGAAAGGCCGCTGCTCCGGCAATCCTGTATTGCCAGACCCCACTCCTGCATCTTTGCCTGGTGTTTCACTTCATTGCTTGTCATACAGTTACACCGCCTAAAGTTAATAGTGGTGGAACGCTTCGATACGTTCCACCACTATTCTCTCATACCTGTCTACCCGGTCCCACGTTTGACGCTTACGAACCCTCTGTAGCACTGAGGGCAGAACCTCAGAAAAAAAGCGCCGGCCTTTTCAGACCGGCGCAACCAATTTTTCGCACCTAATGCACCTAACCCTATCCCCAATATCCCAAGGACAGCATTAGATCACTTCCGCAAAAGCAGGTCTTCTGATTTACGTATTAACAGGTCATATGCAACCTTATCAGGATCACTCCCAATGATTGACTTTCGCCACGCATATGGCCTCCACCTATACAGCGGTGGATACCGTTCCGGATTCACACCGGATCTCCTATTCTCCGTCATCACCTAACAAGAGTAGCGGCACTTCAGTGAGTTCCTTCTATTTTCTACCATAATATCACACTGTATTCCAAAATACAGCAGGTAAAAGGTTTTGCAATACAGTGGACAGAACTGCCCTGAATGAATTGCTGAAGAGCGATGTATCTTGACCTTGGTAAAGTTTTGACCATCTTCTATTGAGTGCAGCGATCAGGGGGGATATGCCTAAGCAGCCTGTTTTTTAGGGATTATTTTTTATGAGAGGTTGTATTTCTAGTTTAATTTCAATACGGTTTCCCAAATGCCCAATTGTGTATAGAGTTATGATACCGTCTAATCCCTCTGTGCTAATTACGATCTTTTGCATCCAAGGGCTCCCACCTTCTGTTCCAGTAAACTGAGAACTACCTTTGAATAAGGAGCTACTGAGTACCAATACTTTATTAGACTTTTCTGGCCACCAATGATCGGTCATTGATAGCTCGTACGGTAGGATAATTACCAATGGCTCCTCATTAACCATAACAGAGACTACTCCGCCACTTTCGACAGTATACTCAGTCTGCGAATCTTCGCTACCCACATAAATAATAAATTCATTTGGGATAATGCTTTTTCTATAATTTGGTGCGGCACTACTATGGAAGATGGGGAACAAAAAGCAAAAAATACAGGCTACTATAATTAACACCGCAATCAATATTGTCCGACGCATATGGCTACCTTGTTTTAGAAATAGCATCGCGCATACTTCCAGTATAGGAGGAATCCAGCACAATTATAAGAAATATCTTCTGGGTTAGATTCAACCCGAAGCGATACACCGGAACCTATATAAGGGTCAATCGCCACATAATATTTTGCGTCAGTGTAACGTTCATAGCCCTTTAACACCATAGAATGTCCGGTTTCTCCATCCGAAGTAAACAAACCCATATGGATGGGGTCATCGGCTTTAATGCGATCCTTTACATCAGTATAATCAAGCGCCGGTAGCTCACCAGGGTCGAGTCCCCAATGATTATATGCTAATTTCATCTCAGGCCAACTTGCACCACCTTCATATTCTCCTCCTCTCACATAATCGACAATATCTCGAGAAGTGAGGCTCAAGTCTTGTTTGTAGTTGATGACCATAGCACAACAGGCCGCCCAGCACCAGGAATTATCGAGTTGCAGTATGGGCTTAACTGCTAAAGAGCGATGTTCGAGTGGAGCGCCAGGGTCGGATCTAATTACAACAGGAGTTGGCAAGGAAGCCGTCAGATCTGTTGCGGATAAATGATTTTTGAAATCAACAGACTCTGTAATAGTGTCAAAAGCACAAGTACTATTACTAGCAAGCGCACAAGAGCTATTCTCTGGGCCTTCACATAAGAGGAAGGAGTGATTGTCGCTTAATGCAAAAAGATCACCTTGCATTTGGGTGATAATAAAGTCACCGGTTTGGGATCTGAAAAATTCATTCAGAGCTTCGGCAAAAGCCTTGCTGTAACTTGAAGTTATACGGCTACCCATGTCAGTCACTGTCAAAATTCCAACAACAGTTCCTGAGTATATTACCGGGAAATAGTAAGTGCTATACGAAGTATCATCCATGTATTGCTTAAAAGGATGACCAAGCATATAAAGAGAAAGATCGTTGACTGGAAGATCAAAACTATCTGGATTATGTACTGCGACTTGCAGATGCTCAACATAGCAGTTAGTGGCATAGGCAACTACATCTCCGGGTACACCTTCTGATAAAATATGAGGTGAATTCTTTGTATCCACGGCCAATGCAGAAATATTTACTGAAAAAATGATTAAAAGTATCAGGCTGGACAACATTGCGGAAGATATCTGTTTAAAGCCCTTCATAACCAGTTCCCTCCTGCTTAATTATTAAATTCTACCAAGTAACTGACCGGAGCATACTACGTCTTCAATAGGAGAAAGTGATGCTTATCATTTTAAACCGGCCCCCTTTGTTGTATAATTATCCTCATTTAATAACTTTCACTTCTATATGAATCTACGTATTAGCCAAAGTTGATAGAGAGAGTAAGTCTTAAGTAATGTATAACTTAGAGATCAAAAGAAGTGATTACTTAATTATACCCCATTGGACTCATCGCCTCAGCGAGTTGCTTTGGTCAATTAGATTTGATGTTTATTACATATCTCCAGCTAACCACATTGGAGCCGTATCGTCCTCTTCATGCTCTAAACGCCGTCTCTATTTATATATGACCGAAAAGATTTGGTTCTGACATAATTTCACAAAAATTTATTGGTAAAATTAAATAGAACTACTGATGCTTCGACCAACCGCGTTTTGGGCAATATAATTTTACCAAACAGGAGGATGGTAATATGGCCCACAAAGCGCTGGAAGAAATCATCGGCAGAAATATTGCAAGGTATCGGGAGGCGGCCGGGCTGACGCAGGCAACACTGGCCGAAAAGATTGGGATCAGTACCGCCTTTGTCTCCAGAGTGGAGCGAGGACAGAAAAGAATGAAGGTGGAGACGCTCTATGCCACGGCCAAGGCCCTCGATGTGAGTGTTGACGCCCTATTGAGCACGGACAGCTCCGCGGCACAGTTAGCGAACATCAACCAGCTTCTGGCGGGCCAGTCAGATGATATCTGGAGGGAATCGAGAGAATGATCCGGGTCTGCATCGAGGAATTTGAGCCGAAGGAAAAATTCCCATCGGAATCGTAATATGATATACTAAAGACGATGGGAAGTGATTGCTGCTATGATGTCTGATGAAAATGAGCTGGTCGAGCGTCTATACCGCTTGCACTTCAAGAAGTTATTTATATACGCCAATGCTGTGCTCAGAGATCCAGAGCAGGCAAAGGACGTAGTTCAGGATACCTTTCATGAAGCCCTGCGCCGTATCGATGTGTTTGCAACGCATGAGAACCCTGGCGGCTGGCTGATGAACACCCTGAAAAATAAACTCAAAGAAAACGAACGAACAAGACGGCGAGACCTCTGCCGTCTGCTTTCCTTGGACGCCGACTTTCCGGATAAGCGCAATCTTCCGGAAGAGCTGGTTGTTGCACAACCAGAACCACAAGAGGAATCCGTAATAGAGATCCTCGAACGGGTACTTACACCGGAAGAATTCAGGCTTCTCAAACGGTTGGTGTTTGACCGGGCCAGCCATCAACAGGTTGCGCAGGAGTTTGGCATTTCTGTTTACGCCAGCCAGAAGCGCCTGGAGCGGATCAGGGACAAGCTGTATACGGTATTCCCCGAGCGGAAGAGGCGGAAGAAAAAATAATTAAAAATTCTTGTCAGGATCCGCTTGAAACGGTCATATATATATGAAGGAGGTTCACGACATGGCTAAGAACAGTGAAAAATACGCCTATCTGAACCGGCTTAGTACCGAGCAGCTGGAAGAACTGCTACGTATGGACGTGGAAGAGTCAAAGCCAGGGAATGAGGACGTAGTTTTTCATATCCTGGAGGTGATTGAGCAGAGAGAAAATGAGCACCCGACGGGCCGCATCCCCGATGTGGACAAGGCTTGGGCAGAGTTCCAGGAGTATTACAATGTACCGGAGGGGGCGGACACCTCTCTGTACCCCTGCGAAACTGTCTCTGACGACAGTTCTGAGAATACGGCCGAGCATTGTTCTTGTCGCATGCCCCGCATGCGTCGGTGGCTCAAACAGGGGCTTGTTGCTGTGATCGCTATAGCTGTTGTATTTGGCGGGATAGTCGTAGCCCAAGCAGCAGGAGTTGATGTGTTTGGGACAATTGGACGCTGGACGAATAATGTGTTTCATTTCGATCTATCGGCAGATGAGACTAGCACGTCCACAGGCATCTATGTAGGCGAAGGTATATCTGAATATGCTGCCTTACAGGAGACACTTGCATCTGTTGGAATTGATGAAAATCTAGCTCCGACATGGTTCCCTGTAGGATTTAATGCATCAGATCCAGAGATACTTACTACAAACATCAATGATACAGTCTGTCTAGAGCTTTTCAATGAGAAGAACGGACAGTACATCAGCATAGAGATTATCCGATACAATACTGAGCAACATTTACAGGCAACTCAATTTGAGAAAGATGCGAATAATGTTGAGCAGTATTCAAATGAACATCAGACATTTTACATTTTATCAAATGCGGACACTATCACAGCTACTTGGTCAAACGATCTTATAATGATGCAGTTATCAGGAAATATCCCTAAAGATGATTTGAAAAAAATTATAGATTCTATCGGAGTGACATGAATTGAAAAAGATAATTGCTTCTTTTATGACAATGTGTATGTTTCTCTCGTGTAATGGTATGGCCCTCGCTGCGGATGTGGATCCCTTTGCTAGTTTGACACTTTCTAGGTATGTTGTAGCGGCCCTTTCTGGAGACAGCCGAGGTGAAATAATCATTAGCTTTAATGTAAAATCAAGTAAACCTTTGGCAACTTTGGGTGTAGAGTCTATTGATTTTTATACCAAGGATGGAGATTTTGTTGACTCAGTATCTGGATCAACTAGCAACGGGTTAGTAAGAACAAATAGTAGTATTCATAACAGTGATTTCGTTTACGATCTTCCTTCTGGTGAGTATTACTATGCTGAAGTAACCGTTTTTGCTCAAGTTGGCTCCGAATATGACAGTCGTACAGTCACTACATCGACCGTGTGGGTTAGATAATTTATATTCGCAGTTCTAAGGACTCCGGGATGGTGGAGACTATCCCGGAGCCTTTATTTCTGGTACGATAAAAATTTTCTCAATCTGATGGGATTTTTTAACTACAATTAAATGTGCCTCTTATGATGAGCTCGTGTTGCTGTGGTCTATGACTATAGCAACACGGGCTTTTCTCTTGATTAAACAAAACCGAATTGTGCATTATACATAGATTTTCACGCCCAAATGGAGCACAATGCTGATTTTACAGAAACCAGAGGAAAACTTTTTTTAACCGGAAAAGAACCTTCCGCTTTAACCTTTATACTTCAATCACAGGGCAAGACGAGGGCGGTGAGAGGAATGACCCCGTCAGAGCGGAGAAGCGAAATCCTACGCCTGCTATGCAAGAGGAGGCACGAAACAGCCATAAATCTTGCTACAGAGTTTAGTGTCTCTGAGCGGACGATCCGAAATGATTTGGTGATTCTCTCCTGCTATTACCCGATCCAAGTTACACGGGGACGATATGGTGGAGGGGCTCATCTACCAGAATGGTTCCACCTAGAAAACCGGATGTTATCTCCGGAGCAGGAAATACTTCTCCAAAAGCTGAAAACAGCCTTAGACGGGGAGGAACTCCAAATCATGAATAGTATTCTGGCCCAGTTTGCCCTGTATTGGGAGTATCGGTGACCTACCGATTTCCGTCCTGATCCTTGCAAATAGAATATCCGGCAGCGGGATACGTCCGCTGACGAGAGGCCCTCCGGGAGGAGGGCTGAAGCGACGCTGGAGGATGCGCCAAGACCACCTGTGCGGGAAACCGCATCAAAGACGGCCAAGAAAGGTGCAGAGCGGTGCCCATCCGTCCACAAAGCAGCCTGTGGCGGGCTGTTTCGCATTGAGGCTGGTTTATCCGGCCCGACCCTCGTCAGCAATCTGATAATGATACTCCTGTCCAGCCACAGCCCCGGGTAAAACCGGGATCAAGCAATGGGGGCAGCTCGGAGAGAGCCTCGGAGGGGTGAGATTCCCGTGATGTGTGCCAACACAGTCCGTCTGCTGCCGCCCAGGGCCCGGGAAGTAGTGTCGAATAGGGCCAACCAGCGAAATGTATTTTTGAGAGAATTAGAGGGGGCCGTTCTGCGGCCATACGCCTCATAACGGCCCCCATTTGAAAATGGAGATATGAAATGAACCACAACATTAACTATATCGGGATGGTGAACCTCCTTCATCACCTCCAGAATGCCGGCCTTGTTAGTCGGAAGGAGGCCGGGAGAACCGCGGCCCGGCTCCGTGTAGAGACTGGAGCGGACGTCATATTTTCTCCCTGATTTTTGTTGCGTTTGGATATGGATATTTTGCGGATGTGCTGGTATTGTGTGTTGCTGACAGGAG
>ENA-UOJP01002924-UOJP01002924.1-human-gut-metagenome-genome-assembly--contig:-C102-NODE-2924-length-11171-cov-4.074487_pt1 | contig 11171 bp, 10 predicted proteins | sample MGYA00242353_ERZ723900 | MGnify/ENA metagenome assembly ERZ723900
TCAGAAAGTAGGAGCGGAAGCAGATCCGACCAACTTCCTTCTGATGCATGCAATGGGACCGAACGTAGCCGGAGTTATCGGAACAGCCGTAGCAGCCGGAACATTTATGGCTATTTTCGGAGTAATGTAGCAACAGGAAGCGATTTGCTTGCTTGCAAGGGCAAATCGCGGTTGCTATCGAAATGTCAGACTGTGCCATCAGGCACAGAAGGAAACCGTCAGGTTTCCTTAGCGCTGCGAGCAGCGCATATCTGACAGTGAGATAACAATCCTGGAGCTTAATAAACCTTATAATAATTGGAGGAAGATATAATGGCAGCAATTGAAAAGAAACCGATTAAGATTACGGAAACAGTTCTGCGTGATGCGCATCAGTCCCTGATCGCAACAAGACTTACCACAGAACAGATGCTTCCGATCGTAGATAAAATGGACAAAGTCGGATATCATTCCGTAGAGTGCTGGGGCGGAGCTACATTTGATGCATCCCTTCGTTTCCTGCATGAAGATCCATGGTCAAGACTTCGTAAATTCCGTGACGGATTCAAGAACACCAAACTTCAGATGCTCTTCCGTGGACAGAACATCCTTGGATACCGTCCATACGCAGATGATGTAGTAGAATACTTCGTTAAAAAATCTGTTGCAAACGGAATCGATATCATTCGTATTTTTGACTGTCTGAATGACCTTAGAAACCTTCAGACAGCAGTAAAAGCAGCTAACGCTGAGAAAGCAGAAGCACAGATCGCGCTTTCTTACACTCTTGGAGATGCTTACACCTTGGATTACTGGGTAGACATCGCAAAGAGAATCGAAGATATGGGTGCAAACTCTATCTGTATCAAAGATATGGCAGGTCTTCTTCTTCCGTACAAGGCAACAGAACTTGTCGGAGCATTAAAAGAAGCTGTTGATATCCCGATCCAGCTGCATACACATTACACATCAGGTGTTGCTTCAATGACATACTTAAAAGCAGTTGAAGCCGGTGTAGACGTGATCGATACCGCTATTTCACCGTTCGCACTTGGAACTTCTCAGCCGGCAACAGAAGTTATGGTTGAGACATTCAAGGGAACACCTTATGATACAGGATTTGACCAGAATCTTCTGGCTGAGATCGCTGATTACTTCCGTCCGATCCGTGACGAAGCACTTGACAGCGGACTTCTCAATCCGAAGAACCTTGGTGTTAACATCAAGACTCTTCTGTACCAGGTACCGGGTGGAATGCTTTCCAACCTTACTTCCCAGCTCAAAGAGCAGGGAGCAGAAGACAAGTTCTACGACGTACTTGAAGAAGTACCGAGAGTTCGTAAAGACCTTGGTGAACCACCGCTGGTTACTCCGTCATCACAGATTGTTGGTACACAGGCAGTATTCAATGTCCTGATGGGCGAACGCTACAAGATGGCAACAAAAGAGACGAAAGACATCCTGAGCGGAAAATACGGTGCAACTGTTAAACCGTTCAACCCGGATGTTGTTAAGAAAGTACTCGGAGACAATCCGGAAGTTATCACATGCCGTCCGGCAGATCTGATTCCGGATGAACTCGGAACTCTTGAAAAAGAGATGGAACAGTACAAAGAGCAGGATGAAGACGTACTCAGCTACGCACTCTTCCCGCAGGTAGCTACAGACTTCTTCAAATACCGCGAGGCGCAGGAGAAGAAAGTAGATGCTACAATTGCAAAAGACGGAAGTTATCCGGTATAATAACGACGAACTGACGAAAGCTGTTACAGACAGTATTTTGTGAGCAAAACGTAACCTCAGGAGCCATAAAATTCGAGTTGAATTTTATGGCTCTTTTGCTTATAATAAAAAGGGTTGTGACCTTATTTATAATAGAAGTAAATGATTTTATAAAAAGGCACGTTTCTTATTTGGAGGCAAATTGTGAGCACAAAAAATGAGTTACTGATTAGAATTGATGAGAAATATCCGAAGTTCAGCAAGGGACAGAAGCGGCTTGCGGATTACATCAAAGAAAATTATGATAAAGCAGCCTTCCTGACGGCTGCAAAGATGGGAGAGGCAGTCGGTGTCAGCGAATCAACGGTTGTCCGTTTCGCAACACAGCTTGGATATAAAGGCTATCCCGAATTCCAGAAAGCACTGGGAGAACTGGTGCGTACCAAGCTGAATTCTATCCAGCGTATGGAAGTGACCTACGGACGGATCGACCGAAGCGAGATCCTGGCGACGGTTCTGCAGTCTGATATCGAGAAGATCAAGCAGACATTGGAATCCGTGGACAATCATGCATTTGAACTGGCGGTGGATACGATCCTTGCGGCAAAAAAGGTTTATGTGATCGGAATCCGAAGCTGTGCACCGCTGGCAAAATTCCTGACTTTCTATCTGAATCTGATCTGTGAGGATGTGGTAGAGGTCGATACCAACAGTTCCAGCGAGATTTTTGAGCAGCTGATCCGGATCGGGGAAGAAGATGTGATCATCGGGATCAGTTTTCCGCGATATTCCATGCGTACTTTAAAAGCGCTGGAATTTGCCAGCAACCGGAAAGCAAAGGTAATAACCTTGACCGACAGTGTGAATTCACCGATGAATCTCTATTCCTCCTGCAATCTGATCGCCAAGAGTGATATGGCATCTATCGTAGATTCCCTGGTTGCACCGCTCAGTGTGATCAATGCACTGGTGGTTGCACTCTGCATGAAGAAGCAGGATGATGTTATCGAGACGCTGGAGACACTGGAGGACATCTGGGACGAATATCAGGTTTATTCCAGAGATGAGCTGGAGCCTGTAGAAGACGAGGTAAGGATCAAATGAGTAAAGTACTGATCGTAGGGGGCGGAGCTGCCGGTATGTTCGCATCGATCTTTGCGGCGAAAAATGGCAATGAAGTCCACGTATTTGAGAAAAATGAAAAACTTGGAAAGAAGCTTTTTATCACGGGAAAAGGCAGATGCAATGTCACCAATGCCTGTGACGTGGATGAACTTTTCCAGAATATGGTATCCAATGAGAAGTTTATGTACAGCAGTTTTTACGGATTTACCAACCAGGATGTGATGGATTTCTTTGAAAATGCAGGATTGCGTCTGAAGACAGAGCGTGGCAACCGTGTATTTCCGCAGTCGGATCATTCTTCGGATGTTATCCGCACACTGGAGCTGGAAATGAAGCGAAATGGAGTACACATCCATCTTTATTCCAATGTAGAAAAGGTTGTGGCAGAGGATGGAAGATTTTCCTATCTTGTCATGGCAGATGGAAGCAAAGAAGAAGGGGATGCCTGCATTATCGCAACCGGTGGTGTCAGCTATCAGACAACAGGTTCCACCGGAGATGGCTATCGCTTTGCAGAAGCGATGGGACACAAGATCACCGAACCTGCACCTTCCCTGGTTCCGATGAATGTCAGAGAAGAGTACATTCCGGCACTGATGGGGCTTTCCCTCCGGAATGTCCAGGCAACGGTCTATGACGGAAAGAAGGAGCTGTACAGTGATTTCGGAGAAATGTTATTCACCCACTTTGGAGTAAGCGGACCACTGATCATCAGTGCGAGTGCCTATGTAGGTAAAATCCTGCAGAAAAAGCATGAGTTAAAGCTGGTCATCGACCTGAAGCCGGCACTTTCCGAAGAGCAGCTGGATGCGAGAGTACTGCGGGAATTTGATGCAAACCATAATAAACAGTTTAAAAATGCAGTTACCGGACTGTTTCCGGCAAAATTACTTCCGGTCATGATCCACTTAAGCGGCATTGATCCGGAGAAGAAGGTCAATGTGATCACAAAAGAAGAGCGGATGAATTTCGTCCATCTGATCAAGCATTTTACTGTGACACTGACCGGGCTTCGAGATTTCAAAGAGGCAATTATTACACGGGGCGGCGTAAAAGTCAAAGAAGTCAATCCGTCTACGATGGAGTCAAAGCTGGTACAGGGACTGTATTTTGCAGGGGAAGTGCTGGATCTGGATGCACTGACCGGTGGATTCAATCTGCAGATCGCATGGTCGACTGCATATGCGGCAGGAAATAATATCTGGTAGTTTTTGGATTATAGATATCGCACAGCAATCCAGAGATGGCGTAAACAGGAAATGATCCGGATGGAAGGTGAGAAAAGCTGAGGATGAGAATATCAGCGGAAAGCCGGAAAAGGAACCGTCAGATCTGGATAGGAACAGAAAATGTGAGTGAAACAGGGAGGATATAAAATGGGATATAATATCGCAATTGACGGACCGGCAGGTGCCGGAAAGAGCACGATCGCAAAACTGGTTGCAAAGGAACTGGGATTCATCTATGTAGATACCGGGGCAATGTACCGCGGACTTGCCGTACATTTTCTGAAAAAAGGGATCGTACCGGGAGAAGTAGAGAAGATCGAGGCAGCATGCGAGGATGCAAAGGTAGAGCTTGGTTATGAAAATGGTGTGCAACAAGTCTATTTGAATGGAGAAAACATCACTTCACAGCTTCGTGAGGAAGCGGTTGGAAATATGGCATCCGTAAGCTCGGCAGTACCGGCAGTCCGTGCAAAGCTTCTGGATCTGCAGAGAAATCTTGCAAAAGAAAAAGATGTCGTTATGGATGGAAGAGATATCGGAACCAATGTACTTCCGAATGCAGACGTTAAAGTGTATCTGACTGCAAGTGTAGAATGCCGCGCAATGCGCCGGTTCAAAGAACTGGAAGGAAAAGGAGAAGCCTGTGATTTTGAACAGATCAGGCAGGATATCCAGGAAAGAGACGAGCGCGATATGACAAGAGAGATCGCACCACTTAAGCAGGCAGAAGATGCAACTCTGATCGACAGCTCTGAGATGGGAATTGACAAGGTGGTGAAGGCGATCATTGCGCTGAAAAAGTAGAAAATCTTTCAGAAATCAGATTGCAGCAGCAAAAAAGGTGATTGTTGTATGGAAAGGGTAAAAATCTATAATTGAAAATACAATAATCGATAAATAATTAAAAAGTCATTAGTTTTGAGGAAAAAATTATACAAAACTAATGGCTTTTTTGTGCGGAAAGTCGATAAAATGTCGAAAAAGAGAATTGTACATGGAGATTGCTTTACCTTTTATACGAAATATGTTATAAATGTTAGAAAAGGAAAATTACGAAAGTAATGATTAAGAGGGTTGTGTTCACTTATGTACAGAAAGAAAACTTCCAGTTGGTTAAAACATTGGGATTTTATTTTGTTAGATTTAATATTGTTGGAATTATCTTATTTACTTGCTCACTGGTTATATCATGGGACTGCATATTACAGAGAAGCACCGCTTTACCGGAATGTGTTTTTTGCGATAGCGGCGATCGATCTGGTTGTGGGACTGATGATGGGAAGTTACAAGGGCATCTTAAGAAGAGGGTACTGGTTGGAGACTAAGGCAGTCGCAAAGCACGCAATCATCGTGACCGTGTGTGTGATTGCTTATTTGTTTGCAATGAAAGAGTCGAGCAATTACTCACGAGTTGTTATATTTGCATTCCCAATCATATCGATCTGCGTATTATATATAGGAAGGATTTTGCTGAAAAAATGGCTTTCCAAGCACAGAGGCCCTGCATCAGGGAAAAGAGCGATCCTTCTGATCGGTGGAAAAAAGAATTATAGAGAAAAAGTGTAGGCAATTACCAGCAATCACTACAGTGAGTTTCATGTAATGGGAATTGGAATTATTGATGCAAAAGAAAATGAAATTCCAAATTATCATGGATTCCCGGTATTTTGTGGAGAGAGTGCGATTGAAGATTTTGCACAGTTGAACTGGGTGGATGAAGCACTTTTCAGCATTCCGACAGAGCTTGCGCTTCCGGATAAAATGATCAAAAATTTCGGTATCATGGGAATTACCATACATATCAAGCTGGCAAGAGTTGCGGATGATTCTTCCAATCAGATTGTGGAAAAGCTGGAAGGATATACGGTGCTTTCGACCAGCATCAATATGGTAAGCGCCGGTCAGCTGATCTTCAAAAGGACGATGGATATCTGCGGAGGACTGGTTGGAATGCTACTGACAGGTATCATTTTTATCTTTGTCGCACCAATCATTAATATTAAGTCACCGGGACCGATTTTCTTCAAACAGGTGCGAATCGGAAAAAATGGCAAAAAATTCAACATTTACAAATTCCGAAGCATGTATATGGATGCAGAAGAGCGGAAGAAAGAGCTGATGGCGCAGAACGATATCAAAGATGGTATGATGTTCAAGATGGATAATGATCCACGTATCATCAAGGGAATCGGTAATTTTATCCGTGATTACTCTCTGGATGAATTCCCACAGTTCTGGAATGTACTCATAGGTGACATGAGCCTTGTAGGAACCAGACCGCCAACAGTGGACGAGTGGGAGAAATACGAGATGCATCACCGCTCCAGACTGGCATTCAAGCCGGGACTTACCGGTATGTGGCAAGTCAGCGGAAGAAGTAATATCACAGACTTTGAAGAAGTTGTAAGACTGGATACCGAGTATATTAAAAAGTGGAGTCCGGGGTTGGATATTATGATTCTGTTTAAGACCGTGGCTGTTGTGCTGGGGAAGGTTGGATCAAAGTAGGATTGTTGTAAAAGGTCAATAAAAAGCATACGAAATGCTGAAAAGGCTACTTCTTTTAAGTATGTAGAGTGCAGGAATGTCTACTCAACAAAAGTACATAGATATAAAGGAGCAGAGGGGACAATATTGGTTGGAGAACATTATGAAAGATAGATTTGCAGTGTCCATGTTCGGACAAAAAAGACTGTCCCGTGAGGGCGGGATAGAGATTGTTGTAAAAGAACTGTGCACCAGAATGGCACGAGATGGATGTCGGGTTACCTGTTACAACAGATCTGGTCATCACGTGAGTGGTGCAGAGTATGACAATAAAATTGAATATGATGGAATCCGACAGAAATTTGTTCCAACTATTGAAGGAAAAGGTCTTGCAGCGGTGAGTTCCTCTTTCTTTGCGGCTCTGTACAGTGCTTTTGGAAAATATGATGTGGTACATATCCATGCAGAAGGTCCAGCTTTTTTTTCATGGCTTCCAAAGATGTTTGGAAAGAGGGTTGTGGTTACCATTCATGGTATAGACTGGCAACGGGAAAAATGGAAGTCAGGATTTGGCTCTAAATTCATCCGTCAGGGTGAAAAGAATGCTGTAAAGTATGCAGATGAAATCATCGTTCTGAGTAAAGGTGTTCAGGATTATTTCAGAGATACCTATGGCAGGGAGACACATTTCGTTCCGAATGGAGTGAACAGACCAGAAACCCGAGAAGCTGGTTTAATAACAGAAAAATTTGGACTGACGAAAGATTCCTACATATTATTTCTTGGTCGACTGGTACCGGAAAAGGGCATTCGATATCTGGTTGAGGTATTTAAAGACATCAAAACAGATAAAAAATTGGTTATTGCTGGTGGCTCTAGCGATACGGATTCTTTTATGAAGGAATTGAAAGAGCTGGCAAAGGATGATAATAGAATCATTTTTACCGGATTTGTTCAGGGGCAGATGCTTGATGAATTATATAGCAATGCGTATATTTACACATTACCTTCTGATCTGGAGGGAATGCCCTTGAGCCTGCTAGAAGCTATGAGTTATGGCAATTGCTGTTTGGTTTCTGATATTCCAGAGTGCGCAGAGGTTGTGGAAGATAAGGCATTGATTTTCAAAAAGTCGGATGTAGAGGACTTGCGAGAAAAACTGCAAGAGGCCTGTGACCATCCTGAAATGGTTATGAAAATGAAGAAGCAGGCAGCTGACTTTATCTGCGAGAAATATAACTGGGATGAAGTTGTAAAGGAAACGATGAAACTGTACAGGAGATAATAATAGATGAGAGTATTGATAATAAATAATCTCCTCCAACCGAACGCAGGTAGTGAGATGTACATAGTGAAAACGCCGGAAAAATAGCGTATTTACGGCACTTTTCGAGAGATGGGCAGAGCTGCGAGAGCAGTTTTAATCTCGCTACCTAGGTTCAGTAACAGCAGATGTAATTATCATAAGAACTTTCGGTATCACTACCTGCGTTTGTATGGAGCACTCTGGTTTATGAACAATACATTGGAAGTGTTTCATCTGAACAGAGGTAGTGAAATAGAAATAAATACAGTACGAAAAAGGAAGTTAGGATATGCGAATTTTACTTGTGAATAAATTTATATTTCCCAAGGGTGGAGCGGAAACGTACACATTCGATGTAGGAAAAATGTTAGAAGAACATGGGCACAAAGTCCAGTACTTTGGTCTTGAAAATGAAAAAAATACAGTAGGAAATCGAATCGGTTCATATGTAACGAATATGGATTTTTCTCAAGGAATAAAGGCAAATTTAAATGCACCTTTTCGCATTATCTATTCAAGAGAAGCACGCAAAAAAATTCGTGCAGTTTTAGATGATTTTCAGCCAGATGTAGTGCATCTCAACAATATACAGTATCATCTGACCCCTTCTATTATTTTGGAAATTAACAAATGGCGTAAAGAAACAAAAAAAGAATGTAAGATTGTTTACACGACACATGACTATCAGCTTGTTTGTCCCAGCCATGGAATGTTCGATGTGAACATGAAGCCGTGTGAACGATGCTTGGATGGTCATTATATTCATTGTCTTCAAACTAAATGTTTGAAAAATTCCAGAGCAAAAAGTCTCCTTGGAACGTTGGATGGATATATGTGGAAATATAGCAAAGCATACTCATATGTAGATGCCTATATTTGCTGCAGCTTTTTTCTTAAATCAAAACTTGACACGCAGAAAAGATTCCGTGATAAAACCATTGGGCTGCATAATTTCAAAAAGGAAATGCCGCACTTGGATAACATTCAAAAAAAAGGTTATGTATTAGAGTTTGGCCATCTTTCGCGAGACAAAGGAACGGATACTTTGCTTGAAGTAGCCAAGAAGATGCCCAATACCGAATTTGTGTTTATTGGCTATGGTCCGTCGACTGATAAAATGAAGGATATTCCAAATGTGAAGTATCTGGGATTTAAGACAGGAGAAGAACTTTATCGCATTATTGCTGAGGCTGCAATCAGTGTTTGCCCGTCTGAGTGGTATGAGAACTGCCCGTACTCCGTTATGGAGTCTGTACTTTTGGGTACGCCTGTTGTTGGATCTAAAATGGGAGGCATCCCCGAATTGATTGAGCCGGGTAAAACCGGAGAATTGTTTGAAGCAGGTAATGTGGAAGATCTGATGAAGGCGATAAAGAAAGTTCTTCAAACACAAGACGTATTGGAAAGATATACAAAGAATTGTAGTCAGGTGAATTATGAAACAACAGAGAGCTACTATATAAAACTCATGAAAATTTATAGAGTAGAAAAGAATGTGGAACAAATTTCTTCGTAACCCACTTCATATTGTCAAGGATTATGAGCTGAGAAAACTGCTTTGGCAATCGGGGGGGGGCACAGCGGTTTGCAAAAAATATTTGAGGTTCAGAGATACCGTTCCTGAAAAGCTGACATTCCCAGAAAACCAAGTGGATGAGCCTATTTGGTTATTTTGGAATACAGGGTTGGAGCAGGCACCTGAGATAGTGAAGACTTGCTATCAATCTATAAAAAAATATGCCAGCAGACAAGTTGTTTTGCTTACGGAAAAAAATGTGCAGAACTATATAAATATGCCGGATTATCTGAATGAGAAATTAAAAAGCGGAGTCCTTCCATTAGCGATTTATACAGATTTGATGCGTGTAGCATTATTGGAGCATTATGGTGGGACATGGATGGATGCAACAATACTGCTAACAGATGAAATCCCACAGGAAATATTAAATAGTGATTTTTTTGTGTTTCATAATTCACTCGGCGAAATTGATAATCCCGTATTGTATCCGGTCTGGTTTATCCACGCTAAGCGACATAATAGAACGATTTGTGAGATTCGTAATGTTCTATTTGCCTACTGGAAACGAAATAATCATGTACCAGAATATCTCTTTTCAAATATTGTAATCACACAAATAATGCGGTCATCACCAGAGGTTGAGAGAAAGATGCCTTATTTGAATAGTGACTACAGCGAATATCTGGTTAGAGTATTAGGAGATAAATTTACAGAGGAAAAGTTTAATTGGATTAAGCAGCTTACTGGGATACATAAACTAACCTATAAATTAGAACCATCAATTGATAAGGAGGAAACAGTTTACCATTATTTGGTGCGGAATCTATGAGCTTTTTGAATAGTAGTTTCTGCAAGATAAAGGGAGACAATTAAATTATTATGCTGAATGACTACTATCAAAATATTGGCATGAAAGGCTTTATTCAAAGATATGGAATTGTGAATGCCGTCAAACGAGGGGCATTTATGTTTGTAAAACTGCATTTCGTAAAGGATTACGAGGTGCGGAAGGTATTGTGGCAGGAACATGCTTCATCCAAGATAAAACCATATTTAAAGTATAAAGACACAGATGTTCAGGGGCTTAGCTTCCCCAAAAATGATGTGGAGAATCCGATCTGGATTTATTGGAACAAAGGTATTGAACAGGCACCGATTATTGTTCAGAAGTGCTATGAATCTGTATGTAAACGTTCCAATCAAAAAATCATTTTGCTGAACGATCAAAATCTTGCAGATTACATTCGATTGCCAGATTACATTGAAAAGAAAAAGGATGCTGGCCAGATTCCGATGGCTGGATATGCGGATCTGATGAGATTTGCATTATTGGAGCATTATGGTGGAACATGGATTGATTCAACGTTATAAATTACAGATCCGATTCCAGATATGATTTTAAATAGCGACTTTTTTGCAGTTCGAAATTCGTTGTTGCTGATAGATAACCCTGTGCTATATCCTGCATGGTTTCTTCATGCAAAAAAGGGAAACAAAACAATTCGAGAGATAAGAAATGTTGCTTTCGCATATTGGCTCAAAAACGAACATGTAATTGAGTATCTGCTGCCGAATTTGATTATCACTTTGGTGGTGAAGAGCAATCCGGAAGTTGAGAAAGCAATTCCATATATGAACAGTGATTATAGCGAGTATCTTGTTAAGGTTTTAGCCGATGATTATTCAGAAGAGAAATGGAATTGGATCAAAAAACTTACAGGTATTCATAAGTTGACATATAAATTAGATGCTGATATTAAACACTGACATTTATAATATGATTATTTAATTACATCAAGTGACC
>ENA-UOJP01002936-UOJP01002936.1-human-gut-metagenome-genome-assembly--contig:-C102-NODE-2936-length-11127-cov-4.133761_pt1 | contig 11127 bp, 12 predicted proteins | sample MGYA00242353_ERZ723900 | MGnify/ENA metagenome assembly ERZ723900
CGCGGCAATGCCAGGAGGAAAAGGAAGGCGCGCGAATCTTGATATGCTGATCACCAGGGCAAAGGCATTTGAGGCAACCAGCTATAAGGGACTGTATCATTTTGTCCGTTATATTGATCAGCTCAAGAAATATAATGTAGACTTTGGGGAAGCCGGGCTTTACGATGAGCAGACGGATGCAGTTCGTCTGATGAGTATCCATAAGAGTAAAGGATTGGAATTCCCGGTTGTGATCGTGACCGGAATGGGAAAGAGGTTCAACATTCAGGATACCACGGCAAGCGTTGTGATCCATCCGGATCTGGGGCTTGGAATCGATGCGATCGATCTGGAGCGACGAACCAAATCTCCGACACTATTAAAGAAAGTTATTCAAAATGAAATCGGTCTGGAAAATCTTGGTGAGGAGCTTCGTGTGCTTTATGTAGCACTTACACGTGCAAAGGAAAAGCTGATTCTTACCGGAACGGTTCCACATGCGGCAGACAAACTGGAAGCCTGTCAGCTGGAACAGGAAAACAGTCAGAAAGAAACACTGGACTTTACAAAACTTGCACGTGCAACGTCTTATTATGACTGGATCCTTCCGGCGGCAGTGCGTAAAACAGAAGAAGTTCCAATCGAATTAAAAGTGATTGGTGTTGATACGCTTGTAGAAGGTGAAGTGGATAAGGAAGCAGCAGATTATCTGGAAAAAGAGGTGTTCCTTGAAAAAATAGAAGCAGAAGAACATCCGATGGCTGTGACGGATGAACGTTTTCGGGCAAAAATCGAGGAAGCATTTTCCTACAGATATCCGTATCAGGGTGAAGATCAGATGAAAATGAAGTACACCGTGTCAGAGCTGAAAAAATATGCGACAGCTTCGGAAGAAGAAGATGGAGAAATACTGATTCCGGAAGAGGAGATTGTTCCCATCCTTCCGAATTTTATGAAAGAGGAAGAAGAGGTAAAAGGAGCAACAAAAGGAACAGCTTATCATAAAGTAATGGAGCTCCTTGATTTTTCGAAAATATATACGATGGATTTACTGCGGGAAAACATAGAGAATCTGAAAAACGAAGGATACCTGGATGCTGGAACAGCCGGGTGTATTCAAAAAAAAGAAATTATGGAGTTTCTTAATACGAATGTGGGAAAAAGAATGCAAAATGCAGCCAGGGCAAAAACACTTTACCGCGAGCAGCCGTTTGTTCTCGGTGTAGATGCAAAAGAATTTTATCCGGATCAGAAAAAGGGTGAAATGGTACTGATCCAGGGAATTATTGATGCTTACTTTGAAGAAGACGGGGAAATCATCGTACTCGATTATAAAACCGACCGTGTACAAACCGAAGCCGAACTAAAAGACCGTTACCAGGAACAGCTCCGCCTTTACACCAAAGCCCTCGAACAGATCACCCGGAAAAAAGTAAAAGAACAGATCATCTACTCCTTCACCCTTTGCAAAGAAATCCACCTGGAGGGCTACAAAAATGATTAAAATAATACTCCTGGCATACCTGCTATTGATCAACATCATCACCTACTTCACCTACGCCGCCGATAAAACCAAAGCCCGCCAAAACAAATGGCGAATCCCCGAACGAACCCTCATCCTCCTGGCCCTTCTGGGCGGCTCCCCCGCCGCCCTCCTCGCCATGAAACACTACCACCACAAAACCCGCCACCTGAAATTCAAATTAGGAATCCCTATTATTCTAATCATTCAAATAATAATCACATTTTTTCTTTACCCCAATATTTAAAATATTTGATTCCCCAGCACAGTCGCCTTACAGGCGCTGTGCGTCCCCTTTATCCAAAACATAATACCAAACGAAACTCTCCACCCAGGGGCGCTGCGCCCCCTTTATATAACTTCCCTTCTCCAATTTTTGCAGCCGCCCCGTCACCCTTTCACAATCCTTCAAATTTCGCCACAGCATCAGCCCAGGCAGCCCGCCCAAGCGGATGGCTGGGCATTCGATAAACTTGAGCGGCTTGCAGATAGAAATAAAGTCCACCACTTCCCTTGAGGGGCAATGGAGATGAGACTCAAACATTGTGGAAGCCATTGCTGACACAATGTTCGCATTCAGAGGCTCATCGGAATGCTTTCGCCCCGTGGGAAGCGGTGGACTTTATTTCTATCCGCAAGCTGTCACAACCTCCCACTCATCCGTCCCCCACCCATTTCTTTAGGAAATCTTCAGAAAGTCTTATACAATATTATATTGACTCACTATATTATATAACGTATAATATGCTTAACAAAACAATATAACAAACAATAAAAGGATGTGAATCATATGGTATTTAACACCGGAGCTGCCCTCCTTGATGCGATCGTGCTTGCTGTTGTATCGCGGGAGCAGGAAGGAACCTATGGATATAAGATTACCCAGGATGTCCGGAATGTTCTGAATGTATCAGAGTCAACAATGTATCCGGTACTGAGAAGACTTCAGAAAGATGAATGTCTGGAGGTCTATGATATGCAGTTTGACGGAAGAAACCGCAGATACTATAAAGTTACAGAAAAAGGAATGGCACAGCTTAATTTATATAAAGTCGAATGGAAGAACTACACAAGGAAGATTACAGAGATGTTCGAGGGAGGTGCAGCCGAATGAACCGTACAGAGTATATGAGGGAATTAGATGCACTGCTTCATGGAATTTCAAAAGAAGAAAGAGAAGAAGCAATGCAGTATTACAATGATTATTTTGATGACGCCGGAAGCGAGAATGAAGAAAAAGTAATCGAAGAGCTGGGAAGTCCTGCAAAGCTTGCAGAAACGATCCGTGCCGGGATAAATGGCAATACCGATGAGGCGGAAAGTTATGGAGAGTACGGAGAGCGAGGATATCAGAACAGGCGTTTTGACAGCAGTGAGTACCCGGCAGGAAGAGATGACTATTATAAAGACAGCTATTCGGAGACATATGGAGAAAGCCAGTCACAGAATGACAGGAATCCATTTTCAGAAAGACAGTATTCTTATACAGCCAATTCTAATCAGGGATATACATATGCGGGAAATCAGGGATATGGTGCGGGTCAGACGACAGAAATGCCACGGAAGAAATCCAGTGCCGGCAAGATCGTTTTGATCATCTGTATCCTTTTGATTGGGCTTCCAATTGTAGTTCCGACAGCACTTGGTCTTCTTTTAGCGGCATTTGGAGTTCTGGTCGTACTTGCAATATCAGCAATAGCGATCTGGGTGGCAGCAGTTGCAACCGCAGCCGTAGGGATTCTGTTGGGGATTCATGGATTTGGTCAGATGTTTTATTCCCCGGCTCTTGGAATCGGAATGTTTGGTGTCGGCTGCCTGCTGCTGGCACTTGGGGCAGTATTTACAGTATTGATCGGATGGGGATGCATCAAACTGATTCCAATGATGTTCCGTGGACTTGTAAATCTTTGTCGCAGACCATTTCAGAAAAAGAGAGGTGAATGCAGATGAAAAAAGGATGGAAGATTTTCTGGACAGTTATTATAAGCCTGACAGGGGCAGGAGTTGTATTTTGTATCATTGCGTTATGCCTTGGAGTCACATTTTCACAGTTTGAAAAAGCATATCCGAATGGAATTGGTATTATAAGAAAGGATTACGTTTCTTTCGAGGAAGATTGGGATGATGATGACGACGATGATGAGCCGGAAGAGACAGAAAATGTTGTATCAGGGGAGACATTTTCGAACGTAGAGAATCTGAAGCTTGATATCGGTGCAAGTGAGGTACAGATCAAGACAGGGACGGATGATAAGATCCATGTGGATGATTCCAGGATGAAAACGGAAAAAGCAGTGCAGAAAAGACTGTCCGATGACAGGAAAACTCTGGAAATAACAACGAAAATGCGCAGCAGTTTCGATTTCAAAAATATGAGAAACGTAAAGGGAACACTTGTGATCTATCTTCCAAGAGATTACAAGTTCGATCAGGTGGACATGGAATATGGTGCAGTAACAGCAGAGATCGATGGACTAAATGCGAAAAGCCTTAAGATTGAAAGCGGGGCATCAGGCTGTACAATAAAAAATGCAGATATAGAGGAGTTAGATGTAGAAACAGGTGCCGGAAGTCTGGATTTTTATGGAACAGTGGAAAAAGAAGTGGACATTGACTGTGGTGCTGGAAGTGTCACACTGAATCTGGAAGGAAAAGTGGAGGATTATAATTATGAACTGGATAGTAGTGCCGGTTCGGTAGAAATTGGAGAAGATATAGATCTTGGCGGCTTAAGCACAGAGAAGTCAATCGATAATGGAAGTAAACGCACGATTGAGATATCGAACGGAGCAGGCAGCGTGGAGATCCGTTTCCATTAGAATTAACATAGACAGAAAAATGAATCATATGAAACTAATATATAATAGAAGAAACAAAAAAATAGGAGAAACTTTTAGGAGGAATTTTTATGGAACAGAAAAGATTATACAGATCCGTAACAAACCGTAAGATCTGCGGTGTATGTGGAGGCCTTGGAGAATATTTTAATATCGATCCTACATTGATCCGGCTTGGAGGTGTTTTGCTGGCTTGCGTAAGCTGTGGGACTGCCGTGGTTGCCTATTTTGTTGCAGCAGTTATCATTCCGGATCCGGAATAAAAAATAAGAGAGCTTTGCCGATAAAGAAAAGGCAGAAGGAGAAGAAGTCGGAAGTAATGTTTCCGGCTTCTTTTATAATAACCAGGTATAAATGTATAAAATCCGTAATTGGGGAAACACTCTGAAAAAGGAGTTGAAAGGTATGAAAAGCACAAAGACAAAGAAAATCAGACGCGAAGATATCCCCAATCTGGAAACAAGTGAGCGGGTAAAATACGAGATTGCGGAGGAGCTTGGACTTCTCGATAAGGTTCTGGAAGATGGCTGGAAGAGTCTGTCATCAAAAGAAACCGGGCGGATCGGAGGAATCATTTCAAAAAAATCCAGGAAGAATGAGACCGGGAATTTACAATAATATTACAAATTTTAAAAAATGTGAATATTTTGCAACGTTTGTTGAAAAAGCACTGTATGTTTGATATAATCGCTTGACCGCAAAAACCGAGAAAATGGAACGGGTGAGGCAAATGAATGAAAAAATGAACGTACTGGACGTACAGCTTGATAACTGTACGGCAAAAGATGCGATGAAGATCATTGCAGAATATATGCAGACAGAAGAACTTAACACAGTAGATATTGTTACGGTGGATACCCTGATGAGAGCGACACAGCTTGACGGTATGAAAGAAGAACTGGAGAAACTGGATCTTCTGCTTCCGGGAGATATGGCGATTCTTGAAGCTGCAAAGATCACAGATAGAAAGCGGATCCAGGAGATGGAGGATCAGACGATGCTGAAGATGGTATTCCATTATTTTCATAAGAACCGCTGTAAGATATTTATACTGGCAGGATCTGAAGAAGAAGGAGACAGACTGCAGGGCTATCTGCATGAGGCATACAGTGGGATTCAGGTTGTCGGTATGAAAGCAGTACCGGCAGACGAAAGTGAGGATGACAGGATCACCAATCTGGTCAACGGCGGAGAGGTAGACTGTGTGATTGCCAGCATGGATTTCCCTTGGCAGGAACAGTTTGTTTACCGGTGCAAAGAGCAGCTGAATACCAGAATGTGGTTTGGAACAGGACATAGTATTGCTTCCTTTGCAAATGGTGAGAACTGGGCAGATCACCTGAAAAATTTTATCGGTAAAAGGATTTTAAAACGAGAGATCAAAAAAGAGCAAAAAAGAAAAGAAGTATAATTGAAGCGACAAAAGACTGAAAATAATAAAAAAAATCAAAAAATCTTTTTCGATAGAATAAATTTTATAATAAACTCAATTGAGGAAATGCATAAAAAAATGTGATTTCCTCTTAATTTTTTTGGTAATATGTATTAAAGTATTATATATGTATATGGCTAAGTCCACAGTTGCGGGGGATGAAGATTGTACAAAGTGTATAGAACCACGGAGGATGGAGGAGAGAGAATATGATATCAAATCAGATACTGCAGAATACGCTTGAAGGGTTGAAATCAATTACAAGGATTGATCTTGGAGTGATGGATACAGATGGAAAGACTTTGGCGACAACATTTCCGGAGCCTGGAGATTATGAGAATGCCGTTCTTTCGTTTGTAGAATCTCCGGCAGAAAGCCAGGTGATTCAGGGGTATCAGTTTTTCAAAATTTATGATGAACACCAGCTGGAGTACATTCTGATCGCCAATGGCGGCAGTGAAGATGTTTATATGGTTGGCAAGATTGCAGCCTTCCAGATCCAGAATCTTCTGGTAGCATATAAGGAGCGTTTTGACAAGGATAATTTCATCAAAAACCTTCTTCTTGACAACCTTCTTCTGGTGGATATTTATAATCGCGCCAAAAAATTACATATTGACACAGAGGTAAAACGTGATATCTTTATAGTTGAGACTTCTCGGGAGAGAGATGTCAGTGCGCTTGACAGTCTCCGTTCTGTTCTGGGTGGAAAGGGCAAGGACTTTATTACAGCTGTTGATGAGAAGAACATCATCGTAGTAAAAGAATTAGGTCCTGGCGATGGATATCCGGAGATGGACAAGACTGCGCATGAGATTCTTGATCTTCTGAAAGCAGAAGGAGAAGAGAATATTCGTATCGCATATGGTACGATCGTCAATGACATCAAAGAAGTATCCAAGTCTTACAAAGAAGCGAAGCTTGCGCTCGATGTAGGAAAGATCTTCTTCGACGAGAAGGAAGTTATTGCATATAGTGCGCTTGGAATCGGACGACTGATCTATCAGCTCCCAATTCCGCTCTGCAAGATGTTTATCCGCGAAATTTTTGAGGGGAAATCTCCGGACGAATTTGATGAAGAGACGCTCACGACCATCAATAAGTTCTTTGAGAACAGCCTGAATGTTTCCGAGACATCAAGACAGCTGTATATTCACAGAAATACACTGGTGTACCGTCTTGACAAACTGCAGAAGAGCACAGGACTGGATCTGCGCGTATTTGAGGATGCAATCACATTCAAGATCGCGCTGATGGTAGTCAAATATATGAAATACATGGAAACACTGGAGTATTAAGTTATATCGGAGTATGGATAATTAGGAGGAGCATATGATAGAACTTAAAGAAGTTACCAAGGAATACTCGAAGGGTATTGCTGCGCTCAATGGTATCAACCTTCGGATCGAACAGGGAGAGTTCGTATTCGTAGTTGGAGACAGCGGTTCCGGAAAGTCCACGTTGATACGTCTTCTGATGAAGGAGATCGAACCAACGTCAGGTACGATTATTGTCAACGGTCAGAATCTGAATCGTATGAAACATCGCCAGATTCCGCAGTACAGAAGAGGAATCGGCGTTGTATTCCAGGATTTCAGACTTCTGAAAGACCGCAATATTTATGAGAATATTGCATTTGCACAGCGGGTTACAGAAAAATCTACCCGTGTCATCAAAAAGAAAGTGCCGGCAGCTCTGTCACTGGTCGGACTGGCACAGAAGTACAAAGCGTTCCCGAAGGAATTGTCCGGTGGAGAACAGCAGAGAGTTGCAATTGCCAGAGCTGTTGTAAATGAGCCTGCTATTTTGCTGGCTGATGAGCCGACAGGAAACCTGGATCCAACCAACTCATGGGAGATCATGAAACTTCTTGAAGAAGCGAACGAGAGAGGAACTACAGTTCTGGTAGTTACTCACAACCAGGAAATTGTAAACGAGATGAAAAAGCGCGTTATTACGATGAAGAAGGGTGTCATTGTCAGCGACGAACAAGAAGGTGGGTATAAGCATGAGGATTAGTACAGTTGGATACTCCGTGAAACAGGGAGTTAAGAATATCGGAAGAAATAAGATGTTTTCACTGGCATCTGTTGCAACTATGGCTGCATGTATTTTTGTGTTCGGACTGTTTTTCTCAATTATTATGAACTTCCAGTATATTGTACACAAAGCAGAAGAAGGCGTGGCGATCACTGTATTTTTTAATGATGATGCAACGCAGGAGCAGATTGATAATATTGGCGCACAGCTTAAAAAGCAGGATGGTGTAAAAGATATCAAGTATGTGTCTGCGGACGAAGCATGGGAGACATTTAAAGATCAGTATTTTGGCGAATCAAGTGACCTTGCAGAAGGATTTAAAAATGATAACCCTCTGGCAGGATCTGACAACTATGAAGTATATATGACAGATGTGGCTTCACAGAAGAAGCTGGTTTCCTTTGCGGAAAGCCTTGACGGGGTTCGCAAGGTTAACAAATCAGATACCGTAGCCAATACACTGAACAGCGTGAACAAGCTGGTATGGTATGTATCGGTTGTTATCATCGCGATTCTTCTGGCAGTATCCATTTTCCTGATCAGCAATACGGTCACAATGGGTATTACTGTCCGAAGGGAAGAGATTGCAATCATGAAATATATCGGTGCGAAGGATGGTTTTGTACGGGCACCGTTCATCATTGAAGGTATCCTGATCGGTCTTGTCGGTGCGGCGATTCCGCTTGGTATCTTTTATGTACTTTATAATAAAGCAATTACTTATATTCTTACAAAATTCAGTCTGCTGAATAATATTCTGGATTTCCTTCCGGTGGGGCAGGTATACAAGACACTGCTTCCGGTCGGACTTTTACTGGGAATCGGAATTGGTTTTGTGGGAAGTTTCTTTACGATTAGAAAGCACTTAAGAGTCTAGTCGCATAATATTTAAGGGAGACGAATATGATAAGAGGGAAAAAGATACTTGGGGCGTTACTGGCGTTTACGCTTTGTTTCAGTATGGTAATTCCGGCACAGGCTGATGATATTTCGGATGCGAAAAAGAAGCAGCAGGAGCTGGAACAGCAGAAGAATACGGCTGAGGCGGAGAAGTCGGAACTTTCTTCTGAACTGGATTCCATTGTATCAAAGATGGAGAAGACACAGTCAGATCTGACTGCAAAAGAGACGGAGATCAATGATGCAGAGACAGAGCTGGTAACTGCGAAAGCCAACGAAGATGACCAGTACCAGACGATGAAGCTACGTATCAAGTATATGTATGAGAACGGGAGCAATGAATTCCTGGAGATCCTGATGGAAGCTAACAGTATTGCAGATCTGCTGAACAAAGCAGAATACATCAACAAGATTTCCCAATGTGACCGTGAACTTCTTGTAGAATACGAAGATACAAGAAAAGATGTCGAGAACAGAGAAAATGCACTTAAAAAAGAGTATGCAGAGCTGGAAAGCCTGCAGGATGAACTTGCGGGAGAACAGGCAAATGTAGAAAAGCTTCTTGCTGATAAGAACATTCAGATCAATAACCTGACATCTGAGATCAGTAGTAATGCTGACAAGCTGAAGCAGCTGATTGCAGAAGCAGAGGCGGCAGAAGCCCGCAGAAAAGAAGCAGAAGCAACGGCAGCCGCTCAGGCTGCACAGGCAGCGGCAGCAGCTTCGTCAGGCACAAGCAGCTCAGGCAATGCAAGTGCAACGGGAACCGGATCACTTACACATCCGGTACCGGGAGCAGCGATTACCAGTGGCTTTGGCGGACGTGTGGCACCGACTGCAGGTGCAACAACCGGTCATGACGGAATCGATTATGGTGCAGGATACGGAGCGGCAGTTTATGCGGCTGATTCTGGAACCGTTATTACCGCACAGTACAATAGTGCACGTGGAAATTACATCGTAATCAATCACGGTAATGGAATGCAGACATGGTATCAGCATCTGAGTTCGATGAATGTTACCGTGGGACAGACGGTGGCAAGAGGTCAGGTGATCGGAAATGTCGGTACGACCGGAATTTCCACAGGGCCACATCTTCACTTTGAAGTTCATGTAAATGGTGTACCGGTCAATCCATTGAACTATCTGTAAGATAATACATAACAGGTATGAAAGAGTAAATGATGGAAAATAATAAAAAGAATTTTTGGAAGGGGGCGCTTGTAGGCGCCCTCGCCATGTTTATGGTAGGTGCTGCGGCACTTGGAATTATGAATGTCGCAGGTGTAGACCTTGGAACCAGTCAGGAAAAGGTTGTAAATGCGCAGGAAGAGAAAAAACTGAATAAACTGAAAAAGCTGATTGATGAAAATTATCTTTATACAGATGATTTGAAAGAAGAAGATCTGGAGAACGGACTTTACAGTGGATACATTAATGCACTGGGAGATCCATATTCCGTATACTATGATGAAGAACAGACTAAATCCCTGCAGGAATCAACTTCTGGAGAGTATTCGGGAATCGGAGTTGTTTTTTCACAGAATCAGGAAACTAAGGTGATCACTGCAGTTCAGGTTTATGAGAACAGCCCGGCGAATGAAGCAGGTATCCAGGTAAATGATATTCTGTATAAGGTTGGAGATAAGGATGTAAGTGGAACGGATCTTTCCGATGTTGTACAGCTGATCCGCGGTGTAGAGAATACGACTGTTGATATCACAGTCCTGCGTGGGGATGATGCGAAGGAAGTGACAATGACGGTTACCCGGAGAAAAATCCAGGTGGAGACAGTCAAGTCTGAAATGAAGGATGACCAGATCGGTTATATCCGGGTTACGGAATTTGACAGTGTGACCTATGACCAGTTCAAGAGTGCACTCGGCAGTCTGGAGGAACAGGGGATGAAAGGACTTGTGGTTGATCTTCGGGCGAATCCGGGAGGCAATCTTGCGACAGTCACACAGATGCTGGATCTGTTACTGCCAAAAGGTACGATCGTGTCAACAAAAGACAAGAGTGGTCACGAAGAGGTGATCTCATCGGATGATGAACACCAGTTTACGAAGCCGATGTCGGTTGTTGTTGACGGCAACAGTGCAAGTGCTTCCGAGATTTTTGCCGGAGCGATCCAGGACTACGGACTTGGATCAATCGTCGGAACAACAACTTACGGAAAAGGAATCGTTCAGCAGATTTTTGATCTTGGAGACGGAACCTGTGTGAAGCTGACAATGGCTGAGTACTATACTCCGAATGGAAGAAATATTCACAAAAAAGGAATTACGCCGGACGTAGAAGTTGAATATCAGCAGGATGAGAATGATCCGAATGCAGATAATCAGCTTGATGCAGCATTGGAACAGGTGAGAAATAAAATCAATCAATAACAGAAATCCGGAGGGAATGCCGAAAAC
>ENA-UOJP01002939-UOJP01002939.1-human-gut-metagenome-genome-assembly--contig:-C102-NODE-2939-length-11107-cov-5.679063_pt1 | contig 11107 bp, 11 predicted proteins | sample MGYA00242353_ERZ723900 | MGnify/ENA metagenome assembly ERZ723900
CCCCCGCCTGCCGGTTTGTGCTGGGGATGTTCGTGATGATCGGCGCCCTGGTGTTCCTGGGCTGCCCCCTGCGGATGGTCATCCGCCTGGGCGGCGGTGACCTGACCGCCGTGGCCGGCCTGATCGGCTTTGCCGCCGGCATCCTGGTGGGCGTGGTGTGCCTGAAGAAGGGCTTCTCCCTGGGCCGGGCCTACCCCGTCCGGATGGGCGAGGGCTTCGTCCTGCCGGGGATCATGATCGTCCTGCTGGGGCTGCTGCTCCTGGTGCCCGGCCTGCTGAAGTTCTCCGAGGCGGGCCCCGGCTCCATGCGGGCCTTCTGGGCCATCTCCCTGGCAGCCGGCCTGGTGGTGGGCGTGCTGGCCCAGCGGAGCCGCCTGTGCATGGCCGGCGGGATGCGGGACGCGGTGCTGCTCCACGACTTCAAGCTCCTCTCCGGCTTCCTGGCCATCTGGGTGACGGTGACCATCGGCAACCTGATCCTGGGGTCCTACAACCTGTCCGCCCTGTCCCAGCCCATCGCCCACAGCCAGTACCTGTGGTCCGCCCTGGGCATGGCGCTGGTGGGCTGGGGCTCCATCCTGCTGGGGGGCTGCCCCCTGCGGCAGCTGATCCTGGCCGGTGAGGGCAACGGCGACTCCGCCGTCACCGTCCTGGGCATGATCGTGGGCGCCGCCGTCTCCCACAACTTCGGCCTGGCCGGCGCCGCCGACTCCATCGCGGAGGACGGCACCTACGTGGTGGGCGGCATCGGCACCGCCGGCATGGCGGCCGTGGTCATCGGCTTCGTGGTGCTGGCGGTCATCACGGCGACCCACTTACCGAAAAAGGAGGACGCATAACATGATCGATACCCGCGGATACATCTGCCCCACCCCGGTGCTGATGGTGCAGAAGGCATTGAAGGACCAGCCCGCCACGGTGGAGGTGCTGGCGGAGGCCGGCGCGGCGGTGGAGAACATCACCCGCTTCGCCCACTCCCAAGGCTACCAGGTCAGCAAGACGGCGGACGGGCCGGACTTCAAGCTGACGCTGACGAAATGACACAAAGGCGGGGAGCCGAAAGGCCACCCCACACAAGGACAACAAACCATTTAGCGCATAGTCAAAGCTAGGGCGGGAGTCATAAAACTATGACTCCCGTCCCATTTCGTTTCGACTTTTGACTGAAGATAGGCGTCAAACATACCCTGGTTCGTACATCACGCTGAGAGATGAACAGAGGAAATCCGTTGAGTGCACGGTCGGAATGATCACCATTGGGATGCCTGTATAATCTGACCTCCCCACAAGGACAATGAAATTTTTCAACACATAGTCATTGATAGGATGGGTATCAGAATTTGCTGATTCCCATCCTATCAATGTCTCATATCTTATTTGCTTTTAACCTTAATATGTTTTAGTAACTGACCGTGTCAATAAGCAGACAAAGTTACTATGACAGGCATTTCCTATATTAGAACAAATTCCGATAAACTATATATTTTATGTGCGACTGCATAAAATAGAGAAGCATGTGCAGATACGATTGAGATAATGCTAGAATTCTCTCACTAAGTATCTATTCTTTCTCATTTCTTAAGGAGGTCATATCCCAGGCCATAGGGCTTGCCGGGGATGAACTGTCCCTGTCCGCTGGTGCAGCCCAGATAGCTGATGCCGTCGGCCACCACCTCGGTGACCTCACCCAGATACTTGCCGTGCTCCACTACCACGCTGCCGCGCAGCAGGACGGTATCCGCACGGCCGATCTGATCCAGGCCCTCAAACACGTTGTACTCTACGCCGGTGGGGTTGGTCTCCAGTGTAATTGTTCCCGTGTACTCAGGGTCAAACAGCACCAGGTCCGCATCGGAGCCAATCTGGATGGTGCCCTTGCGGGGATAGATGCCGTTCAGCTTGGCCGGCGTGGTGCAGCACACATCCACGAACTTCTGCCGTGTCATACGGCCGGCGGCAACGCCATAGGTCCACAGGGCATTCATGCGGTCGCCAGCGCCGGGACAGCCATTGGGGACCATTCGGAAGTCACAGCGCTGATGCTCCTCGTCCCAGCCCCAGTTCTTCTGGGCCTGTGGGATGCCGGAATTGTCAGATCCGCAGATAGACAGCCAATCCTCATTTAGCGCTTTCCACAGGTAATCCTGATCCTCCTTATCCCGCAGGGCCGGAGAGCAGATCCACCGTGCGGCGATGTGCCAGTCAGGATGGTCCATCTTATGCTTGTCCAGCACCAGATAGTGGGGACAGGTCTCTCCGATCACCGCCTTGCCCTCCGCACGAGCCTTGCGGATCTCCTCGCCAGCCTCGATGCAGCTGACATGGACAATGCACATGGGGCAGTGCATGGCATCCGCAAACCGGATGGCGCGGGAGACGGCCTCCGCCTCGCCGTAGGGGGGGCGGGTCATGTAGTGGTACTTCGGCTCATAGTGGCCGGCAGCGGCCGCGTCATTGCGGCACTTGTCCAGAACATCCGGATTCTCCGCGTGGACCATCATCGTCATCCCCTGCTTGCCAGCCTCCTCCAGGCAGGCCAGCAGCTTGCTGTCATCCATATAGAGGGAGGTGCCCTTATAGGCCAGGAACAGCTTCATGGTGGGGACGCCCATCTCCACCAGCTTCTTGATCTCACCGACGGTCTCCTCCGTGAAATCGTTGCAGCAGGCGTGAATGGCGATGTCGGGAGCCACCTTGCCCTTGGCACGGACATTCAGACGGTAGTTGACAGAATCCACCAGGTTCATGCCGGGCTCATTGGTACAGAAGTCCACAATGGTCGTCGTTCCGCCCTGCAGGGCCACCCAGGTAGTGGCATAGGGCTCGTTTGTGGTGATGCCGTCCGTATTGAGCGCCTCAAAGTGGGCGTGGTTGTCCACGCCGCCGGGGAGCACATATTTTCCTTCCGCGTCCAGCACCTTGTCAAAGGGGCCCTCCAGATTGGTGCCGATTGCCGCGATCTTTTCATCGACAATGAGAATATCCGCTTTGTACTCACTGTCCGCTGTGACGATGGTTCCGTTTTTTACCAGTGTTCTCATACGAGCATTCTCCAATCCTTCGTTAATTCTTGTGGCTCTTCTGAACCGAGGTGATAATGACGGCGGCGAGAATAATCAGGCCAGTCGCAATATCCTGATAGTAGTAGGAGACGTTGAGGATCGTGAGGCCGTTAGCCATTGTGCCGATGATCAGGGCACCCAGCAGCGTGCCAGCCAGATTTGGCTCGCCGTCTTTGAAAGCGGTGCCGCCCAGCCACACGGCAGCAATAGCGTCCAGCAGATAGTCCTCTGCGGCCTGGGGATGTGCTGACCCCAGTCTGGAAGTCAACATCACAGCCGTGACGCCGCAGGCAATGCCGCAGAACACATAGGCCCACACAATGGTGGAGCGTGTATTGACGCCGGACATCAGGGACGCCTCTTCGTTATCACCCACGCCGTATATGTATCGGCCCAGCTTTGTCTGATTGAGGATAATGCTGGACACGACCAGTATGATCAGCATGATGATAACTGCGTTGGGGATCACGCCGCCCAGGCGCTGGGCACCAAAGATCTCAAAGTCCGCCGGGAGGTTGGAGATGGGGTGGCCCTTGGTATAGGCCTGATTGATGCCGGCCACCACGTAGCCGACACCCAGAGATGCAATAAAGTCCGGAACTCCCAGATAGGCGATCACAACGCCGTTGATCAGCCCAATCAGCGCGCCGAGAAGGACCGTGATCAATGCGGCAAGCCAGATGTTCATTCCTGCCCTGACCAGAAGCGCAGCCACCACGATCCCGAGGAAGCTGGTGCTATAGCCGATAGACAGATCCGATCGCTTGGTGATCAGGACGAACGTCAGGCCCAGGCTGATAGTGGCCAGCATGGCGATCTGCCGCAGGATGCTGATCACGTTGGAAAGTGTCGGGAAAGCACTAGGCGCCAGGATCGAGAACACCAGCAGCATGATGATATAAGCGAAAAGCGTCCCGTAATTCCGGGCAATTCTGGAAACATTTAATTTCTTGGCGGTCATCAATGAACTCCTCCCTATCCTCATATTCCAATTGCATTCCGGAGAATATTATCGGAATCCGCAAATTCAGAACGATCGATCACGGTCGTCACTTTCCCCTGACTCATGACGCAGATACGGTCACACATCAGCTGCAGCTCCGGTATCTCGGAAGAGATCACGATCACTGCCATTCCCTGCTGTGCCAGGCCCTCAATGATTTCATAAATCTGATCTTTCGCACCGACATCAATGCCGCGGGTGGGTTCATCGAGGATGAGTACGCGGATATTGCGGTCAATATACTTGGAAATGACTACCTTCTGCTGATTACCGCCGCTGAGATTTCCTACATTCTGGAATACCGAGGAGCAGGCGACGCCCAGCATATCCGTGCAGTGCTTGGCGTACTCCAGTTCCTTCTTCTTGTTGATCAGGCCCAGATGCGACAGCGCCTTCAGATTGCAGATAGACACATTCTTATAAATCGGTGTGTTGGGAAGGATCCCCTGCTTCCGCCGCTCCTCCGGCACAAGCGCGACGCCGGCGGCCAGGGCCTGCCCGATGTTTTTGAATACGACGGGCTTGCCGTCCATCTGGATTTCCGCCGCGTCATATCGATCGACGCCCAGCATGGCGCGAACTGCTTCCGTCCGGCCGGCGCCCACCAGGCCAAACATCCCCAAAATCTCACCTCTGTGGACCTCAAACGAGACATCCTGCAGCACGCCCTTTTTCGAGAGTCCCTTTACGGAGAGGACGGTTTCGCCGATGCTGCTCTTCCGGGTCCGGGTAGTGTTGACCTTGATCTGTCGGTTGACCATCAGGTTAATCAGCTTGTCACTGTCCATCTCGGAGGTGGGAGCAGTCTGGATCGTCTCGCCGTCGCGTAGGACCGTGATGGTATCGCAGATTTCGGAGATTTCCTCCAGACGGTGAGAGATGTAAATGATGGTCTTTCCGCAGGATTTCAGATATTGGATATATTTCAGCAGCTTTGCCACCTCTCCATGACCGAGGCGCGCTGTCGGTTCGTCCATGATAATGATGTTGGCATTCTTTGCCAGCACACGGGCGATGACCATCATCTGCTGATCAGAGACATTCAGCTTTCCGGCCTGCATCTTACTGGGCAGATCGATTTTCAGCTCTTTCAGCTTCTCATCACAGGCGGTGTATAGCTTTCTCCAGTCGATCAGCAGCGGCAGGGGGCGTGTGGGCTCTTCGCCGTAGAAGATATTTTCCGCCACCGTAAAATAGCTGATAAAGGAAAGCTCCTGAGGAACGATAGCAATGCCCAGCTCCTCCGCATGGCGGAGGCTCTGGATCTGGACCTCTTCCCCATTGAGCAGGATCTTTCCACTATCTTTTGCAATGATACCCGTCAGAACCTTCATCAACGTCGATTTGCCGGCGCCGTTCTCGCCCAGCAGGGCATGGCAGCTTCCGCGCTTCACCTGCAGATCAATGTTCCGCAGCGCCTTTACGCCGCCAAAGCTCTTCTGAATGCCGTGCATCTCAATAATATAGTCGTTTTTCTCGCTCAAAAAATTCACCTCCCGGGTGTTTCAATGCGGTCGATGTCGCACAGGGTGCGCAGAAGGACATTTGCTCCATTGGTCACATCGTCCCACGCCGTGAACTCCTCTTTACTATGGCTGATTCCCTTGACGCTTGGGACGAAAATCATGCCGGCCCTCGTCACCTGCGAGAGGCTCATGCTGTCGTGACCGGCTCCGCTGTCTATGGTCATCGCCACAAGGCCCAACTCTTGCGCTGCTTTCTGAACGCTCTGCTGCACGATCTCCGACATATGGAAGCAGGGCTGCTCCATGGTAAGCCGGCAGGAGACGATGTCCTCCCGGAACTCCTCCATCAGTCTTTGATAGACGGACTCCAGGAGATCCTCCCGCAGTCCCCGCAGCTCCAGCGTCAAAGCCACATGGCCCGGAACCACGTTCATGGCGTTGGGCTGCACCTCAAGATGCCCCACCGTGCCCACCATGCCGGGGTCAGTCTCCATGACCACCTGGCGGACCCGCGTGATGAACCCGGCCGCCTTGACCAAAGCGTCATCCCGCAGGGTCATGGGTGTCGTGCCGGCGTGATTGGCCACGCCCGCAAACTCCACGATATAGCGCCGGAGGGCAATGATCGAGCGGACCACGCCGATGTCCTTCTTCTGGGATTCCAGCACACCGCCCTGTTCAATATGCAGCTCCAGAGAGTAATCAATATCTCCCGTGCATTTCGCCTCTGCCAGGTCCTGAAGGGTAAATCCAAACTCCTCCATCTTCTCCATCACCGGCTCTGTGGGTGGCAGCCCGCAGTAAGCACGGCTGCCGATCAGGCCGGTGATCACAAGGCCCTCCTCTTCGGCAAAGGATACGACATCAATGCTGTGTTCGGGAACGATCCCATTTTCAGACAGGGTGTGGACCGCTTCGATCCCCGCGAGAACACCTAGACAGCCGTCAAAGATCCCACCATTCACCACAGAATCAATGTGGGAGCCCACCGTGATCTTCTGCGGAGTTCTGCCTGGATAAGTGCCCACCACATTTCCCACCGGATTGGCGGAAACAGTCATGCCGGCCTCGCGCATCAGCTGTGCCACATAGGCGTTGGACTTCCAAAAGCTGTCGGAATAGGAGAGCCTGCAAATTCCGTCCGGGGTTCGGGCAATGTCTGCCAGGGCCTCAAGATGCGCTTGGAGCCGCCGGCCATTCACGGTCATCATAGCCATCAGTTCCTCTCAAGTCTGCATACATAGATCCAAAACAGCTTTGTCGATATTTCCGCCGGAGCAGATCAGAACCGTTCCGGGATTGAGCGGGCATTTTTTCTCCAGCAGTGCCGCAAGAGCCAGGGCACCGGATCCCTCCAGCGTCAGCTTTCCATACAGGCACGCCGTTCTGACCGCCTGCCGGATGCCGTCCTCTGTGACCGTAAGGATGTCATCGACATATTTTTCAATGTAAGGATATAGGTATTCCTCGCCGGTTTTCCGCACGACTGCGTCCGCCATGGAGGCACAGTGCTCCAGCGTCACCAGCCGGCCCTGCCGGCGGGATTCCACATAGACGGCCGACCCCTCCGGCATCACGCCGTAGATTCTGACAGAGGGCTTCAGCGTCTTCATGGTCAGAGCGATCCCCGTAATCAGTCCACCGCCGCCAATAGGAACCAGGATCTGCTCCACCTGGGGGCACTGGTCCAGGAGCTCCAGGGAAATGGTTCCCTGGCCGCCCACGGTATACCGATCAGAGGTGGGATGCACATAGTACAGCTGCTCTTTTTCCGCCAGTTCACAGGCGGAGAGGAAAGACTCATCATACGTTGCGCCGACTTCCACCAGATTGGCCCCCAGCGCGCGAATGCTGTCCTTTTTGATCTGTGGCGTGGACACGGGGACCACAACATTTGCCTGGACCCCCAGATTCCGGGCGGCCAGAGCGCAGGCCATGCCGTGATTTCCAGAGGAGGCTGTGACGATCCGAATCTCCTTGCCGTACTGCTCGATCAGAGAAGTGATCTTGTTCACGGCACCGCGGTATTTATAGGCCCCCGACGGCAGAAGGCTCTCCGCTTTCAGCCAGACCTGCGCGCCCAGCTGCTGGTTCAGGGATTCCATATTCAGCAGAGGAGAGGGGGGGAAGACCTTCCGGAGTCTCTGCTCCGCCGCGAAAACATCCGCGATTTCTACAGGGCTAACATCCCTTCCCAGCATCATTCAAGCCTCCTCGATCTCAAAGATGGATTCCACTTCCACGGCCAGGCCCAGTGGCAGGGCGTTGGAGCCGATAGCGGATCTAGCGTGCCGCCCTTCTTCTCCAAAGGCGTCCATAAAGACCTGAGATGCGCCGTTGATGACCTGCGCCTGCCCATGGAAATCATCCGCGCTGGCTACAAAACCTAAGATCTTCACGCAGCGCTTCACCTTGTTCAGATCCCCCAGATACGCCTCCAGTGCGGACAGCGTGTTGATCGCGCAGATCCGCGCAGCTGCGGCGCCCTCTTCCACGCTCAGGTCAGCGCCCACACGGCCGGTGATCTTCGTATCATTCACCATGCTGCCCTGGCCGGAGATGAACACCAGATTTCCGGTCCGATTCACAGGCTTATAGAGCCCGGCCGCAGCCAGCTGCTTGGGCAGCTCAATCCCATGTTCCTTCAGATTCTCATACACACTCATTGGTCAATTCCCCTCATTTTCTAAAAATATTTCACAGATGGCATTGGACCGCCCCATACCGGAGCGCAGGGCGGCCCAATGTTCTCTATATCAGCCTTATTCCGCGTACTTTTCAGCCTCGGCAGTGGCCTTCTCCAGGAACTCATCCACATTGTCCTTTGTGACGACGGTGTACGGAATTTCGTGGTACTTCGCCACATACTCGCCGGCCATCAGCGCCTCGCAGGCATCCACGACACTGACGTTAGCGCTGTCCAGATCGGAGACCACCGTGGCAATGCAGGAGCCGTCGGCCTTGATGTCATTGAGGATATCCACCTCGCCGTCAACGCCGATGCACTTTACCTGGGGATAGAGATCGTGCTCCTTCAAAGCCTGGATCGCACCCATGGCCTCCAAGTCCTGAGAGGTGAAGATCGCAACCACATCGGGGTTGGCCGTCAGTGCAGAGTCCACACCGTTGTAAGTTACTTCAGTCGTACCAGGGAAAGTCGTCTGCACATGAGCCACCACATCAAACCCATACTCTTCCACGAATGCGTCATGGATGTAGGAGCCAGCCCGCAGGGCAAAGTTGTCCTGATGCCCTGTGGTGATGATCTTGCCGCTAAAGCCCACCTCAGCTGCCAGAATCATGTTGATATCCGCCTGGACGGCGATGCTGTTCAGCAGGAACATGGCGTCGATGCCGTCAATCCAGCCGGTGTCTTCGCAGATCACCCGAACGCCAGCCATTCTGGCCTCCTGAACCGCATTTTTCAAAGAAAAGTTGTCCGCGTTCTGAACAACAATGACATCGCATCCGGCCTGCACCAGATTTTCAATGTCATTGGCCTGCTGCGTGGGATCGCCATTGGCGTTTGCCGTGACGACGGTATGGCCGCGACCCTCCGCCTCTTCTCTCAGTCCTTCAAACATATGCCGGTTGTGGATATTGGAAAGTGCGTTTGTCGAAATGCCAATGGTCAAGCTACCAGTCTTCGCAGGAATCTCCGGGTAAACTACGGTGTCGGTCTCAGAGGAGCTTTGACCCTGCTCTGTTTCCTGGGTCTGCTGGGAGTCTCCGGCGTCTCCGCTTTCGGTACCGCCGCATCCAGTCAGTGTTGCGAGCATCATCATTGCTGCAAGTGCGAGAGCAAACCATTTTTTCATCGTTTTTCCCCCTGTCAGTTTTTTATTGCTCAGAAGTTTCCTTCTGGTTGCAAACATACTTTATGTCTTTCAAACAGATAATTTGTATTTTTAAGTAATAAAAAAAGACGCGCAGAAATAAACTCTCAAATTTTGAGAGGAAAACATGGTAGATTTTATCCATACACTTGTTCCTATTTCTGCGTTTTCAAGTTTGATTGTATTTTAACACAATAATCCGTCTCATGTCAAGACAAAAAATATGTCTTTTAGACAAATTTTTTTCATTCTCCGGAAGCCCGATTCTCCCCCCGCATTTTTCTTCCCTGCTCCAGATATGTATAGAATGTATACCGGGAAATCCCCAGCAGCGAGTAGACGCGGTCGCTGGCCTTCGTAATCACAAAGGCCCCCTTCATATCCAGATCCGCGATAAACTGAATCTTTTCCTCTTTGGTCAGGAGCTTCGGCGGCTTTCCATATTTTTGGATGCACTGATCGATCAGGCGATTCAGCAGCTCATGGACGTCCGGCATGAAAACCTCCTTGGGCGAGGGGTCTTCCTTGTTTTCATAGTCGTGGGTATTGTTGTATTCCCGCAGCATCTTTTCAAAATATGTGGTATCCGTAATATCCGTGTTGATGCACAGGGAACCGATGGGCTGTCCGGCGCTGTTGTGAAAATAGATGGAGGAAGACCGCAGAAGATGTCCATTTTCAGCATAGGTGGCATAGTTGAACGCATCCTCCGCCGGTTTTCCGTTGAGGATCTCCAGGCCCAGATTCGTAACGCAACCGCCGATCTCCCGGCCCGTTACCTCCCCATTTTCAATTGCGATGATCGTATGGTTGTCAGGCGCCATAAAATCATGAAGCACGATCTCGCAGTTTTTCCCGAAATGCTCTGCCATCAGCTTCATCACGTATTCCAACAGTTCTTTCCCCTCATTCATGGACTCCATTCCCAGTTTCCTCTCCTTTCTGATAATCCCATGCCAAATTGACCTGTGGTTCCACTTTGGTGCTCCACAACGAAACACTTGATTCATCATCTGATTTCAAAAGGTCACCGCATATTTGAATAAAAAAGTGTATTGTTTTCACCAATGTGTTAGTCATATTTTAACATCAAAGCATGGATTTTACAATCCATATTATGAGAGATTTTTACTTTGGAGGCCGATATGGAACCCATTTCCCCGCTTCCATCGCAGAAATCCGCTGCTTCGACCTCATATGTAGGGGCTTCATCAGAAAAGTAGGAAGACAGACAATGTCTTTGTGACAATTGTCTGCCTCCCTGCCTGAAAGGGATTGTGTATCGTTTTCTTCTCCGCCGGGAGATCTTGCGTAGATGTCTTTTCAGCAGCGGAACCCGCTGGGACTTCGATTGTGGCTGTCCCCGGTCAGCCAAGCAGCGACAGGAATCCCAGGGAAACCGCAGGTACAAAAGCCACGATTGCCATCGCAATGATCAGTACCGCCATAAAGGGCAGCGCTCTCTTTGTGATCCCCACTACATCAAGCCCTGTCATAGACTGGGCGACGAACAGATTGGAGGCTACTGGCGGCGTAACGAAGGCGATGCACAGGAACAGCAGCATCACCAGGCCGAACTGGATCGGGCTGATGCCGAGCGGTGACGATCTGCAGCAGGATCGGAGACAGGATCACCATGATGGGAGTCGTCTGCACGAACATACCCGCAATGAACAGCAGGAGAAAAATCATGTAGGCCCCTAAAGGGTCTCGAGGGTTCGAATCCCTCCTTCTCCGCCA
>ENA-UOJP01002941-UOJP01002941.1-human-gut-metagenome-genome-assembly--contig:-C102-NODE-2941-length-11103-cov-7.979182_pt1 | contig 11103 bp, 9 predicted proteins | sample MGYA00242353_ERZ723900 | MGnify/ENA metagenome assembly ERZ723900
CAGACCTTTAACAGAAATATCACGTAAATCTTCGTAAACGCTGCCCTGAATGATGCCAAACAGCGCGTTTTTGTTGCCCAGACCGTCAAACCGATCGCGGCTGCGCTTCGCCCAGCGCAGGGACATTTCCATCGAGCGCTTAGCGTAATCCCAGTCCGCCGGATACGGCGTACATTCGTCAAAGATCATTACAATATCGGAACCGAGATCGTACTGAATCTCCATGGATTTTTCCGGATCGAGGAAAATCGGATCGCCGTTGATCGGGTTGCGGAAGTGCACGCCCTGCTCGGTGATTTTGCGAATATCGCCGAGGCTGAAGACCTGGAAGCCGCCGGAGTCGGTGAGGATCGGTCCTTTCCACTGCATAAAGTCGTGCAGATCGCCGTGCAGCTTCATGATCTCCTGACCAGGACGCAGCCACAGATGGAAGGTGTTGCCGAGGATGATTTGCGCGCCGGTCGCTTCAACTTCTTCCGGCGTCATCCCTTTTACGGTGCCATAGGTGCCAACCGGCATAAAGGCTGGCGTTTCAACGACGCCGCGCTCAAACACAAGACGGCCGCGGCGCGCGCGACCATCGGTGGTATCTAACTCAAATTTCATTATCACTCCCGCGTCAGAAAAACAGTCTGACGTTTAACGACTCGCTACGGAATGATTCCATAGCTAATAAATTCCTGAAGGCGTCAAAATAACCAGCGCGACAGCCTTCTTATGGGCGCTCAAAAATAGCCTGCGGATTGTACGTGATAAACATCGCGTCCCCGTAGCTAAAAAAGCGATATTTTTGTTCTACCGCAGCCTTATAGGCGTTCATGGTGTGCTGATAGCCGGCAAATGCGGAAACCAGCATAATCAGCGTGGATTCAGGCAGATGGAAGTTGGTCACTAGCGCATCAATGACTTTGTACTGATAGCCCGGGTAGATGAAAATCTGCGTATCGCCGAAGAAAGGCTCAATCAGGTCGTTTTTCGCCGCCTGCGCCGCGCTTTCCAGCGAACGCACCGAGGTCGTGCCCACCGCAATCACCCGGCTGCCGCGCGCTTTTGCCGCCAGCACCGCATCGACCACCTCCTGCGGCACTTCCGCATATTCAGAGTGCATAATATGCTCTTCAATGCTGTCTACGCGTACCGGCTGGAAGGTTCCTGCCCCCACGTGCAGCGTGACGAACGCCATCTCAACGCCCTTTTCGCGAAGCTTCGCCAGCATCGGCTGGTCAAAGTGCAGGCCGGCGGTTGGCGCCGCGACGGCGCCCGGTTTTTCGCTGTATACGGTCTGATACAGCTCGCGGTCGGCGTCTTCGTCAGGACGATCGATGTACGGCGGCAGCGGCATATGGCCGATAGCGTTGAGAATGTCCAGCACGCTGCGCGCGTCGTCGAACTCAACTTCAAACAGCGCGTCGTGGCGCGCAACCATGGTCGCTTTAATGCTTTCATCGTCGCCGAGCAGCAGCGCCGCGCCCGGTTTCGGCGCTTTAGACGCGCGAATATGTGCCAGAATACGTTTATCATCGAGCATGCGCTCGACCAGCACCTCAATCTTGCCGCCGCTGGCTTTACGGCCAAACAGGCGGGCCGGGATCACGCGGGTATTATTAAAAACCAGCAGATCGCCAGGGTTGAGCTTGTCGAGTAAATCGGTGAAAGTACCGTGCGTCAGCGCGCCCGTCGGCCCGTCTAATGACAGCAAGCGGCAGCTGCTGCGCTCGGGCATGGGATAGTGGGCAATCAGGGATTCGGGTAATTCAAAGGAGAAATCGGCGACGCGCATGGCATATACTCATGACTTAAAAACAGGCGGCTTAGTCTAGTGCTCACACCTCTTCGCTGCAACAACTAGCCGTATCCGGATAACGAATCGCATGAATTTTCTCGCACACCTGCACCTCGCCCATCTCGCTGACAGCTCCCTTTCCGGTAATTTACTGGCCGATTTCGTTCGCGGCGACCCCGCCGGCGAGTGGCCCGCTGACGTCGTGGAGGGCATTTTTATGCACCGCCGGATCGATGTACTGACGGATAACCTGCCCGAAGTCACCGAAGCCAAAGGGTGGTTTCGTCCCGAAACGCGCCGGGTCGCGCCGATTACGCTGGATGTGATGTGGGACCATTTCTTGTCACGCCACTGGACGCAGCTGTCGCCCGAGCTGCCGCTGCCGGAGTTTGTCCGCTACGCCCACGCCCAGGTCTCGTTTATTTTGCCCGATTCCCCGCCGCGTTTTGTCAATCTCAACGAATACCTGTGGTCAGAGCGCTGGCTTGAACGCTATCGGGATATGGCGTTTATTCAGCGGGTTCTGAACGGTATGGCCAGCCGCCGTCCGCGGCTGGACGCCCTGCGCGACTCCTGGCAGGATCTGGATACCCATTACGATCGTCTTGAGCAGCAGTTCTGGCGCTTCTACCCGCAGATGATGGCGCAGGCGAAAAAAGGTGAACTGTAAAAGATTGCGCTTTTTTGGCAAAAGACTATTCTGAATAGCCGTTTCAAATAACGATTGATAGGCAAAACCTATCTCATCGATTGTCAGCGTCACGTTGAGTTCGCCGGCGCCTCTCCCTATACTTGCCCGCGTTGCGTTCCAATTAACCTTAGTATTAACAGGAGAATCATATGGTTCTGGTTACTCGTCAGGCTCCGGACTTCACCGCGGCAGCGGTTTTAGGTAACGGCGAAATCGTTGAGAAATTCAACTTCAAACAGCACACCAGCGGTAAAGCCACCGTTCTGTTCTTCTGGCCGATGGACTTCACCTTCGTTTGCCCGTCTGAACTGATCGCGTTCGACAAGCGCTATGAAGAATTCCAGAAACGCGGCGTAGAAGTGGTTGGCGTTTCTTTTGACTCCGAGTTCGTCCACAACGCGTGGCGTAACACCCCGGTAGACCAGGGCGGCATCGGCCCGGTTAAATACGCCATGGTTGCTGACATCAAACGCGAAATCCAGAAAGCGTACGGTATTGAGCACCCGGACGAAGGCGTTGCCCTGCGTGGTTCCTTCCTGATCGACGCCAACGGCGTTGTTCGTCACCAGGTGGTTAACGACCTGCCGCTGGGCCGTAACATCGACGAAATGCTGCGTATGGTTGACGCGCTGCAGTTCCACGAAGAGCACGGCGAAGTTTGTCCGGCGCAGTGGGAAAAAGGAAAAGAAGGTATGGCCGCTTCTCCGGAAGGCGTCGCTAAATACCTGACCGAGAACGTATCCAGCCTGTAATCGGCGTACGTTCGGCAAAAGGCTCGCAGATGCGAGCCTTTTTTGTTTTATACGGAGCCGCTTTTTTTCACTTCGCGCCAGATTCGCCACGCCATCAGCGCCAGCACCAGGACGCCCACTATTAGCGCTCCCCACACCAGCAGCGTTTTCCAGCCGCTCTGCTGCTCGGTAGCCGACGTCGCCGTCAACCGCGCTTCACCGCCGAGGGTGACGCTCTCCTGCGCGACGGCCAGCGGTAGATCGCTTACAGCCTGCGTTTTGCGCAGCGACGCCGGTATCAGCATGTCCATGGCGACATCTGCCTTTGGCGCCGCCCGGTTGCCCCAGGCCAGCATATAAGGCCCTTTTCCCTGGGTATTAAAAATCAGCTGGTATTTGTCTCGCGCACCGCTTATCGCGGGCAGCGACGTCGGTAATCGGGCGTTAATCGTTGTGATCCGCACCGCTTCAACCGGCTGGCCTGAAAGTTGAATATCCTCCGAACGCTTGCCGTCCAGTCGATACAGCACGGTTTTGGTCAGCGGCTGCCAGGCTTCTTTTTCGCCGCTGCGCCAGGAGAGCGCGACCGGTAGAACCCCTTCGCTGGCCATCGATATCCTGAGCGAAGTCAGCGGCTGAGGCCGGGCCCAGCGCCAAACGGCTTCCTCATCTGAAATCTTGTTCGCCTGCGCATCAAGCTCAATGCGCGTAGACTCGGGCTCTCTGCGTTCGGCCAGGGCCGTCACGCTATTTAACACGACCGCCTTGCTTTGCGAATCGAGGAGCACCAGCAGGTAACGATTCCCGTCCGCGGAGAGCGTCAGGTCAGCGCTTATGGTATCCATTTTCAAACGATCGCTATCGCGCGCCAGATCCATAAGGGGCGCATCCTCCTGGACAGGGCGCCAGTACTTCAAATCCCGACTGGAATAGACCGACGCTTTCCCCTGCCAGCTGCCCGCCAGCGCCGCCCAGTTCAGCCGCAGCTGAGCCAGCGCAAACGCGTCCGTTTTCTCCGTTGGCAGCGTCAGTAAGTAGCTCTGCCCGAGCGCCTTCGCATCATCGGTTTCCAGATGAATTTCGATCCCCGTTGTTGAACGCAGGACCAGCGATTCTCCGCCGCGTCGCCCCTCTTCGCGCGGCGGAACCGGCGACATCTCCAGAGGGAAAAGCCGCAGCGTCATCGCTTCAGGCGTAACGGGCTGCGCCTTCTGCACCTGCAGCGCGAACGGTACGGTCTCTCCCTGATGGTTAAATACCCGCACATCGCGCAGGTCAGGCCACGCCGTCCCCTGATAGAGCAGCGGGGAAAGCTCGACGCGATACCAGGGCGACGCGCCGGTGGTTTCCAGCATCACCCCCTGCATATAGTCCAGTGGTTTTTCTCGCGCTTCATCGCCGCTGACAGCCGCGCCCGTCACGCCCAGCAGCACGCTGCATAACACCGCTTTCATCCATTTCATTTTTCTTCTCCTGCTTTGGGCGGTAACGGGGAAAAATACCCGACGATCAGCACCAAAATAGCCACGCCGATAAACGCGACAGCGCGCGCCAGCCCGCCGCCGCGCGCGCTGTCCACCAGCATGAGTTTCACAATGACAACGCCTAACAACGCCGCGCCGCACAGCCATTCGCGGCGGGAGTGTCGCCGCGTCGCACGCAGCATGACCGCCAGCGCCGCCAGCGTCCAGACCAGAGCGAAAGTGGTCTGAATTAAGCGCGAATGCCACAGCGCCTCTATATTCCAGGCCACCTCGCCGTACCAGGCCAGGGCGCGCAGCAGCAGGCCATTCAGCCACCAGAAGCCGAGCGCCAGCAGCGCGACCGCGGGCCAGGGGCGGCATACCGATAGCTGCAGCGGAAAATAACGCCGCGAAACGCGATAAAATATCGTCAGCCCAAGCAGCGCAAAAGCGGCGCCCTCTTCCAGCGGGTTAATCAACGGCAAATAGGTCTGACCGTAGACCGTACCATCCTGCACGTTCGTCAGCGTTAGCAGGCATCCCAGCGCAACCGCCACCGGTATCATGGCCTGAGAGGCATACAGCCCAGGCCATACCCGGAATGGCCATATTTGCCGATGAACGGCTTCAGAGACAAGGAAGATCAGCCCCCCGCCTGCCGCCATCATTAATCCACTCGCCCAGGCCGACATCCCCCACGGCAAATCCCGGGTAAACCAAAACAGCTCCATCGCCAGCGCCAGCAACACCATCCAGAACAGCGACAGGTGGGCGAGCCTGTTTATGCGCGGCGGGAGGGAAGGCCCATCACGCCAGAGCAGCGCCGCCGCCGCGGGCAGCGCCGCGCACCAGGCCAGATTTTGCCAGCCAGCAGCGAAAATCTGCCGTTGGGATAGCTGATAAAACAGCACTATCAACATCATTGGCCACAACAACCATTTGCTGGCATCCAGCTCTTGCCAGACTAAACGCGCAGCGACCGCGCGCCAGCACCATACCGACGCGGCCAGCGTCGCCAGCACGCCAAATATAATCTGCGAGTCTTTACTCAACGCCAGCTGCGATGCGCCGACAAGCGCCACCACCCAGAACAGTAGCCCGCCCAAAAGCAGTCCTCCACTGGCGTGCACTTCAATGCTTCGCCACAGCCAGGCGGCGACCAGCCAGCTAAGACTGAGTACAGCGAAAATCAGCAGCAAAGAAAGCGGCGCGGCGTCATTTGCCTGCGCCCAGAGCGCGCTGCCAACCGCCAAAAAGAGTAGCGCCGTCCCACTATAGCTCATACGCCGCTGCTGCTGTTGCACGCCCAGCCAGAGGATCCCGAGCCCCTCCAGCGACCAGGCCATCGCGGTCCAGCGAGCCGAAAGCGCAAGGGGAATAGCAAGGGTGGTAAATGCGCCGCCGAGCGCCAGCGCGGCCAGTACCAGCGGCTTCCCTAAAGAGGGGTAGCGACGCAGTGCCAGCCAGGCTAAAGCCAGATAGAAGCCACCGTAGCCCAGCGCGCTGAGCGCCGGACCGTATTCCATATGCCGGGTGATAGCGTACTGCATACCAAAGCCGACCAGCGGCGGTGCAAACAGCAGAACGCCGTCAATAATCTGCTTACCCTTTTCCTGCGCCCGCAGCGACAGCGCCACGCTCAACACGCCAAAAATAAGCGTATTGGCGATTAAGAACAGCTGGCAGCTCAGGTAATACTCTGGCCGATAATCATTCAGCCCCCACAGGCCACCGACGCCAAAGGTAAACAGCAGGCCAAGCAGATTAAGCTCCCGCCAGTGCTGGCGGATGCTGATGGTAAGAATGCCCACCGACAGCAGAAGATAAAATGAGAACAACGCCACATGACTGCCGCCGCCGGTAGAGAGCAGCAGCGGCGCAAGATAACCGCCAAGACTCGCCAGCATGGCCAGGCTGAGCGCTTTTTGCACAATCGCCAGCCCTACGCTCGCCGCGCAAATCACCACCAGCAGCGCAAACGCCAGAGTCATCGGCAGCATCTGCCACAGGCGAAAGGCGCCAAAAACGGTGAGATAGAGCGCCCCCGTTGCCCCACCCTGTAAGATCAGGGCGTACATCGGTTGCTTATGCCGCAATCGCCATCCGACAGCCAGCAGGACAATGGCGAACAACGACGCCGCGACCAGACGTAACTCGAGGGGGAAAAGAGCGTGTTCCACGGTATAGCGCAGCAGAAAGGAGAGGCCAAGAAACAGCAGCAGGATCCCGAGCTTCGCCAGCGGGTTACCCTGCATAAACCAACGAACCAATGACGATACCATCCCGCCAAACGCGGAAGGTTGTTCGGTTTCAGGAGCCGATTTCGCCATCTGCTCCGGCTTCGGCGTTGGCTTCGGCTGCGAAAGCCATGGGTCAACGGCTTCCGCCACGGGCGCCGGTGATGGCTCGTGTTCTACCAGCGCTGTTGCGTCAACAGAGGCAACGACTTCCGGAGCAGTCGGCACGACGCCACTTGCCTCCGCCACCGGTGCCTGCGCAACGCCGCGCAGCTCAAGCTCCTCAACCCGACGCTGCAAAGCCGCCAGTTCCACACGGACCGCCGCGCTGCGCCTGAGCGCGGCAATCGCCACGAGCGGCCCAACCACCAGCCCGCAGAATAAAATCACAGCGCCAAAGATCAGTAGATCATCCATGTTCTCACCTTCACTGTTTGAAGAGGGAGCAGAATGACACACATTGTCTTATCAGCGCTATCCGAGAAAATGAAAAAGGCCAATGAGGGCGTGAACGCTCTCATTGGCCTACCGGTACTAATAAGCGTCCGTCGCGCTAATAAGCGTCCGTCGCGCTAAAAAGCAAAGCAGGAGCAGCCGAGTACGCCCCAGAACGCCTGCTCATCGGCAACCGGAATCGCCGATTTGCGCGCAATATCATGCTGATGCCCATGTACGCCGCAGCTGCCGCAGCACTGGTGCATCTGAACTATCGCGCCGATATTCGCGGCCGTCGGCGGCGCGGAACGGTAATGGCCCGGAACTTTCACCACCGGCGACCACTCGGGCAGCACTGGAATGGGCGGCGGCGCCAGCGGCGAAAAGTGTCCCGCCGCGTACACCACCTTGCCGTCCACCACCGTCAGCACCGACTCGATCCCCTTGATTTCCTCTTCCGCGACACTGAAGTAGTCTTTCGACAGCACCACCAGGTCGGCAAGCTGGCCTTGCTCAATGCGCCCTTTCTTGCCCTGCTCGCTGGAAAACCACGCGCTTCCCGCCGTCCACAGCTCCAGCGCCACGTCGCGCGGCAGGCGGTTGCTGTCGTCGTACATCGCCATCCCGCCGACGGTACGCCCTGATACCAGCCAGTAAAGCGCGGTCCACGGATTGTAGCTCGCCACGCGGGTGGCATCCGTCCCCAGACCCACCGGAACCTCCAGTTCGAGCATTTTCGCGACCGGCGGCGTATGTTTGACCGCGTCTTTACCGTAGCGGTCGACAAAATATTCGCCCTGGAAAGCCATACGGTGCTGCACGGCAATGCCGCCGCCCAGCGCTTTAACGCGTTCGATATTGCGCTCGGTGATGGTTTCCGCATGATCGAAGAACCAGTGCAGCCCGTTGAACGGAATATCGCGATTCACCTTCTCGAAGACGTCGAGCATCCGGCTGATGGATTCATCATAGGTGGCGTGCAGGCGGAACGGCCAGCGGTGTTCAACCAGATGGCGCACCACCCGCTCCAGCTCATCTTCCATCCCTTCCGGCAGATCCGGACGCGGCTGGAGGAAGTCTTCGAAATCCGCCGCCGAGAAAACCAGCATCTCCCCGGCGCCGTTGGCGCGGTAAAAATCGGTGCCCTGTCCCGGCTTGAGCATATCGGTCCAGCGCTCAAAATCTTCCAGCTCCTGCTTAGGCCGCTGGGTAAACAGGTTATAGGCGATACGTACGGTCATCTGCTCTTTGGCGTGCAGCTGTTCAATAATTTCATAATCTTCCGGGTAGTTCTGGAAACCGCCCCCGGCATCAATAGCGCTGGTCAGCCCCAGACGATTAAGCTCGCGCATAAACTGCCGCGTTGAGTTGACCTGAAGTTCCAGCGGCAGCTTCGGCCCTTTGGCCAGCGTCGAGTAGAGGATCATCGCATTGGGTTTGGCGATCAGCATCCCGGTCGGGTTGCCGTTACCGTCGCGAACGATCTCGCCGCCCGCCGGATCCGGGGTCTCTTTGGTGTAGCCCACCGCCTTCAGCGCCGCGCGGTTTAGCAATGCGCGATCGTACAGATGCAGGACAAATACCGGCGTATCCGGCGCCGCATCGTTAAGCTCCTCCAGCGTCGGCATCCGCCGTTCGGCGAACTGGAACTCGCTCCAGCCGCCGACCACCCGCACCCACTGCGGCGACGGCGTGCGGTCGGCCTGATCTTTTAGCATCCGCAGCGCGTCCGCCAGCGAGGGAACCCCCTCCCAGCGCAGCTCCAGATTGTAGTTCAGGCCGCCGCGGATCAGGTGCAGGTGGGAGTCGTTCAGGCCGGGGATCGCCGTATGGCCTTTGAGATCGATAATTTGCGTCCCGTCCGCGGCAAAGCTCATGATCCGATCGTGGCTACCGACGGCGAGAATTTTACCGTCAGCGATCGCCACCGCATCGGCCAGGGGATTTTGACGATCGAGAGTATGAACCCGACCGTGGGTCAGGATCAGTGTGGCAGTTTGCGACATAACGCACTCCTTCAGGAGACTGGCTCAGTTTTTCTTTAACCAGCCAGCAAACAGACGGGTCACGATGGGCATCCAGAACCAGACCACCAGCGCGACCACACAGGCATCATTGATCAGATGCAGCAACAGGCTTCCCTTCAGCGAGGGCAACAGTATTCCGGTTATTGACGGCACCAGGTTTGTACTGGGGAAAATCACCAGCAGGGTGATTAAAAATTGCTTCCAGCGTCGCGGCTGGCGCACGTTCGCCGCGGGGGGCGTAAACCAGAAGGCCGGTTCAGTCCGGACTTCGGTACGATCGCCTTCGCTCAGCAGCGGCGCAATTTCCGCCACCAGCTGGCGGCGGGTCTCCGACTGGGTCCAGGCGTAAAGATGCTCAATGGTGTCGAAGCGAATAATCACGCTCCATAAATTCTGCCCGGGGGCCGGACGAATGACGTTTGCGCCAAGATGGCCGGGAAACTCTGCCGCAATCGGCATAATTTTGCCCAGCCACGCTTCATACTGCTGGCCATGCTCCGGGTCGAGCACATGGCTGATCACCAGGGTCACCGATTTCTGTTGCGCCATTAAGAGTTCCTTGCTTCAGGGAATGGCGGGTTGTCCGCCGCCATTCGCTATACATGACCATACACAAAATCATTCACGCTGCGTCGAGGCGGCAAGGTTGTTCGTCCCCGGGAGCTGACATGAGTCACTGACCGGGGCGGGCAAACGAAGCCAACAAAGAGGCAGCTTGAAGGATGATGCCAATACACAAAATCATTCATGCTGCGTCGAGGCGGCAAGGTTGTTCGTCCCCGGGAGCTGACATGAGTCAGTGACCGGGGCGGGCAAACGAAGCCAACAAAGAGGCAGCTTGAAGGATGAAGTGTATTTAAGCTTTACGCTCTGGCGCGCCGTGCACCATGGTATAAGCGTAATCCACGCCCATCCCGTAGGCGCCGCTGTGCTCGCGCACCAGGTCCATCACCGCGTCATACGTCTCTTTACGCGACCAGTCGCGCTGGTACTCCAGCAGCACCTGCTGCCAGGTTACCGGCACCGCGCCGGCCTGCACCATACGGTCAATGGAGCGTTCGTGGGCATCAACCGAGGTGCCGCCGGAGGTATCGGTCACCACGTAAACTTCATAGCCCGCATCCAGCGCCATCAGCGCCGGGAAAGTGAGGCAGACTTCCGTCCACAGTGCGGAAATAATCAATTTCTTGCGTCCGGTCGCCTTTACCGCTTCAACAAAAGCCGCGTCTTCCCAGGAATTCATTGAGGTACGTTCAATAGGTTTCACATCTGGATGTACGGCCAGCAGTTCCGGCCAGATATAGCCGCTGAAGCTTTTGGTTTCTACTGAGGTATAAATCACCGGAACATTAAAAATTTTGCCCGCTTTGGCTAAGGCCACCGTATTATTTTTCAGGGTCTGACGGTCAATATTGGCTACGCCAAAAGACATTTGCGGCTGGTGGTCAATAAAAATAAGCGCTGAGTTTGAGGGATCGATCAGTTCACGAATAGACATAACATATCCTGTTAATCAATGAGTTAAAAAGATACTACCGTTTCCGTTGTGCTGTCTGGATCCTGACTGATAAAGCATGGTGAGTATAGTCAGTAATTTCTAACGAGTTATTAAAGATTTTTTTCTGATTTATTTCCAAAGCGAAAGTTATGACTATTCGATTAACCATTACAAGATGGGCGAAATTATGTTTATCAAATTTTTACGGTTAACCGTTCTAAATTATTCACTGGAATTG
>ENA-UOJP01002945-UOJP01002945.1-human-gut-metagenome-genome-assembly--contig:-C102-NODE-2945-length-11056-cov-7.683483_pt1 | contig 11056 bp, 8 predicted proteins | sample MGYA00242353_ERZ723900 | MGnify/ENA metagenome assembly ERZ723900
ACGAGGTCATTATACTTCGTATAAGAGAAACTACCCGGAAAGCAGTAGAAATGGCCTTTATGAGGCGTATAGAAGGCCAGAAGGGTATTTGAGAAGTGGGGATGGCATAAAATTGCACGGATGTTTATACCGGAGAAGCTGTTTTGAAAGGAATTCATTGTCGAATCTCCTCGAAAAACGACATTGCCAGCCCCTTCCATCCATGGTACAATGAAACCAGGAAAGCACTCATGACAGGAGTGGATGCCTCCACTTTTTTGTACCCGCAAGGGAATACATAAGAGGGGAGGTGGTGTCAATGACAGCGTACGAGATTCTCTCGACAATCCAGGACGCGGCGGCCTTTTTGGTTTCCGTAGGGATCTTTGTCGTTACACTGCTTGCCTTTCTCGATCAGAGGAACAAGCATAAATAAAATGCCCACCCTGTCTGCCAACAGAGTGGGCGGTGTCCGATAGGACACTAAAACACTTATGTGAGGCATCCACTTTTGGAGTGGGTGCTTTCTTTATCTTTATTATAATGATTATTCCAAATAAAAGCAATACATTTTGAAAAAACAGGCGGGAATTTCTTCCCGCCTGCCGCTGCAATTAGAATTTCTTCTCGCAAAAATTATCTGTAAAGCGCCGTAGCACCTTCTACGCTTCCATAAGCAGCACCCTTATTTGTGCTTTCTTTATGGAATACAGCACCTTCGGTATTGATGAGTAAATCATCATCCTCTTCGTACTTCTTATCAGATGTCTGGATAGAACCGCTGGAGTTAATGATGAAGGAAAGTTCTTTGTCAACACCATCAATCTTAGCAGTTACATCTTTAAGCTCATACTTATAATCATTAGCCTTTACCAGGAAGCCATGATCATACAGCTTGCCGCTCTTGGCACCGGTAATACCAGCTGCATTATAGTATCCCTGGCCGGGCTTATTCTCGGTTGAGAAGTAGAATCTATAAGACTCACCCGCATCATCCTTAATGGAAAGAGAACCATCTTTTCTGTCACCTTCGTCAGATCCGCCATAGTAATACATTAAACCATCGCTGTCCATAACGAACTTGCTGACCATCTGACCATTCTCATCAAATAAGTATGTCTTACCGTTGATCTTCTTCTCAGTAACCTTAACGGTTTTATCCTCCTCGAAGACATCGCCGAGAACCTTCTCACCCTCACCGTCAATAAATTTATATTTGGTCATTTCTTTAGCATTACCTGCGGACGGGATATACACTTCACCATTCTTTTCGATATAGAACCAGTATTTATCCTCATCATCGTCTTCCAGGCCATACATCTTATTATTCCACAGCTTAATCCATTTGTTTTTCTTCATATGTCCGTCATCTTCGTCGCCGCAGAAATAAACACTGTCATCAGATAATGCTGCGAGGTTAAGCTCTGTATATTCTTCGTCATCTTTCCAGATCTCAACATATCCAGCATCGCTGTCTGTCTTTGCTACCCAACCGGATAACATTTTTCCAGTATTATCAAAGAAATAGGTCTGGCCTTTGATATTGGACTGTTTGCCCGTAGCAACTTTTCCGGAACTCTTCAGGTAATAATAATGCTCATCCTCATCACCCGAATCATCACGGTCTACACTCGGTGCATAGTCATATACCCAAGTAGATTCCAGACGGGCACCTGTCTCATCACAGTAGTATGTATCCGTGTTCTTGACATCGTCTGTGGAACCTTCATCCCAGGTGTCACCGCTTTCCTGAACCCATCCGGTTAACATTTCGCCTTCGTCGTTAAAGAAATAGGTCTTACCCTTAATTAAAAGCTTTTTACCCTCGGCTCTCTTACCAGAGGACTGGAAATAGAACCACTGTTCTTCAGCGTTCTCATCATCATACGGACTTGTAAGTCTCCAGTCGTTGGTGATTTTCTCACCAGCGCTGTTTACGAAGTAGTAATCCCCGTCGGACTCAACCCAGCTGGAACGAACCATCATCCCGTCGTCGCCAACGTAAAATTCTTTACCATTGCTCAGGCAGAAGGTATTCTCATACACATCGCCATTCTTGTCGTAGCAATACCACTCGCCATCCTCATACTTCCAGGTACCCTTCTGGGCAGCGAAAGAAGTGATGGAAGCGCCTAATGCCAACAGAGCTGCCGCAGAAACAACCGCAGCAATTTTCATCTGCTTTCTCATAGTTAATGCACTCTCCTTTTTCTTTTTGAAATTCTTTGAAATTCCTAATTGCATTACGAGGTCATTATACTTCGTATAAGAGAAATTATAGGTGCTGTTTACAAAAGTGGGGGTTAATAGAATTATAGCGCTTATTTTAATGATAAAAGTGGAACACAAAATTGAAAATATAGGAAGTTATCACCATTAAATCCCATAAATGTAAAATCATGGAAATAAGTTTTTTCCTCAAAAATCCTAAGATTTCCAGGCAGAAATGCGAGGGTAAAATTGGGGTAATCGACGGATTTTTGAGGGGATGGAGGGCATATAAAAAGGGGAAAATCAAAGAAAATTATGCATATTTATGCAATACAAAGCATAAAACGTGGCTCTGGCACAGACGGCAGCTTTTTCTAATTTTAATAAATTTTTAAAGAATTGGAATGGATTTATGTAAAGTGATAAGTTGCGAATAAACGGCATCGGTGTTATACTATACTAGAATAATTATGGCAAGTCTGGATAAGGAGAAAAGTACATGTCTAACAGGATAAAGAAACGGGAAAGCACACAGGGGAATTTCTCGGATAATGCGGCACTGCTGATGGGGATTTTTACTCTGGTTGTGCTTTGCTTGTTTCCGCTGGTGGTGCGGAATAAGTATTTTGATATTATTGAAACGAAGTACCAGTTTTACAGCGGCTGTGTGATCGTGGCGGCCGTTGTGATGGCGGGGTACGGAATTGTGAGCGGACAGATTGCGGCGTGGGTGAAAGGCTTCCAGGCCAGATCGTTCGTGAGGGGGCTCAGCGTTACGGACTGGGGGATGATTGCCTTCTGGCTCAGCAATGTGATTTCCTGGCTGCTTTGTACGGACTGGCGCTGGGACGGCTTCTGGGGAACCATGGGCCGGTATAACGGCGTGTTTTTGATGACGCTGTATCTGATCGCGTATTTTCTTGTCACCAGGTTCTTCCGGTTCAGGCAGTGGTACCTGGATGCTTTCCTTGCGGCGGGCATTTTTGTCTGCCTGTTCGGAATTACGGATTATTTCCAGATGGATATCCTGGGCTTTAAGGTGAACATGCTGGATGAGCAGAAGGGGATCTATGTGTCCTCTCTGGGAAACATCAATACTTACACGGTTTATGTCGGGGCTGTTCTGGTGGTTTCGATGATCCTGTTCTGTCTGGAGAAGAACAGAAAGAAGATGTTCTGGTATCTTGCGAATTTTGCGCTTTCCAGTTTTGCCCTTGTCATGGGTACAAGCGATAATGCGTATCTGACGCTGGCGGCGCTGTTCGGCTTTTCGCCGCTCCTGCTTTTCCGGACAAAGACGGGGATTCGTCGGTACATGATTTCGGTTTCGGTATTTTTTACGGTGATCCAGTGCATTGACTGGATCAATGGGGCGTATGCGGACACGGTTCTCGGCATTGAGGGTGTGTTCAGCCTGATTGCCGGCCTTTCGGTTCTGCCGGTTCTTGTGATCGGCGTCTGGGCGGTGACGGGGCTGATTGCGTTTCTTCTTATTAAAAAGGGCGGAGATTCGGAGACCATGGGCAAGTGGCTGATTTATGTCTGGATCGGTGTGATTGCCGTTGTTGTGGCTGCTGCTGTGTTTGTGTTTTTTGATGCGAATGTGGCTGGGAATGCCGATAAGTATGATGCGATCCGTTCGTATGTGGTGTTTGACGACAAATGGGGGACGGAGCGCGGATATGTCTGGCGGCGTTCTTTCGAGATTTATAATGAGAGGTATTCGCTTTTGCAGAAGATGTTTGGCTTCGGGCCGGATCTTTTTATCATTCCGATGCGCTATTACTATGATGGACAGACCATGGGGAACATGGCGGTGCTTTATGACAGTGCCCACAATGAGTACATCCATTATCTTCTGACCCTGGGCATTGCGGGACTTGCGTCGTATCTGACATTTTTCATTTCTGCCATCGTGGGGCTTTGCCGGAGAATGAAGGATCGTCCGGAGGTGGCGGCTGTGATGTTTGTGGCCGCAGCTTATGCAGTGCAGGCGGTTGTCAACATCAATCTGCCGATTACGATGCCGATTATCCTGAATTTTATTGCCATGGGGCTTTGCAGGGAGAAGAGCGGACAGTAGATTTTTGATAAGGACTGATGGAAATGAGAGATTACACGCAGTATAAAAGAGTGATAAAATTTCTGTCTTCTGCCGTCATTGTCGCGCTGGAATCTGCGATTTACGGGTACGTCTGGATTTATCACTATAACCGGATCATGGAATTTCCGTTCTGGCGGAAGGGGAACTGGCTGATGATTGCGGTGTACATGATCCTGTTCCTGTTTTTTAACCAGATGTACGGCGGGTTCAAGGTGGGCTTTTATAAAAAATGGAATGTCATCTATTCGCAGCTTCTTTCTCTGGTTCTGGTGAACGGGATTACATATCTCCAGATCGCGCTGCTGGATAAGAAGTTCCATTCGGTCATGATTATGGGGACGGTGACGCTGGTGCAGGCCATTGTGGCTGTGATGTGGGCATTCCTGTTCCAGTTCCTTTACAGCAGGATGTTCCCGCAGAGGCGCATGCTGCTGGTTTACGGAGACCGGCCGGCGTTCCACCTGATGCAGAAGATCAGCACGAGAGAGGATAAGTATCAGATTGGAAACATCATCCACTTCAACCAGGGGCTTGATGAGATCATGAAGCTGGCGCCGAATTATGATGCGGTGATTATCGGGGATATTCCGTCCCATGAGCGGAACCAGCTTTTGAAGCAGTGTTTTGGACGCGGAATCCGGACGTACACGGTGCCAAAGATTTCGGATGTGATTAACCGCAGCTCCGATGATCTGAACCTGTTTGACACGCCGCTTCTGCTTTCCAGAAATGAGGATCTGAAGATTGAGCAGGTGGTTGGAAAGCGTGTCGTGGACATTATTTTTTCTGTGCTGGGGTTAATTGTTTCCTCGCCGTTTTTCCTGGTGATTGCGTTCCTCATTAAGGCGACGGACGGCGGCCCCGTGTTTTATAAGCAGCTTCGGCTCACGAAGGGACGGCAGGAGTTCATGATTTATAAGTTCCGCACCATGATTCAGGATGCGGAAAAGGACGGGCATGCCAGACTGGCGTCGGAGAAGGACGACAGGATTCTTCCGGTGGGGCGTTTTCTGCGTGCCACGAGGTTAGACGAGCTGCCGCAGTTAATCAATATTTTGAAGGGCGAGATGTCCGTGGTCGGGCCGCGGCCGGAGAGGCCGGAGCTGGCGGAGGAGATTGAAAAGGAGCTTCCGGAGTTTGCTTACCGCCTCAAGGTGAAGGCGGGGCTTACGGGTTATGCCCAGATTTACGGGAAGTACAATACGACTTCTTATGACAAGTTGAAGCTGGATTTGACCTACATCAGGAATTATTCGTTTTTCCTGGATTTGAAGCTGATGATTATGACGCCGAAAATTATGCTGATGAAGGAAAGCACCGAGGGCGTCATGGAGAATGATGAGCGGCTGGAACAGCAGGAAGCGGCTGCGGCAAGAATGGACATTAAACTGAAGTCGGATCTGTAAGGAGTTTTGGATATGCAGGCAGTAATCATGGCAGGCGGCAAAGGGACGAGGTTGGCTGAGCTTACGCGGGATGAGATTCCGAAGCCTATGGTGCCGGTGGCGGGAAAGCCGCTGCTTTTATGGCAGGTGGAGAGGCTTAAGGAGAATGGGATCACGGATATTGTGATGGTGATCGGGCATCTCGGCGAGAAGATTCAGGAGTTTTTTGGTGACGGCGCGCAGTTTGGCGTCCGGATCCGGTATTTTTTGGAAGAGACACCGTTGGGGACGGCGGGCTCTTTCTTCTATTTAAATGGGATGCTGGCGGAGGAGCCGTTTCTTATGATGTCCGGGGATCTGCTTTTTGATGTGGATTTTGAGCGCATGGTGCAGTTCCATAAGGAGAAGGGGGCGGCGGCGACGCTGTTTGTCCATCCCAACGGCCATCCGTTTGATTCGGATCTTTTGGTTCTCGATGAAAATGACCGGGCGGTGCGGTTTGATTCCAAGCATAATACGCGGGATTACTGGTATGATAACTGTGTGAATGCCGGCATTTTTGTGTTCGAGAAGAGTATCTGCGAGCGCGTGAAGGCGCCGGAAAAGTGCAATCTGGAGAATGATATTTTAAAGGCCATGATTGAGGAGGGCGAGCCTGTTTTTGGCTACCGGTCACCGGAGTATGTGAAGGACGTGGGGACTGTGGACAGGATTTCGCAGGCCTTAAAGGACATTGAGCGGGGCTTTATTTCCGGGAAATGTCTGAAAAAGAAGCAGAAATGTATTTTTCTCGACCGGGACGGCACGCTCAACCAGTACCGCGGGCTTGTGTACCGGGAAGAGGATTTTGAGCTGGAGCCATGTGCGGCGGAGGCGGTTCGCCTGATCAACGGTTCCGGGCGTCTCGGGATTGTGGTGACGAACCAGCCGGTGGTGGCCCGCGGGCTTTGTGAGATGGAGGACGTGGAGAGGATCCATCGGAAGATGGCGACGCTTTTTGGACGCGAAGGCGTGTACCTGGATGATGTGTTCTTTTGCCCGCATCATCCCGACAAGGGGTATCCCGAGGAGAATCCTGCCTATAAGATTCCGTGTGAGTGCAGGAAGCCGAAAATCGGGATGGTTCTTGAGGCGGCAGAGAAGTATCATATTGACCTTTCGCAGTCGTGGATGGTTGGCGATACGACCATGGATATCCAGACCGGCATCAACGCAGGGATGCGGACGGCATTGGTGCTCACCGGTGAGGCCGGCGGGGATAAGAAATATGATGTAAAGCCGGATCTTGTGTGCCGTGATGTTTTGGAGGCCGTGAAGATGATTTTGGCAGAGAGTGATGGGGGTGCAGCATGATTATTACACAGACACCTTTCAGAATGTCTTTTTTTGGCGGCGGGACGGATTTCCCGGATTTTTACAGGGAGCATGGCGGCGCCGTGATTTCGACGTCGTTTGACAAGTATTGTTATGTCAATGTCAGGCATTTGCCGCGTTTTTTTGATTATGCAACAGAGCTTTCGTATTCTAAGATCGAGCGGGTTGTGGATGTGGAGGAGATTAAGCATCCGGCCATCCGCGAGGCCATGAAGTTTCTTGACATGCATGAGCTGCGCCTGACTTATGAGGCGGATCTGCCGGCCAGGTCAGGGCTTGGGACGAGTTCGTCGTTTGCGGTCGGGATGCTGAATGCGTTTTATGCGTTAAAGGGAAAGTATGCCGATAAGAAGAAGCTGGCCGATGAGGCGATTTATCTGGAGCGGGTGCTCTGCAAGGAGAGCGGCGGCATCCAGGATCAGATTGCGGCGGCTTTCGGCGGATTGAACCGGATCAATTTTAATGCCGAGGGGTACGAGGTGAAGCCGGTGATTATTTCGCCGGAGCGGAAGCGGCAGCTAAACAGGAATCTGATGCTGTTTTTTACCGGCTTTTCCAGGTTTTCTTCGGATATTCAGGAGACGACCCAGAAGGCGCTGGCCGATAAGGAGAAGCAGCTTTTGGAGATGCTTTCGCTGGTGGATGATGCGGAGCGGATCCTGACTTCGAAGACGGATCTTAACGAGTTTGGACGGCTTCTGGACTATACCTGGAAGCTAAAGCGCGGGATTTCCAGCCAGATTTCCACGGGGACGATTGATGATCTCTACGACCGGGGAATGAAGGCGGGGGCTCTTGGCGGGAAGCTTCTCGGCGCCGGCGGAGGCGGTTTCCTTCTTTTTTATGTGGAAGAGGATAAGAGGGAGGCGGTGCATCAGGCGATGGAGGATCTGCTTTATGTGCCGTTCCGGTTTGAAAACAGCGGGACTCGGGTGATTTATTATACGCCGGAGGAATATGAGAAGAGATGAGAGAGAGGAGCCAGGAGTGGCTCCTCTTTTTACGCGTTTTTTCCGCAGCAGTTTTTATATTTTTTCCCGCTGCCGCAGGGGCAGGGATCGTTGCGGCCGATCTTTTTTCCGCTTCTTCTGTACGGAGTATCGGAATCATATACATAGGTTTCGCTTTTTGTCTGTTTTTGGATGGAATCGTAAAGGTTCGTCAGATGTTTCTCCAGGGCTCCAAAATCCTTGAAGTCTGAAAGCGGAAGCATTTCCGCCAGGAGGCGGCCGGACTCTTTTTCTGCGTCTTCATGGACGCGGGCGAAAAAATCGTCCGCCAGGCGGAAGGTATGAGGATATTTCCCGGCCAGGCTCCGGATTTCTGCTTCGTGGCCAGGATAGTAGCGGCACATGTACCAGAAATAGGAGTGTATGAGGAATTTATCGTCCGCATCTTCGGACTGGAGGCCGCGTCCAAGCTCTGAAAGGAATCCGATGAACTGGGCGGGAAAAGATGCCGCTTGGGAATCCGTCCGGCTTTCCACAAATTCCAGCGTCATATAGGCAGTCTCCAGAAAGTCTTTTTCCTCTTCTCCGGCCAGAAAACCTTTCTCGCTTATGAAATCAAGGAAAGCCCGGTATTTTGGGCGGTACCACACAAGATCCAGCAGAGTGTCCCAGTGGATTAGCGTATTAACAAGATGCTCCTTCATGGAATCGTCCATGGACACTGCGGAAAGGAATCGCTGGTAGAGCGCCATATCCGTATCATAGCATCCATTGGCCAGTTTGACATCCAGATAAAGAAGATTCTGGAAGGTGCCGTCCAGCATTTCGGCAGTGGCAAAGCTTCCTGTTTCCTCAAAATGAGAGGCTTCCTCCCGGAAAAGGCGGCGGGCCTCCGCGTCCTTCCCAAGTTTCTGCAAGGTATTCGCGTAGGAATTCAGGAAAAACGGGTAATAGTCATCGAGCGGGTAAAGCAGGCGAAACTGCTGAACCGCCTCTTTGTAGTATCCCAGTCCATGGAGCGTCATGGCGTAATAGATGCGGGGAATCTCTTCATCCGGATGATCCTGTATGAGGTCTGAAAAAACCAGGTTTGCGGTTCTCAGATCGCCGGTGGCAAAGAGACATTGTCCGAGCAGCAGAAGGATTGCCGGCAGATCAGGGTTTCTGTCTAAAAGCTGCATACAGAATTGGGCGGCCTGCTCAAAATCCTGGCCGTCGCAGGCGGAGAACACTTTTTCTGCCAGCGTCCGTTCATCGGGCGTCAGAGTTTCCAGGAAGGAAGCTATTTCTCCGCGGTCATGCTTGTCAAAAGCTGTCAATATTTTCATGATTTTCTCCTGTTCCGAGGACAGATTCCAACTCCGGCGTGCCGTCTTCCTCGAAGGTTTCGGCGCCAAGTTCGTTGATTTTTGTGTCGCCGGCTTCGCCGTACTGGTAGAGCTGGTCAAAGAATTCGATGGCGGCCCGGATTTTTGTCCGAAGGAGATAGCCGCCGGACTGGGTCGCCTTGAGGATGGAATCGGTGGAAACCTCCGGGTTCCAGCCGTATGCCCGTCCGTGGAATTCCTGGATCTGGGCGAGAACGCGGCGAATCTCGTCTTTCGTGAGCGGCAGAAGCTGAGGCGCCTTTAACAGCATGTTCAGAACTGTTTTCATGGGTTCTTCGTTGTCGGGATAAAGCTCTGCCAGATTTTCAAATTCGTGTTTTCCCTCGATCACATCTTCGGCATAGGAGGCGCTCAGCGCAAACATGGTGAAGACGGAGTCCAGATTTTCACCGGGGCGCAGGAAGGAGGCCATGTTCCGGTAGGCGTTCAGCCTGGCCTTTTTCCCAAGACGGCCCATGAGCTTGGCCTCATCGATCAGGATGACCCATCCGCGGCAGCCAAGTTTTGTGAAAAGATGGCTCATGAAGGAAAAGTAATCCATACAGTGCTTGGTTTTGCTGAAGGTTACGGAATATTTGGCTGTTTCATTGAAAATCCGCTTATAGATGCGCTTCACGACGGCATTTCCGACGAAATCGCCCTCCAGGTCGGACTGGAGCTGGAACTTTTCCTCCTGATCTTCCGTGTTCAGATAGGAGCGCAGGAGGTAGTACAGCTTGTCGGTCTCCAGGCCCTTGGCGGAGTAGAGGAGAAGTTCGTTTGCGGCCGGGCTTCCAGGCGTCATCTGATCCAGCAGATGGAGGAAGCCGGGCTGATTTCGCATGGGCAGGTAGGTGCTGCTGATGATTTTCTGGTACACGAGATGCAGCTTGTCCATGGGAGTCTCTTTGCTCAGGGAGAGGAAGGAGACGGCCATGCGGTTGGCGTGGGCCATGTTGAAAACTGTGTTCAGGATGTGGGTTTTGCCCTCGCCGTATTTGCCGGAAATTACCATGCCGTTGGAGATGCCGGTTTCGGCGGTGTGTTCCAGACGGCCGGAAATCTCTTTCATGAGCTGCGGCCTGGCGTCGGAAAAATACTGACCGACGGCGCGGGAGGGGATTCCGGAGCGCAGGGATTCGATAATGTGTCTTGCTTCCATATCAAACATTTTTTTCATCTCCGGCCATTGCCTCTTTAATCAGTCCCGAGATGCCGATGTTCCCAAGGCGCGCGTGCTCCAAAATGGTTTCTGCGGTTTCCGGGCTTACGGCTGTCGGGGCGGATACACCGGCCATTTCCCTGGACATGGCGACGAGGGATTCTGCCGTATAAGCCTGCGCGGCGGGGATGCGAGGAAGCTGGTGGAGCTGAGGCGGTGCCTCGAGGCCGGGCTTTTGCGGCCGGATTGGTTGCTTTCTAGGGAGGAGATACGGGAGAAGCTGGACAGTGCGGTGGGGAGGAAAGAGAGGAATTATTGGAGATGTATGGGGGAGATGAGGGAGGTGAGAGAGGGGAGAAGAGGAGAGCGGTAAGTTTTGAGGGGGATAGGAATAGGATTTTGGGAACCGTCAGCTTGGGAAGGAGGCTGGCGTTTTTTTTGCGTGGTGAGTTTTTTCGGGGAAGAGGGGATAAGTACGATTATAGGAAGAATTTAATAGCGCTTAAAAGTTAAATGGAAGGCTG
>ENA-UOJP01002948-UOJP01002948.1-human-gut-metagenome-genome-assembly--contig:-C102-NODE-2948-length-11038-cov-28.364654_pt1 | contig 11038 bp, 17 predicted proteins | sample MGYA00242353_ERZ723900 | MGnify/ENA metagenome assembly ERZ723900
ATCCTCACCCCTCCTGTTTTAACTGTTATGCTTTTATGTATAACAGTATAACACATAAGTCTCTGAATAGCAAGAGCCATATAATCTTATATTCTTTGCGCTATACGCACAAACGATGAAATAAAATAGTCCATAACATCAAATTCTATTACATTCTCATAATCAAACCCGAAATGTACAATGATATAGGGTGATATGAGAATGTACCAAGATGAAAGAAGGTTTGACTTTCATGGGCTCGGTCTGGCACTGAAACAGGCCAGAGAGGACAAGGGATGGACGCAAGCCTATGTTGCGGAACTGGTCGGCAAGACCGACCGAACCATTATGAACATCGAGAACAAAGGCCAGCACCCCAGCTTCAACCTGTTTTTTAAGCTCGTCACACTGTTCGATATATCCGTAGACCAGTTTTTCTATACGGAGGGCAACCGTGGCGGAAACAGTTGCCGGAAACACATTGATGTACTTTTAGACTCCATGAACGAAAAAGAGCTTGTTGTCATGGAGGCCACAGCCGAAGGGCTCAAGAAAGCCAGAGAAACGGAGGTTCAAGAGTAAGAGCCTCTGTTTTTTTGCGCCATTTTCGGGGGTGTCGCTAAATGGCAAGCAATGCCTTTGTGGCCACAGACCACAAACGCCGCTTGTTGGGGCCCGCCCCAAACCCGGCAGCTTCGGGCCATGTTGGCCCGAAGTGATCGCGTCGCTTTGCTCCTTATTTCTCATACCCTCAACGCTCCATTTCTTTCTTCCTTGCAGGCTCCGAGTAGCCCAGCAGGCAGTCAATGTTTGCCTTGATTGTCAAGACCTCCTGCATATCACGGCGGGCTTTCTGGTACTCCCCATAGAGCCTCTTTTTCTTTGCGACCAGTTTTCGCCCTTCCTCTTTCTGCGCCTCCATCTTCGGGAGCTTTGCCCCTTCGAGAAGCCGCCTCATATCAGCCTGCGCCGCCCGGTAGAGCTCTATATCCGCCTCATGCTCCGCAAGGAATTTCCGGCTGTACTTTGACGCTTTATACTTATCAAAGACAGGACGGGTTTTCGCATACTGTACCGTGGCCGCCTTCAATTCCGCATTGGCTTTCAGCGCCGTTTCCGTCTGCTTAATCTGGACGGAAAGGGCATGGAAACGGTCAGAGGCTTCTTCCGCTTTTTTCTCCAACTGGCTGTATTCTGTCAGGCCGTTGTCCTGCAAGTAGGCAAGGGCGGCGGCCATCTGTTTGAGATTGAACACCTTCGCCCACCGCTCATAGCCCGGGCCTTTTCCCTCGGCCAGCTTCGCCTGTATATCCACGGCGAGGCTGATTTTTCTTTCCGGCCCACGCCGCCCGGTTCCGCCCTCAATAGCCGCCAGTATATCCTTCAGGTCGTAGCCTTCCCCCAGCGTAGAAGCACGCAGCCGGGTAAAGCGTTCCTGCCCTCCGCCGGGCAGGCGAAAGCTAAGACCACCGCCCCGGACTTTCTTCACTTCATACCCAGCCTGCTTCATCAGGTCGAGAAATTCTTCCAGACTGGCGGGACGCTTCGCAAGCGCACTGTCTATGGCAAGACAGAGCCGTTCTTGAAAGTTTAAGGGCCGCTTTCGTTCCTTCTGCCACTCCCCATAGTGCTTGTATTTGCTCTTGCTCCGGGGGGTCGGGTTCTCCACAATGGAGAGGCCGTTTTCCAGACACAGCCTGTCAGAGAGTCGCCGGAGGGCAAAACTGGAGCCCCAGAAGTTTCGGAACTTCCGGGAGCAGTCAAGGGAGGTGGAATTGTAATAGATGTGACAGTGGATATGCTTCTTGTCCGTATGGGTCGTCACAAGAAAGGCGTGGCGGCCCTTCGTCCAGCGCATAGCCAATTCATAGCCGATACGGTTTGCCTCCTTCGGCGTAATCTCCCCGGGATAGAAGGCCATGCGTATCTGGTAACAGAGTACGTCCGTTTCCTTTTTCTGCTCCCGTCCCGTTGCGGCTTTGTAGCTGGCTTTGGCAAGAAGAAATTCTTCCGCCACCGTGGCCGGGTCGCACTCATAGGCAGAAATATGTTTGCCTTCGGTTTTCTCCGGGTTCTTTCCATAGTCCAGGCAGTCACGGATGGCCGCCGCTATGGTTTCGCCTTCGCCTGCATGGCGGGGCAGGAGCGTGGTTGTTGCCATATTCTTTCCCTCCCTTCCAAAGAAAACGGCGGCCCTCCCGAGCCGCCGCCTGTACTTCGGGCCAACATGGCCCGAGGTTCTATCAGCTTACAAGGAACCGGCATAGAGCGGATTTTCCACCATCCAGCACTCCGATCAGCGAACCGGCCACCGCCTGCAAGCCATACGGAGAAAGCAGGAAAGCAAGGAACAGGAACACGAACCCGCCCAGCGGTGTCGGTGTGAAAAAGAGGCCAATCCCGAGGATTGCGACAATGACCGAGGCAATCGTCAGGAAGAAGGCGCAGAGGTCAAAGAGGAACCAACACAGGGCAGTCAGCAGGGCGAGGACAAGGGCAAAGGGAGCGGCGATTACTTTCAATATCATCTTCATAGTGGAAACCTCCTTCTTATCTTTCTACTTTCTACCTATATTTTACCATGTCTGCCCGGGGACATAAATGTTGCGAATGATTAGTGAAATCTGTCCCCGGGCTTCGGGCCATGCTGGCCCGAAGTGGTAAAAAAAGAACAGGGCGGCAGGCCCATCCGTGAACCTGCCGCCCTCGTCTTACTTTGCCACCAGTGCGGAGAGTTCCCGCAGGACCTCCGACACCTGACCCCACAGCTTTTCATAGTCCCGCCGCAGGCCGTCTATTTCCTCCGGGTACACCCCGTAGGTGTTGGCGTGAACCGCCACCTGATTGAGGTTGTTGGAACAGCGGCGCTGCAAGGACACCAGCTCCTTGACCGGGGCAAGGTCTACATGGAGAATGTAGCCGTTGAGCGCCATCTTCCGCACATAGGCCCCGGTGTTGGAGATACCGGCCTCGGCCATCCTCGCATGGATGGCGGCCAGCTCGTCCTCCGTGACCATCACATGAAGATGGACATTCCGCTTGCGGCCCGGCATTACCGTTCCCGTTCCCGGCCCTTCCGACGCTCCTTCGGCTCCTTGACTTTATCTAGCGGCTTCTTGTCCAGCTCCGGCGGCTCCGGGGGAAGGGGCGTGTTGTTCGGCACCCCGTCGATCATGTTCTGGTTCTGCTCCGTGGAGAGCTCGGCGGTTTTCAGGTAATACTTACACTCTATTATTCATATTTTCCGTCTTGTGTTCTTTGGGTACATAAAATATAATAGAAATGTCGATTGATCCATAGGCCCTATTGTATGAGGAGGATTGAAAATGAAAAATAAGTCTTATAAATTTCTTACGGTGTTTCTTTTAATCGGTTTTATGGTAGGTACACTTATAGGAATTTTAATTTGGACTTCCATGCACAATGTCTTTAGTATTCCCATAGGAGCCGGTTTAGGAATGTTGATTGGTATAGTGATAGGGGCAACGATAGATTACCAGAAAAATAAACAGCAATAAAATCAACGCTGGTTCATTTTTGCAAAGCTCTAAATTGCGATATTGGGGATATGATTGAGCTGGAACCAAGTGAGAACGCTAACAATGAAATATTTATGAAAGCCAAAACTGCCGTTGCAGGAATACCTATTTCCACAACGGCAGTTTTCATTTTTATCTGCACGGGATTGTCCTTGTACATTTATTTTCGTGCAACCAAAGACAGGTATCTTTTCCGCTGCCGTTCAGCCTCTTTCTTCCGGCGCATCTGCACCGCGCAATCCGGGCAGTATTTGGCCCGGTTGGGCTTCGGCGTGAACACGGCCCCGCATACGGCGCAGCGTTTCAGCTCGTCCCGGCTCTTGTTGATCTCGGCGTACAGGGCTGCGTCCAGCGGGAGGACGGCGGCCCGAAACCACCGGCACAGCAGCGAATAGGAAATGCTCTGGACGCACACACATTCCTCTCCATCGTCCAAAAGCAGGCAGTTCCCGTCACAGTAATTGCAGCACTCATGCGTCAGCTTCCGGGCCTTGCGGTACTGCCGATAATTCATTCTCGGTATGCTCATAGCTCTTGTGTCCTTTCTTGATGGGGCGTCACCCGCAAAATGCTGTCCACATTCTGCTTGATGATGCCGTAGTCGGCCAGTTCCTTTTTCACTTCGCCGTACTTCTGGTACAGCCGTTCCTTTTCTTCGTCCAGCTTTCGGTACCCGGACGGCTTTGGGGAGGCCCATCCCCTGACCGGCCTGATGTACTGCGCCGATTGCGGCGGCAAGATGTATGTTCACCGCACATACAACGGCAAGCGCGTCCCGCAGTACACTTGCGGCCAGTATGGGAAATACCCTATTGGCTCCCTTTGCCCTACACAGCACCGTATCAAGGCCGAAGCTGTTCTGACCCTGATTGCCGATATGCTCCGGGCCATCGCGGAGTATTCCAAGAATGACCGGGCCGAGTTTATCCGCACCGTTCAGGAAACGCAGGCCGCCCAGCAGACCGCCGACATATCCAAGAAGCGGAAACGGCTGGCCGCCGCCCAAAAGCGGGCCGGGGAACTGGAAAAGCTGATTTGCAAAATCTATGAGGACAATGCCCTGGGTAAGCTGCCGGACGCCCGGTATGAGGCCCTGGACGCACAGTATGCCAAAGAGCAGGACGCTCTCAATGCGGAAATCACGGAACTGGAAAAGGCCGTTACCGGCTATGAGCAGAGCCGGAAATCTGCGGAGAAGTTTATTGCCCTGATTGACAAGTATGAGAATTTCGACACGCTGACAAATACCATGCTCAACGAGTTTGTAGAGAAAATCCTTGTCCATGAACGCGCCCGCAAAGGCAGCCAGGACACCACACAGGAGGTTGAAATCTACTTCAATTTTGTGGGCCGGTATATCCCGCCCGCCTTGCAGCCGGTTCCCCTGACCCCGGAGGAACAGGAAGAACTGCGGAAGAAGGAGGAACGCAAAGACAGGCTTCACCAGAACTACTTACGCCGCAAGGCCAACGGCAAGCAGAAGGAATGGGAAGAACGCTACAACGCCAAGCGCAAAGCAAAAATGGGGGCGGCAAAGGCCGCAATCCGGGCCGAGGACATGGAAAAAGGCATTTTTATCCCTGTCAGCCAGTTACCCAGGCAGGAGCCGCACAAGGCCACCGTATCGGCCAGCGCCGCAGTTTAACCATCACAATGCGAAGGAGAATGAACATGAGCGAATTGATTTACACCCGCTGCGGGGATTACTACATCCCTGACCTGAAACTTTCCGAGCAGCCGGAGGCCCCCATCGGCAAGTATGGCCGTATGCGGCAACGCTACCTGAAGGAACACCGGCCCGGCCTTTACAGCAGCTTGATTTTGAGTGAAAAGCTGTACCCGCACCTGTTGGAGATTGACCGGGCGGCGCGTGAACGGATGGACGCCATGCTGCCCCGCATGATGGAGGCGGCGGGCGTCACCGAGGAACTGAAAGCCCGTGACCCTATGCGCTGGGTGGGACTGATGAACACGCTGAAAGCACAGGCGGAGGAAGTTATTTTGAATGAAATCATTAACGAATAACATACAAGGTCTCGGAAAAATCCGGGACCTTGTTATATGGAGGTTATAATTGTTTTTTGTTAAATGCTCTGATTGCTGCCGCTAAAAATACCACAGATAAAACCACTGAAATAATAAATGGAATAAGAAACTCCGCCATGGAAATCTCACCTGAAATCAGGTCAACATTTCGTGAAGTGAGGACAACTGGGTTAAAAGCAGACAACGGTTTTACAACACTTAAAACAGAGAACAGGGCTACAATCCCGCCAGTAAACAGGATACTTGTAAAAGTCTGCTTGAATAGGACACAACCGAGTATGAGGATGCTAAGATAGAGAAATCCAATCATCCACATAAAAAACGCAGACGGTACAACATTTGAAAGTGAAGCATCCGGCCAAAGGTAATATGTATATCCATAGGCCCCTACAAAGCTCACCCAAAAACTAACCGTCATAGATACTGCTGCTACGGTGTACTTTGCCAAAATTACAGATGGCCTTGCCAGTCCCTTTGTCACCAGCAGGAGCAATGTACCTTTGGAATACTCACTGGACATACAGCTTCCAAACAGAATGATAAATGCGCTAAATCCAATGCCGGATATGTTTTTAAAGAATTGCTGCCATGCGTCAAGGGCGGCAGGTTCCTCAGTAATTTCTAATCCGGCTCCAAATGCAGAAATAATTTCCGGCGTGAATTTTGCCAGAAATGCACTGGACATTCCGAAAATCGCAAAGATTGCAAACAGGATTAAAAAGCGGTAGTTTTTTAGATTTTCTACAAACTCTTTTTTGACAAACGCAATATAGCCTTTCATTTTATCACCTCCAAAAACAGGCTTTCAAGCGACGGCTCCATGAGTTCCACCTTGACCGGCGCAAGATCCGCTTCGGCCAAAATGGAGAAAATAGTATGCTGGGCTTTTTTCATCCCCCGACTGTGTATTACAATTTCCCGCCCCTTCTCTTCTGATCCGTTCAGAAGCGGTTGTCCTGTCATACATTCTTTGAAATGCTGTAAATCGGCCTCGGTTGAAAATTCAATCAACAGACTGTCATGGCTGTGCAGCGCCTTAATCTCTGATAATGTTCCGCCAACAGCGATATTACCGTCATTCAAGAGTGCCACATGATCGCAAATGCGCTCCACATCGGATAAAATATGCGTTGAAAATAAAACTGTTGTTGTCCCACGAATTTTGTAAAGAATATCCAAGATTTCTTTTCTCCCTACCGGGTCAAGGGCGCTGGTAGGTTCATCACAAATCAGCAGTTTAGGATCAGCCAATAACGCCTGTGCAATTCCAAGGCGCTGTTTCATACCACGCGAATAACCGCCAACGCGCTTTTCTACGCCATCAAGGCCGACAAGGGAAAGCAGCTTTTTCCCCTTTTGAGAAATGTTTTCTTTGGGAAGCCCAACAATTTCTCCGCACAGTGTAAGATACTGCATGGCAGTCATATAGTTATAAAATTCCGGCACATCCGGCAAATATCCAATATACTGATTTGTTTTGGTCTGTCCAAAGCGAACAGGCTCATTACACACAAGGATTTCTCCCTGATCGGGCTGCAAAAGCCCCAAGACCATTTTCATTGTTGTTGTTTTTCCTGCGCCGTTTTGCCCAATAAAACCAAAAACGCTCCCCTCCGGAACAGACATATTCAGATCTTTTATAATTTGCTGCTGTCCGAAGCTTTTAGATAGATTGCTGATAGAAAGTACATTCATTTTTCCTCACCTCTCCCAAAAACAAAATAGATAATCGGGCCAAACATAAGAATAATCAGGGAGATTATAAGCCACATGGCCCTATTCCCAAAACGATAATGTGGATGCCGGAGAATATGCCGGACAGCGGCCACGGCAAGGATCACATCAATCACAAAGATGGGAATAAGAAGCGGAAACATTTCCTGCAACAAAGACATACCAATTTACCTCCTATTGTTATAATTCATATCGGTATTTGCGGGGCTTCGACATTTTTACCTTAATATTCCTGCATAGGTTATATTACCACTATGGAAACAAAAAAGCAATACCTTCCCTTGACTTTTTATTTCCGAAGTGATAATATTTTCAAAAAGGAGGTTGAACATGGGCAGCAAGAATTTGAATGAAAAGATTATGGAATGTATTTCAAATCCGGCCAAGAGCCGCCTGCTGATAGAAATAATGCGTCGAGGGGAAGTTACCGCAAAGTATTTGGCTGAAAAATGCTCAGATATTCCTCAAACTACACTATATCGTAATTTGAAACGAATGACCGATGATGGACTATTGAAAATCGTTAATGAAACACCAATACGCGGAACAGTTGAAAAGACTTACGCATTAACTTTTGACCCGTCTGATCCTCCATCAGTTCTCGGAGAAAATTCCGGTGCCATTTATATGCAGATGTTTTTTCAGTATTTTTTGACCTTCGCCAAAATTTTTCAAGAATACTGCGACACACCGGGAATTGACATAAAAAAGGATCGGTCTGGTCTTAGCCTTTCTCATGTTTATTTGACAGATGAGGAACTGGAAAAAGTGGTATCGGATATTGCTCAAATCTTATATCCACTTCAAGATAATAAACCAGAGCCGGGGCGCAGATTAAGAACGGTTGGATTGATTATCTCCCCGGAACATAAGGCGGATGAATAGAGAAAAACGCCCTATATGCACAGGGCGTTTTCTCTTGACTTAATATTCCCATAATGGTAATATTTTTTTATCGGGAATAATGGAGATACATTATGAAGAATGAACGCGAAAATGCACTGGACAAAAAATTCCATGCGTTATCAAATCCAACCAGACGAGAAATTCTAATGCGGCTAAGCCAAAAACCGCACTCTGCCGGAGAGATTGCAGGATATTTTCAGATAACACCTGCCTCGATTTCTTATCATCTTTCTCTGTTGCAAAGGAGTGGCTTAATTTGCTGTCGTCAAGTAAAAAAACGGAGGATATATAGCATCAATCGCGGCTCATTGGATGAAGTGTATCTATGGCTTACAGGTCTATATCAATCACAAATATAGGGGACAATTCTATGGGCTGGGATATTGATGTTCGAGAAAATTCATATTTGCCCAATAGAATGTTGTTATATGCAGGTGGATTAAACTTTATAATTCATATTCAGAAATGAGAAATACCAGATGCAGGGCCAGCAGACCGCCGCATCCGGCGTTTTCTTTTGAAGATACCTACACCCAAATACGCAACCAATCATAACAATATTTGGTTGCTTTGGTTGGTGGAATCTTTCAATAATCAGGAGTATAATGGGATTGGGAGGTGTGAAAAATATGAAAATGCAGAAAAATAATATTTCCAAAAATCTAACAACTCTACGGCAGCTTCACAAATACTCACAAGAAGATGTGGCGACGCAAATCGGCGTTTCCCGCCAAGCAGTAGCAAAATGGGAAGCTGGTGAGTCCGTACCTGATATTTTGAATTGTGATGCGCTGGCAAAACTGTATGATGTGGAACTCGACGATCTAATCCATTACGACCAAGAGCAGACAGGCGAAAGCATACCGCCCAAGGGTAAGCACATATTTGGAACGGTTCGCGTGGGAGAACGCGGCCAGATTGTACTTCCCAAGCAGGCCAGAGATGTATTCAAAATTAAACCGGGCGATTTGCTGGTTGTATTGGGCGATGAATCAATAGAGCATCCGGGCATTGCTATAATGAAAGAAGAATACTTTCTGGGCATCGCTCAACTATTCAAAACTGCTTTGAATATGGCAGACGTACCTCACAGAAAGGAGAAAGAATAATGGAAGCTGTATTGAGTGTCCAGAACATCACCAAGCATTACCCCGGATTTGCTTTGGAAAATGTCAGCTTTTCTCTTGCCCCTAAACGCATTATGGGTTTAATAGGCAAAAACGGGGCCGGGAAAAGCACAACCTTGAAATCTATTCTGAATATGGTATCGCCGGAAAATGGAAGTGTTACTATGTTCCAGAAGAATTTCTATCAGCATGAAAAAGAGTGCAAGCAGCGAATAGGTGTTGTGTTTGGCGGGATTGACTTTTATCCGCTGAAGAAACTCTCTACTATTACGGCTGTTACTCGAAAATTTTATACGAACTGGGATCAGGCCCAGTATCAAAAATATGTCAAACTTTTTGCGTTGAAAGAAAGCAAAAAATTCAAAGAACTTTCAAACGGAATGAAAGTAAAATACCTGCTTGCACTGGCATTGTCCCACCATGCCGAGCTGTTAATTTTGGATGAACCGACTTCTGGTTTAGACCCAGTATCCCGTGAGGAACTACTTCATATTTTCCGGCAAATCGTAAAAAATGAAAACTGTTCCATACTATTTTCCACGCATATTACTTCCGATTTGGATCGGTGTGCGGATGATATTACCTATATTCAAAATGGTAAGGTACTGCAAAGTGCGGATAAGGACACGTTTCTGCATTCTTTTGAACATTTGAAAACACCGGCGGACAACGGGCCGCTTTCTCTGGAAGAAATCATGTTGCGTACAGAAAGGGGTGAATGGGATGATGACACTATTGTATAAAGAAATAAGGCTTGTAGCGCATCCGACTTCGATTGTTTTTGCCTTTTTGGGCTGTCTTGTTCTGGTGCCATCCTATCCTTACAGTGTGATTTTTATGTTTGGCTGTTTAGCACCTTACATCACTTTTTTAAATGCGCGAGAAACAAATGATGTCTGGTACACAGCCGTTTTGTCCGTGACAAAGCGGGAAAGTGTTTTGGGAAAATGCCTGTTGGTTGTTTTCTTTCAGTTATTCCAGCTATTGTTCTCTGTCCCTTTCGTACTTTTGCGAAATACCCTGAATATAGCAAATAATCCGGTAGGATTAGATGCGACAGTTGCATGGTATGGCTTTGGGCTTATTTTGTATGCGGTGTTCGATTTGGTGTTTCTCATGACCTTTTATAAAAGCGGTTACAGAGTTGGAAAATCTTTTATCCTTGCAGCAATCCCTATGGTTTTTCTTATGGTAGCGATAGAAGCCACTTCCTACATCCCGGCGCTTGTTTGGATGGATAGTTACCAACCAGAGCATTTGGTGATGCAGTTGCCGATTTTGCTCGTAGGGATTATCTTTTATGGAGCAATGCTTACATTGGCATATCGAATTTCTGCAATGCGATATGAGAAGGTTGACCTATAATAGTTGAGAAAGAAAAAAGTTAAAATTGGGTATCTATCTGCCGGACGACGGCAAAAGAAAAAAAGCCGTCATTCAGCAGCCCTTTTCCCATGCCTGATTAGAGTGCGGCGGCTTTGAGCAAATCAAGGCCGCCGTTCTCTATGCCCTCATACGGAACGACGCCCTGACGCTGACGGGATCGGCGGCCCACGGAGGGAGCCGCCATGAAACAAAGAGCGTTTCGACATAATGCGACAGAGCGCAGGCTATCAAAAAAGCTGCTTGCTGTTCATCGTGGCTTTACGCCTTTCATACTGAACCATCATGCCATGATTTACACGAACTAAAAGGAAACGCACTTGC
>ENA-UOJP01002956-UOJP01002956.1-human-gut-metagenome-genome-assembly--contig:-C102-NODE-2956-length-11004-cov-53.103388_pt1 | contig 11004 bp, 12 predicted proteins | sample MGYA00242353_ERZ723900 | MGnify/ENA metagenome assembly ERZ723900
AGATCCTCGGAGGGGTGAGATTCCCGTGGGCCGGTTCGCTGCTGGCCGCTGATGATTTCCCATATATGTGCGGGGTGTCAAGGACAAATAGCACAGAAAACAAATCGGAGTTTGTGTTTTGCCGGAAACGGGGTAGGTCATTTGGCCTGCCCTGTTTCCGGCTTACTTATATTTATAGGAGGTCAACTCATGCGAAAGGTGATCCGGCGCGGCGACCTGTTCTATGCCGATCTGAACCCAATAGTTGGTTCAGAGCAGGGCGGGACACGTCCCGTTCTGGTACTGCAAAATGACGTGGGTAACTATTTTAGCCCTACCCTGATTGCAGCAGCCATCACCAGCCGAAAGGATAAGACCAGTCTGCCCACACATATTCTGCTGGAAAATGTACCAGGGCTTGCCCCTACCTCATTACTTTTGCTGGAACAACTACGGACAATAGATCGCAAGCGGCTCCGTGGTTATATCGGAAAAATCAGCAGGAAGAAGATGAAAGAGATTGATTTCGGCCTTTCGATCAGCCTTGGCATAGGGTTTCCTGGAAAAAGGAGGACTTTCAGTGTATGAAAATGATAGCACTCCCCTCTCCCCAAGAGATGCTTACCGCTTGATGTTGAAGGATTACCCCGACGTGATGGATATCGGGCAGATGTGCGCGGTGCTGGGCATCAGCACGAAGACCGGGTATAAACTGCTCAAGGACGGCGAGATTGCATATTTGAAAATTGGACGAGCCTACCGTATCCCCAAAGCCCATCTTCTCCGCTATTTGAAAGTAGTCAGCCCCTTCAATGGTTATAGTGCCAATGTTCCCCCAATAGACGCAGAAAATTAACAATTTAAATCGTTAAAATGTCTGGAGTTTTGTTCTGTCCAATGGTACAATAGAGGTGTCATTGGTAGGTGAACTCAATACCGCAAAAGGAGGAACAACCAAGTATGTCAGCGGTACACCTGCAAAAAAGCAATAAGCCAATCTCCGGCCATGTGGCCGAGAAAAAAGGGTATCTCTATTGGGTCTTAAACATCATTGATGAGACCGGAAAGAGAAGGCCAAAGTGGATTCCCACCCATAAAAAGGCCAAGGGAAACAAGACCTGGGCACACGATATGCTCCCCACCATACGAAGAGAATGGACAGAAAAGCTGCTCCAAGAGGCAGCTGCACAGCAGGCTGCTTCTCCAGACACGCCGGGCGGCCAGCTATCCCCAGAGATCCCTTTTGTGGATTTTCTGTATCAATGGCTGGAATACAAGTACAAATCTGCCACCGGACGGGTAATGGACACCAAGCCCATTGAACTATCTACCTATGCAGGATATGAACAGCAGCTCAACAACCCCATCGCCCCATATTTTCGTGAACATCCCATCGCTCTTTGCAACCTGACCAAAGAAGATCTCCTTGCTTTTTACGAAAAAGAGTTGGAGCGGGTCAAGCCATCCACTGTTAAGCACTACCACGCTCTGATTCACGGGGCGCTGAACTATGCCGTGGACAAAAAACTGATCCACGGCAATCCTGCCGACCGAATCATCATATCCAAACCGGAACCCTTCAAAGGGGACTACTACCTGGACTCCGAAGTCCTGCGGCTGTTTGAGATCATCAAGGGGCATAAGATCGAGCTGGTAGTCCTTCTGGCCGCCTTCTATGGCTTGCGCCGCAGCGAGGTCATCGGGCTGAAATGGAGTGCCTTTGACTTTAACCATGACTGCGTTTCCATCCGGCACACGGTCACAACCTGCAACGTCAAGGGAGAACGGATCACGGTCAGGAAGGACAAGGCAAAAAACAAGTCCAGCCTGCGAACTTATCCGCTGATTCCATTTTTGAAGGAACGGCTACTGGAGGCTAAGAAACAGCAGGAGGAAAACCGAAAGCTGTGCGGACGCTCCTACAACAAGGAGTATCTGGGCTATGTCTGTGTCGATGTGGTCGGCAACCTCATAAAACCCAACTATGTATCCTCGACCTTTGGGAAGCTGCTCGCTCGAAATGATATGAGGCACATTCGGTTCCACGATCTTCGCCACCCGTATGTCAAGCCCACGACAAAAAAATTATAACTTTTTTTGAAGTTTTTCGGGCAGCTTCATAGCTGCCCATAGCTGTTTCAAATGGGTGTTCACGGTTATACCTCCTTTTCGGATTCCTTAGTTTCTAAGAAATCCTGTGTTGCATATTCAATCTCAATCCGATCTCCTGGAAAGACGTAAACTTTGTTGATAAGCCGGTCAATCAGAGCTTTTGTCAGCATGTTGGCGTTTCCGACTTCCTGCACAATTTCCTGTTGTTTCAGCTTAATCTCATAATCACTTTTTATCTGCTTTGTCTGTGCAGTGATGACAGCATGAACATTTTTGGCTTGTACCAGTTCCGTGTCATAAACCGCTTTTCGTGTTCGATAGGTTTCCAAATCAATCTCTCCGAGTGCATACTGCTCATAAAGATGCCGCTTGCTGTCTTGAATAGAACGGAGTTTTTCTTCATGTTCGGCCTGCTGGACTGTCTGCAAATCCAATTTATCCTTATTGCTATCAATTCCCAATGCCGGACACATTTGAGCCCGAATTGTTTCAAATACAACCTGCTCCAGATCAGCCATCTTTATGCGCACACCATGACAAGGAAGCGTTTCAGCCACCTCGGAATGACGGCAATAAAACCACGCACCATTTCGTAGAGACATTGCATGATCGCAGCATCCACAGAATACCTTACCACGGAGCAGATAATCACGCGGCTTTTTATTTGACAGAGAGAAACGCTTAATTGAAGCATTGGCTTTCTCAAATAGATCCACACTTACAATAGCTGGATGATGGTTCGGTATTTTGAACCACTCACTTTCATCCTTTAACTGTGTATGTCGGCTGCCAATCTCTTTTACCTTTCTCTTGCCAATTACATAGGTACCGATATATCTTTGATCTTCTAAAATACGCAGGACCGTTGATGTACTCCAAACGCCGTTTGTTCGGGAAACATTGTAATAGTCCTTGCCTTTAAGTTTGCGATATTCCCCAGGGGTGGGGATATTCATGGCATACAGTTTTCTTGTGATCTCGGCTGCGGTGTTGCCTTCAGACGCCCATTGAAATATCATCTGCACATTCGGGGCAACATCCTCGTCCGGTTCCATACGTCCGTCTGCACTCTTGCGATAGCCGTAAGGACAGATGACACTCTGATATTCCCCACGACGCATCTTCGCGTATTTTGCACTTTTGGTTTTCATGGACATATCTCGGCTATAACACTCGCTAATAAGATACTTGAAAGCAATATCAATCCCTCCGGTATCACCTTTGAAATTAGCTGTGTCAAAATCATCACTGACGGAAATAAAACGGGTGTGGTAAAGAGGAAATACCCGCTCAATAAAATAGCCGGTTTCAATGCTGTTACGTCCAAATCGGGAAAGGTCTTTTACAATAATACAGTTGATCTTTCCGGCCTGAACCATTGTTAAAAGTTCCTGCACCGCCGGACGCTCAAAGTTTGTCCCTGTATGACCGTTGTCAATAAATTCCAAAATCTCACTATTATCCCATTCCGGCAGAGACATAGCTTTTTCACAAAGAATCAGTTTTTGATTTGGTATGCTCAAACTTTCGGTTTTGAAATCTTCCACAGAAAGACGGATATAAAGGGCAATCACATAGTTGCGCACGGTTCCACCGCCTTTCCCTGAAATTCATTTTTGAAACGGAAGGTTACATGAATATTCCGCTCGTGGTCGATCTCAATTCGTTCAATGAGCCGTTCGATCAGTTCTGCAGTCAGCACATGATCCTGTGCCAGTGTTTTTGCATCCTTTTCCATTGCACGGTATCGGGCAAGCTGGTTGTCCAGGGAGTCCATAGATTTTTCAAATACTTCAATCTCACCAGACAGAGCATTGATAGCATATTCATAATCCGCCTTCAATTCAAAGTATTCATCATTTGTCAAAATACCCTGCACAAAATTTTCATATAGACCACGGATCAGTCGGCGTGTTTTTTCAATTTCCTGCCGTTTGACCGACATCTGAATTTTCAGCTTATCTTTTTCCTGTTTTTGTCTTGCCTCCAACTGAAAGAGTGGCAGCGACATTCCCAGCGCAACTGTCAGCTCTTTTTCAAGAATAGCCGTAACAGTAGAAATCAGTTCCTTTTCCTGCATCGTTGCGCCTTTGCAGCTATCTTTTTCTACCCGGCTGTTTGTAAGGCAGTGGAACCAATAAGTATCGGGGTCTTTCCGGCGCTCGGCACGTTGCCGGTGAAGGCTTCTGCCACAATCAGCACAGAACACTTTGCCTTTGAAAATGTTTGGCGTGTAGGGGCGTTTTGGGGTTGCTTTGCTTTCTTCACAGATCTGTTTTCTGTATTCCTGAACTGCATTAAACAATTCATAGCTAATGATCGGTTCATGGGTGCATTTAGCAATAATTAGATTATCTTCTCCAGCCTTGACCTGCTGATGATCTACAATCTTTGTTTTTCCTTGCACCAGATCGCCTGTATAGACTTCGCTTTCTAAAATTTTCATCACTGTACGGGTCTGCCATTTGCCGCTTCCAATCAGGCCCGGACTGGTAATCTCGCCAGTGGCCTTTTTATAATGGCTCGGTGCCGGAATCCCCATCTCATTTAGATTGCGGACAATCCGGTTCAGAGACACATGCTCATGTGCCCATTCAAAAATCTGTTTTACCACAGGGGCAGTATTTTCATCAATCAGAAGTTTATGGCAATTATCAGGGTCTTTCCTGTAACCATAAGGTGCCCGTGCACCAATATAGTCGCCATCTTTCATAGCCTGCCGCGCTTGTGCTTTGATTTTTCGTCCAATGTCCAGAGCATAGGCTTCATTGATCATATTTTTCAAAGGCAGCATGATACCGCCATGAAGATTTCCGGAATCCGCTGTATCAAACTGATCCGTAACAGCAATGAAGCGAACATTATGAGCATGGAAATACTGTTCGATATAATAACCTGTGTCAATAGAATTTCGCCCTAATCGGGAAAGATCCTTAACAATCACACAGTTAATGTGGCCTGCTTCAATGTCAGATAGCATTTGCTGAAATCCAGGGCGGTGAAAATTTGTCCCTGTCGCTCCGTTGTCGATATAGGTATCATACACAACGAAGTCCGGTTTATCTGAAAGAAAGTCATTCAGTACCAGCTTTTGGTTTTCTACTGAGCAGCCCCGCTTTTTGTTATCCTCCACAGAAAGACGGATATACAGAGCCACATGTACATATAAAGATGGTGCCGGCATAGGCGCTGCCGTCTGTTTTCTGCTTTTTCTTGCCATTTAGCCCACCATCCTTTCTTTATTTTTTGTAGCAATCTGTTCCGCCAAAGAGATTGCTTTCTGATATTCATCCTGGTAATTAAATTCAATATGCAGTTCATCTTTACCCATTACCCGTATGCTTCGGATAAGCTGCATGACTGCCCGGCGGTCAATATCCTCCATAGTAGAAAATTTCATAAAATGGTTGATCCAACGGTTTCGTTCGCTTCGGTTTTCCAATACATCTGTAAGTTTATCGTTCCATTCAGCGATTGCCTTTTGGAACAGTTCAATATCTGCATTGTATTTTCGCTTATAAGAGAGAAATTCTTCCTTTGTCAGAATTCCACTCACCAGATTTTCATAGAGTTTTGCCTTAAAGCCCTCGGTCTGTGCCACACGCTTTTCATTTACTCTGATCTGTGCGGCATATTCCTGCGCCAATTCCCGGTTGATCCGTTCCTGACTGATACTGGACAGCAGGGCATCCAGAGAAGCAACATTTTCAATATGTCCTTTCAAACTGTCCTGCACACATTCAATCAGATCCGACTCTTTCAGCATGACCGACGATGTGCAGCCATTCTTTTTGCCGGTCGGGCAGTAATAATAGTGATACTCTTTATCTTTATAGCGGTTCGTCTTGCGGGTCATACGGCAGCCACAGCAGCCGCAGATCAAAATACCGGAAAACAGGTAAACCTTATCCGATTTGGGAGAAGTCCTTGTGTCAATCCTGCGGAGCCGTTGCACCAGATCAAAATCGTGCTTTTGTATGATCGCTTCATGGGTTCCCTCCACACGAATCCATTCCGAAGAAGGTTTGTCCTCACGCTCTTTTAATTTGAAATGGGGCGTTGTCTGTTTGCCCTGGACCAGTGTTCCGGTGTAAGTTTCATCCTGCAAAATGCGGATGATTGTAGTTGCAGACCATTTGCAATCCTTTCGGTCTGTATAGCCACCTTTTGCATGAGGCATTCCGTGATTGCGCTTATACGCTAAAGGCGAAAGAATTCCTAATCGGTTCAGTTCATCCGCTATATGGGAAGCGCTGAATCCCTCCAGCCGTTTTCTGAAAATATCCCTCACAACATTAGCAGCATATTCGTCTACTTCCAGGCTCTTGTGTTTATCGCCGACTTTCACATAACCATAGATGGTAAAAGCACCTACAAAATCCCCGCTGCGCCGTTTTACTTCCAGAGCGCTCCGTGTCTTAACGGAAATATCCCGACAGTAAGCCTCATTCATAATGTTTTTGACAGAAACTGTGAGATCATCGGCAGCGTCATTTTCCGTGTCCACATTATCGTTAATTGCGATAAAACGCACTCCATAGGCTGGAAATACTCTGCGCATATAACGGCCTGTTTCTATGTACTCACGACCTAAGCGGGAGAGGTCTTTGACAATCACGCAGTTAGCTTCGCCTTGTTCGATCATCCGCATCATTTCCTGAAATGCCGGGCGATCAAACAAAACACCACTATAACCATCGTCAATTTTTTCTGCCACAACCTCAATTTCCGGGTGTCGGGCTATGTAGTCATCGATCAGGCGCCGCTGGTTAGCAACGCTGTCACTTTCTACTGTTTTATCATCCGTATAAGAAAGACGGATGTACTTAATCGCTTTGTAAACCTGCATAAAAAAACACTCCTTTCGTTGCACAGAAAAATCCCCGCAATTCAAGAAGTGTGGTTATGCCATATTCAATTCCTTTTCCGATTCTTATTTTACCATGCTTTTACGGAAAAGTCAGCCCCTTTCTTAAAATTGCAGCTATCGCAAAATACCCTTGATACATTCTTCCAGAGTAGCACCTTCAGCAGAAAAACTGGCCTGTACAGTAAACCGTCCACACTTAAAATGGTATGGATTTTTGATTTGCTGAACAAATTCTGCAATCCGTTCATCACGGGAAAGTTCTTTGTTGACAGAGACATCCCGAATGTCTACCAGCGTACCCACTTCACTGACAATGGTGTTCAATTCCATAGTATCAACTCCCTTCTGAAAACTGTGTTATCAAGACCACATGAATAGGTCGGATCTATGGTTATTACACACATAAATCCGGCCCATTATATCTGATTTCGATTTTACTGCCGTATTTGCCACGCACCCCGGCAAGTCCTTCTGTTATAAGGACGGGGCTGTTACAGGCTGCGGGTAGCGTCACCGCATCATAGTCCCACATACGCCGCCGCTTTGCCAGAGCAAGCAAACGCCGCAGGAACTCTCCCCAAGTCTTTAGGAAGCTGTGAAGAAGTACCATTATGATCTGTGTCGTTATCGCTTCCGGCTTGCCACAGCCGGTTTCGTGGGTTGCGTTTATCGCTCGGACAGCCTGGATTCATCACCTCCTTAGGCCGCCTGTCACCGCGCCGCCCCATCTGCCGCTCGGAACACAGAATGAAGTACCTGTAACAGCGTATATTCGATTGTCAAGGAACAAGCAAGGGGCATGGCAGACAAATTGATATTGCAGTTGGGGTGGGAGGATGTATATGCTTCCTTACCACACCCGTCCAGCTTGTCCCGCCGAATATGTCCCTCTACTATACATTTCATTTTTGATGGTAATTTTCGGGGTCTGTATTCATTTTTTCTAAAATTTTTTTCAAACGCCGAAGTCCGCGTTGGATTCCTTCATGTACAGAGCTGACGCCGGTTCCTTCGCTTTTTGCAATATCCGATAAACTCATTCCCAACAAAAAATGTGAAGTGATACGGTTACGCTGTTTTTCCGGCAACGAGGCAAGCGCTTCATATAGTTTGGCGTTTTCTTCCTTCTGTTCAAAAATATCTGCCGGTGTCAAAACAAGCACCATAGCCTCATGTTCCACATTGATGTCATAATCCAAAGAAAAATAGGCTTTGTGCCGGTATGTACGCAAAAAATAAGCTGCTTCAGCAAGTTTATATTCCCGGAGAATGTCCGCAACTTCATCCGGCACCTCAACGATCATGTCTTGTGTATAATACGGGTAATAATCCCGAAGATTGATTTTTTTCATAGTAAATTCCTCCAATTTCGATGTTTGAGTTGATGGCAAAAATCGAAATCAGAGGGTGGGCTGCGGCAGCGATAAGTTCTAAGTCTCTTTCTGATTAAAAAAAGGGTACAAAAAAGCGCGCCCGTACAAAGAACAGGCGCGCCAAAGCAACAGTATGAAATTTTTCCAGGAGGTTGACAGCGAAAATGCTCAAACTTTGTCGAAACCAAAAACGCCGCAATCCATACGAGCTGGACTACGACGTATAGGTGACTGAATGTAAAGCAGTTTATCTGCAGATCTGTGTTGCATAGACGCATAGGCATTTCCTCCCATCAAGGAGGAACCTGAATCGGCTGCTTGATACCTCCTTGAGAGAAAATTATATCGTTTATGTTTCCTATATCAGTCCGCAGACATTCGCTTTTTACTCTTTATATTCGCAATTTTCTACATATTCTGCTCTTAGAATATATGCTACAAAAAACAAGCCCACAAGGGGAAACGACACCTTGTGGGCTCATATTATAGTTGTTCAAATTTATAGCCGATTCCAGCGACACTCTCGATATAGTTTGGAAGATCCGGTTCAAAACGCAATTTCTTACGCAACTTACTTATATGATTATGAATCGCTTTTCTCGAATAGAAATCACAATCTTCTTTCCAAACCAAATCGGTAATCAGTTCGTAAGTAAAAACACGTTTGGGATTGGCAATGAGCAATGCCAGTATATCAAACTCTTTACTTGTTAGGTTGATAATCCGTTCGCGAACCTTGACAGTACGGTGTTCCAGACATAGATAAAGCTCGCCTTCTTGTATTTCTGTGAGAGGATTCTTCTCTGCTGCGGAGAAAGTGTGACAGGAATTGAATACTGTTCCATGACAGACTCCTTGCTCCAAAATATATTGCATTAGAGCATTCTTTTGTTCCTCGTTAAGAAGCGGAAATAACTTTTCGCCAATCTGTTTGCCGGATTCTTCTATATCAAAAACAGCTAATGTCCCATCACGTCACCATCCCTTTTTTCTAACTACTTTTTTCTTTTTAGTGACAGTCAATGTACCGGGTGCTTTCTTTTTGTTTGCAAGAATAATGATAGAAATTAAAAAAGTCAAAGCTATTGTGATCAGGGCAGGAAAAATGTGATAAGTATAACCATATTCCGCACCACAAGTAGGGTCTACTAAAATCATGCTTGCTTTAATCGGATAATAATTTAGCAGTGTTCCTTCAAAAGTTCCGAAATATCCATACACAAAAGCTAGTGCAACCCCACCCAAAAAATTATTTGCCGAACAACAAAATAGCAAAATAATCGGCAAGACTGAAATATAGATCCCTATATTCGCCCCAGTAACACGAATAAACATATTAAACAGATTGCCAAAATGCGCTCCCGGAAATCCAGCAATAATGTTGATTACTAATGCTATCACACAACCTATAAGGCTAAAGATGATTGTCAACAACAATAGAACAAGTAGTTTTCCAAAAAGCAACTGTTTATATGGGATAGGAATTGTTGATATATTCTTCATCGTATCGTCTGTATATTCCCTTGTTATAATATAACCTGCTATCAGTGCAATGATAATCGGAAAAAACAAGGTACAGTTACTAATCATAACTTGCTGCATAAAATAGTCAAATGTCCATGTCTGTCCACCGTTGGCTGTGGAATAAAACAGTGACAGTAGCGGCGAAAGCACTGTCATAATAATTCCGGCTTTTATTACGGAATAGCGTTTTAGTTTTAAAAATTCAGTTTTTATTATATTTCCCATATCTCTTACCTCGTCCATTTTTTATAAAAGCGAATGATCAACCACAACGAAAGTATAACAGTAATTGCCAGAATAAAAATTGTATGGCAAGTGGTTGGTACAATCGCATAGGCTTCCGGCAAAAGATTGTCTTTTTGCAAATGATCCATCATTAAGCCGCTTGTCCAGTTCATAACACATATAACTGGGAAAGAATTTAAGAAAGCAATTTTTGCAGCACTTATAGATGTTCCAACCGTCCCCAGTATGCCCCAGTTAAAAATAGAATAAAAAAACGCAAGCAGGATAGAAAGCAAAAAACTTTTGTTAAAACAAATAATTAAAAATACAATCGGCAAAGAAGCTGCTACGATAAGAACTCCAAAAATAAGGCTCATAAATATCTTATAAGTCATACCATAAACCATTCCTACATGAAACAGTTTACAAAACAACGCAACAGATAATGTGCTTGTCAGACAAAACGCAATGCTAAAAATAAAGAGCATAGAAATTTTTGCCATAATGAGTTGTGTATTTGTAACAGGAATTGTTCTAAGGTTTTTGGAAGTATCGCAATCTCTTTCTATAAAAAACAAAATAGCGGCAATGATACCAATTAGACATGGAAGCAAAAAAACCAATCCATATCCCAACATCATTGTATAAACATAATCAAATCGGGTTTGAAGATAATGTTCCGTTGTATCTGCACCTGTTCCCGCCTTTGCCATATATGCCAAAATCAACGGAAAAAATAATGATAATGACATCAGTGCGTATAATAATCTTTTCCGCTTTAATTTCCAAAATTCGCATTTAATCAGTTTAAGCAATTCCCTCGCCTCCCGTCACACGCTTGAAGTAATCTTCAAGACTTTCTTCACAGGTATGCGCCTCCGATACCTCCAATCCGTTTTCTACAAAGGCAGTTACAATTTT
>ENA-UOJP01002957-UOJP01002957.1-human-gut-metagenome-genome-assembly--contig:-C102-NODE-2957-length-11004-cov-5.732396_pt1 | contig 11004 bp, 10 predicted proteins | sample MGYA00242353_ERZ723900 | MGnify/ENA metagenome assembly ERZ723900
CAAGAAGGGCGATATGGATACTCCATACCGCCCTTCTTACTGAAAGTCATGGAGCCGCCAGAAGCCCTGTGACTTCATGTTTGATAGGAAAAATTGCTTACCATGCTGGTGGCGGTCCTATTATTTCATCTTCTGGGTACTCAAATATCTTCGTATAATATGCCTGTCCATGATTCAGCGCATACTTACTGTGATATAAATGTATCGTCAGCCTGTTAGGTGTGCCGTTCATTGTACGATGCTTCCTTACGATTTCGGTCACGGTTCCATCAGTATCCCATGGTTTATAAACAATCACAAATAGTTCTGTGTCCCTTGTGTCTCCCCCACTTCCACTAAAAATGCTATATATTTTATGTTCTGGTTTCTGAATATATGCGCCTATCAAAAGCAATACTACTAGCATTAATATCAATCTGTATAATCGTTGCATATTGCACCCCCTCCTATAACAATAACGTAGTCAAAGGAAGTTCTGCTCACCAATAGGGGCAAAATTTTTCATTTTTGTCATTGACATAAAGCACATGCAATTTAAAATGATTAAAACTATGGAAAGGGGGACGGTTATGGATGCCTATGATTTAGGATTACGCCTAAAGGGATTACGAAAAAAGCACAAATTATCACAAACACAAGTTGCTACACGCCTTAATCTCTCCAGGTCCGCTATCGCCAATTATGAAAGTAACACGTCATTTCCTTCCACGGATGTTGTCACAAAGCTTGCTTTATTATATCATACCTCAACCGATTATATCCTTGGCCTGGAAAACCGTACTACTATCACGCTTAATGGACTCACCCCTTCACAGGAAGATGACCTTTTAAAAGTGATAGACATATTCCTTAAACAATTCAAAGCTTAAAATATCTGCAGCAGCTCCTGGCCGTTGCAGTATTTTTATTCTTACAAAAATAATCTTTATCTCTATTTCTTTTTAGGCTATATCAATCGCTGGCCTCATTACCTCATTCTCATTATGTGTAAAATTCAAAAATATGCCATTTGACAGTTTCCAGTGTATTTCCGATGGCCAAATAGCAGAAAAACCGATTCTGGGGCATTCTGGTGCGTCACAAGGGTATATTATATAAGGCTGTAATCACAGATTTTCCGAAAAAGATTGAAACCAGTAAATATCAAGGTACGGGGCTGGCCAGGCCACCGGGCCGGGCCGGTTATGTCGCAGAAGGATGGTAGATGTATCGCAGTTGTAATGTTCCAGCTTTTATCATCCGAAGCCGGGGCCGCTGCTTTTAAAATATCAAGGTGTGATTTTGGGTCAAGACATCACCCAAATGATATGCCTCTGTGACGCATCAGAATGCCCCAGAATCGGTTTTTCTGTCATTGGTCTACGATATATACCTTGGACGTCTTTTTAGGAAGCTTGAGAGTTTTGGTGGTTAGGAGTGTGAGGTTGTTTTTTTAGCTGATTCTGAGCTTAAATTTTTATAGGGGAATATCAGGGCTATGGTTCCGTGTGCTATACTAGATGACGTGATGATAAGGAATTTATTAGAGGTTGTCTTTTCCCTTCATCATCGCTTAAGAGTGGATGAGCACACGGAAATCCAAAAGTCAAGGGCGGGGCTTGCCCCGTTTATATACCCTTGACTTTTGGATAGTAGCCCGTTGGCTTTTTGATTTAGCCAGTTGGGGAATGTTAAGAATTGTTATTGTTGTTATTCGATGAAGTTTTTAGAAATTGGTTTTAACTTGATTATGGGACAAAGAATTATTACGGTAGTTTAGATAAGATTATATATATAAAGGGAAAGAATAAAGAATTAAAGAATAGATATACTAGCCATCGAAAAGCCTTGAAACTCTTATAAATAAAGGCTTTTTTTGTATTTTTGAGGTACATAAAAATGGACTAATAAATGTTCTTAACATCTTAGATTTTAGACTACATACTTTTCTTGACTACATTATTTTTAGACTACTTTTTCTAAACGTCATTATTTTTGGACTATCAAAATGGCATAAGGGAGGGAGCAAGCCCCTTTCCTGGTACCTGCTCCCTCCCTTGATATCATATTTTCACCTGCAGACAGCTTTACTTCTTAAAAAACGGCCATGACGGCCATGACTTCAATCGTTATGTCAACGCCAAATAGGCTTGTTATTTACTACAAGCCTTAAAACTCCATTTCCTGGCCAGACCAAATTAATCCCAAGGTGCGCCTTACCAGTTTATGTATATATTTACTATTCAATTCTTTAGCCTGGCAAATACAGTCATCAACAATCTCAAAGATACTTCTACCAATGCTTTCCTGGGCCTCTTTACGATATTGCTTCATGATGGTCACAACATCCTTCACAGCTGCCGGTGCACAATTCTTTATCTTTGCCCGTCTGCAGCTTACCCCCACCAAATGCCTCATGTATTGGTCAGTTTCCGATATCTCAACCCTATCATTAAATACAGTCCTCAAATAGGAGATGAAATATTTTCCATCTTTAATGCCGATTGCAAAGAACTTTTTAAGAGAATGTAAATAGCCACGTAATACCCTTTTCGTTACCCCCAGGAGCTGCATATACTTTGTGTACAGCTTACCAGTTCCAATTTGATAGCTTCCGGATGCACTATGTGTGATTTTCATGAAATGCAGCAGCAATAATTTTTCTTTGGCTTTCAGCTCATGGAACCGGCGTGTATGAAATACCTGCCGGGATACATTGATATAGCCCTCATGGTACGCACCTGGGTACGAAAAATCATTATCCAGGATTGTAATATCATAATCCTGATTTACACGGCTATATGTAATGATACCTTGCGCCTGCAGGGAACGTAACGTATCGTAGAACGTCTGTTTACACATATCCGCATTTTCGCACACATCACGATAATACATACCACGGATGCAGCCATAATCATCCTGGTAACGGGCAACGTACAAAATAAAATCAATTTCTTTGTTCGTCAAACTATTTAATTTATCTAATAAAGAATATTTTATCTTCATCTTGCCCTCCTTTCCAGGAAAATTTTATAAATTCATACACTTTTCAAAAGCGCGAAAAAGCCCGAATACTCAAGTATTCGGGCCTATATTTACATGAAATTCTTCCGCTTTTATTATTGACAAAATCATAAGGCTCTGCTATTATCTAGTCAGGAGCATTACACATGCACTAAACGGTTAAAAGATTCTTGTATTTTGCCTAATACTTGAGTTGCTTCCCTACCGTCTGGTAAACGTTAGAGAGGAACCGAATCATAGAGAGGTACCATTTGGTACTTCTCTTTTTCTTTATTCAGTTGTATCTGTCTTAATCACTGTACACTCATTTCACAGTGTGTAGCTACAGAAAATCTAAAACCTCATGTGTGGATAACTTGTCCAAAAATTCCACCGATATCCACAACTCTTAAATCAGATTGTATCAATATCTATACTAATTGTCAAACTATTTTTTTCGCAACACACATTTTAAATCATATTTAGATTCAGGATGACCGTTACCAGCAGTCTCCCGTTATTAAGTGTTGCGGCCCGGCTCCGTTTTGTCGTCCTTAAATTCTTCTATTTTCCCTTCCTCGGTCCGGGCCGGTTGGCTCATCGGACGGGAAGATGAATTATCTGTTGATTCCATAGCATCAGCAGTTACTTTGTTCTTACCCATGTTCTCTAATCTTCCTTGCAATTTATCCGGATGTCTACTGTGGACCACTTTGTCTTGCTTTCTGGTATGCTCATCTTCCAGATGTTTACGTTTTTCTGTAATAGTGGTTTGCTGGCTTATTGGACGTTGCTGGACAACTGTCCCCTGCTCTGCTCCCTCTATTGTTTCCCCTTTCTCCTTCACCTGGGATATAGATGAATGACTTATAGGACGCTCTGGAATATCTTTAAGCGACTTATTTTCATCTGCAGCTGGTAAATCCTTTTGTACATCCTTAGAAACCACCTGGTGGCTTATTGGACGTGTTGATGTCCGCTCTGTCTGTTCCGATGGCCTTTGATTACTTTCACCGGTCGGCTCCGTCCTCTCTCCTCCCTCCTGAACCCGATGATAGCTTACCGGACGCTCCTGGACCTTTGTAGGCTTCTCCACAACCGCATCCCTTTTCTTTCCTGGCTGCTCTCTGGATTCTGGCTGATAACTCACTGGACGATTCACACTTGCTTTTGATGCACCATCCTCTTCCCTCATTTCCGGATTACTTCCATTCAGTGAATCAGGCCGGGACATAGGTTCTGAGGATTCATTTTTCTTTCTTCTGATATTTTCTTCCATCTTCGGCCGTCCCGGTTTCTCTGCCTTATCCCACAACTCCCTCCAATTATCTGTAATCTCCCTGGGAGCGTAGTAAGACACTGATTTTATCCCTGTTGTTTCCAATTTCGGCTCAGGTGGCCTGGAATGTGATTGAATCCCTTCCCGTTTCTTTATCACGGATGTTTGATATGTAGATGGTCGTTCTGTGCGTCCCCCATTATCTACCGGTTCTCTACGGGTGCTTTCGGCATCCCTATCAAATTTCTCACCATCTTCTTGACTTTTATATTTTCCGGGCAGTCCTCTAAAGCCTATGTCCCTACCTTGCATTCTTTGTGCTTTACGATGCATTTTAGCCATGTAACGATATGGATTCCCTATATACCCTAAACCGGTCCGCATCCTCCGGGGATTACCGGCCACCATAGTGGCCATGGAAAGAATGCCAAGAACCTCATACCTGAAACAGTAAAGGCCAATACATATTGCGACCTGCAAAATCAATGCAACATACCACCCAAAAGTGTGTGACATATCCTGTAATAGCTGGTCCATTAACACCATGATACCCATTAAAAAAGTCACTACAAGTATGCCTATCTGAATTTCCAGCATTTTGCGGCACCAAACCCCTAGAATCATAAAATCATAGCCAGGCATCAGAGCCATTAATAATATGACTGGAGCTAAAAGGACCAGGATTACCGTAAATATCTGAAATAGCAGCAGTATCACAGCTATTAAGATATATACAATGCATTTAAACAACATGGTAAGGAACATGATGGCCCCTTGTCCCATCCTTTGCCCTGCAGTTGATTTGCTAAATGCTTTTGGATTATCCTCCCTTATTTCCTGTACCTTGTTGTTACGTGTATCCTCATCCGTTTCCGTCAAGAAAAATTCCACGTCCTCATCGGCATAATCATATCCTGCAAACTCCAGGGACTTCCATGGTTCATGGACTAATGACACCCACAACACCCCAGCTGCCGTTGCTGCATACTCACTGGTTCCACTTTCTATATCAACGCCACTAACACCAGTCATAATCTGCACTGATAGGCTTTTAGTTATGTTACTTGTGTAGCTTAGAAACGTAGCAGAATCATGGACCAACAAAACAGACATTAAGAGTATAAATATAACTTTCCCAAATTGTCCCATCAATCCGGAAAAATCTCTTCGGGCAAAACGTACTATGGCCAGGATAAGTGCGCCAACTAATATTAATTGAAATATTGGAAGGAATACATTCAACCGCAAGGACGATTGTATACTGCTTATCATAGGCTCTAACAGGGCCGCTATATCAAAGTCCAATGCATAATAAAATACTGCAATACTGGCTAATCCTACGAACGTAATAGCACTAAATATTCCATTTGAAATTGCATTCAGGATTCCGTAACCGGAATCCTTTATACCTTACTTTTCAATATCTAATTGATAATTGTCCCTGTATTCCTGTGATAGATATTTCCCATCACCTTCCAGGCCATCCAATTCATCTGTTATGCCAAAGGCTCCTCCCCCTGCTGCAAATGCTGTTACCGTTGAAATATTTACCGTGAGACAAATCATAACACACATGGCCACTATAATCTGCAGCTTATTAAATTTTTTAACAAGACTCATCGTATCCCTCATTCCCGCTTGAACGTCCACGTATGCAGATTCCTATCGTATGTCATTACAATGATAGTCTTTTCCACGTCATCACATTGTACCTGGAAGGATGTTTCTGGCCCTTCTGTTATGACCGTTCCATCTATACAGCGTAACTCCATAGCCTTGATTCCTTCACTGTCCAAATAACGCTGCGCATCATCCGTTAAACGTCCTTGTGCGCCAACTGGCAATGTACTGTCTACATCAATTGTATTTTCTGTATTTGTAAAGTAACATGCTGCATAGTCCTCTTCCTCCCACGGCGAATATATTTCTGGCTGCGCATTCCCCCCTTCTGCCTCAGCCTCATCTGGATATGTGGCCATGGTTGTTTGATTTCTTTCTGCTGGTATATCTTCCTCTGTTAATTCAGCGGCAGTTTCAGGCTGCACAATCGGCTCCTTACTCTCTTTGGGATTTTTAAAAAGCCTTATGCTTAAAGACAATATTATTGCGGCCAGGACCGCCATGATAAGCACTTTATAAATGTTTCCATATTTCATCTGCATCCCCCTTAATTGCTAAAGCTCCAATATTGTTTTGACTCTCTCTGTATCAAAGCCGGTGCAAACGATGTATAAAAAAATCGTTTTGTGGCATTATCATTTGGGTCATTAACTAAAATTCTTCCATCCTCTGTAATCCCTCGCAATACAATAAAATGTCCCGCCCGGGTAAAAGTCCCCGGCCGCATACTTGCTATAACAGGATGTCCTGCTGCCAGTTCTGCCATCATGCCCTGCAGGGATGTACCTAAACCATAGCATTTTATGCCCCAATGTTGGGCCGTGGCGGGAAATATATCCCAACTCTGTCCAGCATTCCCTACGTAATAACGATTACCAGTCCAGGCCACAATATCCGGGGGGATTATAGTGCTATCCCTTAAATAGCTGAATACCATGGCAATTGAGGTGACAGAACATCCGGATGTCCTTATTGTATTGCCACCAAATTTCACGTCCCCCCATGGCTGCTGATACTGGTAGTATAATGGTATTTCCATTCCCGTTTCCGGATAAACCAAATCCCCTATCTCATAATCGCCAAATAGCCCATCTCCGGAGCCGGTTCCCGACCACTCCCCTATGATATCCTCATATAGCTCCACCAAATACTTCTGTTCGTTTAATGTAAGCATCTCTGTTTTTACTTCATCATCAAAGCAGCCGTAATATGTATCCAGTACATCCTTTAAATCATCATAGGGGGCCGTAGATATATGGAATTGACTTGAATTTTTTCCTTGTATCGTCCGGACCACCTGTTGCACATCCCGACACTCTTTAGGTAGTCCGAAGTATTCCATTATGGCATCTGCACCATATGCATAATCTGTATGGTCATATTCCCAATGTGTCTCACCATCCTCATCCTCTTCTTCCGTATACACCTCAATCGTCACTTTAAGGCAATTGAGGGCGGTATAGACCATATTCTGGCTAGTTATGTCAGTATGCTCCTGGTCGGCTATGTACATGTCTATCAACATCACCCATGACCAATCCACACCTAATTGACTTCCACACATTTGGTATTTCATTGCTGTTTCTTCATCTGCAGGGACAACCTCTGTATTACCACCTACTAAGCCTCCTAAAACAATACAGAAGAGTAAGAATGGAACCACGATGGCCATAGCGATTAAAAACATTTTCTTTTTCATCAAATATCTTCTTTCGTGAATAAGTCATCTTCTGTAAATTCAAAATCTAATAGTGGCTCTGGAGCCGCAGGTTCCGGTGTTTCAGGTTCTGGTTCCTCAGGCTCTGGTTCCTCAGACTCTGGTTCCTCAGGCTCTGGTTCCTCAGGCTCCGGTTCCTCAGGCTCCGGTTCCTCGACATCTTCTGTCGGTGTAGTAGAAAAGATATCAAATAAATCCTGAAAAACGGGGTCAAATTGCAGTACCCCCACACGATTATATAAATCTTTAAACAGGCATTGTCCTGCTCCCAGGTTCTGAATTACCAACATGTTTTCCGGTGTGACCTCCAGGCCCAGATAATCCAATAGACGGGCTGCCTCCTCCCGATTGTTCCTAGAGCGGAATACAAACTTATATGTAATTGAGTTTTTAATCCCTTCCGTAGGCAAATCTTTCGTAGAATGGCCATTGTAGATAATACAAGTATAAAGGGAACGCCCCATACGTGATATGAACTCTTCCATGTTACGCCCTTCCTTTGACGCTGATACAGCCCACGATTCATCTACAAGTATACCTTTTGGTACTGGCCGCTTCACTAAAGCAAATTTTTTAATAAAGGCAGATACAACACCGAAAATAACAACCGATAACACCTCATCTCTCGTATAATCCTGTTTCGGTGTTTCTGGTGATGGCATCTTTAAGTTTTGCAGCTGTATTATATTCAGGCGATTATCCAATGTAATGGCATGTTCAGTTCCATCCCCTATCAATAGGCCCGCCATTCCATTTTCCCTGTATAATATAATCCTTCTGGCCAGATTATTGGCTGCCTCATGTAAATTATCCTCTTCTGGTATCGCCTCCAACATTTTGGCCAGTTTTAACATACAGTGCGCCCCATGACTTTTCTCCATCCTCTTCTGGGCCTCTAGTATAGCAATATACTCATCACTTTTCGGGTCCAGCCCAAACAAGTCACTCAACACATTTAATGTAAGCTCATGTGCTTCCCGTATGTCATCTGGATATATATTATAAGGGTCCAGCTTTCCTCGGTCACTGGATTCCGCTCCTAATGTGACTGTACTAATCAAACCACGTAGAACAATCAACTGTTTCTCCCAGTGTGACCGTTCCCCCTTAGGGTCTATAATCAATCCATAGCCACCATATAAGACCATTTGATATATCAATATGTTAGCATTAAATGATTTACCCGTTCCTAAGTCTCCAAAAAACGTAGCAGCTGGAGACATATTTTGGAGACAGGCCAGCTCTGGAGCATAATATACGGGTTTTCCTTCTTTTCCGGTGGAACCGATGTAGCCACCCCGGTTATCCCCTAATTCCCTTGTCACCCCCACAATGCCCGAAGCTAATGTAACTGGTGTAAGCCTCATCACAAAGTCCTTTATAATACGCACAGATGGGATGAAAGACATATACAATTTAAGCTGGTCCCCTAATGGACGTTCAATGATTATGTTCATGTTATCGTACAGCTCTTTTACCCTGGAACATTTCTTTTCCAATCCATCCAAACTTGAATCAGATAGGCAAACAGTGATATTGCTCTCCAAAAGTGGGGACCTGTCATCTTTCAATTCCTGCTCCATGCAATCAGCATATTCCTTTGATGTATATAAATCTTCTGGGATATCAGCATTCGCCTCTTCAATATGTTCAATTTGGCTGTTTATCTCCCTCTTTTTCAGTTCCAACTGATGCAGGGCTGATTTGTGTGGGATGGCCTTAATATGGATACACACTTCCGCTTGTAAATTTCTTATCTGCAGCTCATACAACCATTCCTTACCTGGAAATTCGTTTTGTTCTGGAAGCCATACAATGGGAAGGAATGTCTGATATGATGTGGAAAATCCTGTCGATACCTTAAGGTTCCTGTTTTGCGCTTCTATGCTTCCTTCAAACAGGGATACGGTATCTCTATGATATGGTCGTACAATCTTTTCGTGATTAATTACTACCTCATCTGCATCTGGTTCCCATTTTTCCCGTCCTACTGTCTTATAAAATAATTTTGCTGGTATCCCGGTTCCTCTGTATGCAATGCGTCTGAACAACCATTGTGTTTCTTCTGTTGTTGCCGCTTCCATGCTCATTTTGTATTTATTCTCATCCAACCACTTATTGGCCATCTTTTCATAAGCTTCTATTTTACTTTTTAATATATCCTTGGTATCCAGATTCATCTGTACATTAATTGCATTGACCGGGTCCTTAATGAAGTACATGAGGAACTCGCTTAGCTTTTCTACTGCCTCATATTCCGAAGCTTCACTTAGCTTTACAATAAAATATGTGGCATAATCATTTACACGCCCTAACTGTTCTGTCTTTTCCCTCAAATATGATTCTGTCAATTCTATCTGTTGCATTGCGCTGTCATATAAAATGTCATTCCGATGTAGACGCTCCCTTAGATTTCTAAAATGCTCCTCAACATCTTTCTCTACCGGAATAACCAATATTTGTGCATAGCTCATAACACCACTATATACCCTGGCTAATTGCACCAGCTTATTTACCTTTCCTTGGGTGCTTAAGTAGTCATAATTAAATCCCTTTAATCGATAGATAGCCCAGCAGCTCTTATCCGAATTGAATACCAGATTATCAATGTAATAATCAATCGGGCATTGGTACATCCCGTCACCTCCTCTGTCCCTGGCTACAATTCCAGGATAGCTTTATGGCCTGTCTTTTTTTTACCGGCTGTAACTTGAAATGTTCCAGTGCCTTGTCCTGTTCGCAAAACAAAAACATTACTATACCAATCATATACCTTATTGGATTCTTACCATCTAATTTCTTGGTCAGTAAAAATTTTGAAATGAGATAGGGAATCAATATTGACCTGATGACTACCGGGATACTACTAAATCCCGGCAGTGCACCAAATGTCAAGTTAATTGCAGCCCATGTGATTCCAAAGTATAGCAGCTGCCATGGGTCTATGGGAACAGGCAGCACCAGGTTCTGTATAGCATATATCCGTTTTTCAACCTTCCAGACTTTACTGTAGCTATATATTGTTACCTTTTTCTGCTCACTGTTATCCATAATCATCCCCCAAATACTCTACTGCCGACTGCATTTCCGATGGTAGATATTACCTCTGGCTGTTTACAAATATAAGCTAATATGCCACCGATAATTACGGTAACTATTGCTGCTGATAAAGCATGTTTCATCCATGCACCAGCTGCTACAATCAACGTAACGAATAAAATCACCCAAAATGCCTGCTCAAATCCCCACTTAGCAGCATTTTCTGCGTAGTTTGCGCCACTGGCAAAAGATACCATGGCCATGGACAATGTAAGTTGTATACTAAGCAAAATCATTATGTATTTCCTTATTCTCGTATTCTCTGATAATCTCATTTTGGGTCCCCTTTTCTTTTTGTTATTTTATT
>ENA-UOJP01002960-UOJP01002960.1-human-gut-metagenome-genome-assembly--contig:-C102-NODE-2960-length-10980-cov-5.290343_pt1 | contig 10980 bp, 8 predicted proteins | sample MGYA00242353_ERZ723900 | MGnify/ENA metagenome assembly ERZ723900
CTCCAGGTGCTTTCGTCCGCTGATCTGTGGTTCATCAAAAACATCCAAAGTCTGGCGGAGCACTGTCTGGAGGAAGGCAACATCCAGAGCTGGGAAAACGCGGAGGTTGTGGTATTCTATCTCGGAATGACGCCGCTTCCGTCGAAGCAGGACTTTACGCGTCCCAACGGCCTGCCGGTAAGATTTTTCAACTTAAATCTGTCGTCACTGCCACGGGAGATGAAGTTCCTGCGGCCCTATGCGATCCTGGAGAGCAACATCCGTAAACTGCTCCTTCAAGGGCTGTCCCCGGAGGAGGTTTATCAGAAGGTTTCAAAAAACCGCAAGCTGACAAAGTTTTTTAAAGATATCGGCGGCGAGGATGATACTCTGCTGCGGGATATCACGCGGTTTCAGGAGGTCCTTGAAAAAGAGGGGTGGATATAATATAAAGCCAGGGCGGCGCTCGTTTTGAGCGCCGCCCTGATTTTCTATTCATCTTCCTCCAGCAGTTTTGCCGGTGATACACCGACCTCGCGTGCAATTTTGAACAGTGTCTCCAGACTGACCCCGCACACAATTCCTGGAGCCTCTACCTGCCCCAGAAACGCGGTGGACTTATCGATCCGCTCCGCAAGCTCCGCTTGCGTCAGGCCCGCCAGCTTGCGGTAGTATGCGATTTTGATGCCGAGCCGCCGGTAGCGATCCGGGAATTCAGTTTTCACAGATACCACATCCTATTTTAGAAAATGGTATCATCATTTTGAACCAATATAAATTAAACCAAACAGCAAAATCACTAGTTTAAAACTAATAGTCCATTGATTTTACCATGAAGGGCATGATATAATCCTCTTGAAAAGAGGGGCGAAGGGATTTATGGTATATTTGAAAGCCCCAGTTTATAAAGAAAAGAGGAAGGATCATGAAAAGAAAACTGTCCCGTGTGCTGGCGGTGATCCTGACCGTCAGCCTGTTTACACTTCCGGCGCAGGCCGCATCCCGGACCTTCACCGACGTGCCCGCCACCTACTGGGCCTATGACGCCATTATGGAAATGACGGACAGAGGCGTTGTCAATGGCTTTACGGCCAGCACCTTCGGCCCCGGCGGTCAGGTGACAAATGCTCAGTTCGTTGTGATGATGACCCGGGCTTTTTATGCCGACGATCTGGAAAGCACCGAGTCTCAGGTGGACTACTGGTGGGGAGCAAATATGCACGTGGCCCAGGACGCCGGTCTGATCGACAATACCACCCTAGGGAATACGTACCAGCGGATCAGCGGCGTTGACAGCTGGGACGCCAACCTGGCCGGACAGCCCATGACCCGCTACGACATGGCGATGGTGATGTATAACTATCTGCGGGACGCCGTGGAAATGCCGTCTGCCTCTGAGCTGCAGGAGGCAAGGGAGGACATTGGTGACTACAGCTCTATCCCCAGCGGCTACCAGGACGCGGTTGCTACGGTCTACGCTATGGGGTGCCTGAATGGTACTTCTGCCGGAATTTTTGACGGGAGCGCCAACATGACACGCGCGCAAGCGTGTGTTGTCATGCAGCGGATCATGGATGCTCAGTCCGACAATCCCAGCGGCGAGACCACGCGGCCTGAGGAGACTGAGACTCCTGATGTTGACTACAAGCTGACGATTGCTCTTATGAATAGCAATCTGTCAGTGGGAGACAAGGTTTTTGCTGATATGAACACTATTCCCTCAACCGCAAAAGATGACTTGACGTTTACTTTCAAGTCCTCCAATACATCTGTTGTGACCGTCAAGGCTTCTTCTCGGAATAGTTTTTCCTGCGACATTACCGCTGTTGGCCCCGGTACTGCTGTTATTACGGCAACAGATTCCAACGGCGTGACCGCAACACAGACTATTACGGTAACAGGCTCTTCGACCAACCCGGGCACCTCTACATCTGACGATTATGCTGATGTAAAGGACGAAATCATTGAACTGACCAATGAGGTTCGTGCAGAGAATGATGCCGGTGCTCTTAAAAAGAGTGACCTGCTGATGCAGATTGCTCAGCAGCGAGCTGAGGAGAGTGCCCAGATGCAGGCTATTGACCACGGCCGTCCTGATGATTCTTTTTACAATACCATTTTTGCAGAATATGGCCTTGACATTTATTCTATGAACTATCAGGAAATTCTTGCGTGGGCAACGACTACTGATGCCCACTATGCAGTAAACCTCTGGAAGAATTCTTCCGGACATTTTAACTCTATGACAAACCCTAACATGACCCTTGTTGGCGTTGGAGTTGCAATGGGCAATGATGGTAAAACATATTATTGCCAAATCTTCACAAACACGGATGATGTGAATTAACGGTAATATACACGAGGTTTCGTATTCAAAGCGGCGGGCTTTTGCCCACCGCTTTTTATTTTTCTAAAATTGACTAATTTAATTAAACATGGTATAATATAATCGTTCATAAGGAGAACCTTGTGACAGCCCAAATTTGTACTTAAAAGGAGGGTCGAAGAATACTGTTCGGGCGTTTCTCACCCAAATATTGACCAATATAACGTTATATGGTGAGATGTGTACTTTGACAATAGAAAGGAATGATATGCGTAATGAAGCGAACCACATCCCTTCGCACTCGTGTCGTAGCTATGCTGCTTGCTGTCGTGTGTATCGTGGGGCTCATTCCTACGACTGCGTTTGCCGCGAGTGGTTCCTTTCTGTAACTGATATAGTTCGTGATACAGGCGTAAGCCTGTTATTTTTTTGCCTTCAGCGGCAAATTTGACTTTGAAACTGAAAAATGGTATATAAAAAACAGGATTGAGGAAGTATTGAACTAAGCACCAGAATATATCTCCATAGCAGACTAGGTGATCCGCAAAGCGGAGCTGGTTTGCTGTGCTTGTAAGACCGTATGACCAACGAGAAGTTGGACTGCGGTCTTTTTCTATTTGCTCATTCCTTCGAACGTTTGTGTGTAGGACACTCCTCTCCCCGCTGCCGCGCACGGCGGGGAGAGGAAGCGTCCGCTTCCGCTGAGGGTTATTTTTCGAGGCGCAGCCGTGGAAAATAACCAGATAGCGGGGGACGGTGGAAATTTTATGGAGGTGAAAAATATAAAAAAGTTGTCGTTTACTCTCACGTGCGCAAGACGCCGGATTGCAACGGTGTGATCTTGGATCAAAAAATTGCTGCTTTCTGAACGTGGCTCTCCTTGGAGCCTGGCTGTTATAGGGCTACCACAGTACAAAGGTGCTCATCACGAGTTGGGAGGCGGCAATATGGCGAACATCAAACACAGGATGCAATCCACCCTACATGGTCTTTTTCAGAAGGGGCGTGGGATGAAGAAAAAGAGCGATCCAACCCACCAATATATTCATAGCCGAGTAACTCTTCAAACGTATCTGGCGGAAGTGGATCGGTTTTCCAAATGGATCAAAGATCAGGGCATCAAGATGCGCTGCTCCGAGCAGGAGGCCGCCAAACAGGTGCCCCGGTATCTCCGGGGTCTGGCGCAAGCAGGGAGATCGCCCAGCACCATTCACACGGCTGCTGCGGCGCTCTGCAAGGCGCTTCCAGGGACTGGGCTGGTCATGGCGGACCTCCCACACCCCCGGCGTACCCATGCCCCCCGCAAAGGCCGTGCGGCGGCTCCAAGCCTGCGGAGACGATCTGATGCCGATGCGCAGAACCCGAAATATCGGCGGCTGGTCGATTTCGCAAAGGTCGTCGGCCTGCGTAGGGACGAGTATCGCAATCTCCGGGGGCGTGATCTTACCCACATTGATGGGCACGCTTATGTGATCGTTGAGCGAGGAAAGGGCGGCAAGACGCAGTACCAGCGGATCGACGACGTAGACGCTCCGCTGATCGAGAGCTACTTCATGGGACTGGAGCAGGATGATCCGGTTTTCTCGGAAGAGGAGATGAAAAACAAGATCAACCTCCACCGGCTCCGCCGGGAGCACGCCCAGGAGATGTACCGCCGATATCTTGCCCGTCTGGAGGCCGATCCGACCTATCAGGGGCAGCTCCTGCGGGAAATCAAAGAGGCGTTCCGCCGGGCCGGGCAGGACTGGCGGCGCAATCCTGATATGCGGCGGCTCGCCACCCCCTATGTCTGTCGGGGCCATGTGCGTGAGAGCCTGGATGAGGCTGGCCGCGCCGTGGCCTATGACCGACTGGCGCTGATGGCAGTTTCTGTGTTTCATTTGGCGCATTGGCGAGCAGATGTCACGGTTAAAAACTACATGCAGTGACAATTTGAGTGCTTAAGCACTTAAGCACTTTTTATAACATTATCGGATGACTAAGTGGCGTCAATCGAAAAAATGATCGGAATTTCAAACTTTTTCTTGAAATTAAGACTTGAGGAAGGTATAATATATTCAGAAACAAGAGATACCTGCAACTCCCCAGCATCGTTTCCCTTACGGGAGACGCGAATTGAAATAAACAAGACAGCATGTAAATACCTTTTTGCGTAGTTTTGTTTGCAATCAAGAAGTCGCACCTCACATGGGTGCGTGAGTCAAAATCATAATGATGTGGGGTCTTTTGCTTCGGACATCCCTTTACCTGCAGGAAAGGGATGAGAGTTGAAATCCTAAGAGGCTAGTCGTCTCGAAAGGAAATGCACCACTGGTAATCCAGCGGTGCATTTCCTTTTTGTCTGTTATTGACTTTAGGGACAAGTTATTGACCTGGAGGCTATGGTGATCTTTCTTGGGCAGAGGTACGATAAACCTGCCGGAGGCGAACACGTTTAAGGGGGGATGGAAGATTACCTACTGTATGTCAGATATTCACGGGGACTTGGATCGCTTTCAAAAAATGCTCAAGGAGATCGCTTTCTCCGATGCGGATGTACTGTACGTCCTGGGCGATGTGATCGACTACCGTATCGGCGGCGTTGCAATCTTGTCTCAAATCATGCAAGCGACCAATATGACGCTGATCCGGGGCGACCACGAGCAGATGTGCCTGGATGCACTGGGGCCGGACGGCTCGCTCCGGCGGCGCTCCATTTGGTATCATTATGGAGGACATCCGACATTCCTGGAGCTGCGGCATTCTTTCACGGAACCGGAGCAAGCTGATATTTTGCAATACCTTGCCGGATCACCGGACCACGTGGAAGTTGAGGTCAATCATCGGTGCTTTTACTTGGTTCATGGACTGCCGAGTAACGATACCCGCACGAGGCTCTGGGGCCATCCATCTTCCAGTATGGCCGCTCCCCTCTCGGGCTGCACGGCTGTTGTGGGGCACACCCCAACGCCGATCTTAAACGGTCCGCTTGATGATCCCTACATGATTTGGCATGGTAACGGGATCATCGGGATCGACTGCGGGTGCGAGGGAAGCGACGATCTCCGAAAATTGGCCTGCCTGCGTCTGGAGGATTTGGCAGAGTTTTATGCTTGAAATAATCTCCGCCTTGACTTTGGTCAGATTTGCGGGTATCGTCAAATATTGGAGTCGACAGCAAGTATCTGGGTTTCAATCAAGGAGGCTGTAAAGGTGGAACTTACTTTTCTGGTGAACGAGGATATATCCCAAAGCCAAACTGTCACGATAGAAGATCACGTCTGGGAAGAATTTTCAGCTCTCTGCGATCAAAAGGGAGCTACTCCCATTGATGTAATTGAGCAATTTTTTGCGTGGGCTTCCAGCAACCATGACGCCGCTCTAGCTTGGCTGCGCGAGGCAGCGGAAGAAAGCGGGCTAAGCGGAATATGACCGCTTAGCCCGCTACTCGTATTGACACAGATTCAAAGCCGCACGACTCCACTTCCGGAAAATTGAAAGGGGCAATGTGCGGGATGATGGTTTGGAGGGACTGGTATGACAGAACAAGAAAAACATACATTGGAACGGGACATTTTTATAGCGGCTTGTAAAGCTGATAACTATAACAATTCAGCGGTTTTGCGATATTTCTTTCGGTGGTTCCGGGCTTACAATGCAGACCATCCAGATGTTACAGAGGATGAGCGCAATCGTGTGTTTGATGCTGGTTGCTATTGGATGGGCAAGCGGATGCTTTATACACCAAGGACGCGAGCGGCCATGAAAATTTCCTATACGGCCCATCAAGATCAGGTGGATCACAGCGGCCTACCTCTTGTCATGCATGTTCTGCACATCGCCGAAGATATGCCTGACGAGGATACGACCGTGGCGGCTCTTCTCCATGAAATATTGGACACCACGGCATGGACGGTAGGGGATCTTCGGAAGGAGGGCGTGTCAGAGCCGGTTTTGGAGGAGCTGTCTGTATTGACACGAGCGGAAGACGAGCCTTACAGCGAGTATATCGACCGTGTGGGGCAAAACCGCATCGCCCGCTGCGTCAAACTGGCGGACCTGCGGCATGAGATTGATCCCGGACGCTTCGACATGATTACAGAGCAGGACATGGCCCAGATCAGCCGATACCGGGCGGCAATCAGCAGATTAGAGGCCATTCACGACCCGGATCACAAGACAGAGACAAGGGCTACTGTGGAGCCTGGCTCCACAGAAAGTAATGAGGATTCCGATGACTTGCGGCACGCAAAAATGCTGAGACTGCGGGAAGAACTGTCAAGCCTTGAGCAAGAATGGCTGCAGGGCGCACCCGGATTCTCTGTTGAAGAGGTTGTGGACATGATGGAGCAGGCAATCAATACCGGACTTGCCGATGAGCAAAGTTTCTAGTTTCCGTCATCGAGCCAAAAGATTGCTTCCTAACCATTTTGTTTGACTACACCGTATAGTACTTTTGGTTCCGGCTCTTGGGCTTCTCCGGGATTGTCATAGCCAGCTTGCCCGCATCCAGAAGAGGGCGCACATAGTGCTGCACGGCATAGAATACCGTCCCCACGCCCAAGTAGTCGGCGATCTCCCGGCGGCTGCGGGGCGTGCGGCAGAATGCCAGCAGATCAGATTTTTTGTTGGGATCAGATGGCTCCTCCGGCATTTCTGCCGTTCCAGAGCCGTTATAGAATATTACAACGAACTCGTTGCGGCGGTTCTCAAATTTGGGAGCTGGCAAGCCGTACTTTGCCAAAGCACTGCGCATGGTAGGAATGCCGGAGTAGCGATTCTCGGCTCCGGTAATCACTTCGGTCATCACGGCCAGGGCAGGATTGCGCAGATCGGGCCGAGCGACGCCCAACTGTTCTACGGTCATCCGCCCGTAGAGGCTACCGGGGCTATGGATTTCCAGCCGGTCAGAGAAGAAGTCAATCTGCACCGGGGTGCCCTCTGTATAGATGCTGTAATCCCGGTGGATCAGGGCGTTGAGCACCGCTTCCCGGATGGCAGCGATGGGATATTCGGTCTGGTCAGTCCGCTTTCCGGTTTCCGGGTCAATGATGGTGCGCACCTTCATGTTCCGCTGGCAGAAAGCCAGGGCTTCCTCTACCATGGAGGGGATGGTGCCTTCGATGCGCTTGTTGTTGAGAAAACGGGCCTCGTCATCCGGTGAGGTGTCCCCGATCTGCGTCCCAGGTACGACTATGGCGGTAATGCCCAGTTGTGGGAAGTAGCCTTGGGGATAGAGGGCAAAATTCAGGACACAGGCCAGCGTGGGAACGCCGTTCCGGGTGATGTTAAGCATCTCGTATGCCTGCTCCGGGGTGAGCTGGGCAAAGCCCGGACGCTCCAGTCGCCGCTGTCGAAGATAGTCTTCTATTTTGTCCTGGTCCATCAGCTCCAGAGTGGCCCGTTCCACCGGGCGCTCATCGTCGTGCTGGTGCTTGCGAAACGCCTCGTAACTGTACAGCTCATAGTCTGTCATGGGCAGGTCCGCATCTCCAACCCGAACAAACGCCCCCTTGGATCGACCAGCCCCCTTGTAATAGCAGGGACGCTCGGACAAATCAAGGGCCGGGACCTCTGCGGAACAAATCCAAGTGCCAGGTGCCCACTCTGCCAGGGTGAAGACCGCTCGCACCGGCGGCTCCATCTGGTTGCACTGCTCAGTGACTTTCTTCTGCAGGTCTTGGGGATCGTAGACCCCTGTCACCTGGTACCCAGAGTCTTCGTCGATGCCGAAGAGCAGGATTCCGCCCCCATCTTGGTTGGAGAAACTGGACAGGGTATCATAGAGCCTTTTGGGGCAGTCCCTATGGGCGCTCTTCAGCTCCAAGGTCTGAGATTCCGCCCGCTGTTTGCATACTGCCTTAGCAAGTTCCAGTAGTTCATTGGCCAGCATTTTGCTCACACCCTACAATTTGCAAAGTTTCTTAGCTTATTACCTAAATATTAGCATATCGACTTTGCTAAATCAATCGAATTTTGCAAAATGACAGTTGATCTTCTTTTTTGTGAATATGTAGGCTGCAAAAGCAGAGAAAGTATCATCTAGAGCTTGCGCCTAGATATAGGTACAAAACTACAGGGGGCAAAAAACAATGAGCGATTTTCAGGAGTATAAGAACGAACAATTGAGTGACTCAGAGTTTGCGGTGGAATATGAGGCAATGCGGCTTAAGTATGAGGTAATTCGTGCAGTCATAGATGCCCGTCTTGCCTGCAATATGACGCAAAAAGAGTTAGCAGAGAAGACGGGCATCCAGCAGTCAAATCTCAGCAGGATCGAGAGTGGAGCCAGCAGTCCTACCGTCGATATGTTGGCACGGATTGCGGCTGGGTTAGGGAAGAAATTAAAAATTGAGTTTCTGTAAAAATTCCAATATTTGGGAGATTTTACCACCCCTTCGTCTACCCCAAACAGCTTTTTAAACATGATACAGCATTTTACAATGAAAACCCGGAAACCATTGAAAACACTAGGTTTTTGATAACTCGTGAAACAGCATTTTACACGTCCGGGCCAATTCAAATCCGGGTGTCACCTCCAGAGAAACCACCAGCCAAAAGGCTGGTGGTTCTTTTTTGCCCTTGGCAATCCAAGGGCCTTTGGAGCTTTCAATACCCGGGGATATTTCTTGCCGAGGCTGGCTTCTCCTGGGTGCGCTGTACCGCTTGGCGGGAAAGTGCCTTGGCAGACTGTGAGGAAGAATTTTACACTTGAACAAAAAATCGGAACTTATTTCAATAGATTTTATCGAAAACGCGCATGGTTATAGGAGAAATCTTAACAAAAACTATACAAACAGCAGAGGATCAACTGTGCTATAATAACTTTGAATAAATAAAAATGGGAGACTTTCGCTGCGGCGGATCGCCGGCGTTCCACAGGCGATGCAGGCGGCCCCGCGGAGGTTTTCAAAAGGAGTACATATGGCACCAGCAGTTTCAAAAGTTTTGCGCCTCGGCGTGGACGTGGGATCCACCACAGTCAAGACGGTGGTCCTGAATCCCGCCGACAACAGCGTTTTGTTCACCCGGTACCAGCGGCACAACGCCCATCAGGCAGCCACCGTCCGGCAGCTTCTGGAGGAAGCAGCCGGGCGGTTTCCCGGTGTCCGGTTCCGGATCGGTGTGTGCGGGTCCGGCGGGCGGCCCATCGCCGCGGCCCTGGGGGCCAACTATGTCCAGGAGGTGGTGGCCAACGCAGCGGCGGTCCGGGCCCTGTACCCGGAGGTCCGCACCGCCGTGGAACTGGGCGGTCAGGACGCCAAGGTGATCTTCTTCCACTATGACGAGGCCACCGGGAAGCTCCAGACCTCTGATATGCGGATGAACGGCAGCTGCGCCGGCGGCACCGGCGCGTTCATCGACGAGATCGCTGCTCTGCTGAACGTGCCGGCGGACGAGTTCGAGCAGCTGGCCGCCCAGGGAAAGACCGTCTACAGCATTTCCGGCCGCTGCGGCGTGTTCGCCAAGACGGACATCCAGCCTCTGCTGATCCAGGGGGCGGAGCGGGCTGACATCGCCCTGTCCACCTTCCACGCCATCGCCAAGCAAACCATCGGCGGTCTGTCCCAGGGGCTGGAGCTGACGGCCCCCATCATCTTTGAGGGCGGCCCCCTGACCTTCAACCCCACGCTGGTGCGGGTGTTCGCGGAGCGGCTGGACCTGAAAGAGGCCGACATCGTCCAGCCGGAGCACCCGGAGACCATTGTGGCCCGGGGCACCGCCATCGCGCTGGATGAGCTGTTCCCCGGCCAGCAGGACGCCGTGACGCTGGCCCAGGCCCTGGAGCGGCTGGACGCAGCGCCGGACCCGGCAGAGGATGCCGCCGGCACCGGAAAGCCCTATTTTGTCGGCGACGCAGAGCGGGATGCCTTCCTCCGCCGCCACCGGGCGGAGCTGCGCCAGCCGGTGGACGCCACAGATCGGAAGGTGCTGCGGGGATACCTGGGCATCGACTCCGGCTCCACCACGTCCAAGTTCGTCTTTATGGACGAGGACGAGCAGGTGACGGATACCTTCTATGCCAACAACCAGGGCGAGCCGCTGAAGGTGGTCCGGGAAGGGCTGCTGGCCCTGGCGGAGAAGTATGCGAAGCTGGGCATTCAGATCGAGGTGCTGGGCCTGGGCACCACCGGCTACGGCGAGCAGATGCTCTCCGCCGCCTTCCACGCCGACTACCACACGGTGGAGACCGTGGCCCACGCCCGGGGCTGCCGCCGCTTCTTCCCGGACGCCACGTTCCTGCTGGACATCGGCGGCCAGGACATGAAGGCCATCTGGCTGAAGGACGGCGTGGTCACCAACATCATGCTGAACGAGGCCTGCTCCTCTGGCTGCGGCTCCTTCCTGGAGAATTTCGCCTCCACCCTGGGGATGCCGGTGGATCAGGTGGCGGAGGCCGCCTTCCGGTCCCAGTCCCCGGCGGAGCTGGGCAGCCGGTGCACCGTGTTCATGAACAGCACCATCATCAACGAGCAGCGCAACGGCAAGCAGCCCGATGACCTGATGGCGGGCCTCTGCCGGTCCATCATCGAGAACGTGTTCACCAAGGTGGTACGGATCGCCAACGTCTCGGAGCTGGGGGACCGGGTGGTGGTCCAGGGCGGCACCTTCCGGAACTTCGCCGTTCTGCGGGCGCTGGAGGAGTACCTGGGCCGGGAGGTGACGCTGGCGCCCTATCCCGGCGAGATGGGCGC
>ENA-UOJP01002962-UOJP01002962.1-human-gut-metagenome-genome-assembly--contig:-C102-NODE-2962-length-10963-cov-70.381188_pt1 | contig 10963 bp, 7 predicted proteins | sample MGYA00242353_ERZ723900 | MGnify/ENA metagenome assembly ERZ723900
CGCCGCGCCCTTATACTGAAAGCAGGAATACTGCACGGGCGCGGCGCGCCCGTGGGAAACGGAAAAGGGGAATCGTTATGGAATACCGTTCTTACAGGGATACGGACTGCCGCCCTTCGCTGCTGGGGCTGGGCTGTATGCGCCTGCCCACGCTGGAGCCGGGCGGCACCGCCATCGACTGCGCGCGCGCCGGGGCGCTGGTGGACGAGGCCGTGCGCGGGGGCATTACCTATTTTGACGTGGCGTATCCGTACCACGGCGGCGGCGCGGAAAAATTCATCGGCGCGGCGCTGGAAAAATATCCGCGGGAATCGTTTTACCTGGCAACGAAGATGCCGCTGTGGAAGCTGGAAACGCAGGAGGATATGGAGCAGGTGTTCAACGAGCAGCTGGCCAACTGCCGTGTGGACTATTTTGATTTTTACCTGTGCCACGCGGTGGACGCCGAACGGTTCGAGAAGATCCGGCGCATCGGCGCGTTTGAATTTCTGGCGCGGAAAAAGGCCGAGGGGAAGATCCGCCGCCTGGGCTTCTCGTTCCACGACAAGCCCGCCGTGCTGCGCGCGGTATGCGCCGCCTACCCGTGGGATTTTGCCCAGCTGCAGCTGAATTATCTGGACTGGACCGTGCAGCGCGCCCGGGAGCAGTACGAAATATTGCAGGAATACGGCCTGCCGTGCATCGTGATGGAGCCCGTGCGCGGCGGCGCGCTGGCTTCCCTGTGCCCGGAGGCCGAGGCGGTGCTGAAGGCGAAGGCGCCCGGCCGCAGCATTGCGTCCTGGGCCATCCGCTTCGCGGCCAGCCTGCCGGGCGTGCTGGTGGTGCTTTCGGGCATGAGCAGCGAGGAACAGCTTGCGGACAACCTTGCCGCGATGTCGCCCTTCCAGCCGCTGACAAAGTCCGAGCAGAACGCGCTCACCCGGGCCGTGCGCATCGACAAGCGGGCCCAGCGCATCCCCTGCACGGGCTGCCGGTACTGCATGCCCTGTCCGTTCGGGGTGGATATTCCCGGCCTGTTCAAAGCGTACAACCGCTGCGCCGCGGCGAAAAGCACCGGCCGCTTTTTGAAAGAGAGCGGGGATATCCCCGCCGCCGCCCGCCCGGCCGCCTGCCGCGCCTGCGGCAAGTGCGTCCGGGTGTGCCCGCAGCACATCGGCATCCCGGAGGAGATGGCAAAGCTGCGCGCGCTGGAGGAAAAGCTGCGGGAAAAATAATTCCCGCAGGGCACAAAAAGCCTCATGCAGACGAACTGCATGAGGCTTTTTTCGGGCTTGCCGAGCAAAGCGGCAAAAACGGCCGGGCGGGGCCGTTTTTGCCCGCAGGCTTAAAAGGACGGGCGGGCGCCCGGCCGCGCCGGCAAAACAGCGCCGCGGCCGCTGCTTTGGCGGGGGTCAGGGGCGGCTTTCCCGCCGGAGCGTGGTGGGCGTGCGGTTCTCCAGCTTTTTGAACACCCGGATGAAGTTGATGTCGCTGGAAAAGCCCACGGTCTGGGCGATGTCCTTGATGTTCATATCGGTGTTCAGGATCAGGCTCTTGGCCTGGTCCACCCGCAGGCGGTTGATGTACTGGATGATGCTGACGCCGTAGGTGGCCTTGAACGTGGTGGACAGATAGGAGTTGCTGACGTTGAGCTGCTCGGAGACGAGATAAAGGCCCATCATCGGGTCTGCAAAATTTTCGTCGATGATGCGCTTGGCGCGCACGGCCACGGGCTCCTTGTCCTCGGCGCCCGGCGCGGCGGCCTGTACCAGAACGGCCAGCGCGTGCTGGGCCTGGCGGCGCTGGGCGTGGGGCGGGCCGGCGGCCGTCAGCGCGCGCACCTCCTGCGCGGCGCGGGCCTCGGGCAAAGCGGCGCGCAGCGCGTCCGCCAGCAGATTGTCCACGGCGCTCTGCCGCATGGCCTCGGTGCCGGCGGGCGCGCCCGCGTACAGGTATTCGGTATAAAGGCGCTCCATCAGCTGCTGGGCCTGGGCAAACTGCTTTTCGTAAATGCGGTGGCTGAACGCCTGCATCACGCCGGGGTCGCCGCAGTCCGCGCGGGTAAGGCGGGGCGTATAGCGGTTCACCGGGTGGCGGGCCGAGGGCGCCTCGCAGCGCAGCGCCAGCAGCGCGCAGTTGTAGCTGGTCAGGATGTCCGTCATGCTGTCGTAGCAGGGGCCGACGCCCGCGTGGGCGGGCCGGGCGGGAAAGGCCTGGTCCAGCAGCGCGCGGGCAAGGGCCTCGGCCTGGCTGTCGGGCAGGCATTCCTCCGCGTTCAGCAGCACCACGTAGCGGCCGCCGTAAGCGGATACCAGCCCCTCGTGCCCCAGCTCGGCCAGCGTGCCGTGCAGCAGGCCGGGCTCCGGCCCGGCGTCCGGGACGCTGCGCTCGGTGCCGGCCAGCACCAGCACCTGATAGGTGGGATGCTCGAAGCTCACCTCGTAGCGCTTGGCCGCGGCGAAGATCGCGTTTTCGCTGTGCAGGCCGCCGCGCAGGACGGTGCTCAGGAACAGGCCGTTCAGCAGCGTCTGGTGCTCCTGCATCAGCTCTTCGCTCTTGTATTTTTCCGTCATCATCTGTTCGATCTTGTTGGTGATGAACTGGTATTCGTCCTGCGCGCCGGAGCCCTGCGCCCCCAGCGCGGCCAGCAGCTTTTCCATAGGCTTCGCGTTGCGGCGGCTGATGAACACGCTGGCCGCCACGCCCGCGGCCAGGCAGCACACCGCGCCCGCCACACAGACGGCCAGCGTAAAGCGCACCGTGCGCAGCAGGCCGCGCGCGGAATACACGCTCACATAATCCAGCCCGGGCAGGGCGGAGGCATTGAAAAACGCAAAGCTGCCGCCGCTTTCGGGGCTGGCCTGCGGGTCCGCGCACCAGGCCGCATAAAGCCCGGGCGTGTCCTCCAGCAGCGCCATATTGCCTGTGGCGGCCACCAGCTGCCCGTCCAGCAGCACCCCTGTGGCAGAGTCTCCGGGCAGGCCTGCCGCGTCGAAGGCGCGCAGCAGCTCCTCCCGGTCTATCTCGATCACAACGACCGCCGCAATCTCGCCCGTCATGCGCATCTCGCGCACATAGCACAGGCGTTCGTCCTTGGGCATCTGCAGCAGCATGAAGCGCGTGTCATGGCTTTTCGTCAGCTCCGCGAGCCATGCGTCATAGCCCTCGCGCTGCGGCACGCCCTGCAGGGCGTAATAGGAGGCGGCCTCGAAGCAGCCCATATTGCCCACCACAAGCCCCGTGCGCGGGTAATAGAGGTATACGCCCCGGGCGAGCTTGTTCGTGACGAGAAAATCCCGCAGCGTGACGGAAAGCTGGTACGCCTGCGCGGGCAGGGTGCCGGGCAGCTCCCGCAGGTTTTTGAGCAGCGTGTTGGCGTGCGTGATCTCAATGGTAGTGGAATAGCGGTGCAGCTCCTCCAGGCGGGTATCGACGCTTTTCTGCACATAAGCCGTCAGGGCGGTGTTGGTCTCCACCACCGTGCGCTCCAGCACATGCAGGACATACAGGCACAGCAGCGAGCAGAGCAGCAGGCACGAAAGCACTACGGCCAGAATGGAGCGTAGCCAGCGCATGGTATGTTTTTTGCGGTGCGGCACAAAACGCGCCCCCTTTTCCGTTTCCTCCGGTATCCGGATAGGACTATTCTATCATAAAACCGCGCCGGAGTAGAAATTGATTTTTTTTGGCCCCTTTTTCCCATCGGGAGGCCGAAATTGGAAGATTTGTTAATCCAAAGCCCGTTCCATCTAAAAAAATGTAAGTGAAAGACAAATAAGGTTTGGTTAATGTGCATAAAACGAACGGTGAAAAATAGACGCTGGTTATGCATATAGGAAAAATTGTAAGTTTACAGCAAGATGGGCTTTCGGCTACCATGAAAGCATGGAAGGGGAGCGCGGAGGACGTTCCCGGCGGGACACCGCCTTCCACATCAAGTAAAACAGGAGGAAAGAACTATGAAAAAACTGCTCAGCATCCTTTTGGCGCTTGTACTGGCCACGGGCCTGTTCGCAGCGTGCTCGGGCTCCGGCTCCGGCTCGCAGGCGGCGGGAAGCACGGCCTCCGGCAGCGGCGCGGCCGCCGCGCCGGACGGGAAAAAGACAGACCTGCTGCTTTGGCTGCCCCCGTTCGCGGCGGGCGACGACGGCGCGCTGGACAAGGAGTTCTGGACGGAAACGCTGGCGCCCTGGGCCGCGGAAAACAACGTGGACCTCACCATCGAGATCACGCCCTGGGGCAATTACGAGGAAAAATACCTGACGGGTTTTTCCTCGGGCGAAGGCCCGGACGTGGGCTATATGTATCTGGAGATGTTCAACGATTTTATTGAGATGGGCGCTCTGGAGCCCCTGGACGCCTACATAACGGATGCGGACCGGGAGAATTACCTCTACCTGGATAAGGGCTTTATCAAGGGCAAGCAATACACGATGCCGTTCATCGTGGGCAACGCGCGCATCCTGTATTTCAATATGGACATTCTGGAGCAGGCGGGCGTGACGGAGCTGCCCGCCACCTGGCAGGACCTGGTGGACGTTGCCGTAAAGATAAAAGAGGCGGGCCTGCCCGGCGTGATGCCGTTTGCGGGCGAATGGGCCGACCCGGCCATCGGCGCGCTGAACAACCTGTACTATCCGTACCTGTGGCAGGCGGGCGGCGACATTTACAACGAGGACGGCACCAGGGTCGCCCTGATGGACAACGACGCCGCGGTGAAGGCCGCCCGGTTCCTGTACGACCTCAAGTTCAAATACGGCGTGCTGCCGGAGGAATCCATGGCGCTGGTGGGCACCGAGGTGCGCAACCAGTTCATTGAGGGCAATATCGCCATCGCTTCCATGGACGCGAAATCCGGCACGGTGCTCACGGACGCAGGCGTCAACTGGGATTTCATCCCCAGCCTGGAGGACGAGACCCGCGCCACATGGATCGCCTCTGACGCGCTCATCATGAACAGTGCGTCCCAGAACAAGGAGCTGGCCGCCAGCCTCATCAAATACATCACCAGCGCCGAGGTCATGGCGAAATTCCACACCGAGATCGCTCCCTTCCCGCCCATCACCAGGGACGAGGCGTACAACGACGACGAGCGCTTCAAAGAGATGTACGAGGACGCCGAGCACCTGCACACGCTGCCCGTCGCCAACGGCGCGTTCAAGGTGATGGACACCCTGTATAAGAATCTGCAGCTCATGATGCTGGGCGACCTGTCCCCCGAGGAGGCCATCCAGAACACCGTGGATTACGCCGAGAGCATCGGCTGACGGCGGAGGACGGGCGGGCGGGCGCGCCGCGGACGCTCCGGCGCGCGGCGTGCCGGCAGGCCCGGCGGTATGAAGCTGAAATCCGGCGGGCAGGCGCGGCGCGCCTGCCCGCCGCCTGGATAAAAGGGGTTGTGTGTTATGATCAATCGCAGAAAGGAGGCTGCGCAGGGCTTTTTGTATATCCTGCCCAGCCTCGTGCTGATCCTGGTATTCTCGGTGGTGCCCATCCTGATGAGCCTGTACTTCAGCTTTACGAAGTACAATGTGCTGCAGCCGCCCCAGTGGACGGGGCTGGACAATTACATCCGCCTGTTCAGGGACCCTTATGTGCGCGCCTCGCTGAAAAACACGGTGGTCTTTACGGTGATCACCGTGCCGCTGCAGACAGCCGGCTCGCTGGTGCTGGCGGCGGTCATCGCCGAGCTGTTCCACAACAAATTCGGCAATTTTGTAAAAAGCTCGCTGTTCGTGCCCGTCATTGCGTCGGCCATCCTTGTGGGCACGCTGTGGTTCACGCTGCTGTCGCCGCGCGGCGTGGTGAACAGCATCATCCATGCGTTCGGCCTGCCCTCGGTGAACTGGCTGGGCGGCAAGCTCACGTCCATGCTCAGCGTCTGCATCGTCAGCGTGTGGAAAAACGTGGGGTACTTCCTCGTTATTTACTTCGCGGGCATCATGGATATCCCGCGCAGCCTGTACGAGGCGGCCGAGGTGGACGGCGCCAATGCGTTCCAGCGCTTTTTCAAGATCACGCTGCCGGGGCTTTCCAGCGTGACGTTCCTTGTGGTGACGCTGGGGACCATCTGGTCGTTCCAGGTGTTCGACCTGGTGTACACCATGACGGGCGGCGGCCCGGGCACCTCCACCGTGACGCTGGTGCTCACAACCTACAACGCGGCGTTCAAAGAGTACAATATGGGCTACGCAAGCGCCGTGGCCATGCTGATGTTCGTGTTCGTGCTTGCCGTTTCCGGCCTGCAGAAGCTGCTGCTGAAGGGCGGTGAGGACTGATGAGCCGCAGAGCGAAAAAAAACGCCGCGCGCGCGGTGCTGGGGGCCGTGCTGCTGGCAATGGCGCTGTTTGCGCTGCTGCCCTTTGTGTACATGGGCCTGGTTTCCCTCACGCAGAAAACCGTGCTGGACCTCCGGTTCGATCCCGCGGAGTTCAGCTTCAAAAACTATGCCCGCGTGTTCAGCAACTTCAACATCGGGCGCAACCTGCTGAACAGCGTCATCGTCACAGGCGGCGCGTGCGTGCTCAACTGCATCGTGTGCGCCATGGCCGCCTACGGCTTTGCAAAAAAGCATTTTCCGGGGCGCGACCAGCTGTTCATGGTCTATCTTGCCACATTGATGATACCCGGGCAGGTGACGCTCATCCCGGTGTTCACCATCATCAAAAACCTGGGGCTGATGAACACCCACATCGCGCTGATGCTGCCCATCCTGAACGCGTTCGGCGTGTTTCTGGTGCGGCAGTTCATGGTCAACGTGCCGGACGAGCTCATCGAGGCCGCCCGCATTGACGGCTGCGGTGAAAACCGGCTGTTCCTCTCCGTGGTGGTGCCTTTGGTGAAGCCGGTGCTCGTCTCGCTCACCATCTTTACGTTCATCACCTGCTGGAACGACTTTTTGTGGCCCCTTGTCACCGTGACGGACGAGCGCATGCAGACGCTGACGCTGGCCATTGCGGCGCTCAAGGGCAACTACTCCACCAACTACGGCCTGGTGATGGCCGGCTCCACGCTGGCGTTCCTGCCGCCGTTCCTTTTGTATGTCGCGCTGCAGAAAGAATTTGTGGAAGGGATTGCGCTTTCCGGGATCAAAGGGTAATATGAAAGAAGTCAGACTGTCGAAAAAGGCAAAGAAGGAAAAGAAGCGTCCGGGGAAAAGGCTGGCGGTGGCAAAGCCATGCATCTTTGCGCAGCAAAGTGCAAGCCACGCGGCGAATGCCGCCAAAAAGGGGTGGAGACTGCGCCCGCAGGCGCGTGTCGGAGCGGTGCGAAGCCTCCCCTGCGGACAACCGCGCTGAAAGCGCGGCTCTTAGCGTGTGGACGCCCCTTTTTCATCTAGGGCAACCCCGCGACGCCCCGCAGGGCTAGTGCCGAGGCGTGTAGAGCGAAGCGACCGCCGAAGGCCGCCGTGCGCGGCGAACGGGGCCGCAGGCCCTGTTCGCAGGCAGTTTGGCGCAAAAGCGCAGCTTTTTCGACAAGCTGCGAAATACACTCAGATCATAAAAGGAGTTCGTCTTATGGCCCGATATGAATTTTTCCTTGCGTCTTCTCTGGAGAAGGTATTCCCGGCACAGCGCCCCGCGGCGCTTTCGGACGGCGCGCGCCTTTCCGTCTGGCGGGGCGCCCGCGCCGCGGTGCAGCTCGTATACCGTGCGGACGACGCCGCGCCGGGCATGCCCGTGCAGAGCTTTACCATCGAGGCGGACGGCGCGCCTGCGCCCGCCGTTCTGCGCGCCGTGGAGCTGATGCCCTCCGATTATCCCTGCTACGAAAGCGCGGACGAGCACTACATCACGAAGGAGCCGGGCCTGTTCCCGGACCTGCTGGCCCCGCTGGAGGCGCCCGCGGTTACGCCGCTGCCGCGCCAGTACCGCAGCGTGTGGCTGAGCTGGGATATCCCCGCGGACGCGGCCCCCGGCGCGTATGAGGTGGCCGTGACGGCGCGGGCCGTGGAGGAGCAGAGGATGCCCAACGGCGTGCTCTACCGGGACGCAGACGCGGCCGGGCTTGCGTTCACCTGCCGCTTTACGCTGTGCGTGGGCCGGGCGCGGCTGCCCGCCCAGACGCTGCTGCACACCGAGTGGTTCCATGCGGACTGCCTGGCCTCTTATTACGGCGTTGCGCCGCTGAGCGAAGAGCACTGGCGCATCCTGGAGAATTTCATCCGCGCGGCGGGGGAGGAGCACGGCATCAATATGCTGCTCACGCCCGTGTTCACGCCGCCGCTGGACACCGCCGTAAACGGCGAACGGCTGACCGTGCAGCTTGTGGACGTGCGCCGCGACGCCGGGGTGTATTCCTTCGGCTTTGAAAAGCTCGGGCGCTGGGCCGGGCTGTGCAGGCGCCACGGCGTGGAATATCTGGAGATCGCCCATCTGTTCACCCAATGGGGCGCGCACGCCACGCCCAAGATCATGGCCGTGGTGGATGGGCAGGAGCGGCGCATCTTCGGCTGGGACGTGCCGGCGGCAAGCGCGGAATACCGCGCGTTTCTGGAGGCGTTCCTGCCGGCGCTGCGCACCGCGCTGGAGGGCATGGGCTACGACAAAGAGCATGTGTACTACCACATCTCCGACGAGCCGTCGCCCGAGCATCTGGATTCCTACCGCGCGGCCAAAGCCCAGGCGGAGGATTTGCTGGAGGGCTGCCAGGTCATTGACGCGCTCAGCAGCCTTGAATTTTACAGGCAGGGCCTTGTGCGCCAGCCCGTGCCCGCCAACGACCACATCCAGCCGTTCATCGACGCGCAGGTGCCCGGGCTGTGGGTGTACTATTGCTGTGCCCAGAGCAGCCTTGTGCCCAACCGCTTTTTCGCCATGGAGAGCGCGCGCAACCGCATCATGGGCGTGCTGATGTACCTGTACGGCATCAAGGGCTTCCTGCACTGGGGGTACAATTTTTACAATTCCAAGTTTTCACTGCATCCTGTGGACCCGTACCGCGTGACGCACGCCGACTATGCATTCCCCTCGGGAGACCCGTTCCTTGTATATCCCGGCCCGGACGGCGCGCCGCTTTCGTCGGTGCGCGCGGAGGTGCAGGACGACGCGCTGCTGGACCTGCGGGCGCTGCAGCTGCTGGAGCAGCTTGCCGGGCGCGCGTTCGTGGAGGAGCTGATCTATGCGGACGCGGAGATGCGGCCCATGACATTCCGGGATTACCCGCGCGGCGCCGGTTACCTGCTGGCCCTGCGCGAGCGGGTGGCCGCTGAGATCGAGAGCCGGCTGGCTTAAGGCAACACCGCACAATTCACGGCTGAAGCCTTAAGCGTCGCCTCGCTTGCAGATTTTCCGGCAACTGTCACAAAAATGCTCGCGAATACACAAAGTATTCGCTGCGCTTTTTGTTTAACCTGCCAAAAAATCTGCCGGCGCGATTCGACTCTTAGAATTGTGCGGTGTTGCCTTAAAGAAATACCGCGCCGGGAACGGCGCGCCGCCCGGGGGCTTGAGAGCGCCGCCTTCCGGACAGCCTGAAAAGCGCGGCTGTAAGGCCAACCCCGGGGCCGTCCTGCCAAATGGGCGCGGGCGCAGCGGCCCGCTCCGCAGGACGGCCCCTGTCCTTTTCCCGCGGCGCGGGAACAAACAAAACACCATCCAACAACAGAAACGGAGCGCGTTTGTTATGGAAGCACGGTACCGTTCCACGCTGTGGGCCTGCTGCTTTGCAAATTTTTTTCAGGCTGTGGGCAGCTGCTTTGCCATTCTGTATGTGCCGCTGCGCGGCCTGTACGGCCTCAGCTTTACCGATTTCGGCATCCTTGTCTCGCTGAATTTCATCACGCAGGTCGCGTCCGACGTCCTGTTCTCAAAGCCGGTGGAAAAATACGGCTTCCGCCCGTTTGCCGTGGCCGCTCCCCTCGTCAGCGCGGCCGGGCTGGGCCTGTTTGCCGCCGCCCCCATACTGTTCCCCCAGAGGCCCTTTGCAGGCTTTTGCGCGGGCATGTTCCTGTTCGCCGCGGCGGGCGGCCTGCAGGAGCTGCTGCTCAGCCCCATTTTGGACGCGCTGCCCATCCCGGAGGAGCGCAAGGCCCGCAGCATGAGCATGCTGCACTCGTTTTTCGCCTGGGGGCAGATCTTCGTGGTGCTGGCCACCACGGGCCTGCTGGCGGTGTGGGGCGCCGCGCGCTGGCAATGGATCGTGCTTTTGTGGGCGGCGCCGCCCGTGGCCGGCGCCGTGCTGTTCTGCCGCGTGCCGCTGGCCCGCAAAAACGGCGGCGCCCCGCCCCTGCCGCTGCGGGCGCTGGCCCGCAAAGGCGTGTTCTACGCGCTGCTGGCGGCCATCGTGCTGGGCGGCGCGGCCGAGGTGACCATGGCCCAGTGGGCGTCGGCCTTTTTGGAAAAGGGCCTGCAGCTGCCGAAGCTGGCGGGCGACGTGTGGGGCGTGTGCTTTTTCTCGCTGATGCTTGCGCTGGGGCGCAGCGGCTATGCGGCGCTGGGCGCGCGCGTGCCGCTGCACCGGCTGCTCATCGGCGGCAGCGGCGCGGCCGCCGTGCTGTACGTGGTCTGCGCGCTTGCACAAAGCCCTCTGCTGGGGGTGCTGGACTGCGGGCTTACGGGCCTTTGCGTCAGCCTGCTGTGGCCGGGCGCGATCATTCTTGCGTCCCGGCGCATCCCCTCCGCGGGGGCGGCCATGTTCGCGCTGCTTTCCGCGGGCGGCGATGTGGGCGCGTCCCTGGGGGCGTTCTGCGTGGGCCGCGCGGCGGACTGGGCGCAGGCGTCCGGCACGGTGTTTGCGGGGGCCGCGGGGGAATCTGGGGCGCTGCGCGCGGGCCTGCTGCTGGCGGCGGTGTTCCCGCTGCTGTGCTGCGGCGTGCACACGGCGCTGCATTGCACCGAAGCGCGGGGCGGCTTACCCGCAGGGAGCGAACGGCGGCACAGGCAATAGAAGAAAGCTGTTTTTCAAACCGGAACCGCCGTTTGCAGACGGGGCGAAAGACCGCAAAATGAACAAACGGCGCGGCCTTCATGGCCGCGCCGTTTGT
>ENA-UOJP01002973-UOJP01002973.1-human-gut-metagenome-genome-assembly--contig:-C102-NODE-2973-length-10919-cov-5.750920_pt1 | contig 10919 bp, 9 predicted proteins | sample MGYA00242353_ERZ723900 | MGnify/ENA metagenome assembly ERZ723900
AATATGACATTTGGAAGATTTTTATTGTCGTTTTTTTCATATATAAGCATTCCGTTTTCATTGTCATTTGTTATAACTATAGCTGTGATTTTCTTGATTTCGTATATACATATGAATATATTAAGTCGGATTATAAGATAAAATTCAAAATGAGAATTTATAGCAATGAAACAAAAAAAGAATTTATATTTTAAATATGGAGTGAGTTTACTGGTAGCACTGGTAATCTCACTCTTCTTTTCGTATACAATTTTTAGTGATATATTTGCCAGCCCTGCAAAAGAAGCAAGACTGGTCATTACAGCAACAGCCGAGCGAAATATCAAATCAGGTGGATCAGATATAAGGATTGTCCGAATTCTTCTGGATGAAGAGGAAGTCCCCTTTGATTCAATAGAAAAGCAGGGAGACTGGAAGCATGCAGATGGTGTCTGGATGGTGGTCAATCCGGACAGCCCGGCTACGCTTTCTTATACAGCAGAAAATGTGAAAGAGCTTCAGGTGGATTTCCAGATGCATGATGGCTCTGGTGTGGCAGAAGTTTGGTCTAATGATAAGAGAATCAGCCGCACAGATTTGTATTCTTCTGGGTGGGAGTCTTACTATTTGCGGAGAACAATCGGCAGTGTTTCTATTTTTAATAATCTAGTGATGTTTGCCGGAGTATTCCTGATAACACTGTTTTGTTTGGCAGGGATGGAACAGTTGATTGTGAATTTAAGAAAAACGATCGGAATCAAAAAGGGAGTAGCATTTTTTATTGGATTTTATGTTGTCTTATATGTTATTTCCTGTTATTTTCACATCTTGGATTTAGGAATTCGATGTGGCTTGACATTATTAGTCATATCGGCGGTTGGAGCAAATGTGCATGAATGGCATGAGAAGCGAGACAGTGACAAAAAGATTTATCAGATAGTGACAGATGGCGTGTGGCTGATTCTGTCATCTGTTATTTTATTGTACATGGTCGAACTGGTGGAACAGAACCTGGCGAATATTGGCGCAGAATATATTTTTGGAAATATCGTGATTTATCTTCTGCTTCTGCTGATTGCATATATGTTGGTTCGAAGTGTTTTTTATTCGGTATCGGCGGTCATGTTTGTCATGTACATATTTTCTGTAACGAATTCATTTGTACGCTCGTTTCGTGGCTCGCCTATTGTGCCGGGAGATTTTCTTGCGATGGGAACGGCTAAAAATGTGTTCATGAATTACCACTACAGTGTGACGGGACCGATGCTTCTGGCATTGTGGCTTTTGATAGCGTTTCTTGTATTGACTTTTTATTTTTATGGAAGAGTAAAACGTGTTTTTTCGTGTGTTTTAGTGTGGTCGCTTCCGTCTGTATGTCTGCTTGGTTTTATGATGGGTGGAGCTTTATTTGCCCCGGATATGGATTTTTGGAATCAAAATATAAACATTCAGAGGTATGGAATTGCTCTTAGCTTTATTTCGGATATCCGTCATATGAAACTGGAAGAGCCAGCGGGATATTCGTCAAAAGATTCGGAAGAGATGATTTCGAAATTTGTAGAAACGGAAGATGAGAAGGAACAGAATTGTCCGAATGTGATCGCGATTATGAATGAGAGTTTTTCGGATCTCAGTGTGATTTTCCCGGAATTGGATAATGAAGTGTATATGTCGAATTTTAATTCTTTATCGGGAAATGTAGTAAAAGGTTATATTCAGGTATATCCGATCGGAGGCGGAACGGCAAATACAGAGTATGAATTTCTGACAGGAAATTCGATGGCATTTCTTCAAGGATCGATTCCGTATCAGCAGTATATCACACGGAATGGCACGTATTCGATTGCACAGATTTTGAAAGCCAGAGGGTATCATACCACGGCGATTCATCCATATGATAAGAGAGGATATAACCGCGCCCAAGTGTATCCGAAAATTGGCTTTGAAACGTTTCTGGATGTGTCTGATTTTGAAAATGCAGAGCTGGTTCGGGATCGTTATATTTCGGATCGGGATTCTTATAAAAAGGTAATCGAAGAGTTTGAAAAAATCCGTCAAAGTGGACAGCCGGCGTTTATTTTTAATGTGACGATGCAGAATCACAGTGGATACGACACGGGATATTTTACAGAGAATGCAGTCCGGATTCCGGGGCATGAGGGAGAATTTCCAAATGCAGAGGAGTATCTGACACTGATTCGTGAGGCGGATGCGGCGATTCCGATGTTGATTGATTATTTTAGCAAGATAGAAGATCCAACGGTGATCGTATTCTTTGGGGATCATCAGCCGATGGTAGAGGAGGATTTCTACGAAACATTGTCGGGAAAACCGCTGTTTGAATGGACGCTTGCGGAGGCGCAGCAACGCTACGTGGTTCCGTTTTTTATTTGGGCGAATTATGAGATCGATGCGGAGGAAAATGTATTTACCAGTGCGAATTTTCTCTCGGAACTGATGTTTGAAAAGGCGGGGATAAAATTGCTTCCGTATCAGAAGTTTTTAAAGGAAGTGAGGGAAGAGATTCTTGCGATGGATGGTGGTGCATGGCGCGATAAGAATGGTACCTGGGAAGTGCTGGACACCAGCCAGCCGATTTTGGAGGAGTACTGGAGATTGCAGTACCGGAACATATTTGACAAGAAGGTTCACTATTAAGTCTGGGGGTGCCTGAATGGAGAGACAGGAAATGGAAGGAAAGCAGCGTGGGAAGGTGCTTCTGGTTACCCATGTCAGCGGCTTTGTCCCGCAGTTTGAGATGAACAACGTGCGTATCTTACAGAGCATGGGATATGAAGTTCATTATGCTTCGAATTTTAATACGCCGTCGTATGGGACGGATAATCATCGCTTGGATGGAACCGGGATTATCTGCCACCAGATTGATTTTGTGCGGAGTCCGTTTGACAAGCGGAATCTGCACGTGTATCGTCAGATGGTTGAGCTGATGCGCCGGGAAGATTTTTCTCTGGTGCACTGCCACACGCCGATGGGAGGTGTGATGGCGCGTCTGGCGGCACATGCGACGGGGACAGGCCCGGTGATTTATACGGCGCATGGATTTCATTTTTTTAAAGGGGCGTCGTGGAAGAACTGGCTGTTTTATTATCCGATGGAGAAGTTTCTTTCGCGGTATACGGATCAGCAGATCTGTATCAACCGGGAGGATTATGAGCTGGCGAAGCGGAAGTTTCATGCGAAGTATGTGGATTACATACCGGGAGTGGGGATAGATCGTTCTCAGTTTCAACTCCCCGGGGATAAGGAAAGGCAGATGAAGAGAGAAAGCCTGGGGGTGCGGCCTGAACAGGTGGTGCTTCTGACATCCGGGGAGATGATACCCAGGAAGAATCAGGAGGTTCTGTTTCGGATGCTTGCCAGAATGAGGGATGAGCCGCATCGTAGTGCATATGAAAAGCTTCATCTGCTCTTGTGTGGACATGGGGAATTGAATGAGCATCTCCATGGGCTGGCAGATAAGCTTGGAATCACCGATCATATATCGTTTTTAGGATACAGGGAAGATATGCTGGAGATCTTTGGAGCTTCGGACATCTTCCTTTTTCCATCCTTTCAGGAAGGGCTGCCGCGGGCGATGCTGGAGGCCATGGCAAGTGGACTTCCAGTGATCTGTTCGGAGATTCGGGGCAATACGGATCTGATGGGAGATAGATGGACCGAGTCAGCAAATCAGAGAATGAAGCTATGCCCGGGAGGAATCATGCTGAATCATCTTCAGGATGCGGATGTCTGGGCGGAAGCTCTTCGGGATATGCTTTCTAAGAGGAGCAGCTGGAAAGAGATGGGAGAAGCCTGTATCATGCGAAGTAGGGAGTTTGGTCTAGATGTGGTGGAAAAGAGGATGAGGGAGATCTATGGACGTTTTGCAGAAATGGAATAGAAGTATACCGGATGGAAATGGGACGGCAGTGGCGGTCTTGTTTTTTTTGCTTTTTATATTTTTGAAACAATTTTATTTATTCCCTTCAGGGGGGATGGAGGCGGCGGATGTGTGTCTGTTCGCCTCTTTTTTTATGTTGTTATGTGACTGTATGAGAAGAAGACCGGAGCGGCTCTTGCAGCTGAAGACCGAAGGCCTGTTTTATGTGTTTCTGGCATTTGTTGTGGTGATTAATACATATTATGGGATTCGTCTTGGTCGTGGTGAATTTTCTAAGTATACTTGCTTTTGGATCTTCAATGCCTGTGCTATCTGGAGTTTCTGCTATCTGGCGGAATATGGCGGAAAAGCTTTTTTGACCGGGATTAATCGTGTGGTTAAGGTGAATATCGGAGTGCAGCTGCTGATATATCTGACGGGGCGCGGACGTATCTTCCGGGAATACTGGGGTGCGGTTCGCTATCAGGGAACCTTTAATGATCCGAATCAGCTGGCGTTTTTCCTGTTTATGATGATATTGCTTTTGTATCTGTACCGGTGCCGGTTTGGGGATCGGAGCTTTCCTGTGTTTTATGTGCTGGCGCTGCCGGTGATTGCGGCATCGAAGTCTACGGGAATTTTGCTGGGAGTTTTGATTTTTACGGTTCTGGCTGTTTTGCATGCCCTGTACCGGGTGGGATGCAGAAAAGGTGTGTCTATGAAAGTGTGGACCCTGGGAATCGTCATCGGAGTGGTTCTGTTTGGCCTGTTTTTGTGGTGGATATGGCCTGCAGCGGATTTTGATGTGAAGACGGTGGATTATAACATGTTGACGCGGATTCAGGAGAAGATATGGAAGGTGGCTCATGGCGGTCTGCTGGGACTTTTTCTGGATCGCGGAATGGAGAAGCTTGTGCTGTATCCGCAGTATCTCCTGTATGGAGCCGGGGAAGGCGGATTTGACCGGTTTACACTGGCTAGTCAGGTGAATGAGATTCATTGCTGCTTGTTCAGCGTGATGTTCTGTTATGGTCTGATTCCGACTCTATGCCTGCTAGTCTGGCTTGGGCGGAAACTGCGGTACGCAGATGCGGCCATGGCTTGTGCAGTGATGGGGCTTCTGGCGGAGAGCTTTTTCCTTGTGAATTACCGGCAGCCGATGTTTTGGATGATACTGTTGTATGGGAGTGTGGTGTGGGATAAAAGGGTTGAGGTTAATTTGGATGTTTTTTATTCGAATGTTGGGGCATTATAGTGATACATAGACATATGTCAAAAAATAAAATAAGATTTTTATGCTAGAATCCTCTGGCGGTCAGCTGGGGATTCTGTTATCATTATGATATTGAATCTGGGTTCTGGATATGGTATAGTGAGGATAGAAGAGAAAAATAAAGTGAATATGAGGAGTAAAGTTAGTCTCTAAGGAGATTGGTCGTCACCGTGCTGATAGTGGCGGCTTGTTTTTTCTGGTGAACAAAAGAGTATGAGGAGGTACATGAACATGGAATTACAATGGAAAAACTTGCTGTCAACCAAGAGAGAGCGCCAGAGTGAAAGCGCATATGCTACAAGTAAAAGACCGGATAGTAAGTATGTTGCAAGAAATGAGTTTGAAGCAGATTATGATAGAATTGTAGGTTCCTCATCGGTGCGGCGCTTACAGGATAAGGCACAGGTATTCCCTTTACAGGAAAATGATTATACAAGAACACGGCTGACGCATTCGATAGAGGTGTCGGCTCTGGCACGTTCCTTAGGGAAAGCAGTAGGACGTCAATTAGAGGAAAAAAGTATCTTTAATGCAGAGCAAACGGAGTGTTTTGCGGCCTTGCTTCAAACGGCTGGTTTAATTCATGATTTGGGGAATCCACCATTTGGACACTATGGCGAATCGGTTATCCGGGATTGGTTTAAGCAGTATTTTGAGGGGATTAGTATTTTAGAGAAGACTGAAAATGTAATGTCTGAACAGGAAAAGAATGATTTCCTGTACTTTGATGGAAATGTCCAGAATGTAAGAATTGTCACAAAGCTGCAGACGTTAAATGATTGCTATGGGGCTAATTTTACATATGCGACGATCGCCTCTATTTTGAAGTATCCGTGGGCTTCAGATAAGAGACCGGAAAAGAAAGATGGAAGTGGAAAAAAAGGAAAATTTGGTTATTTTAAATCCGAAGAGGATATCATAGAAGAGATTCAGAAAGAAACAGGGTTAGTAGAAAATGTCAGACATCCGGCAACGTATTTGCTGGAAGCAGCAGATGATATTATTTATAGCTGTGATGACATAGAAGATGGCGTAAAAAAAGGCTATATTAATTGGGAAGAGCAATATGGACGGTTAAAGAAGAGTATTAATAAGAATGTGGATTCGGCTGAGAAGTATAAAAAATTGTTTGAAAGAATAGAGAATAAAATACCGGATGAAAGTATGGATCCAGCCGAGAAGAAGATTGCAGGAGTGCGGAATTTTAGAAATATAATTCAGGCGTATTTGTTTCAGTGTGCAGTAGATCGGTTTGCTAAATCATATGATTCGATCATAAAAGGAGAGTATGAGGAAGAAGACCTATTGTATGAAGAAAAGCCATTAATGAATGAATTGTTCCGTATAACGAAAGAGGACTGTTTTTCCTGCCATGAGGTATTGGCATTGGAACTGGTAGGAGACAGAGTTCTTCGGACACTTCTGGATATTTTTGTTAAAACACTTACGGAACATCGTGGAAAGGAACTTTGCGATGTAAAAACATATGCAGGGAAAGTTTTCAAGTTGATTTCGCCTAATTTTGTATACATAGCATTAAATGAGAAACGGAATAAGAGATTAAAAGGAAGTAAGGAAGAAAAATTAGATCAATTAAGAGTTTATGATAAATTGCATTTAGCAGTGGACTTTATATCAGGTATGACGGATTCGTATGCAGTGAATTTATATGAAGAATTGACAGGTATAAAATTGCCAAGGTAGTGGGTGAATAAATGGAAGATATTATATATGATTATTTGTTTCAATACCAAGAGGCGTATAAATTATTTAAACGTATAGAGACATTGGGAAACATATACTTGATCGGAGGGGTCTTAAGAGAGTATAAGGAAGCTGGATCAATTCATGACTCAAGAGATATAGATATTATAGTGGAGACAAGGGAACCGCGTTTAAAAAGACTTTTGTCTCAATATGACACAAAGAAAAACAGTTTTGGCGGGTATAAGGTTTTTTGTGACGGTATAGTATTTGATATTTGGCTATTAAAGGATACCTGGGCATATCGGGAAAATATTGTCAGGTGTTCTTCGAAACAGTATGCAAAAAAATTGACAGATACAGTTTTTTTAAATGTTGATGGGATCATATATGACTGGAAAAAGAAAAAATGGGATACAAAATATTATGATTATGCCATGCGGGAAAATAAGCTGGATGTTGTGCTTGAAAAGAATCCGCAGATGACATTGAATCTTTATCGTACGCTTGTGATCAAGAAAAAGTATGATATGAGTGTATCGGAACGTCTGAGAAAATGTATTCTGGAAAATGTGCAGAATGTGTGTGATACCGCTGAAAAGATGTATATGATTCAGGAAAGGCGGTATAAAGAGGAAGTTCTTACGAAGGACGATATCAAATTAGAGTTGAAAAAGATATTAGAGATGTAAGAAATACGTTCATAGAAAGTGGCCAGTTATGCCTTGAAATGAAAAAATCAATCATTGATGATGGAGATAATTGAAAAGTGTTTGGGAAGGAGGTGTTTGATGAGCGACAATAATCTTGTATTAAATAGATTTTTTACACAATATGTATTTAATGATCTTGTTATGAATTATAAAAATAATACATACTGTACAGTGGTAAGACGGTATTAAAAAAATGAAAATGATTGTAGTAATGGAGAAATTATAGGCAAGATATATAAATATATGTCACGAAATTATCGTAACGAATATTTTTATCAAAATACGATGTTCAACAAACTACTCTTAGGAAGACATAGTTTGAATACTACGACAGCTCTTACACAAATTCCAATTGGAAAGTCAAAAGCCGATTTTGTTATGATAAATGGAAAGGCAGTGGTTTACGAGATAAAGACTGAGTTGGATAGTTTTGAACGGTTGGATAATCAATTAAATGATTATTTTAAGGCTTTTGATCATGTTTGTGTTGTGACATGTGAAAGTAATTATGAAAAACTTAATAAAATATTGGAAGGTAGATCGGTTGGAATTTACCGAAGAAAAGTAATCAAAGAGCATCCTGCGTAAAAATGCGTGGGATGTTTTTTGTATTTGAATACTTGAGTTATGACTAAAAGTAAGTTAAACTTAGTCATAGAAAGTCATAAGTTAGTCATAGAATTTAGTCATAGAAGATTTAGAAAGGCGGAATGATATGATTTATACAGATAACCAGTTAAAAGAAAAGATTTCTCAGATGATAGAATCTTTTGAAAGTGAAGTTATAGAGTTCAAAGAGGCAAGAACAAATTATTCCTTTAATGATATTGGAAAATATTTTTCAGCACTTAGCAATGAGGCAAATTTACGGGGGCTACAGGAAGCATGGCTGATTTTTGGCGTATCCGATGATAAGCGGTATGTGGGAACAGAATTTAGAAAGCAAGGAAATTTACAAAGTCTAAAAAAAGAAATTGTAAATGGAACAAATGAACGGCTGACATTTTTAGAAATTTATGAATTAACAGTCGAAAAATGCAGAGTGATAGCATTTCAGATACCACCTGCAATTCGAGGGATTCCAACCACATGGCAAGGCGCTGCGTATGCCAGAGAACATGAATCCATTTGCCCTCTACCAATGAACAAAGTAGACTTAATCAGAAGTCAGATTGGAATGGACTGGTCAAAAGAAATTGTGGAAGAAGCGACGATAGAGGATTTAGATGAGGAGGCAATTAAAAAGGCCAGAGAACTTTTTTCTAAACGACAGAATGATCGAAAAAAAGCTCAGGAAGTGCTGAGAAATTTATCGGATATTGAAGTTCTAAATAAGGCAGGTATTACCATAAAGGGAAAAATCACCAGAACGGCATTATTACTATTGGGAAAAAGTGAGGCAAAATATTTCTTTGATGGGTTTATTCCGAGGATTACCTGGACACTTTACAATGCAGATAATTCGGTAAAGGCATATGAACATTTTGACATTCCTATGTTGTTAGCAGTAGATAAGGTCTATTCAAAAATACGGAATGAAAAATATCGTTATATCGCAGGTCAGCAAACACTGTTTCCGGATGAAGTAGATCAATATGAACCGGAGCTAATAAAAGAAATTATCAATAACTGTATCGCTCATCAGGATTATCGCCTGCGTGGAAAAATTAACGTAGAGGAATTTGAGGACAGACTGGTATTTATCAATGAAGGAGCTTTTATACCGGAAAGTATAGAACAGGCATTAGAACCAGGGTATAAACCGCCCTACTATCGCAATGTATTTTTGTGCAATGCAATGGTCAATTTATATATGATTGACACAAATTCGATGGGAATTCCGATGATGTATCAGATTCAGCGAGATAAGTGTTTTCCATTACCAACATACGATTTGAATACAATCAATCGAGTAAAGGTTACAGTATATGGAAAAATATTGGACAAGAATTACACACAGCTTTTGCGTTCGGATGCAGAGTTAAATATGAGAACTGTGTTTTTGCTGGATCAGGTACAAAAGCAAGAAACAGTTTCAAAAGAGAATTTCAAAGAATTGAAAAAACGAGGATTGGTAGAGGGACGTTATCCTAATATCTTTGTATCTTTCAAAGTGGCAGATATTGTGGGACAAAAAGCTGCATATGTCCGGAATAAAGGATTAGATGATGATATTTGTAAACAGTTGATTATTAAAGCTCTGGAATCAATGGGGGAAGCAAGTAAGCAGGAATTAATGGAAGTTCTGGAAAAGGCTTTGCCGGATGTACTAAGTGATGAACAGAAGTCAAAGAAGGTTTCTAACTTGTTGCAGGCAATGAAAAAAGAAGGGATTATTTCGATAACAGGTAAAAATAGGTATGCAAAGTGGCATTTACTAAATAAAAAGGAAAATTAAACAATCAATTGTGGAATCTGCAGAGGAGTTGGGAATGACGATTGAAAATTTGGAGGCAACTAGAAGCCGACGTGATTATAATGCCTATAAGATAGCATATGATTCTGTTCTTTCTGAAAAAAATGATGCGCTTAAATCGGCAATATTATTGGAAACATCGTATACGACGGTCTCCTTTCCGACGGTAGTGCTTCCAGTTGATAGTTATATTGGAAAAATGATGCAGGAGGAAGCGCCGGATAGGATTGGGGAATATGGATTAGAACCATTTCAAATGAAAGTTCAAGGGCTGGAGCGCACTTTAGTAGATAAAGTCTTTGCAATTTGCGATTATTATCTACAGAAGAAAGTTAAGGGTCATTCGCGTCATTTGTATGATATTTATAAGCTATTACCGCTTGTTTCATTAGATGAAAAATTTAAACAGTTAGTCCAAGAAGTGAGAGAAATTCGGGCAAAGTCCGTGATATGTCCCTCTGCATTTCCTGAAGTAGATGTGCCAGAGCTGATAGAAAAAATTATAGAAGAAAATGCATATAAGAAAGACTATGATGAAATAACGACGCAATTATTGGCGGAAGACCTATCCTATGAAACAGCGATTGGTGCATTAGGGCAGATTGTGGGGAGTGGGATGTTTAAAGAGTATGAATAAGCAAGGATGAGATTAAAAAGGAAAAAGTGGATGAAAGAAAAAGGAGCAGACGAAAATGTACGATTATTTAATAGTAGGCGCCGGTCTCTACGGTGCCGTATTCGCCCATGAGGCGAAGAAAGCGGGCAAGAAGGTTCTGGTAATTGACCGCCGCCCGAATATTGCAGGAAATGTGTATACAGAGCCGATGGAGGGCATCCAGGTTCACAAGTATGGCGCGCATATTTTCCACACGAATAATAAAGAAGTCTGGAATTATGTAAACCAGTTCGCGGAGTTTAACCGTTTTACGAACTCTCCGGTGGCGAATTACCACG
>ENA-UOJP01002980-UOJP01002980.1-human-gut-metagenome-genome-assembly--contig:-C102-NODE-2980-length-10897-cov-3.827799_pt1 | contig 10897 bp, 12 predicted proteins | sample MGYA00242353_ERZ723900 | MGnify/ENA metagenome assembly ERZ723900
ATTTAAGGAGGTGTAACCATGTCTATCTGTCCTAAGAATAAATCTTCCAAAGCAAGAAGAGACAGCCGCAGAGCTAACTGGAAAATGAGTGCTCCGAACTTAGTAAAGTGCAGCAAGTGCGGTGCTCTGATGATGCCTCACAGAGTGTGCAAAGCTTGCGGAAGCTACAACAAGAAAGAAATCGTTAAAGTAGAAGACTAAGCTACAAGTATTGAAAAATAAGGGGTTAAGCGATTTTTGCTTAACCCATTTTTCGTATTTTAGCCCATTTTTAGCCCATTTCAAGAGGGTGTTTAACAGGTGTTTTTGGGTAGATTTTAGCAACTATAACTTATGGCTTATAAAATGTGGTCAAAAACAGGAGAGATTATTAATTTGCAATAATCTCTCCATTTTTTATATTTCGTGAATATTATCAAGTCTGTGATTTTTATTAGTAAAAATGTAAAAAAATGGGGAACGCCATTTATTGACATTCCCCAAAAGCAATCTGTTTGAATCCCAGAAATGGCAGATTGCACAAATTAGTATCTCACAGGATTCTCCCATAGTCAAGTACAAAAATCTTCTAAAATCGTAAAAAATGGGGATAGAAGAGTAATTAAACTCAACTATCCCCATAAGAATATTATTTAACAAAGTATTTTATTTACTGCTATTTATTATTTAATCTTTACTACACCGTCTGCATTAGCTTCAGATGGAATCTCTTCATTCTCATACATATAACCATCTTTATCAAAAGCATAAGTTAAACCGTTAATCACTTCAAATCCATTGGTTGTACAAGTGTATCCTTTATGGATATACCACCATTTTCTAGGCGATGAAATTGTCGTTTCATATACCCATCCACCATCAATATACTTTGCTGAGATCCAACCATTCTTGTCCGGTAGATAATACCATGCATCTCCGTTTGATACAAATGTCTTTTTCGTTGGATGAACGGTTGTACCATTCGACAAAGTACCAATTACACTACCAGATACAGGATAAGAACGAATATTTAAAGTGCCACTTACATTAATCTTAACACCGTCTTTTCCTGTTTTAATATCATAAGTAGTTAATTCTGGCTGCGATGGTGTAGAAGTTGTATTTGAGCTGATAGCAACTTTAAATTCACTCCATGTATGTTTAGTGTGGTTATAAACAAATGGATTAGGACAAATCTTACCTGTTACATCATAATGGCGAATAACATGATCTGGAGTAATATGATATTTAGACATTAATTCCTTAGTTAATTGAATAGCTGCCTGTACGGTAGCATCTTCAAAATACCAGTCCTTACTCGTATCAGATCTATCACCCTTGTTTCTGACGCATAACTCAATTCCAATTGAATTAGCATTTCTGCATTCTGGATGAACATATTTTTTTGCCCCACAGTGCCATGCAATATTTTTATCTTCTACAGATTGCCATATCTCTCCATTGAAACCAATATAATAATGAGCAGATGCATCAACTTTTTTACTTGCATAATACTCGCAATTAGCTTTAGCTCCTCCGGTAGCACCTACATAATGAATAACAATATATTTAATTCTTGAAAGATTTCCAATATCATAATTATATGGTGTGAGTAATTTTTTAATATTCATTTAAGCTACCTCCTTTACATACTCCCATTTGGAGTTACATGACATATGATATTTTCCTTGACATACTCTAGTAATTGATTCAGTTCTAATTCCATAATATTCAGCAGCTTCTTTTACAGAATTCCATTGTTTTATAAAATTGTGATTTAAGTCAAACTGATTAACAGGTATTTGATCGGATCTTCTATATGGATGAATTGGAATGTTGCAATCAGAATAAGACCACATATATCCATAAGTTGTTGCTGTAAATGGATCTTCTTTTTTACAACAATGTGTGATTCTACTTCTGTGAGCATTTTCAATATTTAGAGATCTAATTGCTTCTGCTGCGCTTCTATATGTAGCTATAAAATTACCCTGTAAGTCATATTGATTTACAGGGTGCATAGCTTTTTTATTTCCACCGTCTCCACCATCAGATATATTATATCCATATTTTCCATTTGAATTTAATTTTAAAATTAGCGTTTTTTCAAATTTATTTGCTTCATCGTGAGTTAAATTGTTTGCAATAATAATATGTTGAATATTATTCCACCCATATTTTTTTAATTGCTTTACTAAAATACATTGATTTATAATTAACTCCATTTTCACCCCATCTTTTTTGAGGACGCTGTTTTGTAATACCAACATAATATTTGTCATAATCATGACCAGATAATTCTTTTGGAACGATGTGTAAATATAATGTCCATAAATTATCTTCTCTGTAATCTATTTCCAATTAAAATTTCCCTTCTTCCTCCTTAAAACAACTTATACCTTGGTTTCTCTTCTCCAAAAAACCAATATCTCAAATAATCATCAAGAACAATTGCTACCAGAATGAGTGGAGTCCATAGGAGTGCATATGGCAAACAAATTTGTCCCAATAAATTAAATGGGATATCTGAGTAATCCCAAATATCCCATTTAAGCCATAAGTTTACGATGCATCCACATATAAATTCTCCGCATAAAGTAAATACCAATGCCTGTAGAACCTGCCGCCAGAACGGTGTTTCCCAAGACTCTATTTCATTAAGCAACCCAGCAAAAATAAAACACATTCCAGCCAGACAAAACATCGTCCAATGGCTGAAACCGCGCCACAAGATTTCTATGCCATAATAAATACTCCCACCTACACAATAAAGAAATCCATATTTAAGCAGTAACTTCAACGTTTTCTGCATCCTTTGACTCATTTGCTGTCACCGCCTTTACGATAAGGTTGCTCTGCTCCATGATCTGATTGTAGTCATCCAGATATTTTCCTGTCAGAGAAACACCGTAGGTAATATTAAGGACGGTTTCAACATCAGATTCTTCTTTATACGTATCAGAAATCATATGTTTTAATTGATTGAAGTATGTAGTCTGAACGGTAGCGTTCATTTTTTCAGCGATATAGATAGACGCAATCTGTTCTGGTGTATATAACTTACAAGAGCCTCCGTCGCAATGATATGGTTGTTGAAGCTTTGTCGCTGCTGAAAGCTGGAACAAGGAATCAATATTACTCTGATCTCCTGATGCAATGCCATAAGAAAAATGCTCATCTACTCCATTAATTTGAATCGTTACACCGTCCTCAATGGCTTTATTGCAAGCACTAGATAATTCCGCGATTTTCTCTGTCAGAGCCTCCGCGAGAGTAGGAGAATATTCAATACCAACTTCTTTACCGATTTCCTGTTTCTCTGCGATGGATAGGTTTGGATAAGACTTTAAAATTTCCAGCGCATCCTTACCACTTTTCACACCGATTTCGATTGCTTTTACCAGAATCTTTTTTTGCATATCATTAATCATTTGCAACACCTCCAATCATATTTGCCATAGCCAGCACAAGTTGTTTATTTTCATATTCAAGCTGCATCTGACAGAGCTGGTTGTAATCCCAGAATGGATATAAACTCCATCCGGCATTGATTTTGTTTCCATCTTCATCCAGTTCATAAACCTGATTGCCTTCTTCATCGACCTGTGGCAGGTTCGTCTCAGGATCAATGGCAATTTTCCAAACTGGTTCATATTTATAGCCACGAATAAATCCGATGCATTTTCCTTTGAATTGTTCATCGGAAATTTCGTATTCTTTCAGGGTTTCATCAGTTGTTGTGTTTACATCCACAATTTCATATCGTTCATTAACATAAATTTTCATATGATTTTCCTTTCTGGCGCGATTCGCCTACATTGCAATGAGAATAAGAGAACATAAATGATATACGAAAGAAAAAGGAGAATATCATTTATGAAATACGAGACATTTTTAAGAAGAGAAAATTTAGCCGACAGCACAATCCAGAACTATGTTTGGACAGCAAATTATTTTAATATACATTATCCAGAAGTGAATAAGACCAATCTTTTATCATACAAAGAGTATTTAATGGAGCATTATGCGCCCAGCACTGTCAACGTCAGAATTTTGGGAATCAATAAGTATTTACAGTATCTTGGAAAAGAAAAGCTCAGATTAAAGACCGTTCGAATCCAGCGCAAGACATTTCTTGAAAATGTAATCAGTAACGCCGATTATATCTATTTAAAACGCAAATTTAAGAAAATGGAGAACAAACAATGGTATTTTGCGATTTGGTTCATGGCTGCGACAGGTGCGCGTGTTAGTGAACTAATCAGATTTAAGGGCGAGAATGTCGAGATGGGATATGTGGATTTATATACCAAAGGCGGTAAATTTCGCAGAATCTTTATTCCAGCAAAACTTCAAAAAGAAGCATTGATATGGATTGAAAAGACAGAGAGAAAGAGCGGCTTTATTTTTCTGAACCGTTTTGGGAATCAAATTACAACGCGTGGATTGGCACAGCAGATTAAAAGATATGCTGAAAAATCAAAAGTATCAGCTGAAGTAGTATATCCGCATTCATTCCGGCACAGATATGCTAAGAATTTTTTGGATAAGCATAATGACTTAGCTTTACTTGCAGATTTGATGGGACATGAAAACATTGATACAACCAGAATATATCTCAGAAAGACATCAACCGAACAAAGGGCGATCATAGACAGGGTAGTGACGTGGTAAGCATTCTCAGAATGCCTTATTCGAGGGATTTATTCGTTAGACGTAAAAATATTCAATGAGAGTATTTTGCCGCGTTCTAGGACTAACTCTGTGCGTTTGATGGGGTGTCTATTGTAATTTGGTTGATAGTATTTTATTCTGCAATTTGGACAAAGGTTCTGTCCTGTAGAATTTATATATACTTGACCGCACTTAGAACAATTCTTTATTTGACGTGATACCCTCATATGTTGTTCAATCCTCCTGCGTTATGATTTTAAATACATCATAATACAGGCTAGTTAAATTGTCAAGATTTTTACAGAACATATGTTCTTAAATGTGTTATTCAGATATTGGGTATTACAGGAAGTTTCGAAGGTTATTATTCTGGAAATGTAAATATATATAATCGTGGTTCTTGGGGTTCAGTATATAACATAGGTTGGTTTTCAGCATATACAAGTAATTCTGGTTCTTCTTTTACTCAATCATCTACCTCTATTAAATTTAACGCCGCTAGTGCCGCAGCATCGAATTTTGGAGCTTTTTTATTTGGAAACTCTAATAAAACTATTATATTAAATGCGTTTAATAAATTGACTATAAAAGTATTAGTAGATATGGCAGGTAGTTATAGTAACTGTGGTTTTGGAGTAGAAATATATGGAACAGGGAAAAATATGATTACATATAATAATATTAGCACTACATCAGGAACCAGCGTTGAATATACACTAATAATAAATACGTCAAGTGTTAATACTAATACTTATTTCCTCATGGAAGCAACTCATACTGGGGGAAATAATTCTTTGGCGTTTCATGGTTTTACTTTATTGTCTATGATTCTCTCCTAGGTTGTAGTTAGATAAATTTGACTTACATATATTACATAGTTATTTGCTCTTGAACTTGCAAAAAATTTAACATATATCCAATAATTCCAGATAAACACAGTCCAAACGACTACAGGTTCAGAACAGACAATCAGTTTAATCTTTCTGGTATAAATACAAATTTTTATTTTCAATTTTATAACCTACAAGGCTCAGAAATCACTTGGCGTAGTATAAGTTTTACAATATTTAAAATACAATTATCTTAATTAGTTGATAGATATACCTGAGATATAGATGCGGAGCTTGCATATTTTCCAGAAACATGACCAACCAATATATAGATCCAATAATTTCCCGAAAAGGAAGATATATTACAGACACAAGTACCATTGCCTGATATTTCACTAGAAGCACCCCATTCTGCATAGGTATTCAATGATGTCATAGAAGGCTGATTATTTTCGGTAGAGACACCACCGCCGATTTCAGCCCATGCTTCGACATTGCCATATATTTTCAAGTAGTTCCAACCAGAAAGATTTTGAATGTTATTAAATCGCATTATAATCCGTCCCCTAAATAAATTAGAACCTTGTATAGAAGAACCAAAAGAAACAGAAGAATTAGAATAATCTTTAGCCATCATACTAATCCCTGATTGTCCACCACCATAAGAGCCATTCTTGAATAGATAAAGTGGATTGCTTACATATCCTTCGAAACTTCCTGTAATACCCACTTACAGAAATAAAGGTTTAAATGGGTATTATAGGAACATTCGAGGGTAGTGCTAGTAATCCATTATGGTTGTATGATGGAAACAACAAAACTAATGGGTGGATAAGCGGAGTTACTACCAATAGTGGACAATCTGCTGGTGGTGATCCTTATGCAGATGATATGAGTTTATCTATTGGTCCAGTAAGTCAAAATGCAACTGTGTGGTGTTTAGGTAGATATTCTAATGGTATTATTTTAACATCATATAAGACTCTTCATCTCATGATAACCACATATTATTCTGCATCAAGTGGATCAACTCAATTAATAGCAAGAGCGGGTGTCGGTTCTACAAGTATGTCTGGAAATTCGTTTTCTTCGGCAGTTGATTTATCCTTAAATCAATCTGGTGGACATTTTGTAAATGATGTTACATACAATATAAACATATCTTCCTTATCAGGGACATATTGTGTCTATATGTACGCTTATCTTCAAGCTCCAACTAAATCAAGACAAGTTAAATTAATCATTGGGAAAGCATGGCTGGATTAAAATATTAATCCAAATATGCCTGATTAATATATATACGTGTACTTGCTCCATATCTTGAACCACCTCCACCATTATGTTCAAGAAATGCATATATACAATATTGTCCTGATAAACCAGAAATATTTATTGTATACCAAGCATTAGAAATACTACTTGCACAATCTGCATATGCGTTAAATGCGTTTCCACTCATGGATGTACTTCCTGCGCCAATACGATATAATTGAAAAGGATGATTTGTATAAGTCGTTGTTATTAGCATGTGAAGCGTATTATATGGAGTTAGTATAATTGGATCTGATAAACGACCTAAAATATGAATATTTTGACTTGATGACACCTCGCCTTCAATATATTGAGATCCTATCTGTGTACCATAATCATATGTTCCATTACCCCAAGAGTTGGTTTTTTCGACATAAGACAGCCAGCCATTTGAGGCGGTTCCAGAAGAATTTTTTAACCATAAAGGATTACTAGCACTGCCTTCAAATGTTCCCATAATACCCAATATGGAAACACCCTTCTTAATGACGCTGGCATTAAGCCCAATTCCGCTTGCTAATGTTGAAGTTGCGATACGTGCCTCTGGCGCCCAAGCCGCTCCATTTGACCGATAAATGCCTTCTGGAAGTGAGTTAATGGCAATATACCCACTACCACTACCAAAATTACCATATTGAGATTGTCCGCGTTCTGCAAGAGTACCTGTAATCTTAGAACCTTTGACATAAGCAATTTTTCCACTTGAAATTTGATTTGCTGTCGCAGTCGCATCAGAAGTGGCAGCACCAGCGATTCCAAATGCACTTTGCCCTTGTAATAATTTCTCGGCAGTCAGTCCGCCAGCAGCAGCCATATCTCCCTGTGGTACAGCAAATAAAGTGTTCGGTGTAATAAATCCTTCAGTGCCATTATATCTAATTGCAGCGCGCGCCGTTCCATCGCTGTTAGTAGATGTAAAAGCTGCATCACCCTCGATTACTTTCGTGGCATCTTCTGTCGTATGAGTAATCGTAGCGCGGTTGGTGAGATGCTGCATTGTACCTTCTGCCAGCTCATCATCAGTATCCGCGCCGACATACGTAGTTTCTTCGAGTACATTCGCGGCGGTAGCAGTCAATTCATCGGAGCCGACACCGCCACCACCGCTTAAATTTGTAGATCCTATCATTTAAAGTCCTCCTTTAGTGAATTTAATAGGGTTTTAGACAACAAAAAAACAGACGAAAATCAGTTTTCATCTGCTCAGAAATTTATTATGAAATCCTTGTAACTCTCTATGATGGGAGAGTAGAGATTTGTTTTTCAAAGTCAAGAATAAATATTTAAAATATGGTTAAATAGCAATATCAAAAATGCAAAAAATCCAGCAGAATTATCTATTGCACATAATAATGAATGTAATTTATGTTATGGTTTAAATAGCGATGCATTTTATTTGAATTATCGTGGTTCTAATCAAAAAATAGCGCGATATATTTTTTGCGATGGACAAGGTAAGATTGTATTTTATATTGATTCGTCTGGTCTTCATGTTGGGTAAATAGCAATATGAAATCAAACAACAAAAGCCTATGTAACAACAGAATACGATTTGACTGGATTCTTGATAGAGGAGTATGGTATTTGGTTACATACATTGATAATACGCTAGTTTATAAAGTAACCAGAAACACATGATAAAATAGCAATAAAGCCAACAAAAATATAACATCTACAGGGTGTGGCTGGGGGCAAGGTTCAAAGTATGCATATTTTCAAATGAGTAAAGAGACAGGAGATGTGTTTGTTCCGTTTCTTTGTATGCCTACCAATGATGGAACATGGACAATCGGTGTGCATTGCGTTACCAATAAATTGATATTTCAGTATGATGCAGATGGTAGTTACTATAAATATTATTTAAATCCAAAAACTGAGAAAATTTTGTAATATAAACATTTAACAAAGCATTTATTGAAATATTTTCTACATGAATCTTTCTAAAATAGGAGAGAATATTTCAATGAGTATTTTTAGACATAATAAAAAGACCACCTCATCGCTGGTCGTAAATAAAATATGGATAATCAGATTATTAAACAGCATACTTTCTATACGATTCTCGAATATTATCCTGTTTAATGCTGCAATAAATCAAAGTTGTCTCCACTTTTACATGTCCCATCAAAACCATGACTTCTTCAATTCTCATACCCCGACCTAATAAATCTGTTGCAAAGGTTCTTCTGAAGCGATGAGGATGAACATTACCAACACCTGCCCGTTTCCCAATCTGTTTGAGAAGATACTGTACACCAGCAACAGTAAGTCTATCATAAGGTTTTTTCGATGTTACAAATAATGGCTTATTTTCTAATTCTGAAAACGTAAGATTTTCTTTTTTCATTCGCCAAATAAAGTATTTTTCCATCCATCTTAACGCATTATCATGAATATACACAATGCGCTCCTTGTTTCCTTTTCCCACAACTTTAAATTCCTGTTTCTGCATATCTATATCCCCGATATTCAACTTACATAATTCTGATACACGCAATCCTGTCGCATATAAAAACTCTAACAATGCGACTTCGCGAATATCGTTACAAGATGCACGTAGATCAGTCAGTTCTTTTCCAGAAAACGATTGCTTTAATTTGCTATCCGTCTTAAATGATTCAATTGATTTGATAGGGTTAGATTTAACAAACCCCTCATTTTTCAAAAATTCCCAAAAGCTATTCAAGTAACGTCTTCTACTCTGGAGTGTTTGCATGGAGATTTTATCACGCTCACGCAGAATAGCAAAATAGCATCTCAGATCGTTGGATGTAATATCCTCAAAGTTTTTATTGATTACATTCCTGCATTTGGTAATTTCTCTTATATATTGTTTAAGTGTACTTTCTTGTCTACCAGAAACAAGTTTACTTATCCTGAATAATCTCAATTTTTGCGTGTCGCTGTTGTTATCTGAAGGAACGATCTCTGTTTCATCCTTCGTGACTTTTGTTCCTTGAAAATTAATGTATAACACATCCTGTAATTTTTGTAACTGTTCAGATGTTAATGTATCACTCATAGCCTGAACAACACTTTTTACAATTCTATTTAGCATAAGCCTCCTCCTAGGTATGTAGTGAGAAATAAATTCCTCCTAGTATAGTATTCTCCTAAAAGGAAGCCTACGAAGTTTACTTTGTTAAATTGTTATTCTGCTCTATAAAGGACCCTGATGTTACATGTTCCAGATTGGTTTGTAGATGATTTGTTATAAACACTGACAAATGCTTCCAGCTCGCTTAAGAAAAATTGGCGAGCAGTGCAATTTGAGGTTAGTCCAGATAGTCCAACAATGCCAAGGGCAACATAGCCATTTCGGACACATGATGCGCTAACATCCACGGTACTATTCGGCGAAATATTATATGATGCAGATAGAATAACCGTAAAAAGGCTTCCTTTTGTCAGCTTCACTCCGAGGTCACTATTTTGCGGTGCTACTCACAGATAAATACCCACTCAAAAATGTAGTCCGAAGAAATATCTAAATTATGGGTGCTTTGTATTACTCCGTAATCAGAAAGGTATCTTGTTGGAATTTGAGTGCCATCGATACACCTGAAAAAAGGAGGAAGTACCTCCACCATAGATATCGGTTTGCATGGTAGGGCAAACAGGGAAATATAGGGCGCAACATGGTCGGCTTTGACTGTAAAGTTAAAATACACATGAACAACTTTTCCATATTTACGGACATAGTTTGCTTTAATAATTTCGCAACCCCAGTTAGTGACTTCGTAGGATTCGATGGACAGCTCACTATTTCATGGTAATTTGAAATTCGTACTTTTCCCACGTTGCACTATCCGTATTATAATTCTGAATGATATGTCTGTTGCCCAAATAATGTGTATATTCCTGGGAAAAATATGAGCTTGGATAACCAGTTGACCAATAAACTACGAGTGTGAAAGCATCGCTAAACGGACAGTTTTTTAAAGTAGCTGCAATAGCGTTGCTGTTACAGTAGTAGTGTCCCGGAGTCTTGATAGTATACATATCTGTTCCGGCTTTTATTGCTGTTCCAGAATTTCGCGGCCATAGCTCACTATTTAATGGGGACAACCCTTTGGCATATTATCCTATTTTTAAATACGTAA
>ENA-UOJP01002987-UOJP01002987.1-human-gut-metagenome-genome-assembly--contig:-C102-NODE-2987-length-10859-cov-60.790078_pt1 | contig 10859 bp, 9 predicted proteins | sample MGYA00242353_ERZ723900 | MGnify/ENA metagenome assembly ERZ723900
CCTTATTTTCCATTCCTGACTCCTTTAGGAGTCAACTTATTTCAGTACAAGACAATAACAAGTTTTCAATTATCTGCTTCATTTTATTCTCCCTTACTTTATTTTTTTATAAATGGCCTTCAACAAGTCCCTTAGTGTATAATCCACCCCGTTTTTATTAATTAACTTTTTATTAGCTAGATAGGCCACACTGGGATTCTTTTCTAATTTTTTATACAACACGGCAATCTTATTCGGGATGCTTGAAAATTTGTTATTAGTTTCACCAAAAGATTGAGACAACGTGTTGAGTTCAGACCAGATCGCCTTCGAAGATATCGAAGACCTATCAAAATCACAACCACCAAGTTTTAGCCATTCCATATGCACCCTGAACCATTCAGGATAACATTGGAATAGAAGTGAATTATTCCAAACTTTATCTGTACAACCAAAATGTACAATTTTGGCGATAGCCGCAGCCTCGTGATGTGCGTGACATGTATATTCATTCCACGGAAGAACTTCTGGGATAATTGAATACTTTTGAAAAAGTAATGCAAATACCGCCTGATCCAAATTTTTAAGATAAGGCGCGTATTTTCTCGCTAATTTGTAACACTCATCTTTATATATGGAATAATTTTCTAATTGATCATTCACAACGATTACAGAGTTAATATAACCATTACCTGACATATCAAAGTCTAAAAGATATTTCGTAAACTGGTCTCCAACGGTCCAAATTTGGTTATAATTAAGATCTAGAGCTATCGCTATAGGGCCGTATTTTTCAAGTTCATTGATTTCCGCTTGAATGCTCATATCTACATCAAGCCAGATGACGGTTTTGTAAATATCTAAGTATCTAAATATCTCAAAGTGAGCAGCTGCAACTAAGCCGTTGGGATTGTTCCACCTCCCTCTCGGTAAACCCGTCCTTGGAGACAACATATGCTCCTCAAATCCCTCCGGAAAATCATAATACTGAAGCCGAACTTTCGGAATTTTTAAAAGTGCCTCCTCATTGTTTTTGCTTAGGCCTCTGTGAAGAATTAAGATCTCATATTCCTTTTCAGGCATATATTTGTTAAGTGCTAATGCCACATTGCCTGCTGCAAAAATAATATTCTCAGTCGCAGCCAAGACATAAAGAAGTGGTTTTTTAATCATTTTTTTTAAAAATAGGCTTCTGAATACGATTTGGTGTTTAAAATCCGAAAGTAATCTTCAAGTCCAGAAGCTGGATCTGGATGAGCAAATTCTATTTGTGGGCCTAGAGGATAAAATCCTTCTGTTTCTATCTTCGATAATTCTTCATGGATCTGCGAAATTGTGATATTGCGTATACATTTGTAATTAAAATAGCAGGGCATGTGTTGAGGGTCTCTAAAATTCTTAGAACATAAGTCACAATAGTCTATTGGAGATAGATAGCGATTCCCATTATAAAAAGTCAAATTTAATGGTTCAGCGGTACTCTGAAGGACGAGTGAAGGACAGCGTACACTTCTAGCTAAGTGTGTCAATCCTCCAACGGCGCCTATAAAAAATTTTGCTTTCTGTAAAATACACGCAGCATCCTCAAGTGCTATTCCTCTCAAATCTAGAGTTTTTTTAAGCTTATAGTCATGATGGGACCCAAGTTGAACTACAACATATTTTTTTTCCAAAAGCTCTACTATTTTTTGAGATAGACTCGGGGCGATAGATTTGTATTTTTGAAGCCCCCCGCACATGATGCAAACAACTTCATCACAGGTTTCTAATGCCTCCCGCAATCTTGGATTATTTGTAGGATTCAGATTACGAACGGGAGGAAAATCTATCTCTACTTTTCCTCCGAAACCCATGCGCTCGCAATAACGCGTTATAAGATGTTCTTCTCCCCACGTCGTAACGTTAGAAGAAAAATCTGGCGCAAGATAGTTAAAACCGCATGCCGTAAGAAAGGTCGGAGAACATCCCTCATTTTTGACTTGATCAATAACTTCCTTACCTTTGATAGACAAAACTTTTGAGAGAGAGAGATCAGGATAGAAATCTATAAAATCGTTTTTTTTATAAAAATAAAATGGCTTTCCTCCAATAGCCGGCCTCTCCCCCGACTGTTTAAACCAATTCCAAGCTGCAGCGAGCAAGCAAAGATTGTCTCCGATTCCATCCCAAGTAAAAAATAATTTTTTCATGATTTACAACCAATAAGAAATTCTTTGTTTGTACTTATTATAAAAAACGAGAGTTATCAACCAACCAGCTCCAGCAATAACTCCCGCCACAGTCCAATTCAGCAACGTTGGAAAAGAATTTAATAAGGGAGCTCTGATTATTTCGATCAAATGGTAAAAAGGATTAGGTTCCAGGATAAGAGCCCCAGCTCTCCCCTTTAAGGAGCTCGGCATCCAAATGATTGGTGTGACATAAAAAGCGATCTGTAACAAGCTAAGGATTATTTGAGGCATGTCCCTATATCTAGTACATATTATACCAATCAATAGAGAAAGCCAAAGAAGGTTAACTACCAACAATATAAAACCAGGTACTACCAACAAGGCTGGCAAGCCCAAAGACTTTTCAACAAAAATGCAAACGAACGGATAAATCAAAATATTATGAAAGAAAATATAACAATTTCTAGCTACCATTCGAATGACGTGCAAGAAAAGGGGTAATGGCAACTGTTTTATTATGGCTTCCGAATTTACAAATACTGTTGTTGCTTCGTTAATCGTCGAGGATATGAAGCCCCAAATAATCAGTCCGGATGTTATAAAAGGCAGAAATTCTTGCATCGGCGATTTAAACAATCTTCCAAAAATCAAACCAATACAAGCAACCATAACTGCTGTTGATATAGTTATCCAAAAAGGCCCAAGTGTTGATCTCCTGTAGCGCTGGCGAATATCAGATTTAGCAAGATACAACCCTAGTTGAGTTTTCAAGACAGCATTGAAAACATCTCGATAGCCCTTCCCATTTAAATCAATCATACTTTTCAATTAACAACGGAAGCAGTTAGAACATAAACATTAACTCATACAAAATGATCAAGTGGATTATATACAACCAACTACAAACATGACACAGACTCGCTTTTTAAGAATTAACGCACAACTTTTCCACAAAGCTTGGGCAGTTATGAATTACAACATTAGATGTTACTCAAAATTCTTTTACCCAATGAGAATTTTGAAACATACTACCCTTAACAACGTAGGATTCTTTAAGTTTGTAATTATTCTTGGGATGTAAGTGTCTTTGCCAATCCCCATGTACCGTCTTCCTTTTTCTATTTTTATTCATCCAAGGAAAATCTTGGTTATTATCTAACGCATTTAAGATAAAATTAGGAACGTCGTAGTTAGTTGTCAGGTAATCAGATATTCTCAATTCACCTTTTTCTTCTCCAAATTCCTTTACCAACAGGAGACTCCCGTCTCTCAATTGATCCTGAGAAAGCCCATTTGCTTGTTTTGGGGTATGGGCTCCTTGAGTGCCATGATCTGAAACAATTAAAACCATAGTATTGGAAAAGACATCATTCTCTTTTAAAACACCGAGAAAATTTCCTATTAAATTGAGCGAGCAAAGTTCGGATTGAAGCCTCTGATCCCATTTTATTCCAAGTGAAGAATATAAATCAGTTCTGACAGGTTTGCTACTCGGTTTACAGTATTGGTTTAGTGTCCAAGGCACGTGAGTAAGAAGGGTGGATAGGAATTTAAATTTATTTTTTGAACTATCTGTGAATTTAACCTGGGTAGAGAGAGCATCTAACAAAGGCAACTCTCTATGGCTCCACTCAATTTCATCGCTTCTATCTATCCTCTTTAACCAATTGCCTCTGTCGTAGATATAGCTCTTAAGGCTATATGGTGAAATCTTAAAGAGTCCAAAGAGTGTTAGAAAATTCGATGGATCTCCGCTTATGTCGTTCTTATAATTATTTTTGATATCCCAACTTGATACTAGGGGATGCTCGTCTTTACTTACCACAATTTTTGTGAGAATTTCAGACGAATAATACCTGGGGTCAAACCATGAATACCATTTATTATCATTAAGTTCTATTTGATAGTCATGTAGAGCAAGTTTCTGGAAAAAAATAGACCATGACTTATTAACTTTTTCTTCTAACGAAAGTGCTTTATCTTCGTTCAATTTCCAAGGTGTTGCATCTTCCCCGCCAAGTAGTGGGGCTTTTCCGAAAATAGTTGAAATGCCAGAGGAAAGCGTATCGGGATAAAATGTAAAACTAGAAAATGTGTTCTTTAGCTCAGGGTCAACCTTGAGTAATACTTCCATATCAGAAGGAGAGAACATATCTAGCATAATGACAATTATATTTTTCCCGTTTTTGCTAAAGGTCAAAAACTCATTTAACTCCTTTGAAAAAATCGCGCTTCTATAGGTGTTCAAGGATTTATCTTGTGTTTGATGAGCATATGGCAAAAACGGATATATAACAAAACAAGCCGTAATTAGCCATAAGGTTGTTTTCAACCAATTTGTCTTTACCGTTATCATTAGGAAAATAGACAACAAGAGCCCTATCAGATAGGCAACCAAGTAAAAATTTTTTAGGTTCTTAGCTTCTAGAACTTTGGGGTTTTGAAAGACATAATTAGACAACGCTCCTAATTTAGGATCATTCCAAAAATTCCAGATAAAAGCTGCAATAATTCCAGAGAAAATCAGGATCGCCAATAGCCCCTTTAACTCTTTGAAAAAGAAAAAGTTAGCAAATAAGAGCATCGCTACTGCGATTTCAAAATATAAAAATTGACCTGCGAGTATTGAGTCTTTATTTTGAATGAAGGCAGAGGGATCGGAGTTATAAAGCACAGCGGGAAAATACAAACAAATTAAAGATGCGGCTAATACTCCTAAAGGGAGAAAAAAATTGGAAAATTCCTTACCTCTAAACCAAGCTAGAACATCTCTAACTTGGTTTTTAAATCCAAATAACAAAACACAAGCGAGATTAACACACAACTGGGTTGAAAATTTATAACCGGATCCATGGAATCCATAGATAGACAAGAACCGGACTAGTGAGAAACCCGTGAGGAGAAAAATTCCAACTAACAACACTAATTCATAGTTCTTCTGCCAATTTTCTTTATTAAATATATAAGTTAAGAGACAAAAGCAGATTGCAATAATAAAAGATGCATCAGATATAAACTTAAAATAAACACTATATATATGAAAGAGCTCAGACTTAGAACGAGCTAACAAAAAAAACAGAATTGCGGCGATTGTAAGTCCTAACACTGTTGCTATGTCAGGGTTATGTCGAAGAATATTTCTTTGTATTGACATTTCCTTAAAATAGAGCAAGCGCATCGTGACTACCTTCCCTAACGAAATTAAGTTATTTCCGGTCCAGTAAACTAATAGGGCAGAAGGGGCTTTATATAAAAGAATGCAAAACAAAAAAGCAATTGCATAAGCTTGTCTTCTCTCCTGCCTATTGAAGACGGGATTAAGATAGGCTGATAACATATTTACTACCGTCATCAAAACAGGCAATAAATTAATGTAATTCCCTATTAATCTATCTGGCTCTGCCAAATTTTTAATCGGACCAAAAGAAATTCCCTGAATTGCAGGAAACTCAGAGAGCATGTAAAAAGCACCGATAAGAAACGGTAATTGAATTAAAACGCCAGTAGCGCCTAGCGCGGCTCGCAAAGGATTATATCTATACCTTTTGTATAACCTTCCTATGGCTTCATGTCTTTCTGAGCCCCGAAAATTCTCTTTAATCCTCAATAGCTGAGGGGTTAATATACTCTCTATCTTTTTTTGCTTTAATACAATCTTGCTTGCCCACTTCCATAAGGGAAGCATTAAGACCGATGTCGCAATCGAGAGCAAAAGTAATGAAACCCCGTAATTATGAGTAATAAAATAACAGAATTCAAAAATTATTTTGTAGATTGCGACAATTGGACCTAACGTCAGGTTCCATATCAAAGAATGTTCCATAATATTTTCTTAATTCTTAGAAACTTTTTCGAGCCAATTGGCGATTTGAATAGAAGATTGACCAATGAAAGATATTGATTCCGTTCCTATCTTTTCAATAGTAGTGCTGTTAAGCTGCAATGCTTTTTCAACAATTTCTACTATCCTATCTTTCTCTTTCAAGTTCAGACATATTCCAATTTTATTAGCTGTTTCTTCTTCCCATAATTTTGGCAAATAAGTTGCTTCATATGCATCTAAGGAGGCGGGGGGAATGTCTAACGTCACCACAGGCTTTTTATATAGAAAAGCAAAATCAAAGCGTATGCTTGATTTATCTGAAATCAGCAAATCTGCTTGGTTGAGAGATCGGGTGCCATCAATTTCAAAATCAAACTCAACTAAAGGGTCCGAAAATTTTTCCTTCAACGAATCAAAAAACTCTTTTTCAATCTTTAACGATTGAGGATGAGGTCTGATTATTATTTTAAAACCGGCCGAAATAAGACCTTTTAGGAAGTCAGTGCCAAATAGTTTTAAACAGTTTTTTTCTCCCCAAGAAGGAGCAATCAAAATGACTTTCTCACTTGAATTTCTAGGTTCTCTCCCTACCGCCTTTAACAATTCATCAAAATACGGCAAACCTACAGTCAAAACTTCTTTTCTTTTTAAATTCCTCGCCTTTTCGACAATTCGGATATTCTTTTCAACCCAGTCCGAAACTGTTAAGGCCACATCGTAGTTATCCAAAGCTCCCTTATGGTAGAAGGATGTATCGCAGACACTGTGCCAGACATGGACGAGCTTTGCTACATTCTTCGGACGTTTTAAAGGAAATCCTTCTGTACCGATATTGGGTGTAGTCGTAAGAAGGATTTTTGCTCGAATTCCTTCCAACCTCGTCAGTCCTGCTTGCCCCTCTCCCAAAAATTGGGAATTCATTAACGGATTATCAATTGTAAGAGCCGGATCTTCTACATCTACAGTGTAGTAATCGAACTGGACTCCTCTTCTGATCAGTTCCTCAATAATTGGTTTATAAGTAAACCAATAGTTTTTACCTTCAGAAAATATTGCAATTCCCGATATCGTTGTAATATCATGACACTCTGAACTTACATCGCCCAGGCTCTTTTTTAGTTTATAGAAAACCGTTTTAAAAAAGAAGGCGGTTGCCCCGCTAAGGCTTACCAATAGCGCCACCAAGGCGTTGCCTGAACCAGGGTCTAAGTACGCCGAACAGGCAGAGGCAAAAAGAAAAAGAGGAGAGAAAAGAAAGAGTTTGTCCGTAAATCGCATTATTCAAATGAAGTCTCAATTATATTTTTTAGAGGAACTTCTTTTCCAAGAATGAAATTCCCTGCCCTAGACGGATGAATCATCTCGTTAAGCAAACTAACCGCCTGTTGTTTAGAACAGTAGGTGGAAATTATCTTGGCAAGCCCAAGTGTTTGCAAAAAACAAATTGCATCCTTAATTTCCTTTTTATCAAGCCCATTTCTTTCAAGCTCAGAGACGGAGCGAAGGTGGTTGTAAATGGAAATTAACGTAAAAGAGCAAGCCAAACCATGGGGAACGTTATATTGAAGCGACAGTGGGTAAGATATAGAATGGGCGAGAGCAGTTTTCGTTTGAGCTATTGCCCTTCCCGCCAAAAAGCTCGCCTGTTGCATGTGCTCTCTGGCTTTTAAATTCTTCAAATCCTGAAGAACAACAGGCAATGCCTCAATTGAAAGTTTTAAAGCTAAGAGTGCGTTTGCTTGACTTTCTTTTGTTTTATTTGTATTCCATAGTGATTCCAAACTATGTGATATTGTGTCAAGCGCGAAAAACAAAGAGGCCTCTTTTGGGGCCGATGTAAGTAGCAGAGGATCAAAAACGATAGTGTCGACTAAATGGTATAGGCCATCCAAAGAAAACTTTTGGGAATTCATTGAATCCCATACCGTGGCAAAAGGAGTTATTTCCGCCCCTGTTCCGCTGGTTGTTGGGACCAAAGACAACTTAATTCTTTCCTCACTGTAGATCCTATTTTCTTCATTTCCTGTCAAGGCTCCTTGCAAGGAAATTGTCCTCGGCGACCGGAGCATGAAAGCTAGGATTTTTGCGGAATCTAGGACGCTGCCTCCTCCAACTGCAACAAGATGAGCGCACTCAACATGCCTTAATTTTTCGATTTGCTTTTCCAGGTCAGAAAGCTCCGGATTCGGAGACACCAAAATCATTCTTTCTGACGACAACTTCCCAGACAATAATTGGAGATGATGGTTTCTTTTTAACATCCCGAAAGTCGTAATCAAACAGATCGAATCGAAATCTTCTGTTCGGATTATTTCTTGCAAGAAGTTAGAAAGGGCCCCCGATCCTCTAATAATTTTTCCTGTTGGCTTAATAGCTTCCATAAGTTTTTAATTGCCGTCATTAAGAAAAGTGATAACTTCTAACTTATTTTCCACCGGCGACGACTTCGGGCGCCCAAGATTCTCTCTCGAACCTTGTTGAAGAACCACTTCAATCAAAGTTAAAGAAGGACTTGATTTGAAATCTTCAATGGCAGAAATTAGCTCAGCCTCATCTTCCACTTTTGCAAACTTCTCATACCCCAAAGCTTTTGAAATTAATTCGAAATTAATATTCCCAGCAACAGTTGGCTGTCCACCGACGGATTCATGAGCCCTATTATTAAAGATAAGATGTAGAAAATTCTTGATTCCACTGTTCCCAATTATCCCGAGCGCACCGAGATGCATAAGAGCCGCTCCATCACCATCCAAGCAAACGACTGTCTTTTTCGTCTTTCTGGCTACTCCATAAGCGATGGATGAGGCATGCCCCATTCCTCCGACTGTCAAAAAGTCATGGTGAGGCTCTCCTCTTTGTTCTCTCAGTTCATATAACTCTCTACCAGTCTTTCCCGTGGTAGCTACTACAAAAGAATTTCGTGGTATCTGCTTCAGAACTGTCTCTATAGCATGCTCGCGTTTAAAGTGTGCACAGAATTGATCAGGCTCTAGCTTCCAGTTGCCTGTTATGGCACCCTTTCTTACAACCAAGGCAACAGGTTTAGATTTATTGAGCATCAAACTCCATAAAGTTTTTACGTTCTCTAAGACCGTATTTTCTGAGTCTTCCTGACCAATAATCCGATAAGGGATACCCAGGAGTTCAAGTTGCCCTAAGGTTATTTTCCCCTGTTTCACGTGCTGGGGCTCATCTTTAACTCCAGGTTCTCCGCGCCAACCAATAACTAAAAAAACGGGGATGGAATAGACATCTTCGTCCATCAAAGACGCCAACGGGTTTACCGTGTTTCCCAACCCAGAGTTTTGCATGTAAACGACCGCTGGGTTTTGAGAAACCAAATACTCTCCTAAGGCCAAACCGATAGCGTTTCCTTCGTTAGCGGTGATGATGTGCGGGATAGATTTCTTTACTTCAGCGCAGGCACTCAGTTTAGAAAGGAGGGAATCGGGAACTCCTGTAATTAGTCCTGAACCCAGCTTTGAAAATTCCTTTAATAAAACTTCTGCATCTATCATTTTGTACCTGGAATTAAGTTAAGGATATCTTTGATGGACATTAAGGAGTTATCGCATTCTAAACTTCTGTGATTTTTTAGAATGCTTTCAGCTACTTGTTTCATAGCAGGATAAGCAGCTCTAAGAAGCTGGTTAGCGTAAATAACTACGTTAACTCCTTTATCTGCTAATTCGTCCTCGGTGACAGAGTTGTAGCTCGACGGTACCGCAACCAATATTTTTCGATTGGGTAACTTATTATATTGTTCACAAAACTCAAAAATCTCAGAAGGATCTTTTTTCCTCGAGTGGATCATGATCCCATCGGCGCCAGCTTCTAAATAGGCTTTTGCCCTTGTTAGTGCATCTTCAATCCCTTTATCCAAGATTAAGCTTTCAATTCTTGCAATGACCATGAAATCTTCTGTGATTTGAGCACGTTTTCCTGCACGAATCTTCTTGCAAAAATTTTCGATAGAATCTTGTGACTGTGCAACTTCATTCCCAAATAAAGAATTCTTCTTTAAGCCTGTTTTATCCTCAATAATCACTGCGGACACTCCAAGCCTTTCGAGGGAGCGGACTGTAAACTGAAAATGTTCTGGAATTCCTCCCGTATCACCGTCGAAGATAAGAGGTTTGGTCGTAACTTCAAAAACTTGATCAATAAGTTTCAATCGGGCAGAAATATCAACAGCTTCAATATCTGGTTTAGCTCTGGCGGTGGAGTCTGTGAGAGAGCTTCCCCACATGCCGTCGAATTCATATGTTTTATCAGTCTTGACAATTGTGTTTTCAACAATGGACCCTGTCATTCCATTATGAACCTCACATACTCTAACTAATCTTTTAACCTCCAATAATCTTCGCAACGAACTCAGTCTTCGCTCAGGGGTCGTGCCAACTTCTTTAAGAGCTAAATTTAAACGGGTAGAGGATATTCCTTGCGTATAAGGAATTTCAACTAATACCCCCCCCAGTTTGCTAAGCTCTGGATGACTCTTTCTCTCGTATTTTTCTGAACCCCTTCGCGCCAATCATCCCCATGTACAACAAAATCTGGCCTCTCTCTTTCTAGGTTTGGGACGTAGTCTAGGGTTTCTTGGGGAATTACTCTTGTAACTTGCTTCAAATTTTCAACTACAGTTTTCCTTTCTTCAAAAGTCATAAAAGGCATACGCTTATAAGAAGCAATTGCTGAATCCGTCAAAAGACCTACTGTAACCTCTCCGAGCTTGGCAGCTTCTTTCAAAAGATGTAAGTGACCATTATGAACGATGTCCGCTGACATCCCTACGTAAACTTTTTTCATGGTAATAAAAGTGAAAATTTAGGGAAGCTCTGTAAAATGCTTGATTCTTCCCAATGGCCTTTAGAGACTTAATTTTC
>ENA-UOJP01002989-UOJP01002989.1-human-gut-metagenome-genome-assembly--contig:-C102-NODE-2989-length-10842-cov-4.650505_pt1 | contig 10842 bp, 10 predicted proteins | sample MGYA00242353_ERZ723900 | MGnify/ENA metagenome assembly ERZ723900
GCTGGATATGCCTGTAACATGACACAAGGTGCATTATCAAAACAGATCCGTAAGTTGGAAAATGAGTTAGGAATTACACTGATCCGCAGGAATACAAGGAAATTTGAGTTGTCCAAAGAAGGAGAGATCTTTTTATCTTATGCAAAGAAAATGACGGGAACCTATGAAGAGATGTTGAAAAATGTTCAGAAAAATCAGGAAATTAAGATTGGTTGTATGCCGGTTCTTGCACCATATCATTTTGCAAGATTGGTGGCGGATTTCAGAAAAGAATATCCAGATATCAAACTTGTGATCGATGAAAGAATCGCAAGTGAGATTCAGGAAAACTCCGATCGTTATGATTTCTTGATCTTGAGAGAAAATATGATGGAAGATCAGAAAAAATTCCGTTTTTCCCCACTGTATGATGATAAATTGTGTGCAGTGTTATATGAAAAACATCCGCTTTATGGAAGAGATCGACTTCAACTGAAAGAATTGAAAGATGATGTTTTTATCTTCCCAGAGAGAGGCAGCGGAAGTTACGAAGTGTTTTATAAGAGTTGTGAGAAAGCAGGATTTGAACCGAAAATAGCTTTTGAATTTCCACAAGCAAATACAATCATGAGTTTTGTAAGTGAAGGGGTTGGGGTTACGATCACATTTTCAACGGTTTATAGAGAAGCTAAATGTGCTGGAGTTAAAATGATACCACTAGAAGATGAATTACATTCTGTGATATCACTATTTTATAGAAAAAATAAGCCATTGGATTATGCAAAGAAGCAGTTTTTAAATTATGTAAGAGAGCATTTGTATATGTAAATAAAATTAGAAGGCATATTGTGAATCTGTTATACTAGAGGAAGTAAATACAAGGAGAATTCTTATGAAGTATGTCATAAAAATAATACTGATCGTGACATGCCTGATCATTATGTTACCATTTGGCGGATGCGGCCGGAAGAAGCAGGTAACAGCTCAGAAAGCAGGAGTATTAAAGCCAGAAGCACCGGGGAAGGAAGTTTTGGATCATGGGGAGGCTGTGGTTGATATATCGAATGTGGCTCAAGGCTATGTAGCACTGCGATATAAGGGAAGTGCAAAGAAGATCAGTGTTGAAGTGATCGGAAAGAATAATAAAGTATATAAATATTTTATTGAACGGACAAAAGAGCCGGCATATTTTCCATTGACCAGTGGAAATGGTACATATCAGATCTCTGTATATGAAAATGTGCAGGACGATGAATACAGTGTTTTGATGATGGATAGTTTCGAGGTGAAATTAAAAAATAAATTTCTGCCATTTTTATATCCTAACCAGTATGTAGAATTTACAAGTAAGACGAAAGCAGTAAAGGAAGCGAAGAAACTGGCAAAAGATTCCAAAGATGATCTGGCAATCGTCAAAGCTGTTTATAATTATGTGGTCAAAAATGTAAAATATGATGATGAGAAAGCGCAGAATGTTCAGAGTGGATATCTTCCATCGGTAGATGAGACATTGAAGACAAAGAAGGGAATCTGCTTTGATTATGCTGCACTGATGACGGCGATGCTGCGTTCGCAGGGCATTCCGACCAAGCTTGAGATCGGGTATTCAGGGGATATCTATCATGCCTGGATCAGTACCTGGCTGAATGAAAAGGGATGGGTAGATAATATCATTCAGTTCGATGGGAAAAGCTGGGAGTTAATGGATCCGACACTGGCAGCGAATAGTGATAACAAGGAAGATGTGAAAGAATATATTGGGAATGGAGAACATTATGTACTTCAGTATAGTTATTAAGAAGGGATAGATATGAAGAAGAAACTTAGCAACGAAGAACTGATCACATTTTGTGGTCAGATGGCACTGATCTTGAAATCTGGGATTTCATCGCTTGAGGGGATTTACATTATGGAAGATGGAGATGCTCAGACAGAAGGCAAAGAGATATTAAAAGAGATCCGTGAAGAACTTGAAATGTGTGGAATGCTTTATCCTGCAATGGAGAAAACAGGGGCTTTCCCAGAATATGCACTTCATATGACGGAGATCGGAGAACAGACAGGAAGACTGGATGAGACGATGGAAGCATTGGCAGCGTATTACCAGAGGGAAGAAGAAACATTAGATGCGGTCAAGAGTGCAGTGACTTATCCGGTTGCGATGCTCGGGATGTTGTTAGTGATCGTTGCAGTATTATTTATAAAAGTTATGCCAGTATTTGAACAGGTATATATGCAATTAGGGCAAGAGATGACAGGAGTTGCACGTCAGTTATTGAATATTGGAGATTGGATGAGGCAGTCAGCAATTGTTCTGGTAGTTTTGGCAGTGGTGATCTTGATCATAGTATTTTTCTTTATTTTTTATAAAAATGCAAGAATTGAAGATACAAACCATCGGATTTATGAAGAAAATCGCATGGAAACGCGCAAGAACAAGATTCGCAGGTGGAATGGCAATGGCATTAAAGAGTGGACTTGATATGGATGAAAGTCTGTCACTTTCTGAGAAACTGACAGATTATGAACCGTTGAAAATGAAGATTCAGCAATGTCAGGAACAGATGAAACAAGGAGAAACATTTCCCAAAGCGTTGAAAGAGACACGTATTTTTGATGGAATGCAGGAAAGATTGATGATCATCGGTTATGAAACGGGTGCCGTAGATGAGGTAATGGAACAGGCAGCAGATCTGTATCAGAAACAACTGCAGGATCAGATTCAGAAGATGATCGCTGTGTTAGAACCGACGCTGGTAGGAATCTTATGTGTGATCGTAGGGATCATTTTATTATCTGTCATGTTGCCACTAGTTGGTATTATGGCTGGAATTGGATAAGGGAGGCAGATTTTGAGAAATCGTTTTCAAAAACAAAGAAAAATTGACAATAAAATTCGAATTTTCCTGCCAGTTATGATCTGTGGCATTATGGTGGCTGTGTTATGGAATAGCAGCAGCCAGATTTTTCGGGAAACAAAGAAAAGACAGGAAGAAAGTCTGAAAGAAGCCGTGATCAAAGGGGCGGTACAATGTTACAGTGTGGAAGGGCGATATCCAGAAAGTCTTTCTTATATGGAGAAACATTATGGATTGGAGTATGACAAAGACGAGTTTGTGATCTCATACGAGATCATTGGGTCTAACCGCATGCCACAAGTTACGGTGATCCCATTGAATGAGAGGTGAGGTTTTTGGAGAGACAAAGACATATGACAGATCAGATGTTTCTTGTGATCTTATTTGCAGTGTTTGCAGTTTGTGCGTTTTCCTTGAGTATGATCGGGGCGAATATATATAGTCATACAGCTTCTGTGATGAATGAGGATTATGAGGAACGGATCGATATTTCTTATGTAACGGAAAAGATAAGACAGTGGGATGAAAAGGACAGCATCGAGATCGGCAGCTTTCATGGACGCACAGCCCTGATCCATACGGAAAAGATCAATGGAAAAAAATACAATACATATCTCTATCAAGAGAAGGGTGCGTTGAGAGAATTAATGGTAAGAGAAGGTCTGGATACAACAACGATGCAGGGAGAGAAGATCGTGGCAGCAAAAGATTTTTCTGTAATAGAAACAAAACAGCTGTATCATATAAAGATTCAGGGAAGTGATGGCAAGATATATCAGAACTGTGTATACAGACAAAGCAGGAATTAGGAGGAAGTATGAGACAAAAAAGCAATGGAACACACCTGATCCTGATGGAATTAATGATGGTATTATTCTTTTTTGCAATCTGTGGATCAATCCTGCTTCAGGTATTTGTAAAAGCTCATAACATCAGTGCAAAAGCAAGAGAAATGACAGAGACAAAAAATTATGTAACACAAGCTGCAGAACTGATAGAAGCGGGTGCTTATGACATCAAAGATTTTCAAGAATATTTTACACAAATAGATGGTAAAGCCGGAGATTATCAGTGTTATTATGATCAGGATTGGAATGAGATAAAGAAAACAAAAGCCCGTTATCATATGACGATAAAGCTTGAAAGGCAGCCAGCGAAAGTTCTGGGAAAGATTACGATGTGGAGGGAAAACCAACAGATTTATCAGCTTGATATTTTAAGATACAGGCAGGAAAGGAAAGATAATGAAAGATCGTAAAATGCCATTTTTAGGGATTGGAGCAGCTTCGATCGTGCTCGTGTTAGCTATGGTATGTTTAGCAGTTTTTGCGGCTTTGACACTTTCAAGTGCCAAGGGAGATCATACGTTAAGTAAAAAGAATTTGGAACGTACGTCGGCTTTTTATCAGGCATCCAATGCGGCGAATGAACAAGTTGGAGCGATCGATGAGAAACTATGGAAGTTGTATCGCAAATCTAAGGATAAAAAAGATTATATGAAAAGGGTTGGACGATCGTTTACAAAAAGCAAGGGGATTTCATATAATAAAAAAGAGAAAACAATTGCATTTCAGGAAAGTATCACAGACACACAGCAGTTATCTGTGAAATTGCAGATTTATTATCCGGAGAAAAAGAATGATCTGTGTTATGAAGTGATCAAATGGAAAAAAGAAGCTGTTGGGGCATGGAAGAAGGATGATTTCCTTCCGGTTTATAGAAATAAGTAAAAGGGGCCAGCATGAATATTGAAGAATTTTTAACATTAGCAGCAAAAGAGGAAGCCTCAGATCTGTTTATTGTAGCAGGGCTTCCATTGACGATGAAAGTAAATGGAGTGATGCGTCGCATCAATGAAGAAAAAATGATGCCGCAAGATACGGAAAAAATAATCCGGGAGATTTATGAGAAAGCGTTAGACAGAGACATAGATCAACTGTTGAAGACAGGGGATGATGATTTCTCATTTGCAATTCCTGGATTGTCAAGATTTCGTGTCAGTGCATATAAACAGAGAGGATCCTTAGCGGCAGTGATCCGTGTGATCGCATTCCGCCTGCCAGACTATAAGCAATTAAGAATACCAGAGCAGGTAATGAAATTAAGTGAATTAAACAAAGGACTTGTGCTTGTAACAGGACCAGCGGGAAGTGGAAAATCCACGACACTTGCATGCATGATAGAAGAAATCAATGAAACAAAAGAAGATCACATCATCACATTGGAAGATCCTTTGGAATTTTTACATCAACATAAGAAAAGTATCGTCAGTCAGAGAGAAGTAAACATGGATACTGTAAATTATGTTACTTCCTTAAGAGCCGCATTAAGACAAAGTCCGGATGTGATATTGCTTGGGGAAATGAGAGATTATGAAACGATTCAGGTAGTTATGACAGCTGCAGAAACAGGGCATCTGGTATTTTCAACACTTCATACCATCGGGGCAGCGAATACGATCGAACGTATCATAGATGTATTTCCACCAAATCAGCAACGTCAGATCATGATTCAGCTGGCTTCTGTATTACAGGCAGTGATCTCTCAGCAGCTGATACCAACGATGGATGGAACATTGATTCCTGTGTTTGAGATCATGGAAGTGACCCCGGCGATCCGCAATATGATCCGTGAAAATAAAGTGCATCAAATAGATGGTTTGATCTATTCCTCTACAGGGAGCGGAATGATATCTATGGACAAGTCATTGATCAATCTATATAAAGAAGGACAGATCAGCAAAGAAACTGCGATTTTATATGCATCCAATCCAGAAATGATAATAAAAAGGATCCGCTAAGAAATATGGTCAGAAACAGGCTGAAATCCATCGGAATTTATTGACAAAAAAGTGCGAATATTGTACGATAAAAATATATTATAGGGTGAGTGTCTCTCACATGGAGATTGAGAGATAAAAGCAAAGAGTATAGATATTAATATTAAGAAGGGGCGAGAGTTATGAAGAAGAAAGTCATGGTCGGATTGGTGTCCGTGGTAGTAGCTGTTGCATTGGTTTTTGGTGGAGTCACATTTTACAATAACCGTCAGCAGGAGAAGTTTGAGAAGCAGATGGCTTCCTATGAAAGCGTTGATACTATGCAGCATCCAAGCGAAGCAACAACATCAATTGATGGGATTCAAGTACCGCTTGGCAAGAAACCGAAGGTAACGACGAAGAAAACAACAAAGAAAAGCACAAGAATCCAGAAGCTTAAGAAGAAAGCAAGCAGAAGCAAAATAACAACAAGAAGAACAACAAAGAGAAGAACAACAACATCTCAGAATCATTCCAGACGTAAGGTTGTGAATACAAAAGTTGTCAAAACACAGAAGGATTATGACAAGAAGGGTTCTAAGAAGAGAACGATCAAGACAGTCGTTCAGACAACGATCAAGACAACAACGGTTGAATTGAGTCAGATGTCTGGTGTTTCTGGAACAACATTAAGAACACTTGGTTCTCAGGCAGATGGTAAGATCTTGAATGCATTTGAAGATCTGAAGTTTAAGATGGTGATTGATAAAAATGCGGAAGCGACAGGTGTATTTAGCGTTAAGAGCCATAAGATCGCACTTCAGAGTGCGAGATCTTCTGTATTACTTCACGAATTAGGACATTTTGCTAATTTCCTTGCAGGAGATAAAGTTGGAACGAGTCAATGGAAGTCAATTTACAATGCTGAGAAGAATAAATATGATGGATATAACAAAGCATATGCGATCAAATCAGCATCTGAGTATTTTGCAGAATCTTACAAGGATTATAAGGAGCATCCATCCGCATTAAGATCAAAGAGACCAAGAACTTACCAGTTTGTTAAGAGTACGATTGATGGAATTACAGACAGCGATGTACAGAACATCAAAGATACCTATGGAGAATACTGGGGATTATAGGACGATACCTGAAGGAGTACTTTCTCAGAAAGTACTCTTTTTTTTGCCAATTGCCTGTGTTGCTCTGTAGAATGTGAAAGAATGTATAAACAAGGGATATTTTAAAAAATTAAAGGAGAAATAAGATGTTAAAGATCAAGGAATACGTCAAAGTAGAAAGTCTTGAGCAAGCTTATGAGCTGAATCAGAAGAAGACCAACTGCGTGATCGGTGGCATGTTGTGGCTTAAGATGGTCACAAGAAATGTACAAAAAGCAATTGATCTGTCGGGTCTTGGACTTGATCAGATCGAAGAAAATGATGAGGAATTTTCAATCGGAGCAATGGTAACACTAAGACAGATCGAACTTCATGAAGGATTAAATACATGGAGTCAGGGAGCGGTAAAAGAAAGTGTGACACACATTGTCGGAGTGCAGTTCCGTAATCTTGCGACAGTAGGTGGAAGTATTTTTGGAAAGTTCGGTTTTTCTGATGTATTAAGCTGTTTTCTGGCGTTTGACAGTTATGTGGAGTTACATCATGAAGGAATCATTCCATTAGATCAATTTGCAGCAAATAAATATCCAAATGATATTTTAGTGCGTCTGATTATTAAGAAGCATCCGCAAGAAAGTGTTTATCTTTCTCATAGAAATACAAAGACAGATTTTCCAGTTTTGACCTGCGCTGTTTCATTAGGTGAGAAAGAGGCATATGCGGTTGTCGGTGCAAGACCATCCAGAGCTTGCAGAGTTAGATTATCAGATCAGTGGATGGAACAGATCAAAGATGATGAAGGAAGAAAAAAACTCGCAGATGAAGTGACAGGTCAGATGAATTTTGGAAGCAACATGAGAGGAAGTGCTGCTTACCGTGAACAGTTATCAAAAGTCTTATTAAGAAGAGGCTTTGAACAGTTAGAAGAAAGGAGAGAAAAATAAACATGGAGATTACATTTACATTAAATGGAAAGAAAGTAACCCCACAGATTGATGCAGATACTCTCCTGATCGATCTTGTCAGAGATCTTGGTTGTTACAGTGTGAAACGTGGATGCGAGACATCAAATTGCGGATTATGTACGGTATTTATGGATGACCAGCCAATCTTATCATGTTCCATTCTTGCAGCAAGAGTTGATGGACACAAGATCGATACCTTAGAAGGATTGCAGGAAGAAGCAGCTGAGTTTGGAGCTTTTATTGCGAACCAAGGGGCTGAACAGTGCGGATTTTGTAACCCAGGAATGATCATGAATGCGATTGCATTATTTAGAGAGATTCCAGATCCGAGTGAAGAAGAAATCAAAGAATACCTTGCGGGGAATCTTTGCAGATGTTCTGGATATGAAGGACAGCTTCGAGGAATCTTAGACTTTTTGGAATATAAGAAAAATAAAGATGGAGGTGCCGAATGAAAGTAGTTAACCAGCCGATCATGAAAAAAGACGCTATGGCACTTGTGACAGGGAAACCTGTATTTACAAACGATAAGGCACCAAAAGAATGTCTGATCGTGAAATTACTTCGAAGTCCATATGCAAACGCAATGATCAAATCGATCAACACTCAGTTTGCTATGAAGGTGCCAGGGATTGAGGCGATTTATACATGGGAAGATGTGCCACAGGAACGTTTTACGATGGCAGGACAGACATATCCGGAATTAAGCCCATATGACAGACAGATTCTGGATCAGCATGTCCGTTATGTTGGAGATCCCGTTGCAATCGTTGCTGGGGAGAATGAAAAGTGCGTTGATCAGGCGATCAAGATGTTACGTGTGGAATACGAAGTATTGCCAGCAAACTTAGATCCACGTAAGGCAATGGATAAAGATACACCGCTAGTGCATCCAGAAGATAACTGGAAAGCATTATGTAATATTGGTGCAGATAATAAGAAAAACCTGTGTGCAACAGAAGAAACACACGAAGGAGATGTCGATGCGGTATTAGCAGATTGCGACGTGGTTGTAGAACATACATATCATACAAAAGCAAATCAGCAGGCAATGATGGAGACATTCAGAACTTATTGTTTTATTGACGAATATGGAAGATTGAACGTTGTTAGTTCCACACAGATCGTATTCCATGTACGAAGGATCTTATCCAATGCATTATGTATTCCAAAATCAAAGATTCGTGTATCAAAACCAAGAATTGGTGGAGGATTTGGAGCAAAACAGAGTTCTATCTCCGAAGTATATCCAGCATTTGTCACATGGATGACAAAGAAACCATCCAAGATTATTTTTTCAAGAGAAGAGTCTCAGATCGCATCTTCACCAAGACATGAGATGCAGGTAACAGTTCGTGTCGGAGCAAACAAGAATGGAAAGATCCGTGCGATCGATGTTTATACATTATCCAATACAGGAGCCTATGGAGAACATGGTCCAACAACGGTAGGGTTATCTGGGCATAAATCAATTCCGTTATATCGAGATCTGGAAGCACATCGTTTTGCATATGATGTTGTGTATACAAATCGTATGTCAGCTGGGGCTTATCGTGGATATGGTGCGACACAGGGTGTGTTTGCGCTGGAATCAGCAGTCAGTGAACTTGCAGCTAAGATAGGAATGGATCCAACGAAGATCCGTGAGATGAACATGGTCCGTGAAGGCGATGTGATGCCAGCATATTATGGAGAAACAGCAAACAGCTGTGCTTTGGATCGATGCCTTGCCCGTGCAAAAGAGATGATCAAATGGGATGAAAAATATCCATGCAAAGATATGGGAAATGGAAAAGTTCGAAGTGTCGGACTGTCAATGGCGATGCAGGGTTCCGGTATTTCTGGCGTTGACGTTGGTTCTGCAATGATCAAATTAAATGACGATGGATTGTATACACTTTCTATTGCAGCAGCGGATATGGGAACTGGATGTGATACGATCTTGGCCCAGATGGCGGCAGAATGTCTGGAATGTTCTATTGATGATATCATGGTCAGCGGAGCAGATACAGATACATCACCATACGATTCTGGATCTTACGCATCAAGTTCTACCTACGTCACAGGAAAAGCAGTGGAACGTGCCTGCGAAAAATTAAAGGGACATATTTTCAATAAAGCAGCTGAGATGATGGAAGTTGCAGATACAGATACTCTGGAATTTGACGGAAAGAAAGTCAGAGATGCGGAGAGCGGCAAAGAAGTTTCATTAGTGGACATCGCAACAGCATCTATGTGCAACAATAATGAAACTTTCCAGGTGACAGAGACAAACAGTTCTCCAGTATCCCCACCACCATTTATGGTAGGAATGGTTGAGATTGAGCTTGATAAAGAGACAGGACATATTGAAATCTTAGATTATGTTGCGGTCGTAGATTGTGGAACACCAGTCAATCCAAATCTTGCAAGAGTTCAGGTAGAAGGCGGGCTCGGTCAGGGAATCGGAATGGCATTGTATGAGGGTGTTGATTACACACCAAATGGATATGTAAAACAAAATTCTTTCATGCAGTATAAAGTTCCAGCAAGAGTCGATGTTGGAAAGCTTCGTGTAGAATTTGAGAGCAGTTATGAGCCAACAGGACCATTTGGAGCAAAATCCATTGGAGAGATCGTTATCAACACACCATCTCCAGCATTAGCCCATGCCGTATTTAATGCAACCGGATTATGGATCCGAGAATTGCCGATCACCAGTGAAAAGATCGTTATGGGATTATTGGAGAAAGAATAATATAACATGGATAAAATAAAAGCAGCGGTCATTTATCTTGCATCAGGAAACAGCAAACGTTTCGGTCAGGAGAATAAATTATTGCAAATGATCGGAACCAAGCCAATGTATCGTTATGGATTGGACCGATTGATCGATCTATGCAAAGATCATGAAGGGTTTGAGATCATTGTTGTCACACAGTATCAGGAAATTATGAAGCAAACGCAATACGACCCAATAATGACAGTGTTTTGTCCAGAAAGTAAATATGGGATTTCATGGTCGATCAAAGCAGGGATCAAAGCAGCGAAAGATGCAGAATTCTATACATTTTTCGTAGCAGACCAGCCCAATATGAAAAGAGAGACAATCGAAAGATTTCTCTCTTTTATGGCAGATGAATCTTGTGAACTTGGCTGTGTCAGAACAGAAGAAAACCTTG
>ENA-UOJP01002992-UOJP01002992.1-human-gut-metagenome-genome-assembly--contig:-C102-NODE-2992-length-10837-cov-46.998516_pt1 | contig 10837 bp, 8 predicted proteins | sample MGYA00242353_ERZ723900 | MGnify/ENA metagenome assembly ERZ723900
CGCGCATAAAGAAAGCCTCCCATTTCTCATGTCCAAGAAATGGGAGGCAGTTCATAACTGCCGGCGGGCCTGTTCCTGTTTGTCGAGGGGGTGCGATGGACGGAGCCGAAGCGGTCCGGCTCCAAAAAAGGCGGACGCCGCAGCGCCCGCCCTAAAGCAATCGAAAGCTCAAGCCAGTAGATCGGTCTAGTACACCATGCCCATGGCGTCCTGAACCTCTGCCAGGGTCTGATCGGCGATCTCGTTGGCGCGACGGTTGCCCTCGTGCAGGACGTCCTTCACATAGTCCAGATCGTTCTCGTAGCGCTGGCGACGCTCGCGGATCGGTGCGAAGTACTCGTTGACGGCCTCGGTCACGTACTTCTTGAGCTGGCCGGAGCCGCCCATGCCGATCTCCTCGGCAATCTCGACCTCGGAGCGACCGGTGCAGATGGCGGCTGTCGAAAGCAGGCCGGACACGCCGGGGCGGTTTTCGGGGTCGAACGTGATCATGCGCTCGGAGTCGGTCTGGCTCTTCTTGATGCGTTTGGCCGTCTCCTCGGCGGTCATCGAGATATTGATGGCGTTGCCGTAGCTCTTGCTCATCTTGCGACCGTCAAGGCCGGGAAGCAGCGGGGTCTCGGACAGCAATGCGTCGACCTCGGGAAATACCTTGCCGTAGCGGTTGTTAAAGCGGCGGGCGATGGTGCGGGTGAGCTCGATGTGCGGCAGCTGGTCGCGACCGACGGGCACGACGTTGCCCTTGCAGAACAGAATGTCGCAGGCCTGGTGCACCGGGTAGGTGAGCAGAAGACCGGTGAGCTCGTGGCCCGAGGCCTCCATCTCGGCCTTGACGGTGGGGTTGCGCGCCAGCTCGGCCTCGGACACCAGCGACAGGAACGGCAGCATGAGCTGGTTTGCTGCGGGCACGGCGGAGTGCGCGTAGATCATGGTCTTGTCGGGGTCGATACCGCAGGCAAGGTAGTCCATGACCATGTTGTACACGTTGTCCTGGATGTGCTCGGTCGTGTCGCGGTCGGTGATGACCTGGTAGTCGGCGATGAGCACGTTGGTCTTGGCGCCCATGTTCTGCAGCTCAACGCGGCCCTTGAGGGTGCCAAAGTAGTGGCCCAGGTGCAGGCGGCCGGTGGGGCGGTCGCCGGTGAGCATGGTGAACTTCTCGGGCGTCTTGGCCAGGCCCTCGCGAATGGCGTTGCTCTTTTGCAGCGCGACTTCGTAGCTGTTCTCGTTTGGCATGATTGCTCCTAACGTATGTTCATGGGTCAAGATGATAACGCGTTTATTGGAGGGGTGGTGCGTAAGTAGGCGAGGGGCGGGAGAGGGGCGCGCGTGGTGCGGCATGTGCGATGGGTGCGGCGCGGCCGCGCTTGGCAAACGGTGCCTTGGCACATCCTCGGCAGCTTGCCCTAGAGCTTGTGGTGGCGCTCTTCTTTGCGCTCCTCGGCTGCCTGCTCCTCCTGCTTAAAAGCGGGGTCGTCGGGGGTGACCAGCTCGTCCTCGTGCGTGCGCTTGTTGTAATGGTGGCGCAGTACGGGCTCAAACAGATGTAGATGCTTGGCAAAGGCCGCCGAGCCAATGGCGAGCACGGTAAAGATGAGCACGCGCATGGGCACCTCGACCTGGTTAATCGCGGCGGCGCCGGCCGAAAGCATAATGCACCAGGCATAGATGAGCAGCACAGCCTGTTTTTGGTTGTAGCCTTCTTGGATCAGGCGGTGGTGGATGTGGCCTTTGTCGGCCTGCCCGATGCTAATGTGGGCGCGCTTGCGGCGCACAATGGCGCTAAACGTGTCGATGATGGGCACGCCGGCAACGATGAGCGGGATGATGAGCGAGGTGAGCGCGGCGGTGCGGCTCACGTTGAGCAGCGAGATGGAGCCCAGCGCAAAGCCCAGAAGCAGCGACCCCGAGTCGCCCAAGAAGATGCTTGCGGGGTTGAAGTTGTAGCGCAAAAAGGCCAGACAGGCGCCAAAGAGCGCAATGGAGAGCGCGGCGGCGTCGATGCGGCCCGAGAGAACGGCCATCGAAAACATGGTGAACGACGCGATGCCGCAGATACCCGTCGCCAGGCCGTCAAGGCCGTCGATGAGGTTAATGATGTTGGTGAATGCCACCAGATAGATCACGGTGATGGGGTAGGCGAGCCATCCGAGCATGATTTCGCCGGGGGCAAACGGGTTGACGATGACGCCGATTTTTAGGCCGCCCATGCAGGCGATAAGCGCGGCGAGGACCTGTCCGGCCAGCTTTTGCTTGGGCTTGAGCTGGAAGACGTCGTCGATAGCGCCGGTCGCAAAGATGACGGTAAAGGAGAGCGCCAGCATGGGATAGCTAATGTGAAGGCGCGGGTGCGGCACCAAAACGGGCGGCCAGCCCAGGTACCAGGTGCCTAGGATTTGCACAATGCAGGCAACGACCAGGCCCAAAAACACCGCCGTTCCGCCCAAACGCGGGATGGGCTTGGTGTTGATGCGGCGCTTAGAAGGATAGTCGACGGCATCGAGCTTAATTGCCAAGCGCTTGACCAGGGGCACCGCGAGGAAGGTCGTGATAAAGGCCGCCGCTGCCACGCATAGGTACGGTATGTAGCTCGGGGATGAAGCCATGAATCTAAAAACCGCCAAGCGTCGAAGGAAAAGGTCAAAGGTTGCTAAGCGGAAATGGCATAGCTGTCCCATGATACTCGACCGAGGGGGGTGCGGAGGTTTGCACCGTGCGATTATCACGCGCATACCAGATATTGGGATGTTGTCGATGGCTTGTCGGGATGCCGGCGGGGATCCATATGGACTGTAATGGTGATTTTCGGCAAAAGAAAACCACCCCCCACGTTACGAAAATGAACCCACCTAAAACAGGTGGGTGCCCTCATCGACTGTTCCAGCGTCCTTAACAACGAAGGATACCTGTACTAGGTACGACTGTGTGGGCTCCCTAAATAAACGCGACGGTTCACCCAGTTGCTCCGCGGGGGGCGGAATACCTACATCATAAAGCGGCACTTTATCGATTCCAGTCTTGACATTACAAAAATCGTGTCGGACGATTACGGCGCCTTAGGGACGGAGCCGTCTACCCGGTCTGGCCCTTTACGTTTGAGCTGCTGAATCGTTGTTTTGGAGCATTTTTTTATGCCGATGTCGTTGACCGAACTTTTTTCGCCCGCCTGCCATTTGTGTCCGCGCCGTTGCGGTGCGGCGCGCGATGAGGGCGCGCACGGCGTCTGCGGTGCTAACGACACGCTCAAGGTGGCCCGCGCCGCGCTTCATATGTGGGAGGAGCCGCCCATCTCGGGCGAGGCCGGCTCGGGCACGATTTTCTTTAGCGGTTGCTCGCTCAAATGCGTCTACTGCCAAAACCACGAGATCTCGACGGGCAATTTCGGTCTTGAGATTACGCCCCAGCGTTTGGTCGAGATTATGCTGGAGCTGCAGGACCAGGGTGCCAACAACATCAACCTGGTGACGGCGACGCATTATGCTCACCTGCTGCCGTCCGCGATTGCCGCAGCGCGGGAGCGCGGGCTGGACATCCCGATCGTCTACAACACGAGCGGCTATGAGCGGGCGAGTGCCGTGGCTGCGCTCGGCGATCTGGTCGATGTGTGGCTTACGGACTTTAAATATGCCGATGCCGAGCTTGCGCAGTCGCTCTCTCATATTCAGGACTACCCGCGTGTGGCCGTGTCGGGCCTGGCTCAGATGTCGCGCGAGATTGAGCGCCGCGGGGGAGAGCTGGTGGACGAGGACGGGCTCATGAAGCGCGGCATCATCGTGCGTCATCTGGTGCTGCCGGGTCATGCGGACGATTCGTGTCGCGTGCTGGATCTGGTGTGGCAGACGGTGGGCGACGTGCCGATCTCGGTCATGAACCAGTACACGCCCAATGCGCTCATGCGCGAGCAGGGCGGCGAGTTGGCACGCGCCGTGACGCGCGAGGAGTACGAGCAGGTGCTCGACCATGCCGACGACCTGGGCTTTACGACGATGTTCTGGCAAGAAGGCGGCGCGGTAGACGAGAGCTTTACCCCGGCGTTCGACACCACCGGCGTTCTTACTAGTGCCCAAACCAGCTAATTTGAGACGGGGCTTTTTGAGTAGTCTTTTTGGGACGGGGCTATTTTAGCTACCCCTGCCGCTGTTCGGCCAAATCGTTCGCGTTGCCTGTCGGGGCAGCTAAAATAGCCCCGTCCCAAAAAGACTACTCCCGGTGGGGTCGAGCCGGCGTTCGCAAAGTAGTCAAAAAAGCCCCGTCCCAAAAAGACTGGGTATTGGGCGTTGACAGTTGGCGAGCCGTAGGTAAAATATCAACTTGTCCTGGGGACGTAGCTCAGTTGGGAGAGCGCTGCCGTCGCATGGCAGAGGCCGAGGGTTCGACTCCCTTCGTCTCCACCCTTGGATTTGATAAGCCGTCGACATTGTGTCGGCGGCTTTTTTTAAAAAGAAAGGGCAATACCATGGCCGAGCTTGAGTCCCAACCACTGTCTGCCGAGGAGCGCGCCGAGTTGGAAGAGCTCCGCGCCGAGAAGGCTCGTCGCGAGGCCCAGGAAGAGGCGCGCCGCGAGCGTGAGGAGCTGGCCGCCCTGCGTGCCGAGCGCGAGAAGGCCGAGGAGGCCGCTGCGAACGCCGCATCCGCACCGGCGCCCGCGCCCGCACCCAAGCCCGCCGCCGCGAAGCCTGCGCCCGCCGCACCCAAACCTCAGCCCAAAAAAGCCGCTCACCCCAAGCCCGCCGAGCCCAAACCGAGCCGTGACGAGATGACCTTTGCCCAGCGCATGGTCACCTCCAAGGAGCCTACGGGCGAGAATGAGATCCCCGGCATGGCTCCGGCTCAAAAAATCATCATCGTGCTCGCCCTCATCGCGTTTATCGTCTTTATGGTTTACACGATCACGGGCAGCATGGGCCTGTACTAACCTGTTCGCGCCGGGCTCCATGCCCGCACGCCCGCCTCGCCAACCATCAACCTCTGCACAACACATCCGAAAGGTCGCCCCATGGCTTTGACCGACATCTCGCATCCCACCGACATCGCAATGCTCACCGATCTGTACGAACTCACTATGGCCCAGGGCCTGTGGGAGAGCGGCAAGGCCAATGAGCAGGGTTGTTTTACGGCGTTTTACCGTGACCATCCCTTTGGCAGCGCGTATGCCGTCATGTGTGGCACCGCCGAGCTGCCCGAGCTGGTCGAGAACCTGCGCTATACGCCCGAGGACATCGACTACCTCGCTTCGCTCCAGGCTCCGGCCGGCGGCGCGATGTTCAAGCCTGCATTCCTCGACTACCTGCGCAACTTCCGTGCGCACGTGAACATTGACGCCGTGCCCGAGGGCGAGCTCGTGTTTCCGCGCGAGCCCATGGTGCGCGTCACCGGCCCGTCGCTGGAGTGCCAGCTGCTCGAGACCGCGCTGCTCAACATCGTCGGCTTCCAGACGCTCGTCGCCACCAAGACGGCGCGCGTGGTGCTGGCCGCCGATGGTCGCCCCGTCGCCGAGTTTGGCCTGCGTCGCGCCCAGGGTCCCGATGGCGGCCTGGCTGTTGCGCGCGCGAGCTACGTGGCCGGCTGCTCGTCCACGTCTAACGTGCTTGCCGGGCGCCGCTACGGCATCCCCGTCTTTGGCACACACGCGCACAGCTGGGTGATGAGCTTCGATTCCGAGCTTGAGGCCTTCCGTGCGTTTGCCAAGTCGAGCCCCAAGAACTGTACGCTGCTCATTGACACCTACGACGTGCGCGAGGGCTGCGAGCATGCCATTACGGTTGCCAAGGAGATGGAGGCGGCGGGCGAGCGCCTGTCGGCTATTCGCATTGACTCAGGCGACCTGGCTAAGTTGTCCAAGTATGTCCGCGGCCGTTTTGACGCCGAGGGCCTGCCCTATGTGGGGATTTCGGTCTCCAACGACCTGGACGAGTACACGATCCAGTCGCTGCTCGACCAGGGCGCGCCCATCGATAGCTTTGGCGTTGGCACCAAGCTCGCGACCTGCTACGATCAGCCAGCGCTGGGCGGCGTGTACAAGCTTTCGGCCCGCCGCGCGAGCGAGACGGACCCGTGGACGCCGGTGGTGAAGCTCTCCGAGCAGCCCTACAAGCGCACGATTCCCGGCGTGCAGCGCGTGCGCCGTTATTACGATGGCTTTGGCGGCCCGGTCTGCGACATGATCTATGACGAGGATCATCTGGCGGGGGAGGGCGCCGCGCGCGGCAATACCCTTGTGGCCGTGAACGATGCCGCCCTGGTGACCGATGTGTCCGAGCTTGAGTATCGCGAGCTGCTGGTGCCGATCGTACGCGATGGCAGTGCGGTAGCCCCGCGCGAGAGCATCGAGGACGCACGCGAGCGCTGTGCTTGGGCAATCGATCATCTGGACGCGGCTTTCAAGCGCTTCCTGTATCCGCAGACCTACGTGGTGGGCATGGAACAGGGCTTGGCCCAGGTGCGCGACGAACTCGTGCGCAAGAACATGGCCGCGGCTTCGGCCTTCCCCTGGGCAAAATGATCCGAAGGGGATGGAGGAAAACGGATCATATTCTCGCTCACCCGTTCGTCCGCTCGCTCAACATTCGATTGGTTTGACGTATGACGACTTCTCATAAAACGATGGTGGTAAAGATCGGCTCGTCCACGGTGGTGGGTGCCGACGGTAAGGTCAACCGTGCGTTTATCGGTGACCTGGCCGATCAGGCCGCGGCCCTGCGCAAGCTCGGCTGGCGCTTGGTCGTGGTGAGCTCCGGCGCCATTGCCTGTGGCTATCCCGTTCTGGGTTTCGACCGCAAACCGGTCGGTGACCTGCCGAGCCTGCAGGCCTGCGCCTCGGCCGGTCAGTGCATCATCTCGTCGGCCTACGACGAGGAGTTCCATGCGCGTGACCTACTCACCTCGCTCGTGCTGCTCACGCGCCACGACACGGCGCGCCGTACGTCCTACCTGCACGCGCGCGACGCTTTGCTGCGCCTGGTGGAGCTGGGCGTGGTGCCGGTCGTCAACGAAAACGACACCGTCACCGTCGACGAGATCAAGTTCGGCGACAACGATACACTCGCGGCCCTCGTGAGCTGCTTGGTTTCGGCGGACCTGTGCGTGACGCTTTCGGACATCGACGGCCTCTACACCGCCAATCCGCATGAGGATCCGACGGCCGAGTTTGTCCCGGTCGTGCATAAGATCGATGCCAAGATCATTGCCTCGGCGGGTGATTCTTCCACATCGGTGGGTACGGGCGGCATGATCACCAAGATTCGCGCGAGCCGCATTTTGATGACGGCCGGCATTCAGAGCGTGATTTGCTCGGGCGAGGAGCCCGATGCGCTCGTGCGCCTGGCCCGCGGCGAGAGCGTGGGCACGCTGTTCGATCCGCCGGCGGAGCGTCTGGACATCGCGCCCCGCAAGCTGTGGATCGCGCTGGGCGACAAGGCACATGGGTCGGTGACGGTTGATGATGGTGCTGCGAAGGCGCTGGTTAGCCGTGGCTCTTCCTTGCTTGCGGTGGGTATTCGCGAGGTCGATGGCCAGTTTGCCGAGGGCGATGTGCTCGATGTGTGCGATCCGAGCGGTATGGTCGTCGCCCGCGGTATCGCCGAGGCCGATTCGGACGTGCTGGAACTTGCTGCCGGTCGCCGCCAGGACCAGATCGCCAGCAACCGCCTGCTCGCTAACCTGGCCGAGAAGCCGGCGATTCATCGAGATAATCTGATTGTATTTGCTTAACCAATTGACGCTGCAAACGCTCCTAAGCGGCAATCTGACGTTCAATCGTCGGGCATGACCAAAAGGTCAATGCCCTCCTCTTTCACGTCACCTTGCTCGCTTAGGGGCGTTTTCGCTTTCCGTCCTCTACCTGCGGCATCGTCGTTGTCGGTACTTATTCGGCACTTGGGGACGTTCCTTTTGTGCCGGCACTTGGGGACACTCCTTTGCTAGAAGATCCGGCGCAGGTCTCCGCGGTTGAGGGCTTCGTCGAAGAGGTACTTGAATACCACGCTGCCGTGCAGGCCGTCGTGCTCGAACTCGTTGGTCACCCAGGCATGCGAGTTGCCCACGCGGCTGAGCGTATCGAGCTGCAGGCCCGAATCCACGTACATGTCGTCGAAATACACCGCGGCCTGGAGCGGAACTTCGTTGCAGGCCAGGCGCTGCGGGTCGTAGATCTTGTCCCAGCTGGTGTCTTCCATCAGCAGGTCCATGGCGGGCTTAAACGGCTTAAGCTCGGGCATCTGCTCAAACATCCACGGGAACATGGCCTCGCCGGTAAACATGAGCGGGCGTGCGAGCGTGTCGAACTCGGCGCGGTGCGCCTTCTCTTCAGCCGCGGCCCAGCCAATGGGCATAGTGTCGCCGTCGGCGTATATGAACTCCTGCAGCGTCCAGTACAGCGGATTCGTGCGCGTGTTGGTGCGCTCGAAGGCGCGCATCAAAAAGCTGTCGGATACCGAGGAGCCGCAGGTCAGCGTGCCGTCGCCGTCAACAAAAGCGTGATCGATAATCCAATGCATGCGCTCAAAGCTCGGCTTCATGCCAAAGTCGCTGCCCATGAGCTGTAGGCGCTCGACCGTCATCGGCGAGCCGTCGGGCAGCACGGGCTTCTGTGCTTCGAGCGCATCGGCCAGGGCTGCCACGCGCTCGACGTCGGCGGGGTAGCGGTCGTAATACTGCTGCGTCTTGGCGGCCATGCGCGGGAAGGTGTGCGCGTAGACCTCGCTGGCGCTCGCCGGCACGTGGGGGATGCCGCCGCAGGTAAAGCTCGCCGCCACGCCCTCGGGGAAGAGCGACAGATAGCTCAGCGTCAAAAAGCCGCCGTAGCTTTGGCCGAGCGTGACCCACGGCTTGCCTCCAAAGCCCACTAGGCGCAGGTACTCAAAATCGCGCACGATGGAGCTGGCGAGGTGGCGCTTGAGGAAGTCCGCCTGCGAGCGTGCTGTATCGGCGCCGGCGGCCGTTGCGCGATCACCCAGTGCCTTGATCGTGCGTCCGTCCACGCAGCTGCTGCGTCCGGTGCCGCGCTGGTCGGGAAGGACCACGCGGAAGTGCTTGACGGCCTCCTCGATCCAGCCGTCGCTTGTGGGCGACAGCGGACGCGGGCTCTCGCCGCCGGGGCCGCCCTGCAAAAACAGGAGCAGTGGCAGATCGTCGTTGATGCGGTCGGGCGCGCAAACCACGCGGTAGAAGAGCTTGATGCTCTCGGGCGCGCCGGCGATGGGTGCCGGCATAGCGCCGCGGCGCATGGTGCTGCCGACGGCCAGGAGCATCGGCTCCAGGCCGCGCCAGTCAAGGGGGACGTCGATGCTGTGATCCTCGACGTAAAGGCCGGGGACGTGGTACGAAGTGATGAGGGCCATGTGAGTCTTCCGTTCGTTGCGGTGTTTCGGGTTGACCAATTCTACCGCCGCGGGCGAGGCCATGCACAAATCGGCTACCATGGTTGCAAACTTCTAGGAGAAAGGGCCGCCCATGTCGGTCGATATAGCCACGTATGTCCACGATCTTGCCGTTGCCGCCAAGGCAGCGTCGGCCTCGCTTGCCACGGCGAGCGATGAGCAGCGCCAGGAGGCCGTGCGCGCCATGGCCGCAGCACTGCGCAACGGTGTCGACTCCATCGTCGCCGCCAATGAGCTCGACATGTCCGCCGCGCGCGATGCGGGCACTTCGGCCGGACTGCTCGATCGCCTGCTGCTGACGCCTGAGCGCGTCGAGGGCATGGCCGCCGGCCTGGAAAAGCTCGCCGAGCTGCCCGATCCCGTGGGCCGCGTGCTCGACCACCGCGTGCTTGCAAGCGGCGTGGACCTGACCCGTGTGAGTGTTCCGCTGGGCCTGGTCGCTATGGTCTACGAGGCGCGCCCCAACGTGACGGCCGACGCCGCAGGCATCTGCATCCGTACCGGCAACGCCTGCATTCTGCGCGGCGGCTCGCTGGCCTATCACTCGTGTGCCATGATCGCCGAGCTGCTGGCCGATGCGCTCGAGGCCAAGGGCTTCCCGCGCGAGGCCGTGTCGATGATCGAGTCCACCGACCGCGAGGCCACTGGCGAGCTCATGAAGCTCCGCGGCATTGTCGACGTACTCATTCCGCGCGGCGGTGCAGGCCTGATCCAGCGCTGCGTGCGCGAGTCGCTTGTGCCGGTGATCGAGACGGGCACTGGCAACTGCCACATCTACGTGCATGAATCCGCCGACTTTGATAAGGCGCTCAACATTATCGTTAATGCCAAGACCCAGCGCGTAGGCGTGTGCAATGCCGCCGAGTCGCTGCTGGTCGACCGTGCCGTGGCAGATTCGTTTTTGCCGGCGGTCGTTGCCGTGCTGCACGACCACGGCGTGCTCATTCACGGCGACGAGGCCACGTGCGCCGCATGTGCCGACGCTGGGCTTGCCGAGGGCGACAACTACGTCGCCGCGACTGAGGAGGACTGGGGTCGCGAGTACCTGGCTCTCGAGATGAGCGTGAAGGTCGTGGCAAACGAGGACGAGGCCATCGCACACATCAACCGCTACGGCACGATGCACTCCGAGGCCATCGTTGCCGAGGACACGGATGCTTGCGAGTGCTTCCTGGATGCGGTCGATGCCTCGGCCGTGTACGCCAACGCCAGCACGCGCTTCACCGACGGCGGCGAGTTTGGCCTGGGCGCCGAGATCGGCATCTCGACCCAAAAACTCCACGCCCGTGGCCCCTTTGCCGCCGAGGCCCTCACCACCTACAAATACAAGCTCCGCGGCACCGGCCAGGTCCGCCCCTAACGCCCGCGCAAACAAAAACCACCACAAAGGTGCCTGTCCCCTTTGGGCTTATAGGACAAAATGTGTGTCCCGATAGAACATCCGTTTCTATCCATTAATC
>ENA-UOJP01002995-UOJP01002995.1-human-gut-metagenome-genome-assembly--contig:-C102-NODE-2995-length-10803-cov-3.689431_pt1 | contig 10803 bp, 8 predicted proteins | sample MGYA00242353_ERZ723900 | MGnify/ENA metagenome assembly ERZ723900
AGGTTCAGCACGATACAGTTATTGGCAATGGGATTTATCGCGACCATTTTCCTTGGTGGGATTTTATTAACATTGCCGATTTCTAATACACAGCCGATTGGTTTTATAGATGCGCTTTTTACGGCAACAAGCGCAGTCTGTGTAACCGGACTTGTAACAGTTGTGCCGGCGGTACAGTTTACGGTATTTGGAAAAGTCATTCTTTTGATTTTGATTCAAATCGGTGGACTGGGTGTAATCGCGTGTGTGACTGGTTTTTTTATTATCTTAAAAAGAAAAATCACAGTGCGGGAGCGGGTGATTATTCAGGAGAGCTATAATCTGAATACACTGTCCGGAATTGTGGCGTTTGTACTAAAGATTATCAAAGGTACTTTTTTAGTAGAAGGAATCGGCGCGCTTCTTTTTGCAGTTGTGTTTGTACCTGAATTTGGAGCGCTGAAGGGGATTGCATATGCAATATTTCATTCTGTCTCGGCGTTTTGTAATGCAGGAATTGATATTTTAGGAGATGGAAGCTTTACGCAGTATGTTCGTAATCCGGTTATCAATCTGACGACAATGATGTTGATTATAGCCGGAGGAATCGGTTTTACAGTATGGAATGACCTGATTGGAAATTTTAAGAAAGTAAAAGCGAAAAAACTTGTGTGGAGTAAATTTTTTACCAGATTATCTCTTCATTCGAAGCTGGCGATTACGATGACGGTTTTGCTGATTATAACAGGAACCGTGTTTGTGTTTGCATTGGAATATGACAATGCAAAGACGATAGGGAATCTATCATTCGGAGAAAAGATCATGGCATCGGCATTCCATTCGGTATCCACGAGGACAGCGGGATTTGCAACGGTAAGTCAGGATGGATTGACGGCAGGAAGTAAGTTCTTGTCGTGTATTTTAATGTTCATTGGAGGATCTCCTGCAGGAACGGCCGGCGGTATCAAGACTACGACTGCGGCAATGCTCATTTTGACATGTATGACGGTTGTCTATGGGAGACGTGATACAGAGTGTTTTGGCAGAAGAATTCCGGTGGAGAATTTTAGGACGGGCTTTGCAGTGGTAATGCTTGCACTTCTGTTTCTGACGGCGGGTGTGACAATGCTTACGATATTTGAACCGGGGAAGGATTTCTTGGATCTGTTATATGAGGCAGTATCAGCAATTGGTACAGTGGGGCTTTCGGCAAATCTTACACCAAGTCTTGGATTTGGGAGTAAACTTGTGGTGATGAGTTTAATGTATGTGGGACGTATCGGTCCGATTACAATTGCATTGGTATTTGGGGGAAAGAAAAACCCGAAAGAGTTCACAAGAGAATTACCGGAAAAGAGAATCATGGTTGGATAGGAGCAGAATATGAGAAAACAATATGCAGTATTTGGTTTGGGAAATTTTGGGAAGCATCTTGCGCTCGGATTGGAAAATCTGGGATGTGAAGTGGTTGTGGTGGACAATTCCATGGAAAAAATTCAGGAAATCGCAGACAAGGTATCATATGCAATGTGCGCCAATATTGAGGATCCGGAAGTGATAAAATCACTGGGAGCAAGAAATTTGGATGGCGCAGTGATTGCAATCTCTGAAAATTTTGGAACAAGTATTATGGCTACGATCATGGCGAAGGAGATTGGAATACCATATGTACTTGCAAAAGCACAGAGCAGTCTTCATGCGACCGTATTAAAAAAAGTAGGGGCAGATGCTGTCGTCCATCCGGAAAAGGAGATGGGACGCCGTATTGCAAGAACGATGGTGTCAGGTAATTTTGCTGACTGGATAGAGCTGTCGCCGGATTACAGTCTGGTGGAAACAGAAATTCCGGATGAATGGATCGGGAAAAGGCTTGTTGATCTTCAAATTCGTGAAAAATACGGAATTAATGTAGTAGGAACTATTGAAAATGGTGTTGTAGATGTTACAATTAATCCACAGCGGCCGTTTAATAAGAATCTAATCGTGATATTGATCGGTTCGAATGAAGCATTACAAAAGTTGAAAAAGGAATAGGGAATATGATTACAAGTACAAGCAATCCGCAAGTAAAAAATTTATTGCAGTTACAAAAGAAAAGTAAGGTGAGAAATGAGGAACAGGTATTTATTGTAGAAGGACTTCGGATGTTCATGGAAGTACCGCAAGACCAAGTAAAAAAAGTATATGTTTCTGAATCGCTTTATAATAAGAAGAAAGAAGAATTACATTTGGAGAGATTCCCAGTGGAAGTGTATTTCAACATGTGTCTGACACAAAGACGCCGCAGGGGATATTATGTGTTGTAAAGCAGCGAAAATACGAGATAGAGGATCTGATTTCCAAGGAAAATCCGCACTTTATCGTGCTGGATAACCTACAGGATCCAGGGAATTTAGGGACGATTGTCAGGACAGCGGAAGGAGCCGGAGTGACGGCCGTTTTTATGAGCAGTGACTGTGTGGATATTTATAATCCGAAGACAATTCGCTCTACGATGGGATCGATTTATCGTGTGCCGTTTGTGTATGTGGATGATCTGTTGGCGCTTTTGGATAAATTTCAAAAGAAAAAGGTCACAACTTATGCGGCGCATCTTAAGGGAAAAAATACTTATGACAAGGAGAATTATCAGTCAGGGACAGCAGTTCTCATTGGAAATGAGGGAAATGGACTGAGAGATGAAGTGGCAGAAAAAGCGGATGTCTGGGTTCAGATTCCGATGCAGGGAAAAGTAGAATCGCTCAATGCGGCAATTGCCGCATCAATATTGATGTTTGAGGTTTATCGCCAAAGGCGATAAACCTTTTTTTCTTTTTAGGGGTTGACAGGTTGGCAAATAGATGTTAGGATATCACTTGTGTTTGAAAGATGTAACAAATACGTAACATTTGTAATAAAAATGAATTAAAAGAGTATACTATTGTAATAGTCAGTAAGGTTATTGCAACAAACCAGGAGGTAATTTATGAGACGAGAGAAAAAGAGAGTGATTATAAGCTTCGCGCTGACAGCTTGTATGGTGTTTACCACAGAGTTCGGCAGTTTGGCAGCTGATACACAATCTGATGCTCAGCCAATCGAAACAATAAATCACGAAACGACAATTTCACCATTAGCGGAGACATGGAATGAAATTCCAGAGACAGCAGCAGTTGCGGAGGCTACACAGGTGTGGCATGGAAAAGCGCTGGCAAATGTAGAGTCAGAAGCGGATGTGCTTGCGGAGGCAGTTGATGGCGGTGAAGTAGTCGGAAAGATGTATACAAATACAATCTTGACTGTGGAAGAAAGAGGAGATGTATGGTCAAAGGTTTCTTCAGGTTCGGTTGTAGGATATGTAAAAAATGAAATGCTTGCATTTGGGTCAGACGCAGTAGCAAGAGCAGCAGCGATTGATATGACAAATCCGCAGGATGCAAAGACGTTGGAAGAGATTGCTGCCGAGGAAGCAGCAAAGAAAGCGGCAGAGGAAGAAGCTGCCAGAAAGGCTGCAGAAGAAGCTGCAAGACAGTCAGGAAGCAGTGTAAGATATGATGAGGCAATGTCAGCGTCCGCAGACGACCAGACATTATTGGCAGCAATTATTTACTGTGAGGCAGGGAACCAGCCACACGATGGAAAAGTAGGGGTTGGGGCGGTTATTTTGAACCGTGTAAGAAGCGGGTCTTTCCCGAACTCAATCAGAGAGGTTATTTATCAGGCAGGACAGTTTGGTCCGGCAATCACAGGAAAGCTTGACAGAGTATTGGCAAGTGGCAATATCCCGGCAGAATGTTATCAGGCAGCAGCTGATGCACTTGCAGGATATAACCCAATTGGAGATGCATTATATTTCGGAAATGGAAATTATGGTCAGTTGATTGGAGATCACTATTTCCACTAGAGGGAGTATTTTTAAATAGAAAGACAGTGACCGAAGGGCTTTTATCACCTTTCGGTCACTGTCTTATTTATTCTAAATTGTCGAGATACCGATAGTTACTTCCTCCAGGACATCGAGCAGTACGCGCACGGTGTCAAGTGAGGTGAGCATGGTAATATTGTTTTCGGAGGCACATCGACGAATTGCAACACCATCTTCATAGTGGATACCGGAAAGGATGGCACGTGTACAGATGACGTAGCTGACATATCCGGCGCGAATAGAATCAAGTACTTCTTCGCTGCCCTCAGATGGCTTGCGCAGGATACGGGTTCGAATACCCTGCTCTTTCAAAAAGAGTGCGGTGCCAACAGTTGCTTCGATATTAAATCCCATATCGTAGAAACGCCTTACCAGTGGCAGTGCCTCCTCTTTATCTTCGTCGGCGAGTGTCACAACGACAGTACCGTAGTTTTGTACTTTGATTCCGGAAGCAATCATTGCCTTATACATTGCGCGGTGCAGTTTATTGTCGTATCCAATTGCCTCTCCGGTTGATTTCATCTCCGGTGACAGATAGGCATCCATACCGTGTAATTTTGAGAAAGAGAACGCAGGTGCTTTTACATAAAAACGTTCTTTCTCTTTTGGGTAGAGAGTATGAATACCTTGTTCCGGAAGACTTTTGCCAAGTATTGCAAGGGTCGCGATATCTGCAAGGCTGTATCCGGTTGCTTTCGATAAAAATGGTACCGTTCTGGAGGATCTTGGGTTCACTTCTATAATATAGACGTTTTCGAATTCATCGACAATAAACTGGATATTGAACAGTCCGATGATTCCGATGCCAAGTCCCAGTTTTTGTGTGTAGTCAAGAATCGTTTCTTTTACTTTCTCAGAAATACTGTGCGTTGGATAAATGCTGATAGAGTCTCCGGAATGGACTCCGGTACGTTCCACCAGCTCCATAATACCCGGTACAAACACATTTTTTCCATCGCAGACAGCATCTACTTCCACTTCTTTTCCGCGGATGTATTTATCTACAAGTACTGGTTTTTCCTCGTTGATCTCTACTGCAGTTTTTAAATAATTCCGAAGAGCCTCTTCTTTTGCGACAATCTGCATCGCTCTTCCTCCGAGTACAAAGCTTGGGCGCACAAGTACCGGATAACCAATCTCGTTTGCGGCTCTTACGCCGTCTTCGATACTTGTGACTGCCTGTCCCTTTGGCTGTGGAATATGTAAAGAGGCGAGGAGCTTTTCAAAGGAATCACGGTTTTCAGCACGCTCAATTGCATCGCAGTCAGTTCCGATAATATTTACCCCTCTTGCCCGGAGCGGCTCTGCAAGGTTGATCGCCGTCTGTCCGCCGAGGGTGGCGATCACGCCGTCTGGCTGTTCAAGCTCAATGATATTCATGACATCTTCCACGCAGAGTGGTTCAAAATAAAGCTTATCTGAGCAGGTGTAGTCAGTGGAGACGGTTTCAGGGTTATTGTTAATAATAATTGCCTCATAGCCGGCAGACTGAATCGTCTGAACAGCATGTACTGTGGAATAATCAAATTCTACACCTTGTCCGATACGAACCGGACCGGAGCCAAGTACGATGATCTTGTGCTTGTCTGATACAATGGACTCGTTTTCCTCTTCGTAGGTAGAGTAAAAATAAGGAATATAACTGTCAAATTCAGAGGCACAGCTGTCAATCATTTTATAGACAGGAAGGATGCCGTGCTGCTTTCTGATATGAAAGATATCCTTCTCGTCCATTTGCCAAAGCAGACCAATCTCTTTATCAGAAAATCCGGTTTGTTTTGCCATTTTCAAAAGCTTGCTGTCGCCAGGATGTTCCTGAAGAAGCTGCTCCATCTGAACGATATGAGAAAGCTTTTGAAGAAAGAACGCATCAATGGCAGAAACAGAGTGAATGCGGTCAATATCACAGCCAAGGCGAAGCAGTTGGGCGATGGCATAGATACGGTCATCAGTGCCAATCTGAATATAATCGAGCAATTGCGTTTCCGTCATATCATCGAATTTTGCGTCATACAGGTGAAAAAGTCCGATCTCAAGCGAACGAACAGCTTTCAGAAGGCTTTCTTCTACAGTTCTTCCGATGCTCATGACTTCGCCGGTTGCTTTCATCTGGGTAGAGAGTGAGTTGTCTGCATCGGCGAATTTGTCAAATGGAAAACGTGGCATTTTTGTCACGACATAGTCTAAAGCAGGCTCAAAAGAAGCCGGTGTGTTTGCAAGCGGTATCTCATCTAATGTCATGCCAATACCGATTTTAGCCGAAACGCGGGCAATTGGGTATCCACTCGCTTTTGAGGCAAGCGCAGAGGAACGGGATACACGTGGATTTACTTCAATCAAATAGTATTGGAAAGAATGTGGATCCAGTGCAAATTGTACGTTGCATCCGCCCTCGATGCCAAGCGCCCGAATAATTTTTAAGGCGCTGTAGCGCAGCATTTGGTATTCTTTGTTCGTAAGTGTCTGCGAAGGGCAGACTACAATAGAGTCACCGGTATGGATACCAACCGGGTCTAGATTTTCCATGTTACAGATTGTGATGGCAGTGTCATTGCTGTCGCGCATCACTTCATATTCAATCTCTTTATACCCTTTGATACTTTTTTCGATAAGAACTTGATGAACCGGCGATAGAGATAAGGCATTTTTCATCAGTGCCACGAGTTCCTCCTCGTTATCTGCAAAACCGCCGCCGGTACCGCCAAGTGTGAAGGCAGGGCGAAGAACAAGGGGGTATCCGATTTTTTCTGCTACCTTCAATCCCTCCTCGATAGAACTTGCAATGTCGGATGGAAGTACGGGCTCTCCGAGTTCTTCACAGAGCTCTTTGAAGAGCTCCCTGTCTTCGGCACGTTCGATACTGCTGATTTTTGTTCCAAGAAGTTCTGTGCGACATTCCGCCAGAATTCCCTTTTTTTCAAGCTGCATGGCAAGGTTGAGTCCGGTCTGCCCTCCAATACCAGGCAAGATGGCGTCTGGGCGTTCGTAGCGAACGATTTTTGCCACATATTCCAGTGTGAGAGGTTCCATGTAAACCTTATCGGCGATGGAAGTATCTGTCATAATTGTGGCAGGATTGGAATTGCAGAGAACAACCTCGTATCCTTCTTCTTTGAGAGCGAGGCATGCCTGTGTTCCTGCGTAGTCAAACTCCGCCGCCTGACCGATGACAATCGGACCGGAACCAATGACAAGTATTTTTTTAAGATCTGTTCTTTTCGGCATGTTGGCATCCCTCCTTGATAAGTGTGATAAATTGATCAAACAAATAGGTGCTGTCCTGTGGACCAGGAGCACTTTCCGGATGATATTGAACGCTGAATACACGATCTCTTTCGCATACTACACCTTCTACTGTCTGGTCGAGCAGATTGATGTGTGTCACAGAAAGCGGTGTCTCTAAGAGACTGTCTGCATCAACTGCATAGGAGTGATTCTGCGATGTAATCTCAATTTTATTCGTTTTTAAATTTTTTACCGGATGATTCCCGCCGCGATGTCCAAACTTTAATTTATAAGTTTTGGCACCATAGGCAAGTGAAATAATCTGATGTCCGAGGCAGATTCCGAAAATCGGATATTTACCGATTAATTTTTTTATAGCTGTAATCGTCTGTGGTACGTCGGTTGGATCCCCGGGTCCATTAGAGATAAAGATGCCGTCAGGAGAGAGCGTTTCAATCACTTCTGCAGGCGTGTTCCACGGAACGCATGTCACTTTGCAGCCACGTGCATTGAGAGAACGAATGATATTCATTTTGATACCACAGTCGATTGCAACAATATGGAACTTTTCGGTATCTGCTGGATAGACCAGCGTTTGCTGACAGCTTACGCGAGCGACTGAATCATGTGCAAGCGCTGTAGCGGCTAAGATGTTCAGCCCTTTCTCAACAGGTGTTTTTACGTCTGTCAACAGAACCTTTTGCGAGCCGTGATCGCGTATAGAGCGGGTCAGTCTGCGGGTGTCGATACCGTAAATACCGGGGATCTTATAGGTGCTCATAACTTTCCCAAGTGTTGATTCACTTCGAAAGTTAGAGGGAACGTCGTTATATTCTCTTACAATGAGAGCACCGATGGTCGGTGTGATGGTCTCATAATCATCTTCTGCCATTCCGTAATTTCCTATCAGTGGATAAGTCATTACGACAGCCTGTCCGGTGTAGGACGGATCAGACAGGATTTCCTGATAGCCGACCATTGAGGTGTTGAAGACAATTTCACACACGCTGTCGGCAGTGTCGCCAAAGGCATATCCATAATATTCCTGTCCGTCCTCTAAAATTAGTTTTCTGTTATATTTCATGATCATTTTGAGGACTCCTTTATATCTGATAAACGTTTTTCAAAACGGTCTTTTCGTGTGTCATCTGGGATGGCGGTAGGATAACAGCCGTCAAAGCAGGCGCTGCAAAAGCTGCAGTGAGACGTAAGCTCTCTAAGTTTTTCTAATGGAAAATATCCAAGAGAGTCTGCACCGATAATCTCAGCAATCTCGGAAACCGTATGTTTGCAGGCAATCAGATGATCTTCTGAATCAATATCTGTACCATAATAGCAGGGATGAAAAAACAACGGAGAAGAAATACGGATGTGTAATTCCTTTGCACCTGCATTGCGCAACAGTTGGACAACACGCCCGATTGTGTTTCCGCGGACAATGGAATCGTCAATTAGCACGACACGCTTCCCGCGGATACTTTCCTCCACGGCAGAGAGCTTGATTTTTACACTGTCAAGCCTTGCTCCCTGTCCGGGAGAGATGAAAGTTCTGCCGATATATTTGTTTTTGATCAGACCGATACCGTATGGAATTTTAGATTCCTGACTAAATCCAAGGGCGGCATCCAGTCCGGAATCGGGCGCACCAATGACGATGTCTGCGTCGATTGGGTGTGTCTGCGCCAAAATTTTTCCGGCAAGTACACGGGAAGCATGAACGGAAATACCGTCAATGACCGAATCCGGGCGTGCAAAATAAATTCAAAAATACAGAGTCGTGTTTATTTTTGATTAAAATGTTCTTTGCGGGAAACTACACCATGTTTGGAAAAGACTAAGATTTCACCCGGTTCCACATCCCGAATGACTTCTCCGCCCACTGCTTTGATCGCGCAGGATTCAGAAGCGACGATATATGTGCCGTCAGGAGTCTGCCCATAGCAGAGCGGTCGAAAACCATAAGGATCTCTTGCACAGATTAATTTTTGTGGTGACATCAGTACGAGAGAGTAGGCTCCGTCCAACGTATTCATCGCGCGGCTGAGTGCATCTTCGATGGAAGGTGCATTCAGCCGTTCGCGGGTGACGATGTAGGCGATTGTTTCCGTATCGCTCGTAGTGTGGAAAATGGCACCGGATAATTCCAGTTCATTTCTGAGTTTGGCGGCATTTGACAGATTACCGTTGTGCGCAAGCGCCATCCGTCCTTTCTGGTGGTTGACTTCAATCGGTTGACAGTTATTTCGGTTTGTTCCGCCGGTTGTGCCATAGCGGACATGACCGACTGCCATGGTGCCGGATGGGAGCGATGACAGGATATCATTTGAAAAAACATCGCCGACCAGCCCCAGGTCTTTGTGGGAGACAAATACGCCGTCATCGTTCACAACGATTCCACAGCTTTCTTGTCCCCTGTGTTGCAGGGCGTATAGCCCGTAATAAGAAATATTAGCGACGTCTACAGGTTTTGGTGAGATGACGCCGAATACCCCGCATTCTTCGTGTATACTCATAAATTACCTCCGCTTTGATGTGAGAGAGCTGCCTGAATAAATCCTTTGAAGAGAGGATGTGGTCTGTTCGGGCGGCTTTTGAATTCCGGGTGATATTGAACACCGACATGGAATGGTCGGTCAGTAATTTCAACGGTCTCAACAAGTCTTCCATCAGGCGAAGTACCGCTGACTGTCAGACCGGAAAGAGTGATCTGTTCTCGATAGTCATTGTTAAATTCATAGCGGTGTCTATGACGTTCGCTGATTGTGTCAACACCGTAGCAGCGATGCATAGTTGTTCCTGCCTGGATGTTACATGGATAAGCGCCAAGCCTTAATGTGCCGCCTTTGTCGATGTTGTCATTTTGTCCGGGCATGAAGTTGATCACTTTATGCTTACACTGCTCGTCAAATTCACCGGAATTTGCATCTTTGATTCCGACAACATTTCTTGCATATTCGATTACGGCGATCTGCATTCCGAGGCAGATTCCAAAGTATGGAATCTGGTGTTCTCTCGCGTATTTTGCAGCCAAGATCATGCCCTCAATTCCACGGTTACCAAAGCCCCCCGGAATGAGAATACCGTCCAGAGCAGAGAGAGTTTCTTCTATATTAAAATCTGCCAGATCTTCTGAGTCAATCCAGCGAATCTCTATGGCTGTATTATGAAAATATCCGGCATGTCGAAGCGCTTCTGCTACAGAAAGATAGGCATCGTGCAGTCCCACATATTTTCCGACAAGACCGATTGTGACATTGCCGGTATGATTTCTGATATGTTCTACCATCTCTGTCCATTCGCTGAGATCAGGCTCTTGTGTCTCGATACCAAGTTCACGGCAGACAACAGATGAGAAATCTGCTTTTTCCAGCATAAGTGGAGCTTCGTAGAGATTCAGAAGTGTAATGTTTTCGATGACACAGTCCGGCTTTACGTTGCAGAATAAAGATATTTTCTGGAAAATGGATTCTTCTAAAGGTTCGTCACAGCGTAGGACGACAATGTTTGGATTGATTCCCATTCCCCGCAGTTCTTTTACGGAATGCTGAGTTGGTTTTGACTTATGTTCATCTGAGCCACGGAGGAAAGGTACGAGTGTGACATGAATGAACAAACTGTTCTTACTGCCAACTTCCAAAGAAATCTGACGTACTGCTACCAAAAAAGGCTGGGATTCAATATCGCCAATTGTGCCG
>ENA-UOJP01003001-UOJP01003001.1-human-gut-metagenome-genome-assembly--contig:-C102-NODE-3001-length-10759-cov-22.554466_pt1 | contig 10759 bp, 8 predicted proteins | sample MGYA00242353_ERZ723900 | MGnify/ENA metagenome assembly ERZ723900
TAAACCCGAAAAATCATCGTGACTAAACCCGCAACAACTAATTGAACACAAACAGTCCGTCTCCGCCAGCAGACGGTCGTGCACGCGCCTGATCGTGTGCCGCTGCTTCCTGGGCAGCAGACGATCGGCCTCCAGCCACTCGTCCACCAGATGCGCGTACGGGTCGATCTTCGACCCGTACCTGCGATCCGCCTTCGGCTTGGGCGAGCAATCCTCCATATCCGCGTACTTCGCGACCGTCCCGCGATCCACGTGAAGACGCCGCGCTATCTGCGCGCGCGACATTCCCTGCCGGTCGAGTCTCCTGATATCTTGCACAATGGGCATCGGTATCGCCATGTTCCTTTCCTTCCCGAGCGCCGGCCGGCGGCAACCGGCCGAATCAAAACCGATTGGCAACTCGGGAATATACAGGCGGCGGCACCGATGCCTATCACATCACCGGGAAACGATGACGACACCGGGGAAAACCATCAGCCCACACTGCGGAAAAACACTGCCGAACCCGCCCAACAAACATTGAAGCAATACACCTCGGGTCCGTTCTATTCGGCGCTGGCCGCGCAGAGGAAGGCGGACCTGCGCCGGCGCGGATCCCGCAAGCCGCGTCGCATGGACTCGGACCGGCTTCGCACCTGGGTGCTGGACTCGCTGCGCAGGGGGTGGAGCCCGGAACTGATCGAGGGACGGTTGAAGGCCCAGTACGCCGGCGACCCGTCGATGCGGATCAGCCACGAGTGCCTCTGCCAGTGGATCTACGCCAAGCCGCAGCGGGCGCTGGACCTGCGCCAGTACCTGGCGCGCGGCAGGAAACGCCGGACGAGGAAAAAGGGCAGGAAGGCGAAAGGGCCGCGCATCCCGATGCGCGTGCCCATCGCGGACCGGCCCGAGGCGGTCGGATCCAGGAAGGGGTTCGGCCATTTCGAGTCGGACACGGTGGTCGGCGCCGCGCCGTCGAGGCGCTGCATGAACACGCAGGTGGAGCGCAGGAGCCGCAGGCTGTTCGCCCGGCTCGTCGACGACAAGAGCACGTCCGCCACGGCCAGGGCCGAATACGAGATCTTCAAGGACATCCCGCCGGCCGCGCGCGTCGACCGCACGTGGGACAACGGCACGGAGGCGAGCCTGCACATGCTGGTGGACGAGGCGCTGGGCATGCTCACGTACTTCGCCGACCCGTACAGTTCCTGGCAGCGTGGCAGCAACGAGAACAGGAACGGCAGGATCCGCCGCTATCTGCCCAAAGGAACCGGGTTCGAGGACTTGGCCCAGGAGGACCTCGACGCGATCGTCGGGGAGATCAACGACACCCCCATGAAGCTCCTCGGCTACAAAACGCCCAACGAGGTATGGGACGAGGAGATCGCCAAGCTACAATCGAAGGCAGCCAGCCCGAACACAAGCGTTGCGCTTACAAATTGAATCCGGGGGGCCTCATGAGCCGAGGGTGTAAGGGATAAGGTGTAAAGGGTAAGGGTTTAAAGGCGTAAGGGTGTAAGGGGACACTCACTCCTGCCGGTACAGCCGCGAATACAATCCGCCGGCCTGCAGCAGTTCGTCATGCGTACCGGATTCGACGATCTGCCCATGATCCATGACATGGATGTGGTCGAAATCCCGAATCGATGCGAGTCTGTGCGCCACGACGATGCACGCATTGTCGGAGTCGAGCAACGCCGTCATGACATGTCGCTCGGTATCGTTGTCCAGAGCACTGGTGGGTTCGTCCATAAGTAGGAAGTCCGGTCTTCCGACGACCGCACGCGCGATGGCGACCTTCTGCCGTTGGCCGCCGGACAGGTTCATGCCGCGTTCACTGACCATGGCGTCCAAGCCGACGACCGGATCCATCATCCCCTCGTTGATGCCGGCAACCTCGCACGCCCTGACGATGTCGTCATCCGTCAGCCACGGACGGTGCAGCGTGATATTGTCGCGCAAGGTTTCGTTGAACACCGTGGATTCCTGATGCACATACGCCAGCCTGCCGGCCTTCCATCGGCTGTCCGCGTCGTAAATCCGGCATCCGCCGTCGTTGATGGTCACCGTGCCACAGACGGGTTCGATGAGTCCGGCGAGCAGTTTCAGCAGCGTGCTTTTGCCCGAGCCAGTGGGGCCGACGATGGCGATCTTGTCGCCTTTGCGGATGTCGCAATCGACATCGGAGAGAACGGGAGCGTCGAACGCCGTGTACGAGTATCCCACGCCGGTGGCATGCAACCGTTCGAGTATGCCATCACCCGATTCGTCACCACTCGGCCCACCACATGCGGACCGTCCGCCGTCACCCAGTCCGACGTCACCCGGTTCGCCACCCGGTTCGTCGCATTCAAGCGACGCACCGCCGCCTTCACCGGCGGGAATCATCTCGCAAATCTTGCGCATATAGGTGGCGAACGCCATGATCTGGCTGATGACGCCGACGATGCCGGAGAATGGCGTGACGAATGCGGACGCCAATGACATGAATCCGACGACGGCACCCAGTGCGAGCGTGCCGCGTCCCACGAAGGTCATGCCGAAGGCGACCACGCATAGCGGCAACACGAACACCAGCGCCGAGGACAGGCTTGACAGCAATGCCGAAAGCCGCCCTTGCCGAGTCTGGTAGTCGAGCTGCGCTCCCAGACGCGCTGACCAGCGGTCGTAGCAGTGGCTTTCCAAATTGAGGCTTTTGACAGTTTCGATGCCGGAGAAGGTTTCGATGAAGGCGCGTTGCACGTCAGCCTGCGCGACGGTCGCACGCTCGACCAGCGTCCTGTTGTGCAGGGAATAAATGACGGATACGACGAGCACCGCCGCGCACACCGTCAGGGTCAGCATCGTCAATGGCACTGAATAGGCGATCATCATGATCAGGTAGACCACGAGGAACACCATCGACACGACCGTCGACGGCAGACTGCCGGTCACGATCTGTTCGACGACCATGACCAGGTTCGCGCGGTAGATCAGGTCACCACCGGAACGGTTCACGAAGAACGGGAACTCCCGATCGAGCACGCCGGTCATGTATCGGCGGGACAGGTATCGTCCGAATCGCACCTGCACGCGGGTGAGCATCATGGTGTTCAACGCGCCGACCGCATAGTAGACCAGCAGCGAGGCAAGCAGCATCGTCGCGACCAACGGCGGGAAACCGCTTTGGGCGGCGAGCGACCCATGGTCGACCATATAGCCGGTGCCTGCGGGCACGATCAATGTCAGTCCCTGGACGACGAGCGAGAACAGCAGGCTCAGACCGATGGCGGGCATGTTCCGACGGAGGAACCCGGTCAGGATGGAGACGGTTCCGCTGCGAGGCCGTATGGGAATGGTTGCGCAGCCGTCGTTTGTCGGTTGCGGAATCAGCACCGCGCCAGAACAGTGGGCCGCGAGTTCGCCGGGCGTATAGGCATGGCGCCCGTTCGCCGGGTCAGCGATGCGGAATCGGTCGTATGCGTAATGGTCGAGCACGACGAAATGGTTGTCGTCCCAATGCAGGATGCATGGCGTCATGACGGTTTTCAACGCTTCGGCGCTGGGGGTCGTGACCGCGCGTACGCGGATGCCGGAGTCGGACAGCACCGTTACGATGTTCGCGAGGCTCAGTCCGCCGCGTGGAGCGCCGTACCGGCGGCGCAGCTCGTCCATGGTCACGGGATGCCCGAATGCGGCGAGGATCATCGCTGCGGCGGCCAGCCCGCATTCGCTGTGCTCGCCTTGTTCGATAAACGGGACACGGTGGCGATGCCATGATCTCATGCTTGCCGTCCGCGCGCGGGAAGGCCGAAGTCGACGTGTGTGCGGTCACGCCCGAGCGTGGACGCCTTGGTGAACGCCTCATAGTCGTCGAATTCGGCGAGCATCATATCCTTGACGAGGTGTTTGTCGTCAAAGATGATGATCCGGTCGGCCACATTCCAACAGTATTCGAGGTCATGGGTGACGGTGAGCAAAGTGCGCTCGTCGGCGCGAAGCTGGTTGACGTAATCGACGAGCAGCGAGCGGGTGATCGGATCGATGGCGTTGCTTGGCTCGTCGAGCATGATGACATGCGGGTCGAACAGCATGCCGGCGACGATGCCGACCCGTTTGCGCAGACCGGTCGAGAGTTCCGCCACCTTCTTGTCGAGATGCCCCTCCAATTCGAAGGCACGGACGAGCGGTTCATCCTCCAGCCGTTTCGAGTCGACGGTATGGCCGCCGTCCGCGATTCCCTTGCCGGACCGGAACAGCAGTTGCCGGAAGTGGATGTTGTCACGCACGGTCATCGTGCCGACGAGATTGCCGTTCTCGGTCATCTGGAACACGTCGCGCATCGACGGCACCCGACGCCTATCGATCACGCATCGCCCTTCACGGGGGCGCAGCAGTCCGACGATGAGTCTGAACAGCGTGGTCTTGCCGACGCCGTTGTATCCGAGGATCGCCAGCGACTGGCCTTGCGGCACGGTGAAGTCGATGTCCTCCAACACGGTCTGTCTCTTCTTGTAGCCGAAGGTGACGTGTTCGACGGCGATGATGGCATGTTCGCCGTTGTCGGTGCGGTCGGCGTGGTTGATGTGGTCGGCGGTCATATTGTCTTTCCTTGTCGTCGATTCGGTTGTGTTCGTATCCGTCATGTCCGTCATCGCGTTTCCAGTGCGAGTATGGAGGGCGTGGACGGGTCGTTCAGACGAAGCATCGTGTAGGCGACGCCGACCGGCCCTTGGAAGTACGACAGATCCACGAATTCACGGGATTGCCTCAGCCGGAAACGTCCCGACGAACGGGCCTGCGCGATCATGTCGTCCATCAGACGCTGTGCCTGCATGCGATACCATTCGTCACCGTTGGCATTGCCGATGGATATCAGGGTGTCGATCATGCCGCATCGTCCATGGCACACGCCGTCGTCGTCCCAATCCGCGTTCCCAAGCAACGCCGTGATATCTGCCTTGTCTGGGAACGCCCGTCCGCTTTCATCCTCGAAGAAACGTTCGCCGTCCGCGCCGGCAGTGGCCGCCAGCTCATTGCGTGCCCAGAGCACGCCGACCTTCCCACGGCACCATTTGCCGGCGTCCTCCTGTTTCGCACCGCTTCTTCGAGCGTCCGATTTCCGCCAAAGCATTCGGGCGAATTCGGCGAATTCGCGATTCCCCGTCGCCGCGTAGAGCTTCCAGAACGCCACGGCCATGCCTTCCAGTCCGTGCGCGGCACCGGTTGGATACGGCATGTCATCGGATTCGTCGGCGTTCCGCTGGGTTTCGGGAAACGCACGGATGACGGTTCTCCCCAGCCGGCTGGTTTGTTCCACTATGCGCATGTCATGGAATACGTCGTACAGCCGCAGATACAGCATGATCGAACTGCCCGCCCCGGTCAGGTAATCCAGATGGAATGACGGTTGAGGATTGTCGCGCTGCAGGAGCTTCGGCAGCATATCGTCGATGTATGCCGGCAGCATACGAACCGTCTGCGTCATGCAACGGCGAGCTTCGGGCGACGTGATGCCGGCATTGGCCATGCGTAACGCGCAATAGCTTCGCGACAGGCCGGAAGTGAAGCCGGAATACGTAATGCCTCTGTCCTTGCGGCGCATCAGACTCCGCATCATACGCGTGCACAGGTCACGCCAGCGCTCATCGTGTGTCCGCCGATACAGTTCGGCGGCGAACATGCCCGTCCCGGCCATGCCGTCGTAGAGTCCCGAAGTCGGCGCCCCCGGTTCGTACCGTTCATCCACGGTCTTGTCCGCGGCCATGGTGTCGGATCGGTTCGCTGTAAGCCATGATACGGTGCCATCGGTTTCCTGGAGGATGGCCGTGTCGGCTATCCTCGTGCCGAGTTCGATTGGGTAATGCTCCGCATCCGTGTCCGACGACACCGAAGCCGTCGGATGCGCGTCCTCCATGCCGGGTTCCATGCGCAAGGCGTTGCGGATAATGCGCGATTGCAATGCGGCCTGTTCGTCAAGATGACCGATGGTGTCAAGCACCCGTTCGCGTACCGAACGTTCGCAGACGCCGTCAATGGTCGTTCCATCGGGAGCGTGCAGATCATGTCCCGTCAGCTGTGCGGTGAACATGGGGATGTCCCCGGCGAGCATCTGCCGGTATTCGCTTGCGAAGATGCGCTTGTCACGGAATGGGTAGACATACAGGTTCTCCAGTATGGCTTCGACGTCCAGCATGTCCTTCAACGCCGACGGATGATGGATGAAATCCGCAAATCGGGCGTAGGCGCTGGTGTTGCGCACCAGCACACGCACGGTCGTATCCTCGCCGGACAGCATCGCATCCCATTCATCCGCGTCGATGGTCATCGCCGCGGCGACCGTATTGCGGAATCCTTGGAGAATCTGTCGCTTGTAATGATACGGATCCACAACGGCGTCATCCAATGTCACCGCGCAGCCGTCCTTGCTGAACGTCACGGCGTTCCTCTCGTAATGGGCATCGGCGGAGTCCAATCCCACCGGGGACGCGACGATGCCGGGCATCGTCTGCTCACCGGTTTCGAAGGCGCTGATGTCGACGGATGTACCGTCGGCCGACATCGCCGTTTTCGCCGGCAACAGACAGGAGGATGCCAGTGAATCCCGCAATATCGTGGATACGCGGATGTCGGCATCGGTGCCGTCGGGCATGTCCATGGTCACATGGTTCGTGGCGATCGTCTCGAAATCGACGACCATCGGATATTCCCCGCTGGCGATGATGTTCTCGTGGTGCATGTCGTCGCCGTGCAGGAGCCATACCAATCCGAGCAGCTGACCGTATCTGGTGTAATAGCGCTCCACCTGACGTGCATCCTCGCAGGTGCCGTGTTCCACGAATTCCTCATAGGCGTAGCCGGATTTCGTCAGCACGTCCGACACTCGCATCGGAAGGAAACCCTTCGTCCGTTCGCATCGCCTCACCAATCCGGCGAAAAGCTCATGGATATGCAGGTCACGCGGCTTGTATACGATTTTCCGTCCGCCGATGGTGAGCATGGCCACGGCTCTTCCACCGTCGTGCGCGTCGCCACGGTCGATGGACATATCTTCCAACCTGAAATCATCGCCGACGCCTGCGAAGGAGGCGAGCTCGTCGCGATCCATGGATACGCGGTCGAGCATTTCCTTGACGAAATCGATGTAATGGACTGTCGTCTGCGTGACAAAACGAAGCAGTACCGGATATTTCGCATACATATGGCCACGGTATTCGTCGGTGGCCAGCAGTTCGAAATATCGCCGCAATTGTCGCTTCGCATCGCCGTCGCCCAACGAACCGGCCTGACGCGCGACATGCAATTCCCATACGACGGTTTTCAATCCGATGCCCAACAGACGCTCGACGTATGCGCTCAGGCACTGTTCGATAAGGCGCTCGTCATTCATCGGCAATGAACAGGCCGACATATGCGCTTGCAGTTCCGCTTTCACGTACGCGACGAACGGTGCGAAGGCGGTGGCATACCCCGTGCGTTCGACTCGCTCTTCCTCGCTGTCGTAACGGTTCAGAATCGTCTGCAGTTCAACGGACCATGCCGGCTCGACATGGCCGCTCAGTTTCCGTTCCCGATCCGCGATGACGGTTTCGACCACGGATGCGTCATCGCCGAGCGCGTCGGCGATGCCTTGATAGTCCTCGTCCCGCAGTGGGTTCCGTCGGTTTTTCCATTCCACCGTTGCCGAAAGCATGTCTTCCGCATGCGATGCCCGATACTGTCGCAAAGCATCCGGCATAGCGGTTGCCGCCATGCACCGTTCCTCAAGGGTCGTGGCAGAAGCCGCCCAGGTCGTTCCAACGTTACCGTTCATGGAAAGTCCCCCTACCGTTCGGCGTGGACGGATTCCGGCAGCTTCCGCCGCGTTTCGACGTATTCATGGAACGTCGCGCAGTCGAACATGCCGCGTTCCCGCCAATACCGCGATTCTGCATCGCTACCGTCTCGTCGGGCGTAGTCACGCTTGTAGGATTGGAATGCCAGCTCCTGCCTTTCGCTGGTTTCAGGCACGACGCCATCCCGCAGTGTGTTCAGCGCCCGCACGATGGCCGCGGCGGTCTGATCGGCCATTGCCTCATCGAATGGCGTAAAAGTGGTGTGGTATGCGGTTTCATCAATGATGATGCCCAGTGATTCCATGAACCGTTCCATCAGTTCGCCGACTTCAAGGAACCCGTTGGTTGTGGCGCTGACCATTGCCATGCCCGGTTTGCCCGCCAGATGGAACAAATGCCCCCAATAGGTGAGTCGATCCATCAGAATCTTCATGTCGCCGGAAACGTTATGGCCATAGGTCGGCGAACCGAGAATCAGATAATCGCATCGTTCGATTGCTTTTTTGACCCGGGCGGAATCGTCCAGTCCGTTCAGCTCGATATGATCGACACCGGTGGAAAACTCGCTCGCAGTACCATCCGACGGCAAGATCGTCGTGTCATTCGGCGTCAGAATCGTCCATTTCGCGTCAATGTTCCCACTGACCGCATCCTGTATCAGACGAACCGACCGCAACGTCTGCGACTGCGGATTACGCGAAGCGACATAGGCCACCATGCTGGTCATGGAAATCCACCTTTCCAAAAGCTTCGAATCCAGTAGATGTCACAGCTCGATATTGGTGTTGATAAAATATCGAGAGAATACTCCGGTTGAAATACCGATGGCGACCACTACCAATACGACATAACCGACCGAGAACAGGCACAGCGGCATCACGTTGACGACCACAAGCGTATATGCCAATTGGAGCAGGATCGCAATCAACACCAAAACCAGTTGTGCCATTGTCGGATCGCTGTTCCGGGAGACATAAACCATCGGCATTGCGCCCAAAGAACAGACGATTGTTCCTAAGACTGATACGATAAGAGCACCAATTGCATCATCTGCTCCAGCGGTTATCTGAAAGCCTGATGACAAAACACGCATAAAAGCCAGATTCAAAAGCACGGAAATCACTGTCAGGATAACAGGAAACAGGCACTTACACCAGCAGTAGCTCCAATAGGAACGACCAGACTGTATATAGAGCTCAAACAGTCCATCTCGGAAATCCTGATACAGGATGGAGACCATCACCGAGCATGACGAATAGATGAAAAACGGTCCAAAAAAGACAGCCCAAGTAAATGGGTCTAGAATGCCTGCGCCACTGGCAACCATCTCCACGAATATTGCCGTGACCATAATGATAAGAACCATACCCCAGTTCTTGAATGACTGGAAACATGCCTTGCAGTCACGAAACAGAATCGCCTTCATGCCACTTCCCCTTAACGATAACAAGTGTCAGGTATGGGTCGGATGTTTTACGCAATCCATACCTGACCCATGTAAAGCAACGTTCACTTGCAGTTCCCACAGGATGCAAGTCGGGTGACGACCGTTACCGAACATGCCGAGAAAGACACGCTCAGAACGGAAACCGCGAACGACAGCGACGCCGGCGCGACGCCATCATCGTTGCGACCGGTCAGCATCGCCATATCGGCCGCCGACAGATCCTCGAAGGATTCACCGACAATGGACTTCTCATTGATGCTCATATAGGCCTCCTTACCTAATTCCTGCCCTTCAGGCGAAGAGCTACTGTAAGCATGACGCGCTTTCTCCCGCTTCGCAATGACTTGTATGCCATTAGGGGACAAGGACTTTTATATGAATCCATGTTGTGCAATGATCATTGACACACCCCGACGCAAAGGAACCCTCATGAGAACACCGCTTTTAATACTTACGGTACTTGGTTTGACATTCGGAGCGTCAGCCAGCACTCCAAGCAACAGTTCAACGGAGGAAGAAATATCAACATATTCACTATGCCCTGTATGGTTTCCATTATGCCATATCAGAAATTAGGTCAGTAGCGGTAACATGCAATAGAAAGACCATTCTTCGCCGTCTTTTTCATATCTGATGAATCCTCCTTGTCCAGATATCAAACGGGAATATATACTTAGCCCTTTTCTTGCTCCCAAAGTCACACATCGCCGACTCTTTTGTCGACATTTATTCACCTGAACAATATCAACAGCATTATTTGAAAATGTGACAATGACGGAATATTCACTTTTGTCAGCATAGCGTTCAATATTCGTGTAAATTTCACGCAACAGGTTAACGATTATTTGATTCCACGAGTTCAACATTGCGCTGGATACACCGCGAAGAGATGAATGACCGCAAAACCCTTTGTCATGCAACCGACGGTCACTTTCACTCAATGTAGCTTGAATATGTTCGGCAAGACTTACATGAAATACATCATCTTGTTTATGGTCATCATCCGATAGATAATTCATAACCGAATGCAGATCTTGGAATATCCTATTGATACCGTTCTGCAATTTTCTCCATCGCTTAAGCTCCCCGTTGTCTAATTGAAAGTGCAACACCCGTTGGATTGGAGATTGTCCGGATAACCAGTCCGAAGGGATGTTGCACCTATGGGGGAAGTATATTCGCACCTGTCGGAAGAGGAACGCCGGGTCATCCGGATCGAGATCGGCAACGGCACCATCATCTGCGGGATCGTTCTGATGCTCGGCCGCAACGCCTCGACGGTCGGCAGGGAGATCAAACGCGACACGTGGTTCCCGTCCAACGAGAACGAGTCCTACCGGCCGTACCGGCCGAAACGGCTGAAGACGGGCCCGTGGACGGGCGGATACTACATCGCCGGCCCCGCGCAGCGCAAGGCCGGCCGCAGGCGCGCCGAACCGCGCAAGCGCTACCGCCTGTCATGCGTGTTTTTAGTCAAGTCGGTGTTTCGTGTTTCGTCACTATTTTTTTTCGGTTTTCG
>ENA-UOJP01003005-UOJP01003005.1-human-gut-metagenome-genome-assembly--contig:-C102-NODE-3005-length-10732-cov-4.397209_pt1 | contig 10732 bp, 11 predicted proteins | sample MGYA00242353_ERZ723900 | MGnify/ENA metagenome assembly ERZ723900
ACATCACAATATTAAGTGCGTTATCCTGATTGTCCACCAGAAAGATATAAGTCTGTGCTGATTAGCAGCTCTTACCCATGCCATTTGATCTGCTTCTTTATCCGGCAGTGGTTCTTTTTCTTCCAACTGTTTCAGCAGTAGTAATAAAGCAATTTTCCAATACATATTTATAAATTTGTTGTTCCTGTTCACTATAAAGACGGATATCTCTTCTGCAAACCGGTCCATATCTCACTGCTTCATCCATCCGCTCATAATAAGCCATCGAAAAATCTACAATTTTATAAATACTGACTGAACTCTACCTTCTCCTTATTCGGTCCTTCAATCGTAAAGAACCGCACGCCGTTATCCCAGAACGGCAGGAAATGAATGGTATCCTTCGTTGTATTCATTTTTTCTGCTTTAATATACTGATATACTTCCTCAATATCCTTCACATTGATCGCCACATGATCAATTGCTCCGCTCTCCATCTTTGCAGCCTTATTTTCATAAGTCTCGATCACAAGCGTTTCCAGTTTCAGAAATGCAACCTTTTCGTTTGCTTCTTCATTCACCGTCTGAAGTGCGATCTCAAATCCCAGTTTCTGATAAAAAGCAATTGTTTTTTCAATATCATTTGTCGGAATCCCGATATGCTGAATCCCTGTTGTATATGTTTTCAGATCCATCTTAACGTCCCATCCTTTCTTCTGCCTGTGCAAGCGTCGGCATCGCAGGAATCGCACCTTTTTTCTCTACACAAAGGCTTGCCACCGCGTTGCCAAACCGCACATATTCTTTCAGTTCATCCATCGTAAATGCTTCCGGTCTCTTTCCTGCTTTGCTGATACAGTATAAAAATCCTCCCCAGAAAGAATCTCCTGCACCATTGGTGTCCACCGCTTTGCTCACAAATCCCGGAATATGTACACCGCCTTCTTTGCAGTACAGATATGCCCCATCGCTTCCCTGCGTGACTGCAACGATCTTGACACCTTTCCGGAATAAAATTTCCGCCGCTTCTTCCGGACTTTCTTTGTCTGTCAGAAGTTTCGTTTCTTCATCTGAAATTTTCATGATATCCACATAAGGAATCAGACTTCTCATCTGTTTCTTTGCAGTCTCCTCATCCTTCCATAAAGAGGCTCTGTAATTCGGATCATACGAGATAATACTTCCTTTTTCTTTTGCGCGCCGGATCACATAATGTGTGGTATCTCTTGCCGGCTGTTCCGTAAGTGACAGAGAACCGACATGGAAAATATGTGTCTTATCCAGAATATCAATATCGATTTCTTCTTTTTCCATTCTGGTATCTGCTCCTGGTTTTCTTGCAAAAGAAAAGGTTCTCTCTCCATTCTCATCAATATTTACAAACGCAAGGGTCGTAAAATATTTTTCATCCAGAAGCATTCCCTCCGTTTCCACGTTTTCTTTTTCCAGCACAGATTTCAAAAACTCTCCATGCATATCCTTTCCGGCCTTCCCGATAAAAGCGGTATGTCCACCAAGTTTCGCCACCGCAACTGCAACATTTGCAGGAGCACCACCCGGATTCTGGGCAAATAGTGTCTGCCCGTCTTCATTTACTCCCTGCCAGGTGAAATCGATCAGGATCTCACCAAATGTTGTAATATCGTAAAGCGACCGTTTTGCGGCATCATTGGTATCCGCAAGAAGTCCTGCTTCAAGCAGTCTCTCCAAAATCTGATTACATTCATTTTCTTCATCCGTATGAACATGCAGTTCTCCGAATTCAAATTCCGGCATACTCAAGACGCCAAGCATTGATTTTGCATTTACCACATATCTTCCGCTGCAAAGCTCTACATCACACGAAATCCGTTCTGCAATACTTACAAGCTTTCGTGCATTTGTCATGGTTCCCAAAATTACTTTTGCAATCATTTTTTCCTCCTAAGCAAATATGCTGATGATCAGGGCACAGATAAGACCGGTAAATCCGATAATCGTCTCCATTATCGTCCATGATTTTAAGGTTGTCTTTTCATCAATTTCAAGTAAGGAACTTACCAGCCAGAACCCAGAATCATTCACATGGCTGAATGCAGTTGCACCACCGGTGATCGCGCATACCATTGCGGCAAGATACAACGGTGAAAGTCCTGCAACCGCCGGCATGGATGCCATAATTCCGGCTGCCATCGTCATCGCAACCACTGCCGCTCCAACCGACGCTCTTACCAGAGCCGCAATCAGAAATGCAACTAAGATTAACGGAAGACCGCTCTTTTCAAGTGCCGGTCCGATGATGTCTCCCATCCCGCAGTCCTGAAGCACCCAACGGATGATTCCGCCTCCGGTAATAACCAGAAGGATCTGTCCTGTCGGTCGGAGAGATCTGTCCATGATCTTTTTCAACTGTTCCCCGTCATATCCCTGCTTCTTTCCAAGAAAATACATTGCACACAGAACTGCAATGATCAGTGCTACAAATGGTGTTCCCACAAATTCCAGTACCGGTCGTATTCCATCAAATGCCGGAATATATTCCGAAAGTGTGCTGCACAGGATGAGTACCAGCGGAACAAGGATGATCGCAATGACGGTTGAAAATTTTGGAAGATTTGCTTCTTCCTCTTCCCTTACTTCTGAAACTGTAGTTGGAAGTCCGGTATGGATCTTGGTCCCGATAAATTTTGACCATAAAATTCCGGCAAAAATAAGTGATAAAATTCCGGTCGGCACACCAACTGCGATCATAATTCCAAGATCTACTCCAAGCATATTGGCAACCAGAACCGATCCTGCTGACGGCGGGATAAAGGCAAATCCGGTTGCAAGACCTGCAAGAAGCGGAATCACATAATACAATGTTGATTTTTTTGTTTTCTTTGCCAATCCGAAAGCAAGCGGAATTAAGATTACAACTCCTGCCTCAAAGAAAACAGTTGTTCCAACTACGAGTCCGGTAATTCCAAGCGCAATCCCTGCTTTTTTTTCACCAAATCTGTTAACCAGTGTCTGTGCAACACACTGTGCGCCGCCCGACACCTCCAGTATTCCTCCGAACAGAGAACCCAGACCGATCAGCAATACGATTCCCTGTAATGTCTCTCCTGCACCTTTTTCTACTGTATTTACCAGAGCCGGAACCGGCATCCCGGCTCCGAGTCCGATCACCAGAGCAGAAATCAGCAGAGACAGTACCGGATGAATTTTGAATTTAATGATCAGCAGTAATAATAAGACGATTCCCGCTGCCGCAGCAATCAGCAGTCTTGCCGGATCTGCCACAAATACTGTTTCTGACATTTTCATTTCCTCCCGTATTCTTCCTGATTAGTGAACATATTTGTGGATCGTTGCTTTTACAGCACCTGGTCCTGCGATCATTTCACGGAACATTTCTTCAATCTTTTCACCGACACCATCTTTGTAAAGATCGGTAAAGAACAGACGTTCATTGGACAGGATCGGTTTCAGCTGGTCTTTCAATGTCTCCGGCTTTCCAACTACGATGTCACCAAGCTGTTCTCCGATTTCTTCATTCATCGGATCCGGTGCCAGTTCGAATTTGTTTCCTTCATCATCGACTGCCAGCATATATCTGAGCCATCCTGCAATACCAAGCGGAATTGCTGTCAGTTTTGATGCATCTCCGTATTTTGCCACATAAGCTTTTACTGTCTCGCCAAAACGGATACCAACCATCTGTGATACGTCAACTGCCAGACGAATGTTTGTATCTCCCAGATATTCATTCGGGAAACGGTCATTGAACAGCTCATCTACAAATGCCTGCGGAGAAAGGATTCCAGGATCTGCCACTACCGGAAGTCCCTCATCATAAGCTACCATCCGTGCCATCTTCATCATGTCTTCATTAGTATTGAGCATATGTGCAAACAGATCATATCCAAGAACAACGCCAAGCGGACCTGTTGCAGAGTGAACCGGATTTAAGCATACAGTTACTTTCATTCTCTCTGAAAGATTAACGGTATTTCTGTCTGCCATATAGACACCAAAACCTTTTTCCAGTGCCGGACGTCCATTCGGGAAGCTATCCTCAATGACCAGATACTGCGGTTTTTCTGCATTTACAAACGGAGCTATGTAGGTCTTCTTTCCGGTGATAACCGGCTGCATTTTTTCCACACCGAGAGCTTCAAGATCGTCTGCGATCTGTTCGCTCGGACGTGGGGTGATCTTGTCGATCATAGTCCACGGGAAGGCAACTACTTTTTCATCACTTACATATGTAATGAAATCATCATCTACAAATCCCTGCTTCTTCCACTCTTCTGCCATTGTAAGAACAGATTCACGGAGTTTTGCACCATTCTTGGAACAGTTATCCATAGATACCAGTGCGATCGGGTATTTTCCTGCTTTAAATCTTTCATAAAGCATTGCTACCAATACTGCCATTGCTCCTGTTGCTTTGTCCGGGCCGTTCTTGATGTCCGCTTCTACAAATGGGAACCATGTTCCGTCTGCTTTCTGCAGAGCATATCCTTTCTCAGTAATTGTAAAGGATACCAGCTGAAGGGATTTGCTTGTAAAAATTTCTTTCAGACGGTTCCACTGTGCCTGATCAGAAGACTGTGCTTTTACTGCTTCTGCAAGAGATCCGAGTACTTTATATTCACGTGTTCCGTCTCCATGTAAAATTACGCTCAGCCCAAGATTGTCATATGGATCATAAATTTTATCTACCACATCATAGTCAAATGTCTCTACACAGGTAATCCCTCTGTCCAGTATGCCTTCCTCCAGAAGTCCGTCTGCAATTCCACCGATAAAAATACGGAAAATATTACCAATTCCAAAATGAACCCATCCCGGTTCTTCTTTTGCTTTTTCAGATACCTTCTCCACATCATATCCCGGAAGTGCAATTCCTGCCTTCTCCCATGCCGCACGGTCTTTGATTCCTTCGATTGTTAACTTCATCTTATTACCTCCTGATTTACTTTTTATTTTTAGTTACGTTTTTGACTTACGCTTATATCTAAGTTGTAAGTGTAGTATATATCCACTGTATCAAATTGTCTATTGACAAAAAATACAATTTAACAATCTTTTTTCATGCACTTTTCACAAAATTCATCTGCTGACTTGTTTTGCATCGGCATCTATACTAAAATAAACCCAGATCTTATGTGTATGATTCACATATAAGTAAGTAAAGGAGAATAACATGCGTGAAAAAGGAATGACCACAATCACTTTAAAAAAAATAAATCGTGATAAGGTCTATCAATACATCTACAATCAGAAAGAAACTTCCAAACTTCAGATCGTCCAGGATCTGCAGATGGGACTTTCTACCGTCAGCCAGAATTTAAATGAGTTGGAAAACGACGGTCTGATCAGCCGGAATGGATATTTTGAATCAACCGGAGGACGAAAAGCCCAGATTATAAAAATTGTTGAAGATTTCCGTATTTCGATCGGACTTGGGATTTTAAAAGATATGTTTCATATTGTAGCCGTGAATTTACATGGGGATGCGATCGCAACCGAGACGATCAATCTTCCATATGAGAACAGCAATGCCTACTATACTGCCCTGTCCGCAAATGTAGAGCTGTTTATTCAGACGAATCATTACGATCCCGAGAAAATTGAAGGTATTTCGATTGCCACACAGGGAATCATCTCACCGGAGGGAACTGTCGTAACCTACGGCGATATTATGGGAAATGCAAATATGCAGCTTTCAGATTTTTCCTCCAGACTTCCGTATCCGTGCCATCTGGAACATGACTCCAAAGCAGCGGCGGATCTGGAGCTCTGGAATCATCCGCAGCTTGACAGTGCACTGGTCTTTCTGCTGAATCCAAACCTGGGCGGTGCGATCATCACCGGGCATGAAGTCCATCAGGGAAATCATATGCGCAGCGGGCTGATCGAGCATATCTGCATCGACCCGGACGGTCCAAAATGCTACTGCGGCAATCATGGATGTCTGGAAACTTATTGCTCCGCTAATGCTCTGAAAGCTGCTGCCGGTATGCCGATCAAAGATTTTTTTAATCTCCTTCATCAGACACAGGCTCCGGACCTTATGCAGATCTGGCGGAACTACCTGGATCATCTTGCTTTTGCGATCCGCAACCTGAATCTTGTGATTGACAGTCCGGTGATCATCAGCGGCTATCTTGCACCATATTTTCAGAAAACAGATATGCGGTATCTGCTAAATAAAGTCAATGAAGGTTCTCTCTTCCAGATGACCGAAGACCAGCTTCTGGCAGGAAATCACGGACAGTATACGCCGGCGATCGGCGCAGCACTCTATTATATCAAAAAGTTCCTGGCTCCGGCTGTGTCGTAATAATCGAACAGGCTGCACTTTGCTCATCGTATACACAAAACAGGATGGAACATCACAATCTTTGAGATATGCTGAGACGATTGCAACTGGTTTATCCTGATATTTCCTGATACTTACACGAGAAATTTTCTGAAAAAATATAGCACTCATACACTCCAGAATATGGAAATGTATTATTTTTTCAGTACTTTCATCATCTGTTTCTTTGAAGGAACCTGACCTGCAACAACCAGTTTCCCGTCAATCATCACCGAAGGAGCCGTCATCACTCCCAGCTTTACGATCTCAACCAGGTCTGTCACTCTCTCGATTTCCGTATCCATCCCGAGTTCTTCAAGACACTCCTTCACAACCGCATTTGTCTTATCACAATTTTCACAGCCACTTCCGATTACTTTTATATTCATATCCTACCTCCAGATTTAATTATTCAGTTTCATAGGAAGTCCCACACATTCTTCCCACGCTGCCGCGATTTCGCGGATCAGTGCAATTCCGATTTTAGAAATAAAGACAAGCTGAGACTTCGGCTGGGCTTTGTAAGGTGCATAATCTCGTTTTTTTCCAACTACGTCAACCTTTTCCCATCCTTCTTTTTCTACTTTAAAGAATCCCTTTACACGGAAAACATCCGGTTCAATCTTTGCAAGGAAAGCTTCCAGCTTTTCCTTCTGGATCTCTCCTGTAAAATCCATGGAAAATGTTTTCGGTTTATTTTTCGATGAATTCGTAGTATCCTCACATTCTGCCCATTTGTACAGCATCAGATCCATATCATAAAACGAACGGTCAATATTTCCATTCGCACTCTCTGTAATTGGGCATACCGGATTAATTTCACGCACTTTGTCTTTCACCTGTTCAATCTGCTCGCTGCCCACCAGGTCAACCTTTGTCAGAACCGCAAGATTGCAGTGTTTAAGTTGACGGTCAATTGTCTCTGAATCCCCGATCTGATCCATAAAATTATAACAGTCCACCAGGCAGATGCATCCTCTGAAGTCATATGCCCCAGGCGCCATTACTTCTGTGGCTGCAAGAATTTCTTCTGCATTAGACGGGTCCCCGAATCCAGAGCTTTCCACAAACACATATTCCAGACCTTTCTGTGCCATCTGCGTCAGTGCATCCACAAAGGATAAACGAAGGCAACTGCAAAAAATAGAGCCTCTGTTCAATTCTATCATCTGGATATCATTATTCTGAAGCACCGTTCCGTCAATACTGATCTTTCCCAGTTCATTCTGGATTACCCCAACCTTTGTTCCTTCCATGTTTTCAAGCAGATTTCTCAAGATTGTCGTTTTCCCAGCTCCTAAGAACCCTGTCAGAAAATATAATTTAATTTTACTCATGATTCATTTTCTCCTTTTCCGTATTACAATTGCAATTTAAAAGTCCGGCATAATCTCCCGGAATCATCAGACGCCCCACTGTCTTATAAACCTCATTCATTACGTCTATGTCCAGAGAATACTGCATCCATTTTCCTTCTTTGCGCGCCTTTACGATTCCCAGATCACACATCAGCTTCATATCATGCGATAAGGTCGGCTGTGTAATATGAAATTCCTCCAGGATCTTACAGGCACATAATTCTCCTTCGGATAACATGTCGATGATCTTCAGGCGTTTCGGATCCGACATCACTTTGAATATACGGGCATATTTTTCATAGTCTATCTGCATTTCCTTCGTAAATCGCTCCTTCCTCGTGTCCGGCGGGTAGCAAATTCATATGCCTTTTCGTGCAAGCACGAATGATATTTAAATTCGCCCCACTACTTTGATAATATTACGGATTGCTCCGCAGCGTTGCTGCTCCCGCAATCCTTCGTCCATTCGGAATCCGCTGATTTCCTTCGTAAATCGCTCCTTCCTCATGTCCGGCGGGTAGCAAATTCATATGCCTTTTCGTGCAAGCACGAACGGCATATGAGTTTGCTACCCTATATTATCACATTAAACCCATACCCCACAATGATGATTCCGATACACACGATTCCAATGAATGTTCCGAGTAACTTTTTCTTAATCGCTTTGGACAGCATTACCATGGATGGAAGGGAAAGTGTAGTCACTGCCATCATAAAGGATAAAATTGTTCCAAGTCCTGCCCCTTTTGCGAGCAGGCTTTCTGCGACTGGGATGGTTCCGAAAATATCCGCATACATGGGAACGCCTACTGCTGTCGCCAGTGGCACGGCGTACCAGGTCTGTTTTCCAAGAATGCTTCGGACGATATGCTCTGGGATCAGATTGTGGATAGCTGCCCCGATGATGACTCCGACAACGATATACGGAGCTACCTTTTTGACGGTAGCCACAACCTGATTTTTTGCATAATCCATACGGTCTGCTATTGTAAGCGACGGCGAAGCTACCTCCACATTCGGCGCCTGCCGGATAAAATCTGCCACCTGGTCTTCCATATGCAGCCGCTCAATGATCGTTCCCCCTATAACAGCTATGACAAGTCCAACAATCACATAAGCAAATGCGATCTTCCCTCCAAAGACACTCATCAGAAGAACCAGAGATCCCAGATCCACCATCGGAGATGAAATCAGAAACGCGAAAGTAACTCCCAGCGGCAATCCCGCACTGGTGAATCCCATAAAGATCGGAATCGATGAGCAGGAGCAGAATGGAGTCACTGTGCCAAGAAGTGCTCCTATCAGATTCGCCCAGATTCCATGAAATCTTCCCATAATCTTTCTGCTTCTCTCTGGCGGAAAATAGCTTTGAATATAGGATATCACAAAGATCAGCACCGCAAGCAGCACAAAAATTTTTATGATATCATACAGGAAAAAGTGAAGAAATTCTCCTGGAAACCTTCCCTCTCCCAATCCGGCTTTAACAAGAAGTTTTCCAATCAGATCTTTCAGCCAGTGCATTCCAAGAATCTGGTCCTGAAAAAAATCCCATCCGTTTTTTATGATTTTCATTCTCTCTCCCTTCCCATAGAAATATAGAAATATTTCTATATATTTTTCATTTTTTAACCGGTGCAATCTATTTCTCACACCGGTTTTCTAACTGCATCTTACTCTTCATATAGAATTTTGTCAATATGTTCCCGCTTTTTTTTAATTTATCCCCTTCGCATTTGGATAGATTTTCTTCATCTTTGCGTCATCATAATGTGCATCCGCCCACTTCTGGACGGCATTTGTCGCCTGCACACCATTTCCTCTCTCATCATATCTTACCAGTGCCACACAGGATACCAGAATGTTGCAAACCATAAATCCCAGTAAAACCCAGGTCAGAATCTTTCCTGCAACTGCCGGTATTTTTTCTATCCATTTTTCCACAGGTGGAAATAATATTTTAAACCACACAACCGCAGCAATTCCCCAGAAAAAGCAGTAGAGCAGATTGATTCGACCTCCCAGGTTAAACGGGATCTTACTGTAATCCCAGAACACTTTTCCAAATACAAGTTCCGTAAACACACTGCAGAAATACTCATAAGCACCACCAAGCAATGTTCCTGTAAGGAAAAGAAACCGATCCCCTTTATCCTTATATTTGTACAAAAGTGCTGTGACAAGCGCAATTGCAAGCCCCCAGACAATGCTGAACGGTCCCCAGACCACACTACTTCTGCTCATCCATACTCCAGCCGTCACACGACAGAAAATCGTTTCTGTGATATCTCCCAGAAAAGCACCGATCATAAACAGCATCACGATCTTATAAAAGCCGCACCCTTTTGCAAATACCTTTTCTTCGTTCTCTTCCCGAATTTCCTCTTCAATTTTTCTTGCTTTTGGATATGCTTTTTTCAGACGCTTTTCCAGACTTCCGGCAATCTTTCCCGCAATTTTTGTGCTGATCTTATCCATCCCGGCATCCGTTGCGATCCAGCGCTCCGGCTTCTTACTCTTTCCGGTAAGAAGCATAAAGGAACCAAAGAAATCCACAAAAAGTACACCGATCAGTGTCAGCAGCACAATATGCATCAGAAGCTTCGGCAGAATATGTAATAAAATCAACGTGATCCCATTGCACCATCTCACTGCCAGATAACCGAGCACACCCCAAAATAGTGAAGCCGGAAGACAAATATATCCATCCAGGTTCCATTTGATATTTGAATAATCCCACCATCTTGCCTTGAATGCTTTTTCGATCAGATGTCCACTGACCCATTCTGCAACTGTTGCATAGACCGTTGCAAAGATAAATAGCCAGATTCCCCGAAGTTCCTGTAATCCCACTGTCATCGCAATTGCAGTCAGACCATAGAGCACACAGAACGGTCCATTTACCAGGCCTCGGTTAGCAAACTTTCTCTGCTTCAAAGTTGCCGATATCGTTTCCAATACCCAGCCACCAAAAGAATAAATAAAAAAGAGCCACAGTAATTCATATCCAGTATAGTGATTCATAGTCTTCTCCTTTGTAAATTCATGGTATCATCTTATCATG
>ENA-UOJP01003009-UOJP01003009.1-human-gut-metagenome-genome-assembly--contig:-C102-NODE-3009-length-10711-cov-3.355293_pt1 | contig 10711 bp, 10 predicted proteins | sample MGYA00242353_ERZ723900 | MGnify/ENA metagenome assembly ERZ723900
CTGCCCTAAAACCTCCCGGCGGAACAGCACCGCGGGGTGGATATAGGGGGAGTGGGAAGCGAAATCCCGGGGCGCGGGCAGCTCCGGGACGTCCAGGCGGCCCCACAGGCCGTGGCTGTCCACCCGCCAGGCGGCACTGCCCACCCAGCCGTACTGGGGGTGGGACTCCAAAAAGGAGACCTGCCGCTCCAGCCGCCGGGGGTGGCACACGTCGTCGTCATCCAGCCGGGCCAGGTAGCGGCCCTGGGCCCGCTGGGCGCACCGGTTGAGGGCATAGCCCAGGCCGCGGTTTTCCCGGCCCCGGTACAGGCGCACCCGGCTGTCCAGGCAGGCGGCCTGCTCCAGGGCCATGGCGCCTCGGGGGCAGGAGCCGTCGTCCCACAGGACCAGCTCCCAGTCCTCCAGTGTCTGCCGCCGCAGGGACTCCACCGCCCGGCGGAGCCTGTCCCACCGGGGGTTATAAGAGCCCATCAGCACGGTGACCAAGGGTTTTCTGTTCACAGCGCTCCCTCACTTTCCGCTCCATTTCTTGATACACGGCCTGCATCACCGCCTGGGAGCAGGCCCGGTCAAAGGGCGCCACCGAGGCCACGCACCGCTGGGAGAGCAGCTCCCGCCGGCGGGGGTCCATCCCCCGCAGCAGGGCGATGCCCCTGGCAAAGCCCGCCGGGTCGTCCCAGGGGTAGAGCAGGCCGTTCTTCCCAACGGACATATACTCCCGGGTGCCCCGGTTGTCGGCGGCCAGCACCGGCACCCCCATGGCCAAGGATTCCAGCCCCGCCATGCCCAGCCCCTCCCGGCGGGAGGGGAACACCGTGGCGTCGGCGCAGCCCACCATCTGGGGGATGTCCGGCCGGTAGCCGTACAGCGTCACCACCTGAGAGAGCCCCCGCGCGCGGATTTCCTCCTCCAGCTGGGGGCGGGCGAATCCCTCCCCGCAGATGCCGTAGCGGATGCCCTCCAGGCAGCCCCGGCGCTTTAGGCGGGAGAGGGCCTCCAGCACCACCTGGTGGTTCTTGTTCTGGTTCAGCTCCCCCACGGAGAGGAGGAAAAACTCCTCTGGGGCCACCCCCAGCCGCTGCCGCAGGATGGCCCGCTCCGCCGGCGGCAGGGGGGAAAACTCCCGCCTGTCCAGCCCCACCCCCGGCAGCTGGAACACCTTGCCGCCCCGCCGCAGGGGCAGCCGCCGGGCGGCCCGGTAGTCCTCGCTGTTGATGGTGACTAAAATGTCCGTATACCGGGCCAGGTTCCACTCCACCGGGTAAAAGGCCAGCTGGTTGTACAGGGGCGCCCCCCGGTAAAAGTGGAACCCGTGGGCGGTGTACACCACCACCGGCCGGGTGGGCGCCAGCCGGCCCGCCAGCCGCCCCACCAGGCCGCCCACCGGGGTGTGGCAGTGGATGGCGCCCATCTCCCACCGGCGCAGCAAGCACAGCACCTGGCGCAAGGCCCGGCGGTTGTCCCCCAGCAGATAGGGGGAGCGGGCGATGTCGATGTGGTGGGGCACCACCCCCCGGGCGCGGATGCGCTCCCTATCGGAGAGGTAGGCGGGCTCCCGCAGGTTGGCGGCGTAGTGGACGGTGTAGCCCATGGCTTGCAGCAGGGCCACGTTGTCCTGCTCGAATTTTAGAAGGAAGTCGTTGGTGGTGGCCAGGATGAGAACGTGCTTCTCCACAAACATCCCTCCCCGCGCAAGGCATTTTGTACCAGTGTCTGCATCTGGGCGGGAAATATGCGCCACCCCAGGAAAACCCTGCTGGGCAAAACAAAAAAAGACGCCCAAGCCTGTTTGGCTTAGACGTCTCCCTGTTTTGAAAACCGGCGTTTATTTTTCCAAATCCTTCTTAATCTGGGTAGTGGAGATTTCCGGGGTGCGGGGCAGGTACACCACCTGGCACAAGTCCTGCAAAAAGTCGAACTTGCCCTGCCAGTCGTCCCCCATGACGAAGGTGTCCACGTGGTACTCTCGGATGTCGCTGCGCTTCTGCTCCCAGCTCTCCTCGGGGATGACCAGGTCCACATAGCGAATGGCCTCCAGCAGCTGCTTGCGCTTTTCGTAGGAGAAGTAGCACTTCTTCTGCTTCTCGTTCCAGTTGAACTCATCGGTGGAGAGGGCCACAATCAAATAGTCCCCATACTGCTTGGCCCGCCGCAGCAAATTGATGTGCCCGTAGTGGAGCAAATCGAAGGTGCCATAGGTGATAACGCGTTTCATAGGTTTCTCATCCTTTCTTTCTTCGCTCTTCCAGATAGTCCACCGTCCGGCGGGCGGCGGCGCCTGTCTCCCGCAGGCCGAACTCCCGGTTAAAGGCCTCCATGCGCCGGGCCGGCTCCTGGGCATCGTACCCCAGCAGGATGGCCTCCAGCTGGCCGTTGTCCTCCGCCCGGGGGAAGGGCAGCTTGTCTATATCGAAGGTGAAGTTCCTATCCGCCTTGTAAGCGGCCAGGTCGTTGACGTACAAAAAGCAGGGCTTGCCTGTAATCAGGTAGTCGAACATCACCGAGGAGTAGTCCGTCACCAGCCCATCGCAGGCCAGGTACAGCTCTTGGATGTCCGGGTAGCCCGAGGCGTTGACGATACCGGGGGTCCAAATCCAGCTGAGAGGCCTTTTCCGCGATGTTGGGGTGGAGCTTGGCCAAAATCAGCCACTCCCCGCCAAAGCGGCGCTCCAGGGCCTTCACGCACCGGGCGTAGTCCATGTCGTAGGCCTCCAGGCCCTTGTCCTTGCGGAAGGTGGGGGCGTACAGCAGCAGCCGCTTTTCCCCAGGCAGGCCCAAGGTGCGGCGGACTTTCTCCTCCAGCTCCGGGTGGGGACGGGCCAAAATGTCGTTGCGGGGGAAGCCCTCCTCCAGCACATCCCCCTGGTACCAGAAGGCCCGGCGGTAAATCTCCGTTAAAAACCGGCTATTGGAGAGGAACAAATCCGCCATGCGGGAATCCTTCTTGGCGGCCCGCAAGTAGTCCGGCGGCAAAGCGTCCTGGGCGTCCCCCTCAATGCGCTTTAAGGGGAAGCCGTGCCAGGTCTGCACATAGCAGGTGCTGCCCCGCTTTTGGGTGTAGGCCCACTTGCGGGAATTATCCACCCACACCCCGGCGGTGCACAGGTGGTAGATGGCCCGGGGGCTGTCCAGCCGGATGGGGGTGACGCCCGGGGGCAGCGTAGCGGCCTCGGCCTCCCCTTTCACGGTCCAGTAGACCTTCCAGCCCCGGGACAGCAGCTCGTCGGCAATGGCCTTGGGGCTGTCGGAATAGCCCCGGCCGTAATAGCTTTGGCACACCGCCTTGTTTTCATCCTTGGGCAGCAGGGAGAGGGCCATCCACAGCCCATCGCGCGCCGCCTTGCGCAGGATGTCTTTCACCTTCCCCACAGCGCTTTCCCTTCCTTTCATCTATCTTTTTCCAAAATTTAACACAGCGGGAATGAAAAAAGCGGCCTTCCGCCGCTTGCAGCCAGGCGCCCCGCTGCCGCCAACGCGGCGTGGGCCGGCCCTTGTGTCAATATCTGCGTGTGCCTGTAAAGGAGAAAGTTCCCCTCTTTTGGGCACATCTAGTATATAACATACCACAACCCGAAAAATAAGTCTAGTCTTTTTTTCGTTTTCTGCTATACTTTCTATACAAGCCACACACACGGATACTGTATTCCAATTTTTTTGAAAAGGAGGCTTTTCCACATGGACCAGGAAAAGACACCCCAGCAAAGCGTCCCCCCTGGGGAGCTGGAACACCTAGAGCAGATTCTGCTCATGGTCAACGAGGAGCTGGAGGAGGCCCAGCGCTCGGTGGACAAGATGGACGACGAGTACAAAGAGGCCCAGCAGTACATTGCCGACAGCCACGGCGAGGGCGACCCCAAGGAGATGTTCCAAACCAGGATGCTCATGGGGCAGATTGACAACCGGGGCGCCTCCGCGGTGGTCTACCGGGACAGGCTGAAAAAGACAAAGTCCTCCCCCTATTTCGCCCGCATCGATTTCGCCCCCCAGGATGAGGCGGAAAGCGCCGCCTACTACATCGGCCTGTACGCCTTCCGCTTTCAACAGCAGCTGTACGTCATCGACTGGCGCTCCCCGGTGGCCAGCATGTTTTACGACTTCGAGCTGGGCCCCGCCTTTTACGACGCCCCCCAGGGCCACACCGAGGGCCGCCTGACCTTAAAGCGCCAATTTAAAATCGTAAACGGGGAAATCGAGTACGCCTTCGACAGCTCCCAGAACATCCAGGACGACATCCTCCAGCAGGAGCTGGCCCACACCTCCGACGAGAAGATGAAGTCCATCATCTCCACCATCCAAAAGGAGCAGAACCAGATCATCCGCAACGAAAAGGCCAAGGTGCTGATTATCCAGGGCGTGGCGGGCTCAGGGAAGACCAGCATCGCCCTGCACCGGGTGGCCTTTTTGCTCTACCGGTTCCGCAACACCATCAAGGCCCAAAACGTGACCATCATCTCCCCCAACAAGGTCTTTGGGGATTACATCGCCGGGGTGCTGCCGGAGCTGGGCGAGGAGCCCATCTTCGAGGCCAGCCTGGAGGACTTGGCCTTGGTGCAGATTGAGGACGGGGTGGACTTTGTGGGCGACCGGGACCCCCTGGAGGCCGCCGACCCCGCCTGGGAGGAGCGGGTGAAGTTCAAATCCACGGTGGAGTTTGTGCAGCTGATGGACGACTTCATCCAGCGGCTGCCCCAGCTGGCCTTTCAGCCCAAGGATTTTGAGTACAAGTCCTGGAGCGTGCCCGCAGCGTGGATTCAGGCCCGGGTGGACGTGTACAAGCGCTTCCCCCTGCTAAAGCGCCTGGAGATGGTGGCCGACGACATCCACTCCCGCCTGGAGAACGAGTTCCTGCGGGAGGAGGAGCCGCCCCACCGCAACCGCATCTTCCAGGCCCTGCGGAAGATGCTCACCATGAAGACCACCCTCTCGGCCTACCGGGCGTTTTTCCGCCAGCTGGGCAAGGAGCGGGCCAAGCTTTTCAAGCCCTTCCAAAAGGGCGTGCTGGAGTGGAACGACGTCTACCCCTACCTCTACTTGCAGGCGGCCTTTACCGGCCTGCAGCAAAGCCGGCTGATTAAGCACCTGGTCATCGACGAAATGCAGGATTACAGCCCCATCCAGTACGCGGTGCTGAACCTGCTGTTCCAGTGCCCCAAGACCATCTTGGGGGATTTCAGCCAGTCCATCAACCCCTACTCCCCCTACACCCTGGAGGACCTGCACCAGCTGTACCAGGGCTCCCAGCTGATGCGCCTGGAGAAAAGCTACCGCTCCACCTGGGAGATTATCCACTTTGCCAAGGGGATCGTGGAGCAGACGGACTTCCAGGCGGTGGAGCGTCACGGCCCCGCCCCGGAGCTGCTGGAATTTCCCACAGAAGAGGAGGAGCTGGTGGAAATCTGCCGCCGGGTGGAGGCCTTCCATCAGGGCAAGTACAACGCCTTTGGCATTGTCACCCGCACCAACTCCCAGGCCAGGGAGCTCCACGAGAAGCTGAAAGCCCTGGGCGCCGACGTGGCCCTTATCACCCCGGAGAGCAGCTCCTTCCACAACGGGGCCACGGTGCTCTCCATTCAGATGTCCAAGGGCCTGGAGTTCGACCAGGTGCTCATCCCCCAGGCGGACGGGGAAAACTACCACACCGATTTTGACAAGAACCTGCTGTACGTGGCCTGCACCCGGGCCATGCACCAGCTGGACATCTCCTGCGTGGGGGAGGTTTCCCCCCTGCTGCCCTTTGGGAAGGAGAAGTAAACAAAAAGGGAGGGCTTTTGGCCCTCCCCTTTTTATGCTCCGTGGTTGCCGCAGGAGTGTCCCCCGCAGCCGTGCTCCCCGCAGGAATGGCCTTCGCCGTGGCCCTCCCCGTGGTGGGTGCACAGCACGTCCGGCAAAAAGACCAGCTTGCCCGCCAGCAAATCCGCCACGGCCTGGTCCGCGCTGCCGGTGACGCCGCCGTACAGCTGGATGCCCGCCTGGGCCAGGGCCGTTTTGGCGCCGCCGCCAATGCCGCCGCACCGGAGGGTGTCCACGCCCTGGGCCTGCAAAAAGCCAGCCAGGGCCCCGTGGCCGGAGCCGTTGGTTTCCACCACCTGAGAGGAGAGCACCTGGCCGTCCTCCACCTGGTAGAGCTTAAACTGGGCCGTGTGGCCAAAGTGCTGGAACACCTGGCCTTTTTCGTACGTTACTGCGATTTTCATGATAAAGTTCCTTTCTCGCCGCGAGATTTACGTTTTATTTGACAAAAGCCTGTCCCTCCGCTACAATTTGAGAAAACCCTCTGGGAGGGACGACTATGCCAGTCCACAGATTGACAGAAAAAGAAGAATTATTGGAAAGCGATAGAATATGCAGCATCGCCTTCGTGTCCCCTTGGGACCGGGAAGAGGCCGTCCGCGGTCTGGAAAGCCCCGATTTCCAGCCCACGGTATCCTTTGGCCATTTCACAGAGGAAGGGCAGCTTACCGCAAGCCTTCTTCTGCCCCAATTTCAAATGCGCTATGAGGGGCACGATGTCCCCATGGTCGGTGTGGGAGGCGTCGCCTCTTTGCCGGAGTACCGCTATGGGGGCGCTGTGCGGCAAATCTTCCACACCGCCCTGGAATGGATGTGGGACCAGGGTGCCGTGTTTTCATCGCTGTACCCCTTCTCCCACAGCTATTACCGCAAGTTCGGCTACGAGCTGTGCCAGCTTGTCACCCAATACAAGCTGCCCACCGAGGCGCTGGAGAGCTTTTCCTGCACCTGCAAGGTGCGGATGTTCCAGCCCGGCGAGGACCTGGCCCCCTTACAGGCCGTCTACAACGCCCGCCTGGGGCAGTACAACCTGGCTGTCCAGCGGGAGGAACGCCATTGGAGATCCCTTTTCGGCAAAGACCCAGCCAAAGAGATGCGCTACACCTATCTGCTGGAGGACGCCGGCGGCCCCCTGGCCTATGTGATTTTCAAGCCCGAGGAGGGCGAGGACGGGAAAATCGGCAACGTGCGGGAGCTGGCCTTTGCCAAGCCCGAGGGCCTGCGCCAGGCCTGGGGGTTCCTGTACCGGCTGGGCGCCCAGTATGAGGCCTTCCGCATCGCCCTACCCGAGGACGTGCCCCTGGCCGCGCTGCTGGAGGAGAGCTACGACACCGCCCCCACCTGGATAAACCAGCCCATGGCCCGGGTCATTCACGTGGAGAGGGCCCTTCAAGCCAAGGCGCCGGGAGAGGGCCGCTCCTACACCGTGGCGGTGGAGGACCAGCTGCTGCCGGGGAACAACGGGGTGTTCCAAGTCTCCCAGCAGGGGGGCGCCGTCACCGTGGAAAAACTGCCGGAGGGCGCCCAGGCAGACCTCTCCGTGGACGTGCGGGTGCTGACCCAGCTGCTCATCGGCTTCCTCTCCCTGGAGGAGGCCCTGTACAAGCCCGGCGTCACCCTGTCCGGCAACCTGGAGATGCTGCACCAGGCCTTCCCCAAGCGGGCGGCCTACCTCACCGACCTGTTCTAAGCCAGGCAAAAGCCCCGGCCACTTTATTGTAGCACCTTGTGCTGGGTTGCGCTAGGGGGTCTTTGTCTTTTGCGCCTGCGCGCCGCAGGAGAAAAACCTACTTGGAAGGGAGCGCCGCCAAAGCCGTGCTGGGCGACCAGATGTGTTTCGCGGAAGATGGTTCGGTGTACCAACTGTAACATACCGCTGAAAAGGGCTGTTGCCACAAGCAACAGCCCATTTTTCGCAGAGACTCTTACACCTCCACCTTCCCCGCCAAGATATTCTTATAGTCCTCCAAGTTCTGCTGAAGCAGCGTGGGGGTATCCAGGCCGTAGGGGCACTTCTTCTTACATTGGCCGCAGTGGAGGCAGTCCTCAATCTTCATCATCATGGCCTGGCTCTCGGGGGTCAGCCAGCCGGCGGAGGGGCTGCGGCGGATGAGCTGGCTCATGCGGGCGCACTGGTTGATGACGATCCCCGCGGGGCAGGGCATGCAGTAGCCGCAGGCCCGGCAGAAGTTGCCGATGAGCTCTTTCCGGTCCTTCTCGATGACGGCCTTCAGCTCCCCGTCCATGGCGGGGGGATTGTCGATGTAGGAGATGAACTCGTCCAGCTCGCTCTCCCTCTGCACGCCCCAGATGGGCAAAGCGTTGTCAAACTCCGCCTGCCAGGCGTAGGCCGCGGCGGAGTTGGTGATGAGCCCGCCGGAGAGGCCCTTCATGGAGATAAAGCCCACATGGTTCTCCTTGCACAGGTTCACCAGGGCGATGTCCCGCTCCGTGGCCAGGTAGCAGAAGGGGAACTGCAAGGTGTCGTACAGACCGGAGGCGGCGGCCTCCTCCGCCACGCCCAGCCGGTGGTTGGTGATGCCGATAAAGCGGATTTTCCCCTGCTTTTTGGCCTCCTCCATGGCCTCGTACAGGCCGGTGCCGTCCCCGGGCTTGGGGCAGAAGGCCGGGTTGTGGAACTGGTACACGTCGATGTAATCGGTTTTCAGCAGGCGCAGGCTGGTCTCCAAATCCTGCCAGAAGCCTTCCACGGTGGTGGATGGGGTCTTGGTGGCGATGATGATGTTCTCCCGCACGTCGGAAAGGGCCAGGCCCATTTTCTCCTCGCTGTCGGAGTAGGAGCGGGCGGTGTCGAAATAGGTGATGCCGGCGTTGTAGGCTTTGCGCAGAAGCATCCCGGCGTAGTCGGCGGAGACACGCTGGATGGGCAAAGCGCCAAAGCCGTTCTTGTTCACGGTGATGCCGGTGCGGCCCAGGGTTACAGTTTGCATACAAGCACGTCCTTTCTGAAAAAGATAGAAGGCAAAACAGGGCACTCCCGCGAAGGGGAAAGTTTTGCGGCGCCGCGTCCCGGTGGGACGGCCAGCAAGCGAGACCGGCTTTTTCAAAATGCCACGCCCGAAAAAGCGGTGCAGCCGCATAAAATTGGCCGAAAGCAGGGGCAAATCTCCGCTTTTTTCGGTCTGCGGGGATGGCGGGGCTGTGCGCTTCCCGTCCGGGAAAGGCGTGGCCGGGGGCCACTGTTTCCCTAGGTTCTCTTCTGCGCGGCTGCGCCGCTCTTGAAGGCCGCAGGGGCCTTGCCCCCGCACCCCCGCAGCTTTTGAAAAAGCTGGCAAAACTTTTACGCCGCTTCGCGGTTTTCGCTTTTATTATAGCACCTAAACTATCCTTCAAGTCAACATGGAAAAAGCCGCCCCACTGGGACGGCTCAAACCAAAACCTCGAAAGGAGTCTTATACGCTTTGCTCGTTTTGCAGCCGCTCCCGCAATTCCCGGGCGGAGAGGGGCGCGAAGCCCGTGCGCTCCACGGACACGCACACGCTGCGGGGACTCACGTCCCGATAGGCGGGGTTGCCGTGGACGTGGCCGAACACGTTGGCGTAGGGCATATTCCGGTTGACGTACAGCGGCTCGTGGGAGAGCAGGAAAAAACCCTCCCACACCAGGGGCCAGGGCACGGCCTCGGCAAAGCCCAAGGAGCGCCACTGGGCAGGGGTGCGGTGCCGGTCGTGGTTGCCCAGCACCAGCACCTTTTCCCCGGCCAGCTGGGAGAGGATGCCCCGGTCCTCCTCCTCCCCCCGGGCGGAAAAATCCCCCAGGTGGAACACGGTGTCCCCCGCTCCCACCTTCTCGTTCCAGCGGCGGATGAGCTCCCGGTCCATCTCCTCCACTGTGGCGAAGGGCCGGTTCTCATAGCGCAGGATGTTCCCGTCCCCAAAGTGGGTGTCGGCAAGGAAAAACACGCTCACAGCTCCATGACCTCCGCGGCGTGGGCAATCTGCTGGGAGAGGGTGTCGCCGCCGTACTCCGGCCGCCACTCGCTGTGATAGTTTAAGCACCGGCACAGCCAGGTGATGCCGTCCTTTTCCAGGGTCTTGCGGTAGTGGACATGGCCGCAGATGGCCACCTCCACAGGATAGCGGCGGTACAGCTCGCCCAGGCGGCGGGTGCCCAAAAAGGCGTTGAAGTAGGACCAGTTGGCCATCTCCTGGGGCACGGTGAATTCCTTGATGGGCAGCATGTGGGTGACAAGCACCAGCTTCTTCCCCGGGTAGGCGGCCATGCGGGCCTCCAGCCGGGAGAGCATCCACTGGGTGCGGCCCAGGTTGTCGCGGGTCCAGGCGTTGCGCAGGGAGTCCTGCCAGGTGCGTCCCGCCAAAGACATCTTCTCAAACTCCTCGAAAGAGTAGCGGCCGCTGCCGAAGGAGTAGTCATACCAGCCCACGTCGCCGATGACCACCGTATCCCCCAGCACCACGTCCCGGCCGCAGAGGCAGTGCTCGTCCTGGGCGTAGCGGCTGTAGATGGCGCCAATCTGGTCGGGGTCGCCCTTGGGGCCCCACAGGTCGTGGTTGCCGGGCACAAACAGCACCCGCGCCCCAGAGAGCTGCTCGATGGTGTTGAGGGTGTCCAGGGTCTCCTGCTGGGTCTCGCTCACATCCCCGGCAATGATGGCCAGGCGGGCGTCCTGCTCTTTGATATACCGGGCAAACTCCTGTGCCACAGGGTGCTCCCGGTTGATATCCACATGGATATCTGAAAGGACTACGGTCTTCATACATTTCCCTCCAATGCTTCGTTGTGCGCCACGGGCTTTTTGCCGGTGCGCTTTTCCACCAGGTGGCAGGCGCAGAACCGGCCCCCTTCAAACTCCCGCAGCTGGGGCTTTTCCGTTTTGCAGCGCTCTTCGCAGGCAAAGCACCGGGTGTGGAAGGGGCAGCCTGCCGGGGGATGGGCCGGG
>ENA-UOJP01003023-UOJP01003023.1-human-gut-metagenome-genome-assembly--contig:-C102-NODE-3023-length-10635-cov-4.281947_pt1 | contig 10635 bp, 7 predicted proteins | sample MGYA00242353_ERZ723900 | MGnify/ENA metagenome assembly ERZ723900
CCCTCAGGCTTTTAATTGGTTTATCGGCAAAATCATCGGTTCCGTAATAAGCCGACCAGGCCACATCTCCGCTGACCAGGCCCATGTCAATCTGTCCCCCCGTAATCCATTCGACATTGGTAAAGGAGCCGTTTGTAGCGCTGAGATTGACCTTAATATTAGAGTCGTGTTCACTGATTACTTTGGCAAGCGCATTGCCGACCGGATACATGGTTCCCCCGCTGTCGGCGGTTCCGATTGTAAGAACCGTCAGCCCGGTGCTCACCTCCGGTAAATTTTCCACTTTTTCCGTCAATGCCGGGTTGTCGGACGTATTGGAGGAACAGCTGCATGCAGTGCAGGCAAAACCCGTCAGTGCAGCTAATAAGAAAGCTTTTAAATATACCTTTTTCATTATACAGATCACCTGTTTTATTAAAGTGTTAAACACAGCAGTCACATGTAAACATTATAATCTAAAATGGCGCCGGATCAATACCTTAACCATTGAAGAGAAAATATACAAAATCTTTACACTTATATTCTACTATAACACAGGTGTAAAGATTCGTCCAAGACAAATTGTTTTGCGAAGACTGGGATGTTGCTTTGGCGCGGGATGAACAGCAGCATTGGAAGCTGCGCTTGGGCAGGGAAACAGAATCGGGATTGATATGAAAAAACGTCCGGCAGATTGGGGGCGCCGGACGTTTAAGTGAATTTATTATTAGTAAATGAACGTGAACCTTATTTGATAAAGCTTCCGAATACGGAAAGGAAGATAGGGTTGTAAATATCATCAATGATTACGGCGAAGGATGGGTAAAGAACCCATGCAACATTGTGCCATCCGTATTCATCCATAACAGCTTTCTCATTTGCTACGGCGTTCGGACCGGAGCCGCATCCCCATCCGCAGTTTCCGGCAGCCATAACAGCAGCGCCATAGTTGCGGCCAAACATGTTGTAGGAGACGAAGATTGCAAATGCAGCCATCAGGAGGGCCTGGCAGAGAAGGATGATACCCATCTGACCTGCTACAGGAGCCAGCTTTGTAATATCGGTTGTCATAAGAACCAGAGCGAGGTAGAGTTCCAGGAACATATGCTCGATTGCGTCAACCTCAGGAACATAAAACTTGATGTTGCAGGCCTCCATTACATTACGCGCGATTGCGCCTGCAAACAGACAGCCAATGAATTTCGGCATTTCAATCATTGGGATATTGTCAAGGATACAGTAAATCGGCATACCGAGAGCGGCAATCAGCAGAGTCATGGCAAACATGGAAATCATTCTGCCGTTGTCAAGTGTTGCAGCCGTACCGGTTTTTGCTGATTCGGGTTTATCGTTCGGGTCGGATTTCAGGTTGTTGCGCGTAATCAGGAAGGCAGCCACAGGTCCGCCGATTAAGGAACCCATGATGTTGCCCATTGTACCTGCCGCCACACCGATAGTAGTGGCATCCGGCGCGCCCCAGGACTCAAAGATCGGGCCAAATGCGGAAGCCGTACCTACACCGCCTGACATTGCTGAAGAGGAACACTGCAGCGCCAGAAGCGGATGAAGTCCAATCAGGTTGCCGACAAACACGCCCAGAAGATCCTGGAGAGTGATTAAAAGACAGGCAGCGATTGCAATCATGGCACAGAGCTTGCCGCCTGCATGACGAAGCATCTTTAAGCTGAAACCGAAACCTACGCAGAGGAAGAACAGGTTCTGACATAAGTCTTTCATTATCGTGGCATCGAAGGAAAGTCCGATGATGCCGGAACCCTTAATAATAGCGACAACAATTGAAAAGATGATACCGGATACAACCGGTGCGGGGATTGCAGCATTACGCAGTACTTTTGAGTGGATTACACTCGCACGCCCCAGGAAGATAACGATGGCGGCAAAACCGAGAGTGGTAAGATACTCAAATTTGAAATTAGCAACAGCCCCATCTGCCGCCGGTGTGTAAGTACCGAAATAGCCCATAATAGTTTCCATTGATACATACCCTCCATTTCTTTTTTATAAAATTTATTTATTTTTTATAAACAAAGTGTAAAATATGTAGGAGGTGAAGTCAATTTTTGTAATTAAGAAAAGCCTTTAGTAACTATAGTAAATGGGTTTTGGATGTATATTCTGACGAAATGGGGGAAGAGAGAAATATTAACTGATAAAGAAAATGGAATTGCTGCAGCTTGAAAATACCCAAAAGTGCAGCAGCGCCGGACCGTTACGGCAGAAGGCGGCCGCGGCTGCACACGGGGTTTATGGTTGATTGCGGTGTTCTGTGCGCGGAATGTGCAGGCTGTCATTTGTTAATATAGCGGTATCGGATGGAAGGCCGTCCTCCTGTCTGGTAATCAATGGTACTGATCAGCTCTCCGGTCTCCAGCATATAATTCATATACCTTCGGATTGTGATACGCGACAGGTGAATCTGCTCTGCTATCTGTTCACTGGAATACTGGACATCCCTGTTATCCTTCAGGAAACCGCGTATCAGTCCCAGTGTGGTTTCGTTCAGCCCCTTGGTCAGGCCGGCGGCCTGGGAGCCGGTATTCTCCTGACGGGCCAGCAGCTTATCAATCTCTCCCTGCCCCATGTTGTTTTTTGCCTGGTTTAAATACTCCTTCATCTGGCTGTATTTTTCAAGAGCGGCTTGGAAACGCGGGTATTCAAACGGTTTTACAAGATAGTCAATCACACCGCGGGACAGAAGCTGTACGACGATATCCGTGTCGCTGGCAGAGGTCACCATGATGATGGACGGGGCTTTACCGGTTGCATGAAGCCGGTCGATGAATTCGGCGCCGTTCATCAGCGGGGTATAGTAATCAAGAATAATCAAATCGACATCTTCATCATTCAGATACTCAAGCGCTTCAATTCCGCTTTTAAAGACCTTTATCACCCGGAAGGACGGGGTCAGTTCCACATACTGTTTATTGATGGAGGCTACCATCGGATCATCTTCTATTATAATAACCTGGTACATTAAAGGTTCTCCTTTCTTGTGAAAGTGAGCGTAAAGCAGGTGCCCTCGCCCATCTCCGTATCTATGGAAATTTCTCCCTGATAATCTTCTGTAATCTGTTTAATCAGATACAGGCCGGTTCCCCTGTTTTCCCCCTTTGAGGAGATTCCTTTATCAAATATATGATTCAGCAGTTCCTGGGGAATTCCATTCCCGGTATCCTCGCAGGTAATGATATTGCAGTCGGGGCGGCAGTAAATTCCGAGAGTGATTTCTTTTAACTCCTGATTTGAATTTACAGAGCTGTTCAGCTCCTCGATGGCATTTTCCAGCAAATTCCCTATAATCGTAATAACGGAATCCTGCAAAAGCAGCAGTTCACTTTCGATGCAGCTGCTGTCATGGGTCAGAGTAAGGCGGATTCCGAGTTCCGCAGCATGCATCATTTTACCGATGACAAGCGCACAGATTCTGGATACACGGATGGAATCGGCTGTTTCCCGGATAGACGGGCTGGACACCAGATTACTGTTGATGATAAATTGTTTTGCCTGATCGATTTCGCCCGTCTGCAGATAACCTAGGATTACATGAAGCTTGTTTAGAAATTCATGGTTAAAGGCGCGAAGCGTATCAAGCATGCTGCGGGTGCCGGTCAGCTCGTCCGACAGAGAGAGAAACTCCGTCCTGTCCACAGCGATGGCCAGCATGCCCTGTATGGGTTTTTTGCCCTTTCCCTGAATCGGTATTTCATTCATCAGAATGGTCCGCCCGCCTATGGAGCATGTCTGGCGCCGGACTGATTTACCGGTGTTGATGACAGTGTCGAATTTGGTGTCAGGATATAGCTCACGGATATGCCTGCCCATCAGGGGAGGACCCTCGCCGGGACCGTCCGAAAACAGGTTTCTTGCAACGATATTGGAGAAAAGGATTTTTCCGTCTGTATCGGTGGCTATCAGTCCTTCTTCTATAGAATTCATCACATCATCCTGGCGTATATACATATTGAGAAGCTCATGAGGGTTGAAGCCCATCAGAGATTTTCTCAGAAAGCGGATAAATGCATGGGTAAGGAATGTACTCACGAGCATCATCAGAATAAAGATAGCCAGGTGAACTATCAGTATGTTACGGTGCCTTGCCGATATATGGGCGGTGAAGACAGAGGCCATGACAAAACCGATGATAGTCCCGTCACTGCTTTTGACCGCGTGGAATGCACGCCTCTGTGCGCCTTTTGTTCCGTAGCCGGTTGTGATATAAGGCTCGCTCCCCTGAAGAATCCGGGTCTCGTCCCCGTCAACGAAGGTTTCGCCTGTTTTCAGCCGATCCGTGTGGTAAAAGCGCAGGCTGTTGCTGTCACAGATAACAACGACGCTGATATCGGGGAGATTATTGCAGAGTGAATCAATATCCTGTTTTGCGAGAGCGCTGGGATAACCTGCCTCCAGCATGGAGACAACCTGGGGCATCGAGGCAATATAGGAGGCGGTGCCGCTTATGGTGGCGTCCATATCCGCCCTCTGCCGCGTGATATCAAAGTACAGGGTAATACCCAGTGAAAGGACGATAATTAAAGCGGAAAGCAGTGTAAAAGAGCGGTACAGCTTCTTTTCAAGCTCGTTCCGGGATGCTGTCTGATCCAAGATGCACCTCCTTTAGCAGTTTGACGGTGAAAAGTCCGCAAAAAGATGTGCGGACACTTAATCATGCTTCATTATATTAAAAAAAGAAGGTTTTCGCAACAGCAATCAAAAGTCCATGGATGAAAACAGAGAGAGCGGGAATAATATTTATGAAATTTCAAAAAAACCCTTGCTATTTTGGGATTAATTGGTTACAATACAAGGTAGGTTGATTATTATTTAACAATCATGAATAGAATATATTCTTAGGAGGAATGAAATCATGGCAGTAAAAGTTGCAATCAATGGCTTTGGCCGTATCGGCCGTCTGGCATTCAGACAGATGTTTGGCGCTGAGGGTTACGAGGTAGTGGCAATCAACGACTTAACAAACCCAACAATGTTAGCTCATCTTTTAAAGTATGATTCCGCACAGGGCAGATATGAAGGACATACTGTAGAAGCAGGCGAAGATTACATTGTTGTAGACGGCAAGAAGATCACAATCTACGCTAAAGCTAACGCTGCTGAACTTCCTTGGGGAGAGATCGGTGTAGACGTAGTATTAGAGTGTACCGGTTTTTATACATCAAAAGCTAAAGCACAGGCTCATATCGACGCAGGCGCTAAGAAAGTAGTTATCTCCGCACCGGCTGGAAATGATCTTCCAACAGTTGTTTTCAATGTAAACCATGACATACTGACAAAAGAAGATACAATTATATCCGCAGCATCCTGTACAACAAACTGTCTGGCTCCGATGGCTAAGGCACTGAACGACTACGCTCCGATTCAGTCCGGTATCATGTCAACAATCCATGCATACACAGGCGATCAGATGATCCTTGACGGACCTCACAGAAAAGGCGATTTAAGAAGAGCAAGAGCAGGCGCTGTCAATATCGTTCCGAACTCCACAGGCGCTGCAAAAGCAATCGGCCTTGTTATTCCGGAATTAAACGGCAAGTTAATCGGTTCCGCACAGCGTGTACCGGTTCCGACAGGCTCCACCACGATTCTCGTGGCAGTTGTTAAAAAAGCCGGTGTTACAAAAGAAGAAATCAATGCCGCTATGAAAGCTGCTGAAACAGAGTCCTTCGGTTATACAGAAGATGAAATCGTATCCTCCGATATCGTAGGCGTCAGATACGGCTCCTTATTCGATGCAACACAGACCATGGTTTCCCAGATTGGCGATGATTTATATCAGGTACAGGTTGTTTCCTGGTATGACAATGAAAACTCCTATACAAGCCAGATGGTTCGTACGATCAAATACTTCGCAGAATTATCATAATAGAAAGACGGCACGAAAATCCCGAGTTTCACGGCGCGAAGCGATGTTTTCACAGCATTGCCGCTTTTTGGCAAAGGTGTGAAAAGTAACTATAAGGATTCAACATGGGTCCGGTCCACAGGACCGGACCTGTTTTTGTTTTTAGTAACCGGTAAACTCTTTCAGTTAAGAAAGGAGTATCTTCCATGCTGAATAAAAAATCAGTTGACGATATCAATGTAAAAGGAAAAAAAGTTCTGGTGCGCTGTGATTTCAACGTGCCGTTAAAAGAGGGAAAAATCACCGATGAGAACCGTCTGGTGGCAGCGCTTCCCACTATCAAAAAATTAATAGGCGACGGCGGCAGAGTAATTCTCTGTTCCCATCTCGGTAAGCCAAAGGGCGAGCCAAAGCCGGAATTGTCGTTAGCGCCCGTAGCCGTGCGTCTTTCCGAGCTGCTTGGCCAGGAAGTGAAATTTGCGGCTGATCCCGAAGTCGTTGGACCAAATGCAAAGGCGGCCGTAGACGGCATGAAAGACGGAGATGTTGTATTACTTGAGAATACACGTTACAGAGCGGAAGAGACAAAGAACGGAGAGGCATTCAGTAAAGATCTTGCTTCCCTCTGTGAAATTTATGTGGATGATGCATTTGGAACGGCGCACCGCGCACACTGCTCCAATGTTGGCGTAACCCAGTACGTTTCTGAGGCGGCAGTCGGATACTTAATGCAGAAGGAGATTGATTTCCTCGGAAATGCGGTGAACAATCCCGTTCGTCCTTTTGTAGCAATCCTTGGCGGAGCGAAGGTTGCCGATAAATTAAATGTTATTTCAAATCTTCTGGAGAAATGCGACACTCTGATAATCGGAGGAGGCATGGCATTTACGTTCTTGAAGGCTCAGGGGAAAGAAATTGGAAAATCTCTTGTGGATGACACAAAACTGGAGTACTGCCGTGAGATGGTGGAGAAGGCGGAGAAGCTCGGCAAGAAGCTGCTTCTTCCGGTCGATGCCGCCGTGGCCGTATCGTTCCCGAATCCAATTGATGCTCCGATTGATATACAGTATGTATCCGTTGATGCTATTCCGGCAGACACGATGGGACTCGATATCGGGACAGAAACTGCAAAGCTCTATGCCGATGCCGTGAAATCAGCTAAAACCGTTGTATGGAACGGACCGATGGGAGTATTTGAGAATCCGGTACTGGCGAAAGGAACCATCGCCGTGGCAGAAGCGCTGGCTGAGACAGAGGCTACCACGATTATCGGCGGCGGAGATTCCGCGGCAGCCGTAAACCAGCTTGGATTCGGTGATAAGATGAGCCACATTTCCACAGGCGGCGGAGCCTCCCTGGAATTCCTTGAAGGCAAAGAACTCCCGGGTGTGGCGGCGGCTAATGACCGATAATGACAGGCAAGTGAGGCCGTGCTTATTTTCAACAGTTTTTAAAATCAGGAGGATAAAATAATGGCAAGAAGAAAGATTGTGGCGGGCAACTGGAAAATGAACATGACTCCGAGTGAGGCGGTTGCCCTTGTTAATACATTAAAACCGCTGGTTGCTTCGGATGAGACGGACGTTGTCTTCTGCGTACCGGCTATCGATATCATCCCTGTAGCGGAGGCATGTAAGGGAACGAATATTGCAGTAGGTGCAGAGAATATGTACTACGAAGAAAAAGGCGCCTATACCGGAGAGATTGCTCCGAATATGCTTACGGATGCCGGTGTTAAGTATGTAATCATCGGACATTCCGAGAGAAGAGAATATTTCGCAGAATCAGACGAGACTGTGAATAAAAAAGTTCTCAAGGCATTTGAGCACGGCCTGACGCCTATCATCTGCTGCGGCGAGACTTTAACACAGAGAGAGCAGGGAATTACCATTGACTGGATCCGCCAGCAGATCAAAATTGCTTTCTTAAATGTGACGGCAGAACAGGCTAAGGCGGCCGTAATCGCATATGAGCCAATCTGGGCAATCGGAACAGGAAAGACGGCTACAACAGAGCAGGCTGAAGAAGTATGCGCCGCAATCCGCGCATGCATCAGGGAAATCTATGATGAAGCGACGGCAGAGGCCATCCGTATTCAGTACGGCGGTTCCGTTAACGGCGGTAATGCTGCCGAACTGTTTGCCCAGGCAGACATCGACGGAGGCCTGGTCGGCGGAGCTTCCCTGAAAGAAGAATTCGGAAAGATCGTTAATTACAAATAATAAGATTTTGATATTTAGGAGCCAACCGGCCATATGACAGGCCGGCTGGCTTTTTTTTGATGGCGGTGACCTGTGCGCGGAGCGTAGTACCCTTCCTGGAGCAGCGGCATTGAAACCCCGTATTTGCTGTGCTATAATAAATAATCAGGGAACAATGAAATTACTTGACTTAGATTACAACTGAAAGGGGACAGAACACATGGACAGACCGGTTAGGCGGCTGCGTATGGAGCATGGCCTTAATCGAAGGGATAGGGGTGGATTCGAGACACACGACGGCAGGGTAACGGCTTTTGGGAAGCTTCTGAGAGCGGGAGTGCTTCAAAAGCTGACACCGCAGGAGTGGGGACGGCTGAAGGAGTATGGAGTGAGGACGGTTCTGGATCTCCGCAGCCTAGCTGAGATAGAAACGGGCAGGGACGCAGTACCCGAGGGCGTGGAGTGGTACCACTGTCCGTTACAGAGAGAGCAGATAGATGCAAAGGACATAACCGGATCGGCGGAACGGGCGTTTGCCGGCAGTCTGACGGATGGATATTTAAATATTGTTAAAACCAACGGAGCGCTTTTAGCCTCGGCGGTCAGGCAGCTAATTGCAGGTCTTGAAAAAGGGGCGGTCCTTTTTCACTGTACGGCCGGAAAAGACAGAACCGGAATTTTGGCATCCTGTATTTTCACTCTCTGCGGGATTTCCCAGGAAGATATTGTCGCAGATTATGAGGTGACATATACATATAACAAAAAAGGGATGAACCGGCTGCTCCGGATGCTTGATGAAGAGACCAGAGGCAGGATGGAACCGCTTATGAGATCGGATGCGGAGAGCATGGAACGCCTTCTTGCTTTTTATCAGGAGATACGTCTCTCAAAATATCTGGAGGCGTATGGTTTGACAGAAGAAGAGATGGAAACTCTGAAACATTATTTTCTGGTATAATCAACCGGTACGGTGGATGCAGGCGGTTTCCGAATCAGGGAGGATACGCGTGAAAAATAACAGGCTTTTTAAAACGAATGCTGTAATCAGCTTAATTTTGCTCATTGGTTTCGCCCTGACGGCAGCGCTTTCTTACCACGCTAATTACAGGACGTCTCTTGACAGTATGGAACAGATATCTACACTGACGGCAGACGGTATCTGCTATCAGCTGACAGCTATGTTTACGAAGCCGGTCAATGTTTCTCTGACCATGTCCCATGACAGTCTGCTGCGGGAACATCTTTCAAAGGAGACGGAGTATCTTGAGGATGAAAAATACGTTGACACAACGAGAAATTATCTTGATACATACCGGGAAAAGTACGGATTCGATTCCGTCTTCCTGGTATCCGCCGCCACGTCCCGCTATTATAACTTTAATGGAATTGACCGCGTATTGACGGAAGACAGCCCGGAGAATGCATGGTATTATGATTTACTGAAAAGCGATGCCGAATATTCGATGAATGTGGACAATGACGAGGTGGAAGGCGCCGACAATGTGCTTACCGTCTTTGTGAACTGCAAAGTGAAGGCGGGGGACGGCTCCATCCTCGGGATTGTCGGTGTCGGAATCCGGATAGATTACCTGGAAGAGCTGCTCCGGACGTATGAAGATAAATTCAATGTCACAGCAGGACTGCTGGGGGAAGACGGAACCATAGAGATCTCCACTGCCCACAATGGGCATGTGAAGACAGACTGGTTTGAACTTAACGGCCGCCATAATATCAGGGGGCAGATACTTGACTGGAGGGAAAAGAATACAAACCTGGAAATTTGGGCGGACAAAGAAGAAAGCGGAAAGGAAAGGAGCTACATCGTGGCCCGGTATATTCCGGAACTGAACTGGCACCTGGTGGTGGAACAGAATACGGGCCAGCTGCTGCATGGAATCCGGATCCAGATAATCCTGACGGGAATCCTGCTGATTATTATCGTCTTGTCGGTTCTTCTCATCATTACCGCAGTAATCAGGAATTTCAACAAGCAGATTACAGAGCTGATGGAGGAACGGCAGGAAAGCTTTGTCAGAGCCACCGAACAGCTCTATGATAATATCTATGAGCTCAATATCACTAAAAATTGCAGTGTCGGGAAAAGAACGCGGGAGTATTTTAAAAGTCTTGGCGCCAACGATCTGCCGTACAGCGAGGGTCTGCGTGTCATTGCCGATAAGCAGATAAAAGAAGAGTTCAGGGAGGGCTATGTCTCGACCTTTGATCCGCCCAATGTTATCCGGGAATATGAACGCGGGAACCATCATCTGCGCTATGATTTCCAGATGTCGGAGGACGCAGATAAGTATTTCTGGATGAGAATAGATGCCTACGTTTTCTATTCGGCGGAAGATGACTCTATTCACATGTTTACCTATAGAAAGAATATTGAGGAGGAGAAGAAAATTCAAATCCAGGCCGTGCTGGATGAGATGACCCGGTTCTACAGTAAAAGGGAAACGGAACGCCTGATCGAAACAGTACTTTCCGGGACACCGGGCGGAAGGTATGCCTTTTTTATCTTCGACATTGACAATTTCAAGCAGGCGAATGATTGCTATGGCCATCGGTTTGGAG
>ENA-UOJP01003031-UOJP01003031.1-human-gut-metagenome-genome-assembly--contig:-C102-NODE-3031-length-10610-cov-6.667930_pt1 | contig 10610 bp, 8 predicted proteins | sample MGYA00242353_ERZ723900 | MGnify/ENA metagenome assembly ERZ723900
GGGTAGCAGGGCAGGGAGGCAAGGGCGGGCGGCGGGGACGGGATGTTTCAATTTCCTTAATATTAGGTAGGGATATGAATGGAGGAAGGGCGGCTCCGGTGGGGGAACCGCCCTGTTGGTTTAATAGCTTTAGTTATAAAAGGGTTATTGGTTCTTCAGGAAATCAAGGGCTTGCTGATGGATTTGGTCGTAGACTTTTTCTGCTCCGGCGGCCATCATTTTATCGCGGAGTTTGGCGATGTCTCCTTCGGGGTCGTCGGTGAAGCCGAGGCCCAGGAGTTTGTATTCGGAGTTGAAGATTTCATTCATGGCTGCGATTTCATTTTTTACCTGGGCATCGCTGAATACGAAGGTCTGGTAGCGGCCGCTTCTGGCTGTGGAGAGCCATTTTTCGTTGAGTTCGGACAGGTTGGGGATACCGCCTTCGTCTATGGTGCGCCAGTAGGTGTCGTTGCGGATTCCCCAGTTGCAGTTGCCGTCATAGGGGTAGCTGCCGCTGTCCGGAAGGGATTTGAGGCCGTTTTCGCCTACGGGTTCCCAGTGTTTTCCTTCTATGCCGTAGCAGAAGAGGCTGTTGCATTCTTCATCGTTTCTGAGGTAATCCAGGGCCATGAGGGCTCTGTCGGGGTGTTTTGATTTGGAGAAAATGCTCATTCCATTGGCAATATAGGAATTGATTACCGCGGGGATGTCTTCCTGGGCATCGAAAACGCGGATGTCCCATTCGGGGTGTTCTTCCATTATTGAGCCATAAAGGCTTTTGGCTGTATTCACGTTCATGGTTGCCAGGGCGGATTTGCCTGCCTGGAAGCTTTCTGTGTTGTTCTGGGTGTTCACTACCGCATTTTTGCTCCAAAAACCGCGGTTCTTCCAGTCCTGAAGGCGTGCTGCCACTTCCAGGAATTTGGGCTGGTCGAAATTACCTTTTACGGTTACGGTATCGTCGTTTTCACCGGTGCTGGCCATGGCCTGCCAGGGGCCGATTCCGGTTACTTTTTCATCGGTTTCCCAGTTTGCCTTGTTCCACATGCGGTCAAACATGAACAGTTTGTCATAATCGGAGCCTACATCCAGGGGGATAAGGGAGGGTTCGTTCTTTACAATGGCATCCAGGTAGGTTTCCACCTCATCCAGGGAGCTGACGGAGGTTATCCCGTATTTATCCATCAGATCGCCTCTGGCCATGTATACATATGCGGTTATTTCTTTGTAGTTCATGGGGAGCATGTATACTTTGCCGTCCACCTTTGCCTGCTCCCAGGCATCGGGGTACATGGTTTCCGCGGTCATGGGCGCATATTTTTCCAGTTCCTCTTTGGTTATTTCATAAAAGCCCTGTTTGGTTGCCTGGGCATTATAGAAGCACCAGTCGGCCGTATAAATAATATCCCAGTCTTCACCGGATGCGAATATCAGGGGATACTTCTGCTCGTATTCTCCCCAGCCCATAAATTTTACATCAATGGTGGTATTGATTTCCGCCTGCAGGCGTTCGTTGATTTTGGCGAATACCTCGTCATTATCCACGGGTCTGTCACCGATCAGGTACATGGTCAGAGTGACGGGTTCCGAGGTGTCGGGTTTGTCTGCTTCTGCCGTGCTTTCCGCGGCGGCTTCTTCCGTCACAGCCAGGGAAGCTTTTTCTTCCGTCTGCTGTACAGGTGTGCTGTCTGTTTTGGCTGCCCCGCAGCCTGACAGCAGTCCGGCAAGCATAGCCGCAGCGGCCAGCAATCCTGTTATTTTTCTGCTCTTTTTCATTGTATGTCCTCCTATTTTCCGGCAGCCGTACGGTCTGCCATTTTTAACGATTCAGACAAGCCTGAACGGTTACTTCTTTTTATAAAGGTAATTGGTTTTTATCCGCTCAGCCCTTGACAGCACCGATTGTTACTCCTTTTACAAAGAACTTCTGCAAAAAGGGGTAGAGCAGGACAATTGGCCCGGTTGCCACGACGGTCATGGCCAGCTTCATGGGTTCGCTGGGAACATCGCTGGCAGGGATACCGCTCCGGGCTGCCGCCGCATTCATCGCCTGGGCCTTTGTGAGGATATTGTTCAGGAAATATTGGAGCGGATAAAGGTTCCTGCTTCCCTCATCCATATAAAGCATGGCATTGTACCAGTCATTCCAGTAAGCCAGGGCAATGAACAGTCCCACCGTGGCAAGCCCCGATTTAGTCAGGGGCATGACAATACGCCAGTATATGGTAAAATCGCCCGCTCCGTCAAGCCTTGCGGATTCGTAGAGAGAATCCGGAATATTCATCATGTAGCTTTTCAGGATCAGCAGGTAGGTTACATTTACCAGTATGGGCAGAATCAGCGCGATCAGGTTATTGTGGAAATGCAGATATTTGGTATTGAACACGTACCAGGGAACCAGCCCGCCTCCGAATATGGAGGTGAAATAAAAGAAAAAGGAAACCTGGTACCGGTAACGGAAATCTTTGCTCGCTATCACATATGCCGCCATACTTGTGAACCAGAGACCGAAAAAGGTCCCGGTTACAGTGACAAAAATGGTTACCCCATAGGCACGCAGCAGCTCTTCCGGTATTTTAAACAACATTTTGTAGGCGTCCAGCGAAACCTTTTCCGGGAACAGCCGGTATCCGTGCATCAGGATATCGGTCTGCTGAGAAAAGGATCCGCTGATCACAAGCAGAAATGGCAGAGCGCACAGAAAGGAAAGTACAAACAGTATCACATAAGACAGAGCATCAAAAAGCCTTCTGTCCGCTCCAGCCGGACTCTTTTTATTTTTTGGTTTGCCAGCCATTCGTAAGCCCTCTTTTTCCGCAGCCGTTCCGACCTGCCTGAACGGCTGCTTTTTTCTATCAGAATAATGCATAATCCGGTTCCGCTTTTTTGACAATGCGGTTTGCGATCAGGACGAGAATAAAGGAAAATACCGACTGATACAGCCCCGCCGCACTGGTCATGCCGAATTCCTGCAGGTTCAGAAGGGATCTGGTCACATAGGTGTCAATGACATCCGTCACATCCAATACCATGGGATTGTTGCCGGTCACCTGCCAGAACATCTGGAAATCGCCCTTCATTATGGTCCCGATAGCCAGCAGGAACAGAATCACCACCGTGGGACGGATGCAGGGAAGGGTGATATAGCGTATTTTCTGCCACATATTGGCTCCGTCCAGATCCGCGGCTTCAAACAGCTGTCCGTCAATATTCATTATGCTGGCCAGATACATCACCGTGCCGTAACCCACTGTTTTAAAGGCGCTGGCCGCTATCAGGATAAGGGGCCAGACCATTTTATTGGAATATACATCAACGGGTTCTCTCCCAAGCTGCCTTAAAAAGGTGTTTACGGCGCCGAATTCATAATTCAGAAGATTATACAGGAAGGCTCCCACCACTACCCAGGAAATAAAATAAGGAAGAAACATCACGGACTGGGTAATGCGTTTGAACCATTTTCCCGCCAGCTCCGACAGAAGGATGGCGCAGAGGATTTCCAGGAAGGTATTGATCAGCAGGAACGCGATATTATAAAGGATGGTGTTTCTCGTTGTCGACCAGGCCTTGCCCGACTGGAAAAAGTACCGGAAATTTTCCAGCCCCACCCACGGGCTTGCAAAGATGCCGTCGTGGTAATTAAATTCTTTAAAAGCAAGCACAATTCCCGCCATGGGGATATAGCACATCAGGATAACCGTTACTGCCGCCGGCAGCAGCATCAGCCACTTGACCCGGTTATGTTTTAAATCATACAGAAAAGGATGCTTTGTCTTATCCATTCATCCTGCCTCCCCTTGTTTTTCTTTCGGTTCCCCGCCTGTCATTATCGTATCAGACCGCATTCCCTAAAACAACGGGACTATATTATGATAGGAGGACTAAATTGTGTTATTGTGCGTTTTTCATTGTTTTTCATTGATATTGGCCATGCTTTTGTATATTATATATAAGTAATGATTTTTCATTTTTGCAGGAGGAGGAAAACTGCACATGTGCTTTTCGGTACTTATCGTAGATGACGAAAAAATGCCCCGGGAGATCCTGCATCACTATATCCCCTGGGAGGAATACGGCGTCCGGTCTGTTTATGAGGCTCAGGACGGAGAAAGCGCGCTGGAGCTGGCCTCTGAAAAAAAGCCGGATATTATCATAAGTGATATAAAAATGCCGCGCAGGAACGGTCTTTCCCTGGCTGAGGAGGTCAGGCGCATTCTGCCGGACTGCCAGTTTATTTTTCTAAGCGGGTACTCGAATAAGGAATATCTGAAGGGCGCTATCCGCCTGAAAGCCGCTTCTTATGTGGAAAAGCCCATCGATTTGGATGAAATCCGCGGTGTCCTTACAGAGGTCTGTGAACAGCTTCGATCCACCCGCAGGCCGGATCCTGAAATTCTGTTCTTCCGGGGCGGCCCGGACAATACGGAGCCTCTTAATGATCGTATTTTTACGCCGGATGATGTTCTGTTCACACGGCTGGGAGAAGCGGTGCGGCATAAAAACCGCCATGAAACGGAGCATCTCCTGGAGCCGCTGTACCGGGAACTTCTCCGCTGCGAAGGAACGCCTCCCGATACAGTACGCAGTCTCTACTGCCGCATCGTTTTTCTCTTTATCAATGCGGCGGAAAGCCGGAATCTGGCGCTGGTCGCCGCTGCGGGAAATGATTCTCTGCTGAAAATCGCAGGGGAGGAAACCCTGTCAGGGCTTCATGCTATTCTGAAAAGTCTGTGCGTCATGTACTTTAACGCCCTGGAATCGGAGGAACCGGATCCCCTGACCCGGGTTAACCAATATCTGGAATCCCACTGGTCCGAGCCCGAACTGACCGTTCTGGATATGGCGCAGGCTTTGGGCTTTACCAATACCTATCTGTGCGCGGCCTACAAAAAAAGCTGCGGCAGGACCATAAACCAGCAGATCACCCTGCTGCGGCTGGAGCATGCAAAGGATTTACTGGCCCATTCCTCTCTCCGGCTTTATGAAGTGGGCAAAAGGGTCGGCTACGCCGATGGAAAATATTTTACCAGGGTTTTTACCCGGGAAACCGGGATGACTCCCAAACAATACCGGGAAAGGCACAGCCATGATAACTGATTTTTATTCCAGATTAAAAAAGCTTTTTACGGACAGCTCCCTGCAAAGCAAGCTGGTATGGATCTATTTTCTGCTCATCATACTCCCTCTGGGATTTTTCACCTTTTACGCCGTACACCAGCTGAGCGCCCTTGTGAAAAAACAGACGCTGGCCTCGGTGCATAAAGCCTTTGACAATACCGCCGATGCGGTGGAGGGGGAACTGGGACGCCTGGGAAGCGTGCTGGATATCCTCACTATGGACCAGATTGTTTATCAGGTTTCCTCCCAGGAGCATTCCGATTACTCCTATACCCGGCGTCTGGCGGATTCCACCCAGCTTGCCACTACCTTTGAACATCTGCGCCTGCTTTCCGGAGTGAGCAGCATCCGTATGTATGTAAAAAATGATTACCTGTACTCCAACCAGCAACATGATATTATCCCTGTCTCCGAAGTGGAGGGCAGCGGCTGGTACCGTTCCCTGGATGGCTCTCTTTCTTCCTTCTGGTTCTATCCGGGAGATTTCAGCGATCAGCCGGAAAAAGAACGGTACTGGTTTACCGCCATGCGTGTCATTTATAATCCCAGCAATATCCATGAACCCCTGGCGATTCTCCGGGCGGACACCCGGGCCTCGCGGCTGGAGCAGCTTATCCGCCAGCCGGGCAGCACGGAAAACGGTATTTACCTGCTTCTCCGTGAAAATGAAGTCCTGCTTTCTTCTTCGGACACCTATTCCGCGGAGCTGGTTTCCTCCTGCATCTCCCAATATACCGGAGATATTCCCGGACAGTGGGAAAGCCTGACCCTGGAGGGCCAGGGCTGCTATGCGCTCTGCAGTCCGCTGCCCCAGCCGGGCTGGCGCATGGCCGTCCTGCTCCCCTATGGGGAGGTCTACCGCCCAAGCCATACCCTTCGTCTGGAAATGCTGCTCGTTGTCTGCATCGTAGGGCTGCTGTCCTATGGGATCGCACTGGCCATAAGCCGTTCCACGCTGAGCAGGCTCTCCCGCCTCAACCAGACCATGCAGGCCGTGGAACAGGGCGATGTGGCCATACGGATCACCCCTGAAGGAAAAGATGAAATCGGCCAGCTTATGGGCAGCTTCAGCCGCATGATGGAACGGATTGACAGCCTGATGGATGAAAAGGTGGCCTACGGGCGGGAAATTAAAAATCTGGAGCTGAAGGCCCTTCAGGCACAGATAAATCCTCATTTCCTTTACAATTCCCTGGATCTCATCAGCTGCACCGCCATTGTCCATAACGTGCCGGAAATTACCCGCATGGTCAGCGCCCTGGCCCGCTTCTATAAATTATCCCTGAGCCGGGGCCGGGAGGTTATTTCCATCGAAGATGAGCTGCAGCATGCACGTCTGTATATCCAGATACAAAACATACGCTTTGAGGATCGGATTCACGTAGAATGGGACATTGAGGAAAAAGTGAAGGACTGCCAGATCATAAAAATCGTCCTGCAGCCCCTCATAGAGAATGCGATTATCCACGGCATTTTTGAGAAACCGGAAAGAAGCGGCACGCTGTCCGTTTCCGCCGGCTGCCGGGAAGACGGAATACGTATTATCGTCAGAGATGACGGTGTCGGCATGGATGCCACCGCCCTTCACGCTAATTTTGATCCTACCCCTCCGGGCGACATCACACAGACCAAGGGCGGCTACGGCATACGGAATATTAATGACCGCCTGCACCTCGCCTATGGCGCTCCCTATGGCCTCTTCTGTGAGAGCATCCCCGGCTCCCACACAACCGTAACCATATTTATCCCCGTCATCCGGCCCTGCCCTGCCAAAAACCGTTCCTGAAAGGAGATACCAATGCAATATTCTGTTTACAGCGATTCCGCCTGGACCTATCCGGATTCGCCCCACACTCAAATACATCAGGCTTCTTTAGAAGCCGCAAGGGGCGGACACGCCGCCTTCCAGCTCCTGGGAGACACTTTGGACACAGGCACGCCCATATCGGTTACCATGAACTGGGAACAGCCCTGCGGCCTTTCCCTGTACGCCGGGGAACTCCTGCCCGTCGGCGTAGACGAAAATACCTCCGCTACACTGATGACCACCACAGATTATGAAAGCAGCCGGGATTTTGTCACCAGAAAAGCCCCTTTTTATGTATACGATGCCATACGTCCTCTTGAAAACACGCTGACCGGCACAAGGCTCGCCCTCTATTTAAGCCTGCAGGCGGACTGCGAAGAGGCTCCCGGACTTTATACCGGTACACTGCATATTACAGCCGGAGATGATAAGATATCCGTTCCCGTATCCTGCCGTGTCCACAGCGCCTGTGTACCTCCCATCGGCAAAGCCCGTCTCGGCATGCTCAATTTCTTTGATTATGAAGGTCTGACACGCCAGCATGACGCAGCGGAAAACAGCGAGGGCTACTGGGCTCTTTTCCGCCGCTATGTCCGCGCCCAGCTCACCATGCGCTGTACCCACATCCTGCTTCCTTCCGGACGGCCGATTCTGGAAAACGGTATCATAACCGGCTTTGATTTTTCCGCCGCCCTGCGGGCAGGACGTATTGCCATGGAAGAAGGCGCTCCTTATCTGTGCGGCGGCCACATTGCCCACTGGGCGGAATGGACCGGAGAAGAATATTTTCTCTCCTGGTCTCCTTCCACAGGAGTAAGCACTCCGGAAGGCTATCTTCAGCTCCGCCGCTATTTTACCGCCTGGGCGGACATCATCCGTCAAAACGGCTGGGAAGGAAAAATGACCCAGGCGCTGGCCGATGAACCCCAGGAAGGCAATGCCCGGACCTACCGAATTCTGGCTGCCATCTGCCGGAAGTTCCTCCCCGGCGTCCCCATTCTGGATGCCGTGGAAACCACAAACCTGGGAGGCGGCATCGATATCTGGGTTCCGAAACAGGATACCTTCGAAAAAAAGAAGGACACCTTCCGGCTCCTGCAGGATGCGGGGGAAGATATCTGGTTTTACACCTGTGCCTTCCCTGCGGGAAACATCATGAACCGCAGCATGGATCTCCCTCTTACCGTCAGCCGCCTTCTTCTCTGGATGGGCGCATCCTGCCGTCTTACCGGCTTTCTGCACTGGGGCTTTAATTACTATATCGGCGACGATATATGGAACCGGGCCTGCTGCCCTCATAAAGGCGCGCTGCTGCCTGCCGGTGACGCCCATATCGTCTATCCCGGCCCCGACGGCCCCTGGATCAGCATGCGCTATGAAGCACAGCGGGGAGGCGCGGAGGATTATGAACTTTTTTCTCAGATCCTCCTTAAGAATCCGGCGGCCGCAGATTCCATCCTCTCCATGGCCTGTACCGATTTCCGAACCTACACCGCCGATCCCTCTCTCCTCGCACAGGCCAAACACCGCCTGCTGGAAGAGGCTGATCGGTTGAGCTGAGTAATTATACTTATCCCCTTTCTCGAAAAATCTGCTGATTTCTTTAAGCTCCATTATGCGTGCTCACATGTGGTACAGCCAGTATGCTGGCTGTACCAATTTTCACCCTTTCAGATATTGTCATATTCCCTGAAATCTTAATAAAACGAAAAAAAAGATAAAACACTTGCAGAAAATAATAGTTATGATAAAATAAACTGAACAGTCAGTTTATTTTAAATATCAGGAGGATATGATAATATGCTTATAAACAAAAAATCTAAGTTTCTCTCCGCTGATTCTGTATTCTTTTTCAGCGCATGTATCATTTTGTTTCTTATCAATCAACTGTATAGTGTATTGCAGGTTTCATTGATCATGAAAAGCACCGGTTCCATTTTATTGTTAAGCTCCGTTATGACAGCTATGGTTATCCCCAGAATTTTTATTCTGCCTGTCAGCGGACTTTTCACAGATAAGCTGGGGATTTTCAAAACACTTATTATCGGAACCGGATTATTAGGCTTACTATTGATTTCCCTCTTTCTTGTGAATCAGGACAGCCTTGTGAATGAAAACATCATTTTTATATTTGCCGTTTTGTTCGGAGGGATAAGCGCCGCAATATTGCCGGCGCTCTATTCTGCCATCCCCTTATTAATGGGCGGGGAGCATCTGCAGAAGGCAAATTCCGTGATGCAGTTCATCAACCAGGGGGCAACCCTGATCGGTCCCCTTTTAGCCGGATTCCTTGTGGAAAAAACGAGTGATAAAGCCTATCCGATCATGGCTGTCTCCGCCGTCACCGCATTCTTTCTGTTCTGCAGGGTGGGCTGCAGGGAAAACAGACAAGAGAAAGACAAGGCTCACGAAAGCGGGGCATCCCAACAGGGAGCCTTTAAGGATTTATTGGAACAGCCTATTTTAATATTGTTATTGCTTTTTACAGCGATTCTCAATCTGTGCATCATTGGTCCCCAGCAGGTCGGCTTTCCTGTAATTGCCATGAACTGTTTGTCCGAAGGGGTGGACGGGTATACGCGGTTATTGTCTGTGACCGGCCTGGGAGCTTTGATAAGCGCTGTTTTCATCGGAAATATGAAACGGAGGGACAGCACACAGTCCATTCATCTGATCCTATGGTGCGCACTCATACTTGGAATGATATGGAGCATTTTCAGTTACAGTTCTTCCAGGCTGGTGATCATGGTTTCCATATTCACAGCCGGGCTGCTTTTGGGAATCATAAACGTATTATTTTTGACCACAATCCAGCAGCTTACTCCTGCCTTTCTTGTCGGCAGAGTCATGAGCATTCAATTTCTATGCTCCACAGGCCTTCAGCCGGTTTCGTACATGATAACCGGAGTACTGCTTGATAAATTCAATATCAATAACCTGTATCTTATCTCCGGCGGCATTATTAGCTTGCTTTCAATCCTGATATTGGTTTATAGTAAAAAAAACAGGAAATGGATGCGGAGGGTTCCCAGTGCCTAAAATATCGGATGAAAAAAAGAAACAGCGCCAAAGGGATATTTTAAAGACCGCTTTAAAACTCTTTTCCCAAAAAGGCTATTATGCCACATCAATAGATGATATTACGAGAGAAGCGGGAATCAGTAAGGGGTTAATATACAACTATTTCAAGAGTAAAGAGGAGATTTTTTTTGAACTGGCAGAACATTGGAATGAGTTTATGAATAATCCTTCTTTTGAAGATGCCCTGAGCCGGGTCATTTCCGAAGATATGTCTTTATCGGAAAAACTGATCTGTGTCTGGGATGAGACGGTAAACCAATGGACTGCCGAAAATCTGGATTTCGCCGGGATTAAATTTGAATTCTGGCTGGAGTCTTCCAAAAATGAAGCTCTCAGAGAAAAAATGAAAGAAAAGGCCAAGAACAGCTTAAGCATCGTGGAAGAGATTATTTATAAAACCAAACCGGACATCGAGCCTGGAATCGCTGCCGCCTTTTCCCGATTGTGGTGGTCACAAATAGACGGATTAGTGGCTTATTTTGTAAGCTATCACATATTACCGCCGCCGGACGAGATAGCCCAAATCAGAAAAATCATACTGCACCAATGTAAATATCTTGAGCTACAGTAAAAAATGTGGAGGCAGATAAAAAATCTGAGAGAGCGGCTCCGTCTGCCCGGG
>ENA-UOJP01003034-UOJP01003034.1-human-gut-metagenome-genome-assembly--contig:-C102-NODE-3034-length-10608-cov-10.979248_pt1 | contig 10608 bp, 9 predicted proteins | sample MGYA00242353_ERZ723900 | MGnify/ENA metagenome assembly ERZ723900
ATAAGAGGTATCAATAATATATGTGATGTTGATAATATGGGAGATGTCAATAATATGAAAGATATTATTTATATGAGCGTCATTAATCATATGAGCGTCATTAATTATATGGGCGGCATTAATTATAAATAGGAAATATTAAATATATGAATGACATCAAATATATAAAAATATAAAGGAAGCTTTTTGAATGTTTCACGTGAAACATTCAAAAACCTTCTTCCCTATTAGAATCCTATCCAAACCTAATTCAATCCCAATCTATTTCTTATCTACTATTTCTTATCTACTATTTCTTATCTACTATCTCTTTATCGCCCTAAATATATACTTAAATCCCTCAAAAATCACCTAAAATCCCTAACTCCCCCATTGCACCCCTTAACTCCCCTTTTTACACCCCACTACTTCAACGGCTCCTTAGTAGGCAATCCCGCCTTCCTAGGATACTTCTTTGAAACAGGCTTCACCTTCTCAATCATCACAAGGGATCTGGCAGCATCAGTGCCTGGCAGCACAAATTTCTCAACGGATTTCAGCTTTCCGCCCAAAATTCCAATTGCCTTCTTTGCCTGATTCAGCTCCTCATCTATCTCGCCTGATTTATATGAAATAAAATATCCTCCCACCTTAACAAAAGGCATACAATATTCGGAAAGACTCGATAGGTTGGCTACTGCCCTGGATACACACAAATCATACATCTCCCTATGTTCTGCCTGACGTCCTATGTCTTCTGCCCGCCCATGCGCAAAACAAACCCCTTCAAGGCCTAGATCTGTACATACTTCCTTCAGCCATATAACCCTTTTATTTAAAGAATCCAGCAACGTCACCCTTAATCCAGGAAAAACTATCTTTAAGGGAATCCCAGGAAAACCAGCTCCTGTGCCTACATCAATCACATTACATGTCTTATACCATGCATCACCGCCAGCCTGCATTTCTCTTAACAGGCCAAATAGTGACAAGCTGTCACTAAAATGTTTTGTCACAACCTCGCACTCTTCCGTAATAGCGGTAAGATTCATTACCTTATTTTTTTCCACCAGCATTTCATAATAAGAATAAAACTGTTCCAACTGGGAATCGCTGAGCGTGATGCCCAACTGTGCTGATTCCTGCATCATCTGGATGCGAAATGTCTCTGTCATATCATTTAATCCTCTCACTGCTGCTTTCTCGCAAAGTGTACCAGCAGGACAGATATATCTGCCGGTGATACACCTGATATACGGGATGCCTGTCCAATGGTTGCTGGCTGTACCTTGTTCAGTTTTTGTACGGCCTCCCTTCGAAGGCTTTTTACCTGGGAATAATCAAAATCTTCAGGAAGCCTTTTTCCTTCCAGCTTTTTATACTGCTCTACCTGCTGGTACTGGCGCTTAATATATCCTTCATACTTAATTTCAATATTGACCTGTTCCCTTACCTCAGCTGACAGCAGTGGCCGGTCCCTATCCAGCTCTGATAACTTCTCATAATCCAGTTCCGGCCGTTTTACCAGCTCTGCCAGGCTTATACCTGATTTCAGTAAGGTACTTCCATATTTTTCCATAAATCCCTGCGTGGTGGGATTCACACCAACTACCGTTGCCTGAAGTCGTTTTATCTCACGTTCAATCTCATCCATCTTAATAAGAAGATCCTCATACTCCTTATCAGTGACAAGTCCAATCTCATGGCCTATTTTCCTCAGACGGATATCCGCATTATCCTGCCTTAAAAGCAGCCTGTACTCCGCCCTGGATGTCATCATCCTGTATGGCTCATGGTTCTCCTTGGTGACCAGATCGTCAATCAGCACACCGATATATGCCTGGGACCGGTCCAGGACCACCTGTTCCCTTCCCATGATTTTCATTGCAGCATTCACACCTGCCATAAATCCCTGGACCGCAGCTTCCTCATACCCGGAACTGCCGTTAAACTGCCCTCCTGCGAACAGGCCTGATATCTTCTTAAATTCCAAGGTCGGCTTTAACTGCAGGGAATTGATGCAGTCATATTCAATTGCATATGCATTTCTGACAATCTTAACCTTCTCAAGCCCAGGCACGGTACGGTACATTGCATACTGTACATCCTCGGGAAGGGAACTGCTCATGCCTCCCAGATACATTTCATTGGTATAAAGACCTTCCGGTTCCACAAAGACCTGGTGCCGCTCCTTGTCCGGGAACTTCACCACCTTATCTTCAATGGATGGGCAATACCTTGGTCCTGTGCCTTCAATGGCCCCTGAAAACAGGGGGGACCGGTCCAGGTTATCACGTATGATGCCATGGGTCCTCTCATTGGTATAGGTCAGCCAGCAGGACACCTGTTCCTTCTGCACGCTTTCAGGGTCTGTTGAAAAAGAAAAAGGAACCACGCGCTCATCCCCCTGCTGCTCTTCCATTCTGGAAAAATCAATGCTTCTTTTATCCACCCTGGCCGGGGTACCTGTCTTAAACCGGAACATCTCAATCCCATTGGCCTTAAGGGAATCCGTCAGGTGGTTGGCTGCCTGCAGCCCGTTAGGTCCTGTAGGGTTGCTGACATCACCGTAGATACACCTTGCCTTCAGATAAGTACCTGTGCAGAGTATGACGCATTTCCCCTTATACAATGCTCCTGAAAATGTCTTGACGCCCCTGATTTCCCCTTCTTCAACAACAAGCTCCGACACCTCGGCCTGTCGTATGGTAAGATGCTCCGTATTCTCCAGGGTTCTCCTCATCTGCCTGCTGTAATCCTGCTTATCTGCCTGGGCCCTAAGGGAATGCACTGCAGGGCCCTTGGATTCATTCAGCATCTTGGACTGGATAAATGACTTGTCAATATTCTTTCCCATTTCCCCGCCAAGGGCATCCAGTTCCCTTACAAGGTGGCCTTTTGAACTGCCTCCCACATTGGGATTACAGGGCATCAGGGCAATGCTGTCCACACTGACCGTAAACATGATGGTTTCAAGGCCCAGCCTTGCGCCGGCAAGGGCTGCCTCGCAGCCTGCATGTCCGGCCCCCACAACAATGATATCATAGGTTTCTTCCAAATATGGCATACGCTTTCATTCCTCTTTCATTTCAATCATTTTCCCATACAGAATCTGGCAAATATCTCATTCACCAAATCATCGTCCACTGCTTCCCCTGTAATCAGCCCCAGCTGTTCATATGCGTCCATAAGGTCAATGGAATAAAAATCCTCCGGCATACAATCCTCAATACTCCTCTTTACCATCATAAGGCTCCTAAGGGTCTGTTCCAGTGCCTCCTTATGCCTTACATTTGTTATATAGACCTGGTCGTTAAACTTAAGTTCTCCACGATAAAAGAGCCGTTTAATCTCCTGCTCCAGCTCCTCAATCCCCTGCTCCTCCTTGGCGGATACAGGAATCACCTTCTGTCCCGACATGCCTTCCAGTTCATCCTTACCCACCGCAATCTCAAGATCGGATTTATTCAAAAGGATAATGGACTTCCTGCCGCGGATGAAATCCATGATTTCCCTGTCGCTTTCATCCAGTGGACGCGAGCCGTCTACCACGAATATGATAAGGTCCGCGTCACCGGCAGCCCGCCTGGCCCTGTCAACGCCAATCTTCTCCACCACATCCTCAGTATCCCTGATACCGGCCGTGTCCACCACGTTAAGGCTGATTCCCTGAAGATAGATATGCTCCTCCAGCGTATCCCTGGTGGTTCCGGCTATTTCAGTTACAATGGCCCTCTCCTCCCCTAAAAGCACGTTCATCAGGGAGGATTTTCCCGCATTTGGCTTGCCAAGTATAACTGTCTTAACCCCTTCTGTCATGACCCGGCCGTCGTCCGCTGACGCCAGCAGACCCTCTACTTCCTCCACCATGGGATTCAGCAGCTCCATAAGCTTCCCATCGTACCCATCCAGGGAAATATGTTCCGGATCGTCCAGTGCGGATTCTATAAATGCAATCTGATACAGAATCCGGCTTCTCAGTTCCTTTATGCGCTTTGATACAGAACCGCTCAACTGGCTCACCGAACTTTTCAGCGCATACTCATTGGTGGCATTAATCACATCCGCCACGGCCTCGGCCTGGGACAGATCAATCCTGCCATTGAGGAACGCCCTCTTTGTAAATTCTCCCGGCTCCGCCGTCCTGGCGCCTGCATGGATGACCGCCTCCAGTATCTTCTTTACCATCAGGATACCCCCATGGCAGTCAATCTCCACCGTATCCTCAGCCGTATAACTGTGGGGCCCTTTCATGATCAGCACAAGGGCCTCATCCACTTTCTCATCCCCATCATAGATAAACCCATAATGGACCGTATGGGATCTGGACTGGCTTACCTTTACCTTCCTGCCGTCCTTATTCCTGTATAACTTATCAATCACAGTAAATGCCTCATTGCCGCTGATCCTTACAATCCCGATTCCCGAATTGCACATTCCAGTGGCAATGGCTGCAATTGTATCTGTCCTCATCTGATATCCTTTCAATTCCTGCCGGACACGGGCCATTCCATGCCGGACAAATAGCGCAAAAGGCCGTCGCACCCTGCAACAGCCTTTTAAGCTTAAAATCTGTCAGTTATTCCTCATCTCCCGCAGCTGTCTCTTCTGACGCGCCTGATGAAGCTGTTGAAGAATAGTGGCTGCGGCGGTTATTACCCTTATATCCGCCGGAAGACCTGTCATAGCGCCCGCCTTTATTCTTGTCATAACGTCCCTTCCGGTCACCGCCGGACGCTTCCTTCTTAAGTGCAATCACCACATGGCGGAACGGCTCCTCGCCCTCGCTTCTGGTGGTAACGTACTTATCATTCTGCAGGGCCGCATGGATGATCCTTCTCTCATAAGGATTCATGGGTTCCAGTGAAACAGGCCTCTTGGTCCGCTTCACCTTATAGGCAATATTCTTTGCCAGGGTCTCAAGGGTTTCCTTCCTTCTCTCACGGTAATTCTCAGTATCCAGCTTAACCCTCAGGTACCCTTCGGTGCCCTTATTCACAATCAGGCTTACAAGGTACTGGAGGGAATCCAGGGTCTGTCCCCTCTTTCCAATCAGGATGCCCATGTCGTCGCCTTCCAGGTTCAGGGAAAGCTCCTGTTCTTCCTCATTGTATACAGCTATGATGGATACCTCCATATTCATGGCCCCAAAAATCTGAGATAAGAAATCCATGGCCTTATCTTCAATGGATTCCTTTTTCTTTGCACGAATAATAGCAGGTTTTGAACCGATTCCCAGGAATCCGGTACTTCCCTTGTCAACCACTTCATATTCCAGCTTATCGCTGGTTGTCTGAAGTTCGATTAACGCTTTTGTAACTGCTTCGTCCACTGTCTTGGCAGTAACTGTAATCATATCCATACAAAACCCCTCCTATTTTTTGCTTCCCTTATCGTGCTTTTCATTGTACTTGGCAACCATATTTGCTTTGGACGCCAGACTGCCCGGTTTGGCATTTTCATTATAATACTTGTTGGATTCCTCAACAATCGCCTTTGTCTTTGCAATCTTGGCCATCTGCGCAGACTCAGCCTTTGCTTCCTTTTCCTCAATCTTCTTAAGCATCTGGTCTACATTGCCCACTTTCGTTGGAGGAAGCCCCTTTTTCGCACGTTTCTTATTGGTTTTGTCAATATTCCTCTGAACCAGGTCGTCAATATTAACCTTATTCAGATAAGAATTAATACCAACCTGCTGGATGATTGTAAACACACTCTGCGCAACCCAGTAAAGTCCGATACCGGATGCAAATGAGAAACAGAAGAATACAGACATAAGAGGCATGGTCACGTTCATGCTCTTCATCATGCCTGCCGCTGGATTCTCATCGCTGCTGGCCTGGGGCTGGTTTGCAGTCATAAGCTTGGTGCTGTACCACTGGCTCAAACCTGCAAACAGAGGGATACAAAGCGCTGCAATGGCTGTCAGCAGGGTTGTCCCATCCACCTTGTTGAAATAGTTCATGATGACCTGGAACGGCGTATACGCAATGTTCAGGCCGAAAAATGTCTGCATGTTCTCAATGGCATCCACCACCCTGACGCCTGTATCCGTCACGGCCTGTCCCACGGAAGCAAAGGAAGTCACTAGGGCGTCCCACTGCTGTCCGGTAAACTTATATAATAAATCAATTACGGTATTAATATTGGTATAATCAAATTTATCAATGGGCATCTTCTGCGCCGCTGCCAGATCCGTAAACGCCTGAGCTGTCTGGTAACCGCTTGGAAGCTTGCTTATGATGATTTCATAATATCCCCTTACCGACTGTACGTAGGCAGGAATATTATAAATTACACGGTACAAAGCAAAGATGATAGGCATCTGTATCAGCAACGGAAGGCAGCCGCCTGTCATGGAAGTTCCATACTTCTCATAAACAGCCTTAATCTCTGTCTGCATCATCATTGCATACTTCTGGTCATTTTCCTTGCCCTTATACTTTTTCTGGATAGCAGAAATCTCCGGCTGCATGACTGCCATCAGCTTGGAGGACTGCTGCTGTTTAATGGTAAGAGGTATCATGAGCACCTTTGTTACCAGGGTAAACAGGATAATACACAGACCGATATTCTCAATGCCGAATATACTTGTAAACTTAAACAGCCAATCCATTATCCATCCAAGGATATCAGCGATCGGCCCCAGCATACCGCCTGTTTTTGTCAATAATACTGCGCCAGCTAAACCATTCAATACATTATACCTCCTAATCTCTACGGAACTGGATCATAACCGCCTTCTGCAAAGGGGTGACACCTGAGTATCCTTTTGCAGGCCAACCATGTACCCTTTAACGCACCATACTTTTTAAGTGCTTCAATGGCGTATTGAGAACACGTAGGTGTGTAAATACAGTGAGTTCTTAATTTAAGGGGAGACAGGAATCTCTGGTATCCCCTTACCAACAAAATCAAAAACCTTGTCATAATCACTTCACTTCGATTCTTTTAAAATGTGATGCAGTCCGCATAGGTGCAGATACGCACCTTCCAAATCTTTGTAGTCTGATTTTTTTGCAGCCACCCTGGCCACAACAATGATGTTTAATCCAGTCTTGATCCTACTATTATTTAAACGGAATATTTCTCTCAAAAGTCTTGTAATATGATGACGGACAATGCTGTTGCCCACTTTTTTGCTGACGGAAATGCCAATCCGGTTCCCATCTTCCCCGCTCTCCATCACATACATCACAAGCAGTCTGTTTGCATATGAAGTCCCATGCTTATAGATATCCTGGAACTCCCTGTTTTTCCTTACGGAAGGAAATCGTTTCATACGATTCTCCATTTCAATCTTCATGCTGACGAATGTAACAGTCCAGACAGCTTATTTTCCTGACATAAAAAGCAGGTCTGGTCTGTTACGTCTGAATTAAGAAAAGGCCACATGTTCCTGTGGCCCGCAGTTCTTTTGCTTCAAACAATTAAGCAGATAATCTAGCTCTACCTTTTGCTCTTCTGGCAGCAATAACTTTTCTACCGCCTACAGTTTTCATTCTGGCTCTGAAGCCATGAACTTTTGCTCTCTGTCTCTTCTTCGGCTGAAATGTCATCTTCATAATCCGGGCACCTCCTATCAAAATTATCTGGTAATGTGAAAACACACATTTAGACTAGTATAATTAAACATCTTCTCAATTATATAGAAGAAATCGGCCTTCGTCAAGCGGATTTTCGCAAAAAATCCACAAAAAGGGACAGCTTAAAAGCCGTCCCAATAAAATGTATGCATTGCTGTTTTATATTACTATATTTAGTACCGTAATCAGCTGTGGCTTGTGAAACGCAGCATGACTTTTCCAATTACTGCCACTAAGATTGCCGCGACGATTGCTTCCGGTATGCCGGAAGCGGTAACTGTCACCATAATCAGTCCCCAAACCGCGTCAACCGCAACGTTCTTGGCTTCTGCATACTGGGATGCAAACAGCAGGTAAATACTTCCCATGACAAATACCGTATTAACCATGGATCCCACAAATCCAACAATAGGAAGCGCTGCCAGTGCATTAAGCTTCACTTTCTTAAACAGGATCCAGAGCCATCCTGCGGCCACGCCAATCAATATCCTGCATCCAACGGAAACCCATACAGCCTTCAGCATGCCGGGAATCCCGGTCATACTCATGAAGGGCGAGAACGCAAAGGACAGCAGGGTCGGAACCATGGTATTGCTTATCATGGAACAGATGCCAAAGGTGGCGCCCAGCACCGCCCCTGCCAGGGGCCCCAGTAAAATTGCTCCCAATATAACGGGGATATGCACAGTTGTCGCCTTGATGACCGGAAGCTGTATCATCCCAAAAGGCGTATTCGCCAACAGGATGACCACCGCCATCATAAGTGCAACACTTGCAAGCCAACGGGTGTCTCTCTTCTTGTTATTCAATTTTTCATCCTCCTGCTACTGTTCTTATTAAAAGATACAATGCAATGCTACTGTCTCATTATAATCCGGGCAGGCAGGAGGAGTCAACGATTAAAATTGTATTATTTCAAGAACCACTGGGCCCCCAGTCCTGTAACGGTAAGGGCCGTAAGTATATAGAGGCAGATGGACGTCAGGTATGCAAATGGGATGGAAAGCTTTAAGTACTCCTTTGACTCCACTTTTGTATAGGCAAGGCCCCATGCAATCCAGGACTGTGTGATACAGGAACCCACGTTAACCGTTGTGGCAGGAATGGTGAACACACAATACAGGAAAGGAACGGAAAAATGTCCCACATTGGACAAAACACCAAGCGTGGCCGCGCCGCAGCCAAACAGTGTGAACGGCCCCCTGAAAAAGCCCAGGATTGCCAGCGCCGCGAACAATATACACACAACATACTCACTGGTGGGCATGATACCGCCGATTACTTCCTTAAAAAACGGCGAGGCATATGTAGCACATGTATTGAACATGGGGAGTGTGAGCAGGAAACCGATTAAGGGAGCCGTGTCCACGACGCCATCATAATAAAGCTTGTTAACCAGCTGGCAATTCTCCTTAAAGGACCCCTTCATCCTGCCGCACAGGAACAGGGCTGCAAATCCCGCAATGATGAACCCGCCGATGACAGAGAAATCCAGGGCAATTTTAAGCACCACCGGTACGATTGGAAGCAAAAGGGCAATCATGGGCGCATCCTTTACGGGCTGGGATCCGGGCGTACGGGATGCCCATGCATGTCTTTTTTTCCCGAACTTCAGGTATACGGCTGTCAGGAGTGAGACCGTAACCACGGAAATGGCAAGCGCATAATATCCCCAATGGCTTGCATACCATGAAAATGAAAACTCCGGCATCTGGTCTGCAGGCAGGATGAATGCACGGATCTGCGAGAACTGAAGCACGGGATTCAGATACATTCCCGCTGAAACAGAACCCATGAACGTGAACATGGCAATTGCTTTGGGAATGCCAAGGCTCATCAGAATCGGAAGCACGATGACGCCGATGGCAATAACAGGGCCGGCGCCCATCATGGCCGTAAAAATAAAAGCAGTCACAACATTAAGAAGGACAATGGTAATGATTGGGCGGTCGCCGCCAAGCTCCACGGTCTTGCGGATCAGGGTGGAGGCAATGCCTGTTTCCATAAGCACCCGTCCAAACCATGCGCCCCAGCAGACATTAACCAGGGTGGTTCCCCATCCTTCCGGGGCAGCCTGATAAATCTTATTCAGGATTGCCACCAGTCCCTTGCCTCCGTCCCCGCCAAACTGAAGCACAGGATTATCCGCAATGAACTGTGGGGAAGAAATTCCCGCACCTGCAAGGGACAGGATTGTCCACAAGACAGAAATGACCAAAAAACCGATCATCAGGTTGTAGCCCCTGACACAATAATAGGCCAGTGCAAAGAACGTCAGGATTAGCAGAATACCAATTACAAATTCCATATAAACCCTCCTTTTTGTTGATAACTTTTATTAGTTACATTAAAATATTAAAAATTTATTATGTATCCTAACTTATTATAAACAATTATCTGACAATGGGCAATGAATCCAATGCATTTCTAACGTTATTATAACATATTCAATTAGACATGAATCACTCTTCTTTGTGGATTTACATAAACTTATCCACAAAATGTTGATAAGTTGTGGATAAGTGTGTGTAATTGTCAATTTTTTCCCCAATGCCATCTTAAAATTCCATAATTTCCAATTATTCTCGGGTTGTGCACAACTCGAGATAACCTTTTCGGCTATTTTGTGGAAAACCGCGCTGTCCACACCGCTTTCACACTGCTTCCACACCCTACTCACAAAGTTATCCACATTTATTCACACTTGTCATTGAAAAAATTTTTACTTTAGTATACAATGTATTTAGATTGGGCAATTCTGCAATACAGTTTCAGGAGACAAGAAATGATCGATAAAATCAAAGAAAATTGGGAGCAGATCCTGCTTACCCTAAAAGAAGAACATGAAATATCCAATATCTCCTACAGTACCTGGCTGGAACCGCTTAAGCCGTATTCTTTTAAGGATAACACAGTAATAATCATTGTTCCCGAACAGACCTTCTTACAATATGTAAATAAAAAATATGGATTTTTATTAAAGGTGACCATCTCGGAATTCCTTGAACAGGAATGCGAGGTGGATTTCAAAGTTAAGGAACAA
>ENA-UOJP01003042-UOJP01003042.1-human-gut-metagenome-genome-assembly--contig:-C102-NODE-3042-length-10588-cov-28.331245_pt1 | contig 10588 bp, 12 predicted proteins | sample MGYA00242353_ERZ723900 | MGnify/ENA metagenome assembly ERZ723900
GACAAGGGCCACATTCACAATCACATTTATTACAACTCCACGGCCTTTGACCGCTCCCGGAAGTTTCACAACTTCATCGGCTCCACCTTTGCCCTGCGGAGGCTCTCGGATCGGGTGTGCATTGAGCATGATCTTTCCTATATTCAAAATCCGAAACAGCACAGCCAGGGGCGCTTTCTCCATTACGGCCAGTGGATCGGCGCGGGCAGGCCGCCGTCATTCCAGGCGCGGCTCCGCTCCGCCATTGTGGAGGCCCTTGAAAAAAAGCCCACAGACTTTGACGCTTTTCTGCGGCTCATGGAGGAGGCAGGGTACACCGTCACGCATGGGCGGGGCGGCGTGATCTCATTCAGCGTTCCCGGACAGGAGCGGGCGACCCGGCTCCGTGCGTCCACGCTGGGCGAGGGCTTCGGCCCCGAGGACATCCGGGCCGTGATCGCCGGGGAGCATCCTATTCCCGAGCTCCCGGCGGAGGCTCCCCCAGCGCCCCGGCGCGTCAACCTCATGATCGACATACAGGAGCGCCTGCGTTCCGGCAAGGGGCCGGGATATGAGCGGTGGGCCAAAATCTACAATTTGAAACAGATGGCTGCCGCGCTCCAATTCTTGCAGGAGCACAGTCTGACGGACTATGACGCGCTGGCGGCTCGGACAGAGACGGCGGTGGATCGCTTTCACAAGTTGGCCGGGGAGCTCCAGACCACCGAGGCCGCCCTCTCCAAAACCTCTGAGCTCATGGGGGCCGTTGTGGACTACGCCAAGACCCGGCCCGCGTTTGACGGCTACAAGGCGGCCCGGTACAGTAAAAAGTATCTGGCCGAGCACGAGGCGGAGCTCGCCACCTACCGGGCGGCCAAGGCCGCGATGAATGATCTGTTGAACGGGGCGAAGCTCCCGAAGATGGACGCGCTGAAAAAATCGCGCCGGGAACTGGTCGAAAAGAAAAAGGCGCTCTATGCCGAATACCGGGAGGCCCAGCGGGATATGCGGGAGGCCGTGGCGGTCAAAGCAAACATCGATCACCTGCTCGGCCTGACGGACGGGCGGGAAAATAAGGCGCAGGAGCGATAGCGACAGGCCGCAGACAACAGGCGCAACGCGCCGGGACTTTGGGACAATTTGTCCCGAAGTCCGCCGGGTTTGGGGAGGCTCCCCAACAAGCATTTTCGCGGGCCCTCCGGGGCCGTGAAAATTTCGAGTGTGGGCACACTCGAATTGCTTGCCGTTAGTCGCTCCCCCTTAAAATGGCGCAAAAAACGGAGGCCGCGCTTTTCTTACGCTTCCTCCGTTCCCCGGGCTTTTCTGAGTCCCTCTGCGGTGCTTTCCATGACTATGAGCTCTTTTTCGTCCATTGAATTGAGCATGACATCGATCTGCTTGCGACAGGTGCTTTCGCCGTTCAGCTTATCCGGGAAAAAGAATTGATCCACGGAAATGTCCAGCAGGGTGACAAGCTGGTAAAACGTGTTCAGGCTGGGATGCTGTCCCCGGTTCTCAATATACATGATGGAGCGCGGGGTACGGTTTACAAGCTGTGACAAATAGTCCTGCGTCCAGCCCTTTTCTTCTCTTTTGCGCTTGATCTCCCTACCCAGGGCGTGGAAGTCAAGGCGCTTGTCATATTGGTACATTTTCATATCACCCTATATTATTCTACATTTCGGGTGAGAATATGAAAACGAAATACAATTTTATGTTTAGTAGTATTTTGTTTCGCTTTATGTGCTTGTTGATGTGTAAGAAAAAAATTTGGAAACCAGCATTGACAGCAGGGGCAGAGTGAGTTATACTGAACGTGTTCAGAACATGTTTCATACGGGAGGTGATTATTATTTTTTGAAGCAGTTACCAAATATCCTGTCATGCTGTCGGATAATTCTTTCGCTCTATCTGTTCACAGTTTACCAGACAAAGCCGTGGTTTTTGCTCCTCTATACGGCGTGTGGCTTAACAGATATTGCGGATGGCTATATTGCCCGAAAATCTCACAATGTAACGGCATTGGGGGCAAGGTTGGACAGTTTAGCGGATTTAGTATTTTCAATGGCTATTCTTTACCTGACCTGCGTTCGAGTCCAGTCAGTATGGGGGCAAAATTTTATAATTGGTGCGATGCTTATTCTTGGCACACGAATTGTAAATGTGCTCATTACAAGGCTCAAGTTCAAGCAGTGGAACGTGATACACACCATCGCCAATAAAGCAACTGGGCTCATTTTGTTTTCGATATTGCCGGTTTACTATGTTTTAGGGTTTGTGCCTGCCGTTGTGATTATTACATTTTTAATAGTGGCTTTACTGTCATCATTGGAGGAAACAGGTATCTTACTACTTGCGGAATACTATGATGTTAATCGGAAAAGTCTCTTTGTGCCATATTGACGGCAATTTTTTTATAAGCTATACTGAACGTGTTCTGAACAAAAAGTAAACCAGCAAAAAGAATGTGGAGGTATAGGAATGGCAAAGAAAGATCAGGATGCAAGGGAGCGCATTATCAAAGCGGCAACAGAAATATTAAACGAGGTTTCCGATATAGATACCATTACCGTCCGGCAAATTGCAGAGCGGGCGGGTGTCGGAACCGGGTCTATAAACTACCATTTTAACTCGAAGGACAATTTATTGAGTCTGGCCGTTGGTGATGTCTTGGCGAAAATGGCAACGGGTTTCCTAACGGAAAATAATGGCTCAAGCGAGGAGCCCGTACAAAAATTAAAGGCTATGTTGAAAGAGCTTAGTAGTGTCGCGGTGGCAAATAAAAAGCTCATTCAATTCATGTTGACGCAAGGAGTCTTAAATGGCGATATGCACGCCCCCCTCTATTTGATCCCTGTACTAAAAGAAATTTTTGGGGCCGAAAAAGAAGAAATTGAATTGCGGGTAATAGCCTTGCAAATTCTGCATCCCTTGCAGGTGGCCGGTATTGCTCCGGCGGAGTTTCGTATGTACAGTGGAATTGATTTGTACGATACGCAATCAAGAAACAAGTTTATTGATATGCTGATAGATAATATCATCGGCACACAAAGGAGAAAACCAAATGAAAATAGCAACGATAATTAGCTCTGTCGTTTCAATCTTGCTCCTGCTGTCCGCTATGATCTGTGGCCTTTGGCTTAAATCAGGACAACCGGGCTCTATTAACTTCCACATGAACTGTGGAATTGCGGGAATTGTCTTTAGCGTTATTACGTTGATCCTGTTGGCGATTACCCTGCGCCGCACAAAGAAAGGAAATTAAGCGATGGGAACATTGATTTTATACGCTACAAAATCGGGTGCAACCAGCGAATGTGCGGATTTACTGGCTCAAAAAATTAAGTGTGTAGCTGATGACCTCGGGAAAACTGTTCCCGATATTAGCTCTTTTGAAACAGTGATTATCGGTTCTGGAATACGCATGGGGAAAATCTATAAGCCTGTTGCAAATTTTCTCCATCAGCATTTAGATGAACTGCTTTCAAAGCGAGTTGCACTTTACTTCTGCAACGCCTATCCTGACACATTTCAAAAGGCTATTGAAAAGAACATACCCGCCGAGCTTATTCAATCTGCGGTTTGCGTTACATCTTTTGGCGGTAAGCCTCCCTTTACCAATCCTGCTAATATGGGCTGGTTAAACACACAGGCGCTGAACGATTTTTATACGGCACTGGGTAATGACGCCTAAGAAAACAATACCACCGAATAACGGTAAATAAAAAAAACCGTTGTTTCGGCGGCTGGACACCTGTGCGCCCAAACAAAATACAGTAGCCTAACGGCGGTTTTGACAAAAATCAAAGCCGCCGTTTTCCTTTTGAAAAAATAGGACAACGAGGGGTGTGTTAAAGTCGCCCATTTTTAAGGATACGGCGGTATCTGAGGAGGTATCGCCGTGTCTTTTTTTATTGAAAATGGGTTACTACTGCGAAAAAAAGCCCGTCCCCCGACCGGGACAACTATGGGACTTTAGGTACTAAATTACAGTACGAAAAAGGAAATAAAAATGTCTGCGTCCGCATGGCCTTATGCTGTGCGGGCGCTTTTCTTTTCTCCCGTCCCCGCTTCGAGACAAAGTGTCCCGAGGTGCGGTGCGGCTCCCCAGGGTGCCGATCCCCGCCGCCCCATTTCTGATTTTCCCTGTTCCCCAGCAAAAATCAGAAATGGAGGTTAAACCATGACAAAGATCAATTTACGGGAATTTTACCCGTGGTACATATCGGACGAGTTCATTGAAGTGACAGACGAGGTGGCCGAGGAGCTCCGGGCCAACCGACTGTATGAGGCCGCCCATCAGAGGCGGCTTACCCGTAACAAGGCGCAGTATTCCCTTGACCGTGAGGACGGGATCGAATACTCGGCCTGCCTGCACGAGCCTACGCCGCAGGAACTGCTGGAGCGTATGGAGCGGTTCTATCATTTGTGGAACGCGCTCAACTCCCTGCCGGAAATTCAGGGCCGCCGGGTGGATGCCTGCGTCATTCTCGGAAAGAGCTACCGGGAGGTGGCTCGGGCCGAGGGCGTGGACAAGAGCGCCGTGCGGCGATCCGTCCTGAGCGGTCTTGCGCAGATGGAAAAATACTTGAAAGAAAATCTGTAATTGCCGTCTCCATTTGGCCGTTTTTTGTCCTTGGTATATGAGAGGAGGTTTTATCCTCTCCACAACTGAATAGCGGCGGCCCCGAGCATAGCGCGGGGAGCCGAGCGGCGGGTGCGCGGTGACTTCCTCCACGGGAATGAGCGGACAACACCAGCGCCGCAGGTGGGCCGGGCCATCCCACGGCCACGATCCGCCGGTGGACAGGCTGGCCGCCTGTCCCTCCGGGCCGCCGCAATCTTACACGGGAGCGCCGCGCCGCTACTTGCTGTCTAATGGCGGGCCAAACACACGAGGGCGGCGCTCCCCCTATTCTTTTAACAGGAGGTGCCATGATAAAAGCTGTACTATATTGCCGGGTGGCAAACGCGGAAGATTTGTCTGCCGGTGAGGTTTTACATCACCAGCAGTCTCAACTGGTAGCCTATGCGGAAAAGAAAAAATTTGAAATTGCCGGTATTTACATGGACGCAGGGCTTTCAGGCCGGACACTAGATCGTCCCGGTCTGCGAGCTGTAATGCAGGCTATAAAGAACGGCGATGCCGACACAATTTTGGTGACAAACCACAGCCGCCTGTTTCGGGGCCCTTTGCCGGAGGAACTACGGGGGCTCCCGGTTCACGCCGTCAAGGAACGGAGCTTGGACTTGGAACGATAGGAGGAGTACACCATGAATTATGATCCTGAACTGGCCGCCCTGCTCTCCCAGCCGTGGAGCAACGGCGCTTGCAGGGGCTATGTCATTTATGCGATGGAGAATTGCGGCTTTAAGACCGCCGACATCCGGCGTGTGGTGGCAGAGCTCCATGAAGTTTTCGATTTTAAGTCTTTGGAGGAGGCCGAGAAGCACTATCAGAACAGCCCCTATTAGTTCGAGACATTTTGTCCCGATGTGAGGACAGGCCAGAGGGCGGCATCCGCAAGGGTGCCGCCCTGTTGCGTTTCCCCACAAGACAACGGGAGGCGGCCTATTATCCAGCGAGGAGGTTTTACCGTGAAAATTTCAGCACAGGAACTTGAAAAAATGCGGAGCGTCGATATTGGCGCGGTGGACGCAGACACGCTGCCCGATGTGAGCGGTATGGCCTTTGATCCCGCCCTGCCCCGGGAAGATCGCATCGCCCGGTTTTTGCGTGGCGGGATAAATCCGTACTGCTTTTGCGTTGGCGGAGTCGGCGTAAAAATTGAGTTTGCGGATCGCGGCCCGTCCTTGCAGGACGCGCTGACCGACTTTCTGATACGCTCAAAGAGCGGGCTGTAACCTCGGTTACGGCCCGCTTTCTTCTTCGAGACAAAGTGTCCCGAGGCGGAGGCATCCTTGTTGTCCCGCCCGGACAGAGTTATAATATAAGTGTAATGTGATAGGGAAGGAGGCACAATGGCACGCGCAAAAAACAGAGGGTATCAACAAACTTTTTCCCCCTCTTATATGATCCGGCGCTGGAGGCTTGGCAAATATATTCGGCTCTCGAAAGAGGACTTGAAAAAGGCGAAAGAGGGCAAAGACGACAGCAACAGCGTTAAAAATCAGCGCAATTTGCTTGATGAATACTATGAAAACCATCTTGACGAATTTGAAAGCTCGTCCGAATATGTAGACGATGGGCACACGGGAACGGACGCAGACCGTGAAAACTTTCAGCGGCTTTTGGCCGATGTTATGAGCGGCAGGATCAACTGCGTTATCGTGAAAGACCTTTCCCGGTTTGCCCGGAACTACAGTGACGCCGGGAGCCTGATTGATAATCTGTTTGTGCAGATGGGCGTCCGCTTTATCAGCCTTGCCGAGAACGTGGACAGCTTCAAAGACCCGGACAGCGTTTCCAACATTATTGTCCCGATTACCAATGTTATGAACGACAATTACTGTTATCAGACCTCAAAGAAAATCCGGCAGGTGTTTGACTACAAGCGGCGCAACGGCCAGTATATCGGCTCGTTTGCTCCCTATGGTTACGTTAAGCACCCAAAGGACAAGCACCAGCTAATTGTCGATCCCGAGGCCGCTGATACGGTCAAACGCATTTATTCCATGTTCCTGCAAGGGACGGCAAAGCGAGCCATCGCGTTGTATCTGAATGAACATGGGTTCCCGAGCCCCACGGCTTACCGCCGGATCAAGGGCTTGCCTGTTTCCTCCGCCGTGGCTGATGATCCCATGTGGGGCGCGAGAATGATCCACGAGGTTCTGACAAATCCCATTTATACGGGGGACTTGGTACAGGGCCGCCGCCGCGTCAAAAGCTACAAGGTACACCAGATCGAGGCGGTGCCGGAGGAGGAATGGGTACGGGTTCCGAACACCCACGAGGCCATTATTGAACATGAAGTCTTTGATAGGGTGCAGGGCCTTTTGAAACGTGATACCCGGACGAAACCTAAAGGCCGAGAAGTCCACCTGTTCAGCGGGTTTCTGAAATGCGCCGATTGCGGCAAGGCCGTTACTCGGAGCCAGAGTGGAAAAAATATCTATTATGCCTGCTCGACCTACAAAAACCGCTCCCGGCTGGCCTGCTCCATGCACTCTATCAAACACAACCGGCTGGAGGCCGCCGTCCTGTTCGCCATTCAACAACAGGTGCATCTGGCCGTTTCCTACTCGGAAATTGTCGCCCGTATCAATTCGGCCCCAATCAAAAAAAGCCAGTCTATCCGACTGGACGATCTGATTGCCGCAAAAGAACGGGAGCTGGCTAAAATCACCCGTTACAAGCAATCCATTTATCAGGACTGGAAAGACGGCGAGATTACCCAACAGGACTACCGGGACATGAAGGCCGATTATGAACGACAGACCATTACTTTATCCGATGTGCTGGCCCGGCTGACCGCTGAACGGGCGGAAATGGCAAACGGCGTGGGCAACGAACACCCGGCGCTGGTGGCCTTTATGAAGTACCAGAACATTGAAACACTATCCCGTGAAATTCTTGTTGAGCTGGTAGACCATATCAAGATTTACGAAAACGGCAACATCAGCGTCAAGTTTAAGTTTGCCGATGAGCTCCGCAAAATTGCTGAGTACATTGAGATTAACACACAAGATACCGCCGAGGCGGGCTGATCCCCCGCTTCAATACCTTTCCGGCAGTCTGTTTTCCTAATAGGAGTCATTCATATGGTGTGTTTTGTCAAAGACCTGGATCGGCGAAACGTGGATCTCCTCCAATTCATAGAGAATGTGATCCTCATCCTCTTTAACATTCGGATAATTACAATGCAGATAAATGTGCTTCAGTATTTCCTCCTGTTTCATCGGATCGCAGATGGTTCCGCTACAGATACCTCCGCACAAAAGAGCAAAAGAGATTTCCTGTGGGGTAAACATATACGGATAATACCGATAATCGCTTTTGTCCCACTCCAAATCTAATATTTTCAGGTCCTCCGACAATTCACATAGCCGAATATTCGGGTGGTCATCTGTAGTTAGCTGATTGAGCATACAGTCGATTGACAGAGGAAGAACATATTTGTTGACCATCCGAAAACTGCAATAATCCAACCGATCCCGCTGCATACGAATGGGCTCAAACAGTTTCAGAATCTCAGGTGTACAATCGAGTTCTTCCGCACATTTTAATAATGCCTCGTGCGTATTATGGATAACATTGTCTATTCCCACGCCCCAAGTCAAGGCAGATACCCGGCACAATGCGGCGCGAAAAACACGAAGTAACCCAGCTTTGATGTGAATACCCTCTGTATGTACTTTGGTATCAGGTACCTCGTATCGTTTGATGGCGGACAGAATTCGTAATGAACACTGTTCCAGCAGCTTGATTCGATCATTCACCACCAATATTTCGAGGATGCGTTCCCAAGTACCATAGTTTTCAATCAGGGTACATTCATCAAGAATTACCATCAGGTCCTTCTCGAACGCGTTTTCTTCTTTCTTATCATTGATTAGCTCACAAACTTTGCGGTATTTTCCTAAAAATTTTGACAGTGCAAACTTGTTGATGGAAATACCGTCAACACTGCGAAGCTTATTAATGCTGTCACTGTTTTTCAGATTGAATATTTCACTGTAATCTTTGCTGAGCAGGACGCGGTCCATATCGGGCATCATCCGGAATTCACTGACATTCCGAGCAATTTGAGTCTGGAAACAGTGCAGTAATGCCCGTGTTGCCCCGGATTGGAAATAGAATACTTTGACCTTGCTGTTTTGGACGCATATGTGGCAATTCTGACTGCTGAATAGTTTTGGGTTTACTTCATATGTAATTGCTTTCTTACCGCATTCATCTGTTTCTTCGCTGAATATTTTAAGAATTGGCGTTGTACCATTTCTTAAAAACATATCAATCACATCATCGGCGGTCAAGGGGCTTTTCTCAGTTTTTTCCCGAGCCTTTTTATAAAGGCCGCTGTTTTTCTCCACCTTATCTACAATGATGATATCGTCTACATATCGTCCGTAATAGACAGGATTCCACTGCTCAATAATGACATTATCAAAAGTAGTCAACACCCAGTTGGAGAGAATGTTGGACGGAAAAAATCCAATCGGCAAAATAGTGCGGTTTTCAATAGAAAACTCGGTGTCATTCACGACAGGTCTGACGATGTCAGAATATCGGCAAAGCACGCGATATACGAATTCATTCACTCGCATTATCCACGGCTCTGCGTTTTCAAAGAGCGACATAAAGCCAGAAAAGTCTGTCGCCTGCAAGTCAACGCTGTAATAAAAGCTCTTTAGATCCAAAGTCAAAATAACGGCATCTTGTTTATCATTCAACCGTTCTTTTGCCCGCTCCAACCCACGATCTCTCCAGCTTTCGTATTGTGAAAAGTACGGCTCAAACAGATATGGAGAGTATGTTATATCCCCGGATTCCGAATTAATAAGTTTTTTCTTAAGGCGGTTGCCATAAGAATGTTCATACATTCCGTCCGTATCATCTTCACAGTTCTTGTCAAGCATTCTCCCAACGGACAATACCCACAGAATGCCGAGTATATGTCCATTTACAGGTAAATCAATAAAAAACTGCGGTTTTTCCAAGCGAATGGGCACGCTGCTACTATTAAGGATCACCATATTTTCAGGAATCGGCTCTAATGCTTTTGGGAAAACAAAAGCAGACACAGCGCTTAGAATTTCATCTACAAAAGCGGACCAGTCACTTTCGGATCCAGTGATTTTTTCAACCAGAGTGTTCAGCTGACTTTCTATCTCTTCTCTCTCGTATGTAACGAGCTGGTCTCGTAGTGGGAGCTGTGTCTTATCAAAATAGACACTTGCCTTTAGCTTTTTATAGGCGATTTTTACTCGTTCCGAGAACTCAAGATTCATGCCCAGATGCCTCCTTGTATGCGGCAATTGTCTTTAAAAAGATTTCACCGTACTGCGCGACTTTGACCTCTCCCACACTGGAAACATCCAGAAGCTCGGCCATTGTATGAAGTGATTTCACGCCATATCTGTAAGTGTTCAAAGACTAGTTAAGCTGAGGAAATCATCCCGCTTAAGGTTCCACTGGACATTGATTTCCGTGCCACGAACAACAAGTTTATCCATTTTGCTGTACCTCCTCTTTGTAGCTTAATCCTTCGGCTCAAAAAACGACATCGCTCATACCGAATTTCCTACTGCATACCAAAGTTAGAAAGTAGTGTTTAATAAGGTAATTATACGCCAGCCCTATTTTTTTGGCAACCAGAATATCACATTGCCTCAAATCCAAATCACTATGCGCACAGAACAAGCAAAAGCACATGCAAGCCATGCGCTTTCGCCCGCCTGTGTATCGTTTACCACTTAATATTGTCTTCTTATGCTACCGTTCTGTTGCCAGTCTGCGTATTCTCCGAGAGATTCAAAAATTGCTTGTAGCTCATGGCGATCTCCACCTTGACCTCATATCCTCTTCCGATTTCAATGCGGCTGAACAATTGGCTCAGTATGACTCTCCGGCGTTCCAGCGCCGCTGATTCGTACTCATCCGCCCAGCCCTTGAATTCCTTGTAAAAATCCTCGATCTGCGCCGCGG
>ENA-UOJP01003046-UOJP01003046.1-human-gut-metagenome-genome-assembly--contig:-C102-NODE-3046-length-10578-cov-18.888245_pt1 | contig 10578 bp, 9 predicted proteins | sample MGYA00242353_ERZ723900 | MGnify/ENA metagenome assembly ERZ723900
ATGGCGATGCCGATGTCACGCAGCTTCTGGTATTCGCGGTCGGTCAGGGTGAAGCAGGGGGCCACGGTGATGGAGTCACCGGTGTGCACGCCGACCGGGTCGACGTTCTCGATCGGGCAGACGACCACGACGTTGTCGTTGCGGTCGCGCATGAGCTCGAGCTCGAATTCCTTCCAACCCTCGATGCCCTCTTCGATCAGGACTTCGTCGGTGGGCGAGTAATGGATGCCGGCGCCGGCGATGCGGTGCAGCTCCTCCTCGTTGTGGGCGATGCCGGAGCCCAGGCCGCCCATGGTGAAGCTCGGGCGCACGACCAGCGGGTAGCCGAACTTCTCGGCGATCTTGTCGACTTCCTCGATGCTGTGGGCGATGTCGGAGCGGGCGGATTCGGCGCCGGCCTCGTCAACGACCTTCTTGAACAGTTCACGGTCCTCGCCACGGTCGATGGCTTCCAGGGAAGCACCGATCAGTTCGACGTTGTACTTCTTCAGGACGCCGGCCTCGCCCAGCGCCATGGCGGCGTTGAGCGCGGTCTGGCCGCCCAAGGTGGGCAGGAGCGCGTCGGGGCGTTCCTTGGCGATGATCTGCTCGAGGATCGGGGTGGCGATCGGCTCGATGTAGGTGGCGTCAGCCATCTCCGGGTCGGTCATGATGGTGGCCGGGTTGGAGTTGACGAGGATGACGCGGATGCCTTCCTCACGAAGGACGCGGCATGCCTGGGTGCCCGAGTAATCGAACTCCGCAGCCTGACCGATCACGATCGGGCCGGAGCCGATGACCATCACGGATTTGATGTCGGTGCGCTTCGGCATATCACTTACCTTCCTTGGAGTTGTTCTTCATAAGTTCGCAGAAACGGTCGAACAGGTAGGCCGCATCGTGCGGGCCTGCTGCGGCCTCCGGGTGGTACTGCACGGAGAATGCGGGGATGTCCACGCACTGCAGGCCTTCGACCACGTCGTCGTTCAGATCGATGTGGGAGACGAACACCTTGCCGTACTTGCCGTTTTCAAACGGCGCGTCGACCTGCTTGCCGATCGGGGCGTCGACCGCGAAGCCGTGGTTGTGGGCGGTGACCTCGACCTTGCCGGTGGTCAGATCCTTGACCGGCTGGTTGATGCCGCGGTGGCCGAACTTGAGCTTGTAGGTGCCGAAGCCGAGTGCGCGGCCGAGCAGCTGGTTGCCAAAGCAGATGCCGAAGAACGGGTAGCCGGCGTCAAGTACCTGGCGCAGCAGCTCGATTTCGGGACCGGCCTGTTCCGGGTCGCCCGGGCCGTTGGAGAAGAAGACGCCGTCCGGGTTCAGGTTCTCGATTTCGGCGAAGGTGATGGTGGAGGGCACCACGTGCACGCGGCAGCCGCGTTCGGCCATGCGGTGCGGGGTCATGCCCTTGATGCCGAGGTCCACAGCGGCCACGGTGTACAGCGGCTCCTTGCCTTCGTACTCGCCGCACGGTTCGATGGTGTAGGTCTCCTTGGTGGACACCTCGTCGTACAGGCTCAGACCCTGCATCTGCGGGGTGTTCTTGACGTCTTCGAGCAGCTGCTCGATGGTCTTGAGCGCGCCGGTGGCCTGATCGGTCAGGGCGTCGCCGGAGAAGATGCCGGCGCGCATCACGCCTGCGGAACGCAGGTGGCGCACCAGCTTGCGGGTGTCGATGTGGCTCAGGCCGACGATGCCGTTCTTGGCGAGGTCGTCGTCCAGGCTGCCTTCGGCACGCCAGTTGCTCACGTTCGGAGAGGGATCACGCACAATGTATCCGGCAACCCAGATGCGGGAGGACTCAGGGTCTTCGCTGTTGACGCCGGTATCGCCGATGTGCGGGAACGTCTGCACAACGATCTGGCGATCGTAGCTCGGATCGGTGAGCGTCTCCTGGTATCCGGTCATACCGGTGGCGAAGACGATCTCACCGGTCGTCTCGCCGAGGGCGCCGTATGACTCCCCCACATATACCTGTCCGTCTTCCAAAACGAGGACTGCATCGTCCTTGTCATACATCGGAATTGCGATGGTCCCGGACTCGTTCTGGCTCACCAAAACCCCCTTATGTTTTTCGGGTATTCGTACCAAGGTTAACGGCCAGCGCAGACTCACACGCCGTTGGGCGCAAAGTCTCACCCCGCTGGCGGGGCTGTCGGCAAGGTGCCGACTTGAGAATGTACGGCGGCACAAGTGTCCGCCCATGAAAAAGCCTCCCGAATGGGGAGGCTGAACAACAAATGACTAATCGACCGTCGGCTGAATCTCAGCGGACGGGGCAGCAGGCTCGTCGGATGCACCGGACGAATCGGGCGAATCGGAAACATCGCCCTCATCGGTCGGCTCGGATGCGGCGGCAGCGGAATCGGACGATTCCTCATCGGCCTCTTCTGCCACGGACTCCGGTGCCGGTGCTGCGTTCTTGGCGGTGCACACCGCAGACAGCAGGCCATGGATGAAAGCGGGCGAATCGTCATCGCACAGGGTCTTGGCCAATGCCAGAGCCTCGTCGATGGCGACCTTGTCCGGCACATCATCGGTGAACAGAATCTCCCAAGCGGCGATACGCAGAATGTTGCGATCGACCACGCCCATACGGCGGACCTTCCAACCCGTGGAGTGTTCGTCCAGGGTCATGTCGATCTGACGACGGTGCTCGGCCACGCCCTTGACGATTTCAATGGCATAGTCGGGAAGCGGGGTCTGGGCACCGGGATGTGCGATGCGCTCGTCAAGCAGGGAGAGAATATCCTGGCTTTTTTCGTCGGCTTCGTACAGGGTGTTCAGAGCCCTTTTGCGCGCGGTGGAACGTGCCATACTGCTGCTGTCCTAGTCCTTTATACGGTCGGTCGTCTGTTGAGGATGCGGAGATCAGTTGTTCTCGCGGCCGGTGTAGGAACCGTCCTCGGTGTTGATCTTGACGCGGTCGCCCTCATTGATGAACAGCGGGACCTGAATCTCGGCTCCGGTCTCAACGGTGGCCGGCTTGGTGCCGGCGTTGGAGCGGTTGCCCTGCAGGCCCGGCTCGGTGTGGGTGATGGTCAGGACCACGGAGCCCGGCAGATCGACGCTCAGCGGGGTGCCGTCGTGGAAGGAGACCAGGCAGTCAGTGCCTTCGAGCAGGAACTTGGCCTTGTCGCCCACGAGGGTCTTCGGAACCATGATCTGATCGTAGGTGGTCATGTCCATGAACACGAAGTTGTCACCGTCCTCGTAGGAGTACTGGAGAGTGCGGTTGTCCACGGTCTCGAATTCCATCTTCATGCCCGCGTTGAAGGTCTTGTCGACGATCTTGCCGGAGAGCACGTTCTTGATGGTGGTGCGCACGAAGGCGGGGCCCTTGCCCGGCTTGACGTGCTGGAACTTCATGACGGTCCACAGCTGCCCGTCGAGGTTCAGGACGGATCCGTTCTTGATGTCGTTAGTAGTCTGTGCCACGTTATTCACCTATTTCAAATTCAAACTAGCTTAGGCAAAGCCCAAAAATTGCCTCGGCTATTATGCCACACCGGGTATACAGGAAGTGAACGCTGGGGTTTCCCATGTGCCCCCGGCTAGACTGGATGAATATGCGATCCTTCTTCGAAGCCATATCCGTGTCCTGCGTCGTCCCCGCGCAATCGCCGGCGGACGACGAACGCACGGTGTTCGAGAACCTGTCCTTTGCTGTGGAGCGCGGCGAGATCGTCGATCTGGTGGGACCGTCCGGCTCCGGCAAGTCGAGTCTGTTGACCGCGTGCGCCCGGCTCAACCCGCATGCGCACGGCACGTTCGCCCTTGAAGGCAAGGGCAGCGGCGAGTTCACGCCGCAGCAGTGGCGGCGGGATGTCGCCTACCTGCCGCAAAAACCGATACTGACCGGCAAGGACGTGGCCGAGGCGATCCGCCTGCCCTGGACGCTCGCGATTCGCGGCAAGGGCGGCAAGGCCGAGCAGCTGCTGCCCGACGAACGCATCCGCACGACGTTGGACGCGATGGGATGCGAGGACATCGACCTGGCGCGCGCGCCACATGACCTGTCGGGCGGTCAGGCGGCGCGCGTGGCGTTGGCCCGCACGCTGCTCACCGACCCGAAGGTGCTGCTGGCCGATGAGGCGGACGCCGGACTCGACGACGACAACGCATCCAAAGTGGCCGCGATCATGGCGGACGCGGCCGCACACGGCATGGCGATCATCCGCATCCGACACCGTCCGCCGGACGGACGCGCCACCCGCACGCTGATGCTCGATGCGGGACGGCTCACCGATCTGACGCGGGACAAGGAGGTGCGCCCATGAACGGCGCCTACGACATCGACACCTGGGGTCTTGTTCTAGCGCTGGGCATGGTGGCCGCGGCGGCCATCATCAGCGAACTCATGCATATGGGCATCGGCAAGACCCTGATGTGGTCGTCGTGCCGCGCATTGGTGCAGCTGTGCGCCATGGGCTTCATCATCGGCTACGTGATCCGGTCGAACAACGTGTGGATGGTGTTCTCCCTGATGGCGGTCATGCTGGTGGCGGCCGTGCAGATCGTGATGTCCCGCGCACGCGGCATCCCCAAGGGCCTTGCCGGGCCGATCTTCCTGAGCCTGGTCATCACCATGCTGCTGATGCTGGCGCTGGTCACCGAGCTCATCGTGCGCCCGCACCCGTGGTACGCGCCCCAGCTGGTGGTGCCGCTGACCGGCATGCTGCTGGGCAACACCGTTTCCGCGCTTGCTGTCGGGCTGAGCCGATTCTATGAAAGCATGGAGGAACGCCGCGACGAGGTGGATATGATGCTGGCCTTGGGGGCGACGGCATGGGAGTCCGCCCGTCCATCCGTCATCTCGTCGATTCGGCTGGGACTGTTGCCCACCACCGCTTCGCTGGCCTCCAGCGGCATCGTGACCATCCCGGGCATGATGGCGGGCCAGGTGATAGCCGGCGGAGATCCACTGAACGCCGCCAAATACCAGTTCGTGGTCTTCGGCGCCATCGCCGCGCTGACCTTGCTGGCCGACGGTCTGATCATGGCCATGGTCTATCGCACCTGCTTCACCACCGACGACCAATATCAGACGCCTAAAGCACGATAGCCTCAGTATCGATCTCAGGCCAAGCCTCAGGCGATGGTGACCGGCGTGCCTTCCGGAATTTGGTTGTAGAACCATTCGGCATCGGCCACAGTGAGTCGCACGCAACCATGTGAGGCCGGCTGACCGAGCTTGTTGCCTTCCTCTTCCATATACTCGCCGGAGTTCGTCCCGGTCGGCACCGAGTGGAACAGATACGGGCCGTAGAATTGCATCCAATAATCGGCTCCCATGCCTTCAGATGCATTATAGAAATGATCTCCGCGCGCACTGATGGTATAGGTGCCGTGCGGTGTGACGTCATCCATGCCAGTGCTGGCGATCATCGTGTAGATGGTCTTGCCATTGGACTTGACGTACACCTCTTGCTTGGCGAGGCTGACGTCCACGCTCAAATTGGAATACTGCGATAGGTTGGGTTGCTTACCAGTAGGATTGCTCCACCGTGCGCGTTGTGCTTCTTTGTTCCGCTGTTCTTGAATCGCATGGTTGAAGACAGGCACCTGCTGGCGCTCAACAAATGAAGTTGGTTGCGTCACGGATTGCTTAGCCGCTGATTGAGATGGCGTTGCGTTCCCATTGCCGCTGCCGGGGCGGGGCCAAGCGCGCATGGCTCCCATAGTCGAGAAAACTGCCAGCACACAGCACACCAGCGCGCATACAAACACTATGATTCGTCGTATGGTATAGATTCGTTTGCGACGTTTATCTACCGCTACAGGGCGCTTTTGAGCCATAGATTCCTTCTCATCAGAAAGGTATTGCCTGATTGATTTTAATCAGACATTGCGACGCGGCATTTCCCGAGATAAAGCAATCGTGATACAAACGAGAATCGTCTCTACTCAGCTTGCCTCGGGGCGGCTTCGGGCAATGAAGTGCCCATGGTTTCGAGACGCATGAGGAACTCGTTGGCGTTCATGGCGTTACTCAACAGCGTGCCCTCCGCAAACGTGCCTCCGATGGAACGGATGAACTCAACCTGATCCAAAGTCTCCACGCCATCGAACACCACATGGAACGCATCATTATCGCGCGAAATCTCGAGCGTGCGCTGCATGATCTGTTTCGCGCGAGGCGTACGGAAATCGCGAACCACCGTCTTGTCGAATCGTGCGAAATCCAACGGAAGATGCGCGAACGCAGCAACCTCCGAATACGTGGTGCCAGCATTGGTCAAACCCAACTCGACGTTCGGCAAAGCGGCAAGATCGGCAACCTCATCATCGACTTCATCATGCGCCACATGAATGGCATGCGAACCCAACTGCAAACCGAAACGCAGCTGTGGCTGCTCATGAGTCAACTGCTCCAAGCGCTCGTGGAAGATGGACGCACCTAATTCCGGACCGTTCAGGCAAATGTCCACAATATCCAATTCGGGTGCCACCTTGCGGAACGCGGTCATGTCTTTTACGCAGGTTTCCAGCACGTCGAGTGTCAGCTGCACGCTCATGTTGAGACGATGTGCTTCGGCCGTTACGAAATACGGTGCCAGCGTACGGCCCTTCTCGTCATGCACGCGCACAATCGTATCCAGCGAAGTGATGTGCTTCGTATTCACATCGAAAATCGGCTGGTAGAGCACGGAAATCGTATTGTCTTCGATCGCATGGCGAAGCACATCGGACGCGTTGACGTAATCGTTTGAATCATTTTGCGCGGCAAGCATGGCCGTCGTGCCGTCGACCGCCGGCAGATTGGAACTTTCCGATTCGTAAATATGCACGCTCGCATCGGCAAGCAGCACGGCGAAACCGTCCGTCGCATTCGAGAACGAAATGCTGCTCGACACCTCCACGGAAACCTCGCCCTCTTCGGTGTATACCGGCATGACGGCAAGATTGCGCATGCGTGTGGCCAACTCCTCCACATCACTGGTTGACGTCACATCGGTCACGATCATGGCGAATTCCGCGCCGTTCACACGCGAAAGCGTGGCGTTTTCCGGCAGCAGCTGGCCTAAACGCATGCCTACGGATCTCAGCACGGCATTGCCGATTTTGCGTCCATAATGTTCGTTGACGGCGCGCAAATGCTCCACTCCGAAATACACCACAGCAACCAGATTATGCACATTCTCGGTCTGCAAACTCTTCAAATGCCCGATGAACGCACGATACGTGAGTGCTCCGGTCAGCGTATCCGTTTCCGCTTCGGTGCGCAGCAGTGTCACTTCCTTGTTCACGCGCAACGATTCGGCAAGCACTCCGCCGCAAGTGAGCAATATCGTTTCGTCGGTCGACATGAACGGACGATTCAAAATGCTGCGTTCCATCGCAAGATAATACTGTCGCGAGCCGGTGGAAATAGGCGCGGAATAGCGGTAGGAATATCCTCTTTTATCAAGATTGTTTGCATCGCTGACGAAACAGCGCATGTGGGCAAGGCCACGATTGATGCGCCTCACCACGGTCTCCTCCGGCACTTGATTCGGCAACGGCAGTGCGTCGCTCACATTCGCAATGCATTTCAGCGCGCTTCGGGATCGCGCGAGCCGGCTCATCGTATCGGCCGTCATCAGCAACAGCGAGTAGGCGATCAGTGCCAGCATGAACACGGAAAGCACGGTGGCGGTATCCGAACCAATATTGGCGAACTGCAGAATTTCAGGAATCCACACAATCGCTATCAAATCAGCCAAAGCCATGGCAAGAATGCGAGACAGCGAATACTCGTGCATGGCTTCACGAATCGGAATTTGCGTAAAAAAGAACGTTACAATATCGCAAATCAATCGAATAATCGGCACTGCAACAGTCATAATCAGCAATGGCAGCAACCAATTCTCAAATTGATAAGGATTAAATGCAGCATTGACAGAATGCTGGTTGATAGTAATCGACAGTACGTGAGAAGTATTCGCAAATAATATTTTGATTAAAGGGATTGGCGCAAGCGTGGTTCCGGCGTGAAGAATGCCGATTTTCAGACTGCGTGCGGTGATGATCGACGTGATGATGGTGACGATGATCAGGAACATGGTCACGTCGGGAAAATAGCCGGTTACCAGCAGTATGACGGTCAACGGTGGCAGCACGGTGTGTTCGGCGGCAACGCGATACGACGAACGCTTTTTGTGGTAGATCAGGCACAGCAGAAGGCAGGCCGACCATATGCAGATGTGTGCGGGGTCTTCCATGAACCGCTGTACACCCGCTTGCGCATGCACGGCGATCGCGGCCGCAATGCACAACGCATAGATGATGGCCAGAATGGTGAGTCTGACCGGCTTTCTGATGCCGTCTTTTGACTGACTGCCGGTGGTTGTCTGATGTTTCGATTGCTTCGATGCCATGATTGTTTTTTTCGTTCCCTTGTTGCGCGTCACTTTTGATGGAAAGTAGCGACTGCCTTGTGTTACCGCCTTGTATTGTGTCTGTGGTTGCGCCTCGCTGCAGCAAGCGTTTATAGCACCGGTCCGATGATGCGCCACGGTGCGTTGGCGCCTTCCTCGGCGCTGTCTGGCTGCTTGTTTTCGTTGTTGCCCAGCGATTCGTAGATATTGCCGTTCCAGATCACCTTGGCGCCTTGCTTGTACAGTACGTCTGGCTTCCATGTGGGGTAGGCCTGCTGCGAGGAATTCCAGCTTGCGCTGTCGAAGTCGACGAGCGTGCCCGGTGTGCCTCGGAATCCTGATCCTAGGGTGGTGGCGAATTCGCCGTCCGTCTGTTTCATGCCGCTGCAGAACGTTTTGAGCGTGTTTGTGTTCGTATAGTTTTCGCCGCATTGCTGGTCGCGGTTCAACGACCACATGCTTAAGTGGCCTAGGCTTGTTTCCAGTGCGAACGTGTTGATATCGCGCGCATTGTCGAGCGTGAAATACTCGTTTTTGGTGTCGTTCTGGCCGATGAGCACGGTGGCTCCCAGCAGTTCCCAGATCTGATGGTCGCTGAAGAGTTTGCCGCGACTGTACAGCAAGGTTTTGTATTGCGCATGGGCCGCGTTCAACGAGCTTTTGATCAGGGTGGATTGTGTGATCGACGTGGATGCCACGTTGAAATCCATGGTCATGAGATTCACGGTGGAGAGCGTCACGCCGGCGTCCAGAAACGCATTCACGGTTTGCATTCCTTGTGTTGTAAGGCCTTTCGTGTCGGCTGGAAGCGTCAGGCTGATGATCAGATCGTGGCTGGTATCGTCTTTTCCTTTGTTTTTCGTTTTTTCATTGGCGATGAGTTTTGCCACGGCCTGCGCTCGTCGGGTTGTGGTTTCGCTGTAGCCGTCGAGATTCGTGTTTTCGATATCGAAGTCGAGCGAGGTGACATGATAGCGGTCGATCACCTGCTGGTATGCGTCGGCAAGCGCGTCGACGTCAGTGCATGCGGCGGCCAGTTCGGTACCGTTCTGCCCGCCGAAGCTGACGGTTATCGTGCGGTCGGTTTTGTAGGTTTGCGCGATGCGGCTGTCAAGATCAAGTGTGGAGGCCGCTTCGTCAAGCGTGTAATAGCCGCCCCAGCTTGGCTGGCAGCCGTCGCCGGCGGTGATGAAACCGAGGGACATATTCTGATAGACGTTGCCCACCTTGGATTCAAACTTGTATGAGGGTGTTGCGGTCACGTCCACATAGCCGCCGAACCAGGGTTCCGGCAATTCCTTAGCCGCCGTTCGCGTGAAGGTGATCCACGACCATGTGCCGGTCACAACGAGCGCGATGCACAGTATCGCTATGAACAATCGGAGGAAGGAAAATCGCCTTCCCGGAAACACGGGTTTCATCATTCCCTTTCAAAAATCGTTCAGTCGTCATGCCGATGGGGTCATCGGGTGGCCGAGCAGGCTGCGCCCCACCCCCCGCTTGGCTTCAGTGCACAGGCGGGGGGATTTTACGGGGGATTGGGTGTTCCTCTCGTACGCTGGCTTTCTTATATCTCGCTTACATCAAGGGAGTGTAGTATGTGGCTGGTACGACGATTTAGGCAATGACGTATGTTTTTGCGCCGGTGAGGCGTTGTTGACGATGCAAAGGGGGTTTGAGGTGGCAAAACAGGGAGGGGGTAATAAAGGCGGCGATCGCAAGCATCAATGGGGAGCGGAAACCTCCACGCAACCACTTGCGATTATGCATGACAAGCCTTCGCCGACGCGAGTTGTGCTCGGCTATGTTGCGATTGCATGCACGGTTATTTCATGGCTTATCTACATGATCACGATGATTCTGTCATTGTTCGTCAACAATCCCTCACTCACATTGCGTTTCGTGGTTGAAGGCGTATTGTACATGACGATTGTGACCACGCTGATTTTCAGTGCGCTCGTCTACTTGGTCACACGGCAAGGAGCGCTATACCGTTTCATTCGGCATGAACGCGTACCTCGAGCCATGCTCGACGACCATTTCGCGCACAACTACGGCAAAGGCATCACCGTACTCATCCCATCGTATGTGGAACAGCCAAAAGTCGTCGAAAAAACAATCTGGTCGGCGGCATTGCAGGAATTTCCCGACCTTGCCATCGTACTGCTGATTGACGATCCTCGCCGATGTCTATTTAGAAGTGCAACACCCTTGTTGGTCCTGTAATTCTAACAGT